>Ga0209403_10000280_pt1 | contig 81460 bp, 58 predicted proteins | sample ArcticOcean_MG_C_8_FD_187440 | JGI IMG/M metagenome (GOLD analysis project Ga0209403, IMG submission 187440) | Marine microbial communities from western Arctic Ocean - ArcticOcean_MG_CB11_86 (SPAdes) (version 2) | ecosystem: Environmental > Aquatic > Marine > Oceanic | place: Arctic Ocean...
GTTGTCCGCAGTCGTTGCCAGGTTACCGTCCAGGCCACCGTCTTCCACAGTCACGGTGATCGTGGCTGAGCCCGAAGCGTCCGTGACCGGCGTAAAATCTATGCTGCCTGTCGCTTCGGCCGACGTGTAAGTCACACTTGGATTTGGTACCAGGCCGGTGTTATCGCTCAGCGCGGTCACCTTGAGCGGCTGACTCTCACCGCCACCTGCTGCGATCCCAGCCAGCGAGACTGTCTGCTCAGCAGCATCTTCAGCAATCGTGAGGTTGGCAAGCGAATCAAGAGTGGGTGTGTCATTGACCGCAGTAACAGTCACATCGAATGTCTGGCTGAAGGTCCCGTTGTCCGCTGTTGTTGCCAGATTTCCATCGGCTCCGCCATCTTCCACAGTCACGGTGATCGTGGCTGAGCCCGAAGCGTCCGTGACCGGCGTGAAATCTATGCTGCCTGTCGCTTCGGCCGACGTGTAAGTCACACTTGGATTTGGTACCAGGCCGGTGTTATCGCTCACCGCGGTCACGTTGAGCGGCTGACTTTCACTGCCACCTGCCGTGATCCCAGCCAGCGAGACTGTCTGTTCGGCAGCATCTTCAGCGATCGTGAGGTTGGCAAGCGAATCAAGTGTGGGGGCGGCATTTGCGGAAGCCACTTCCCAGCCGAGATCTGTAAGGCCTGCCCAATCCAGCTTGGTAAAGAGCTTCCGCGTGCCGACGGTAATTTGCGGATCCATGGCCGCTTCCTGGCTTGTCGACGTCCCTGGCAGGGTGCTGGTCGTACCGCTTTCCCAATGCGAATTTGTACTATTGAGCGGTACAGTGGATCCATGCGCAGCGACTGACGCAGCGCCGGCAAAGTCATCGGATACATTGACCTGGTTATTCCAGGGCGGTGATGTCCCAATTCCCAGAACATGACCAACCTCGTGGATAGCGACCGAATAGAAGTCACTTTTTCCGGACGCTGGCAAGCCGGTTCCAAAGTGCCAGGCGGTATCACTATCGAATGTGATACTACCACCCCAGGGAGCGAAGTCCGTATTGGAGCCGCTATTGGAAGGACTCGGGTCTATTCCGGACTCTCCACGTGTGACAATCGTCTGCAGGAAAGCAGAAGTACCGGAGGCATTGAAGCCACCGGGCCCACCGATACCGAGGTTGGGAATGTTCCGTGAGCCGACATAGATAATGAGTGTATCGGCCGGGACCGTCAGATTTGATATTGAGTGGGAGCTGCCTGTTTGAGGATGCGTGATGATCGCATTCCAGCTATTCCCTCCGCTAGGAGCGATAGCATCGAAATCATCTTCAATTCGAGCTTCGAGATCCGTTGCTGCTCGCTCAAGTTCTGACTTGTGCGTCGCGTCATCGAAGAAGCCATTGGTATCGAGCGAATAGTCGAAGACGACATTAAAGGCCAGTAATCGTCGTTCCTCGAGTGACTCAATTGTCAGTCGCCGCCGGCCAGGCTGCCAGCTACGCTTGCGTTGGCGTGGGACACGAGATCGGCGTTGTCGCAATCGTCGCTGGCCCATGGAACGCGGTCTCTCTTAAAGTGCCCACTGAGTAGAAAGCATTATCCTGACTGCACCCGAGCATCAAATTGAAACGCAGCGATACATCATATCGAATGGCCCTCATCGCAGATTGGCGTGGCAGATCGATATCGATACGGTGAAGTGATGTTTCATTCTTCGCGTGTTCAGGTTCATTCGTCTAGTATGAGTAACGCAATCGGGGCCGGATCCCGCCAAAAAAAACGGGCGATTGTGATCGATAGATTCGGTTTTGCCTTTTCGACCCACGAATGCCAGTTTGCCGGGACAGTTAAGCCTGTAAATCGCCCTTTTTTGCGACTCAATCATTCAATCCGTTCGTTCTCTCCAGCAGCAGACAAGGCACACCGTAATCTACCCCCAGACGGTTCACTACAAGCATTGTTGGTTGTTGCAACAGCGGATACGAGACAATCGCGTTACGATGGTTTGAAGTAAAAGCTCGACGCGGCTTGGGGCATAAGGAGTTTTTGGCTGATGGTATTGATCCGATTGAGTCTGCGTCTATTCCTGGCGATCACCACGTTCCTGGTCGTGAGCAGCATGGTTCATGCGCAGCCTGTTGGCCCCACGTTTCAGAACGTGCGATATGGCACTCACCCTCGCAACCTGCTGGACTTTTACCAGGCTTCGGTAACCACAGCGGCTCCAGTCGTCGTGTTCATCCATGGCGGGGGGTATGCCAGCGGCGACAAGAGGCAGATCCGCGGTAAGCCGACGATCCAGACGCTGCAGCGAGCCGGTATCCACGTAGCTGCAATCAACTATCGTTTCGTGATTGGCCAGGTCGATCCTGAGCCCTTGCCAGGACCATTATTCGACTGTGCTCGCGCCATTCAGTTCCTGCGATTGCAGGGTGACAAGTGGAAAGTCGACCCACAGAGGATCGGCGCTTTTGGAGGATCAGCTGGCGCCGCCGCCTCGCTCTGGTTAGCATTTCGCCAGGATCTGGCCGATCCGGACAACGCGGACCCGGTCAAGCGTCAGTCAAGTCGGCTCACCTGCGTGGCACCGATTAACGGTCCCTGCTCGACCGACCCGCGATGGCTGACCAGCAACATGACCGGGATTCGCCTGGTCTGGTTCCAAAAGTACCTGCTCAAGGACTACGGAGCCCGTTCGCTCGCAGACCTGGAAGAGCCTGTCTATCGTCAGCGGATCGAGGAAAGTTCTGCCATGCAGCATGTGGATGCGCAGGCCCCACCAGTTTACATGCAATACACGGCTGAGCTGTTGCCGATTCGTGGACCTGGTTATCCCGGCGGTTTGATCCACTGTCCCCTGTTTGGCGTTCGCCTGAAGGAGAAACTGGATCAGCTGAAAGTCGAAAACACGCTGATCATCAACCGCCAGCCTTATAAGGGCGGCAAGGATCCGTATGGCAGCATGGAACAGTTTTTCATTGCCAAGCTGACGCCAGGCGACCTGCCACGGCGAGAGAAGGACCGGGAATGATCATTGATCGGGTAGAAGTTCGGGCTGTGGGGCCACAAGTCCAAAAGTACACGTGGTCACACGACCTTCCTGACCAGTACATGACAAACACGATTGTGCGCATCACCACGGACGATGGTGCTGTCGGTATCGGTGCCGTGGCCAACTACACATCGTACGATTATGACCGTTACACGACGGAAACACTTCGTCACATGATCCCGATCCTGATCGGCCGCGACCCACTCGATCGGGAGGGAATCCGACAGGCCTTGTGGCCACGTGTCTTCCCGCTGGTGCCGGGCGCCATCGCCGCCATCGATATCGCTCTTTGGGATCTGTACGGCAAGTTGGAGGGCCAGCCAATCTACAAGCTGCTGGGCGGCACTCGGGATCGAATCAGGTCGTACGCCAGCACACCGATGTTTGACAACGTGCCAGCCTACCTCGATTTTGTCGAGGAGATGGCGAGCCAGGGATTTACTGCCATCAAGTTTCACTGCTGGTGTGACATCGATCGAGACCTGGAATTGGCGCGGGCGGTACGGCAGCAGTTCGGCGATCGCGAGCTGGTATTCATGCTGGATGTGGAGAACAACTATGATCGCAGCACGGCCTTGAGAGCGGCCCGCGAACTCGAGGAGCTGGATTTCGCCTGGTTCGAAGCGCCGCTGTTTGACTATGACCTGGAGGGCTACCGCGAGTTAACAAGCCAGGTCAACATTCCGATTCTTCCCTCGGGCAACTGGCTACAGGATCTGCCGGCATTCGGCGAAGCCTTACGGACAAAGACCTGGAGTGTCGCTCGAACCGACGTCACAATGTGCGGCGGGTTTACGGGTGGACGGCAGGCGATGCAACTGGTCGACCAGGCGGACATGCGCTGCGAGGTGATGTCCTGGGGTTTCACGCTGGTGGCGGCGGCCAACCTGCACTTGATGCTCGGCTTCAACAACTGCACCTACTATGAACAAGCGGTGCCTTATGAAGCGTACGAATACGGCATGAAAGATGTCATCCGAACTCAGCCAGACGGCTACGTCTACGCACCGCAGGGAGCCGGCCTGGGTCTGGAGATCGACTGGGATGCCATGCGTGCAGCCACGATTCACGAGCTCGACAGTTCCAGCTGAAGGTCAGCTGTCATTTTGAGGCGATCGGCGTGCGCAGGCAGCGGGCGTAGCTGCTAGTCGATCATCGTTGCCTGGAGATCCTCACCAAGTTCCGCAAAGAACTGCTGGTGGGCAGTGATCGGATTCACTGCGAGCTCATCATGCGCCTCCCCCTCGGCGATTCCCTGCTGCAGAACATCCAGCAATTTGTGAGCTCTCTCAACGCTAATGAATTCCGGCAGATTGCCAGAATCTATCCATCCCCTGATCCGGTCAACACGCTGCTGCCGAGCTTCGTCCGTCATCTGGAAGCGGCGCTGAAAGTGACCATCCGTGCGAAACGGCCGCCACTGACGCTTCTCGACAGCATCCAGAACTTCAGCAGCCTGGTCCGCATCGATTTCATCGGGCAGGTTGCTCATTTCGATCGCCTCGCGCAATCGGCGCGGGAATGGAATAACTCGATTATCTACTTCGCCATCGTCGAGCTGCGCTGTTTCCTGCTCGTCTGGATTGACGAGGTTGAGTTCATCGACAAGCGATTGGACCCGCTGGGCAATTCGGTCCTTGATGACCTTGAATCTCTGTTTTAGATCTGTGGCATCGTCCAACGGCTGATTCAGAAATTCACGAATCTCCCCACGCATCGCTTTGAGGTGGCCGGAAAAATCGTCCATCTTGCCAAGCACGTTGTCACCCAGTTGAGCCAGGTCGACTGGCAGCTTACCGCGGGCACGCTGTAATCGCTGGGCAACGTGCTGCACATGTTCAAAAACAGCGTGGCCATCTCGTGGCACACCATTCAGGCCATTGACCACTTGCAGGGCATCAATCGCCGAGAGGCTGCCATCCCCGCTGACATCCAGGAAGCGAGTGAGCCTGGCTTCCGCTGCATGACCATTCAGTCGATTGATGACATTCAGAGCGTCAATCGAGGTGACATACTCATCATTGTTGACGTCATGAAACACCAACGGATTCTGAAACACGGCAAGGTCAGCGGCCAGCATCTGGCGCGGTTCCAGCGATTCAAGCACGAGTGCACGATGACGTCTCTGATCACGCATATAGCTGTTTCCTGTCATAGCTCCAGTAGAGCGGAGCTATAATGCCACTCTGCATTCTCACATTCAGCCGGCAGCTCGCCAGAAAGGGAGCAGGAACCGTGTACTGTATATCGCTATTGTGATCCAGCGAGAAACTAGAGGGAAGATGGCTTGTAGAGGAACAGGCTGGAACCGTTTTCGTCGATGCGAATCTCACCGATATGCAGTTTTACCACGGTTCCCGTGTTGCGTTTCAGCACAAGCCAGATCTGGCGATTGTTGATTGCCATGCGAACATCACATCCGGCCAACTCGCTGTCGACTTCATTCATTTTGAGGAAGCGAGCAACATACCGGCCGATTTCCGCGTCACTGTCAGCAACCAGCTTGATCATGCTTGCCGGACTGGCATCAAGCGGATTGGATGAGGCAACAACAGGAGCAGGCCGGGTTATCGCAGGCACCGGCGACGGCGTAGCCAGCGGCTTGAATCCACTGTCCCTGGCAGGCGGCAGCGATGGCTGGGGTCTCTGCTGGTCGTCGCGGTCAACCAGTACGGAACCTGTCTGTCGAGTCGCATCCACGGTCGGCGGCGGTACAACGGCAGCAGGTCGGGGAGTTGGCTTGGCAGGGCCCGTATCACTCACGACAGGCCTGGGCGGTGCCTGGACGACTGCCTGAGGTACAGCTGGGCTGGGCAGATTCGCCACCGGCTGTTGCACTGGTATTGTCCTCAGCGGAACCTCGTCAAGAGTTGGCGTCAGCTTTACACCCTGAGGGATGGCCGGCGCAGCGGGCCTGGCGGGTGGCGTTTCATTCCTTACAACCTGCTGTGTCACAACAGGGACTTCGACGGCAGCAGCATGGTCTATGACCGGCTGCTGAGTTAAGTCAGCATGGCCTGTCGACGGAAAAGCGCCCCGCCACTTGATCTGATTGGCCATCGGTCGGGCCGACTGTGTTCCACTGGCAGACACAGATTGATTTATCGGGGCGGCTGGCACGGCAGGCTGAGTCGGAGCTGTTCGAATGACTCTCGCAGCCACAGCGGGTGGCGTACTGACTGTGGCAACGGCGGCGGCCGGCCTGGTCGTAGGATCTACCGTTACGACAGCTGCAGCTGGCCGGCGAAGAGTCGCAACGGTGGCGGCTGGCTCAACGGTCGGAAGGACTGGCGTCGCAGCAGAAGACCTCAAGCGGGCGGCTTGAGGCTTATCTTGATCCTCTTCTTCCGTCGACGGGAGGCCACCTGCCCAGCCCGTCAGCGTATCTGCGATCTCGTCATGAACTCCCTGAAAAAAGTCCTGGACTGGCGCAGCTACGCTTTCGTGTACAGAACCGAAGGCACGGAACATCTGATTTTTCGGCACTTCCAGTCCGTCGCTGACAGTTTGGGCAAATCGGTCCTCAAAGGTCAGGTTATCTCCGCTTGTCTGCTGCTCCGCACCAGGGGATGCCGTGGTCGCTGCCTCTACTGCATCTGCTGTGCTGGCGGATGGATCAGTCGAGCTGGCATTGGTTGACACAGCCCTGTTGGGAATTCGCACGACCCGCGCAGCGGGCCTCGAAACGGGCCTCGAAACGGGCTGCGAAACGGGCTGCGAAACGGGCTGCGAAACGGGCTGCGAAACGGGCTGCGAAACGACCCGCGCAGCGGGCCTCGAAACGGGCTGCGAAACGGGCTGCGAAACGGGAAAGGCCCCTTGAGCAGTGGCCCTGGGTCCCGCCACGTCTGCGTCTGCAACAGGCTGAAGTGCGGGAGCAAGCGGCGTCGGCAACGGCTGCCCCACATCGTCGATCACCGACTCGGCAGGCAATTCAGTTGCCAACTTCTGGGCGCTGACCTGGTCAGCAAATCCTCCGGCGCCGTCACTTGCAGTGGCAGATGAGAGTGTATTGCCCTGGGGGGCGTTGATTCGCATGCGCCAGTCGCCCGGACGCGACTGCGCTGTACCGGCCGCCGCTACTGGCGTTCGGTTCTGTGAGTTTGCCGGCTTGATCTGAGGAAGCGGCAGCGGACGTTGCTGGATGCGTGATGTCCAGTTGCCACTGGCAGTCGGTTGGGCAAGCGGCATTAGCAAACCCGTAATCTGCCTGTGGATCTCACTGGGCGCCACAATCAAGAGTTGGCCACGGGCCATGTCAGGCCTGATTTGCACACCTGTTGAAGGTGGAAATCGACGGGACAGGAGTGCCGCCTGCTGGCCAAGCTTGGCTTCGTCGACCATGTATCGTCGAGTTTCCGGCCCGCCTGTGGCGGCAACAGCTGGACGATCGATCGTCTGCAATAGCTGGTAGGCCATCTGCTGCGCAGCTGCAGTTCCCTTGACGACCACGAGATTTCGGCCGCGGTCAAAGAACACGCGACCCTCGCTGGGCATCAATACCTGCCGGACTTGTGTCGCCGCCGAGTCCACTGCCAGGTGCTTGACCAGAAATGACCGTGTCACCATCTCCGCTGGCCGTTGAATTGGCACCAGGCTGGGCTGTTGAGCCGGCAGCCAGCTTGTGGGCCCCTGGTAGAATGCTGCCAGGGACAGAATACAAGCGGTCATGGCGGTAATCGTCCGTCCGATTCTCATGATTTCATCCTGAATATGACCATCGACCCGAAGCTGAGACCGACCAACCGTGATCCAAAGTCGCTTACTGGGTAACCTATCTTTCCTGTCTTTCCTGATCAGTGCGATCGCTACGATCAGTTACATCGTTCATCGGAATCCAGGCGATTGCAGTTGAGCCTTATATCCACGTGAAAATGAGTTTGGGCCGGCCTTGTTTCGGGCAATCGAGGGGGCGGCCACGAGGAATTCATATCGAGCTGATATGATGGTGCCGCGAACGGGACCTGCGGCCATCATTTGCTGGTCATCCCGCGAGCGATTCCAGTTAGGGCGAGGCCGTGGAAGCACCCCAACCGATCGACTATCTTTCGCCGGACGTCCCCGACTCGCTGCCCTGGCATGAGGTCCCGCTGGTACGGGCCGATGCATCCTCGTTGGCTGACTATGGCACGCTGATTCACGACTATCACGACTATCCGATCGAGATAGTTCAATGGCCCGCGGCAGGCTGGCGACCGGTCGACAGCGGTACGGGCGACGAAGCAGGCACGACGCACGGCAGCTTCCTTTCCAGCTGGGAAGGCGACGTGTTACTCGGTAGGAACACGGCCGTGGACGACCAGTACCTGCTGGGTTGGGGCTGCAACCCGGTGGATGCTCAGCGCACGGCATCGACATCGACCACGCCACCACAGGTCCTCCTCTGGCATGCCAACTATCATCCTGACGGCGGCCAGCTCTTTTTCCCGCTGGATGAAACCCCTTACGTCGTGCCACTGGCACTGCCTGGCGACGACCTCAAGCCCGACGACTTTGTCGCCTTTTATTTCCAGCCTGGCGAGGGTCTCTACATTCACCCCAATGTCTGGCACGAGGGCGTATTCCCGCTCGCCCCACAGGGCCGATTTTATGACGAGCAGGGCCGCGTCCATGCCCGGGTAAGCTGCAACCTGGCCAGGGAGTTCGGCGTCTTCCTGGCAATCCCCTTACGATCACCCACCGACTGAGTCAAGTTGCTGACGGGCTGCTGCCAGCAGGTTCAGGAGTGTCACGCGCGAGAACCGTGCTGGCAATCTGCGGTGGAACGGAGTCGGAAACCTGCGGGTCGTCTACAGAACAGGATGCATCTAAGTTACCATGAGATTCTCATCGACTATTCGACCTCTGGGAGCTTTGACCATGCTGCGGATCATGCTTGCCCTTGTTATCAGCTCTTTGATCGGGCTGCCTCTGTGTGGTCAAGTGCCGATGGATCCGGGTAAGACCTGGAAAGAGGCGGACAGCATTGATGACCGCTGGAACGAGACCGACCTGGGTCCTTTCTTGGCCAGCGTGTTGCGGACCCCAGCCGGCGTTTATCCCAAGGGACTCTCAATCCATCTCGACAAGGGCAGCGCTGCTGTTGGCTACAATCTCCAGAATGGATCGCTGCAGGTCGCCTGGTCCGGCGACTTCCTTTCATTTTCCGATCGCCGCTACGGGATCACGAGTGCACCCAGTATCGCTGGCACGGTCTTATTCCAGTGCAGCACTCCTGCCTGGGGGAAAGCTCCTGTGCGATACCTGGGCACGTATCAGCACGGCACGCGGGTCGTCCTTTCTTACCAGGTCGCGGATGCCACCATCCTGGAATCTCCCACAGCTCAGCAGACAGACGATGGCACGGTGATCAGCCGAACGCTTCAGGTTGGCCCTCACAAGACGCCACTCCACTGGCGCCTGCTGGACAAGGTCAGCAAATTATCCAGCTCAGACGGACTGCTAATCGCTACCCAGGGTGGCATCCAGATTCCGCTATCGATCAGCGGCGCTGGCATGTCTTCAGCGGCGATGGCCGACGCGATCGAGGTCGAATTACCTGCGAGTTCCAGCCAGCAGGTTGTCAAAGTGAGTTACTATCCTGGCAGTTCAGGAGACAAGCTGGCTGGCCTGCGTGCTGCCACGCCGGCAGCCGAGGACCTGGCCCTGCTGACGAAACCGGGCCCTGCCCTCTGGCCGCAGGAGATTGCGACCAGCAGCCAGCTCGGAACAGAGGAGGGGCCATTCCAGGTAGACACGATCGGCGTCCCCTTTGAAAACCCGTTTGGTGCCCTAATGTTCCTGGCCGGCCATGACTTCTTTTCCGACGGAACGCTTGCTGCCTGCACGATGCACGGAGACGTCTGGCTGGTGACGGGACTGGACGACAAGCTGGACAACGTCCGCTGGCGACGGTTTGCCACCGGCCTGCATCAATCGATGGGGCTACGAATCATCAAGGACCGGTTGTATGTACTGGGCAAGGATCAGATCACGATCCTGCACGATCGCGACGGCAATGGCGAGGCGGACTATTACGAGAACTTCAATAGTGCCGGCCAGACATCAATCGGCGGACACGATTTTGCCGCCTGTCTGGAAACCGATCCGGACGGCAACTTTTATTACATCCGTGCTCACGAGGGCGTGGTGCGGGTTTCGGCGGACGGAACCAGCAGCAGGTCGATCGCTACAGGTTTCCGCAATCCGGTCGGGCTTGGTGTGGGGCCAAACGGCGTTATCACTGCCACGCCCCAGGAAGGGACCTGGACGCCAGCCTCCTGCATCATTGAAATTCAGGAGGGTGGTTATTACGGATTTGGTGGGCCACAGAAGACGGAAGCTCGACCGCTGGGATACGATCCACCGCTCTGCTGGATGCCGCGACTGCAGGACAACTCCAGCGGCGGACAGATCTGGGTTACCAGTGACAAGTGGGGGCCACTGAAGGGCCAGATGCTGCATCTTTCCTACGGCCAGTGCGCCCTGCTGGTGGTGATGCGCGAGGTGATCGACGAGCGGTCGCAGGGTGGCACATTCAAACTGCCTTACCTGTTCAAATCGGGTGTCATGCGTGGACGGTTCAGTCCGACGGATGGCCAGTTGTATCTCACCGGCCTGCGCGGCTGGCAGACTTTGGCTGCCGATGATGGTTGTCTGGAACGCCTTCGTTACACGGGCCAGGAGAGTAACATTCCCCAGCAGTTGAATGTCACGCCCACGGGAGTGCGTATCAGGTTCACCGATCGGCTCGACAAGGCCAGCGCGTCGGATCCTGATAACTATGCGGTCGACTGGTGGAATTATCGCTATTCCAAGGAGTACGGCTCGAAGGATTACAAGGTTTCAGATTCCCGCCAGCCCGGTCGCGAAGAAGTTTACGTGGAAGATGTTCGCCTCCTGCCGGACGGTCACACGGTGGAATTGATCCTCGAGGAGATTCGGCCGGTGATGCAGATGGAGATCAGTTTTGCGATCAAGTCGGCCACTGGCCAGTCGATCAAGAACAGCATCTTCAACACGATCCACAAGGTTCCGGAGAGTAATAGCCGGGGTCGCTAGGGGGTGGCTGCCCGTCCCCTGTACAGTGCTGAATCACCGCCCTAGTCTATATTCCAGTGTCGTTTTCCCTGCGAGTTACCCCATGCCGAACGAATTATTTCAACTGGATGGCCAGGTTGCTGTCGTGATTGGTGGTACCGGTGTACTGGGTGGCGCCATGGCAGATGCACTTGCTGCAGCCGGTGCCACGGTTGCCATTGTGGGTCGCAGCGAGGAACGCGGTGGCGAGCGAGTTGCAGCAATCGAGGCCGCCTCTGGTGCAGCTATTTTCCAGAGCGCCGACGCACTGGACCCGGAATCGCTGCAGCAGGCACACGACCAGATCACAGCTCAACTTGGCCCGGCCCAGATCCTCGTCAACGCCGCCGGAGGGAATCATCCGGACGCCACGCTCCCGCCTGGCAGCGACTTCTGCGACCTTCCGCTGGATGCCTGGCGCAGCGTGTTCGACCTCAACCTGGTGGGCGGCATCTTGACCCCCTCGCAGGTCTTCGGCAAATCGATGCTGGCCGAGGGCAGCGGGAGCATTATCAATATCGCCTCGATGGCCGGCATGCTGCCGCTCTCGCGCGTGGTCGCCTATTCAGCCGCCAAGTCCGCAGTCATCAACCTGACCCAGTTCCTGGCTCGTGAATGGGCCCAGCAGGGAATCCGGGTTAACGCGATCAGCCCGGGATTCTTTCCGGCAGAACAGAACCGAAAACTGCTGTTCAACGAGGATGGCAGCTACAGCGAACGGGGTGGGCAGATCATTGGCCATACACCGATGGCACGGTTTGGCGAGCCAAGTGAACTGGGCGGCGTCGCCGTCTGGCTTGCCAGTCAGCAGGCATCCTCGTTCGTGACCGGACAGAACATTGTTGTCGACGGTGGTTTTTCCTCCGTCACGATCTAACTTCCTATCACAACTTTGATGAAGACCGCGAGGATTGGCACGATGGCTGGCCTGAACATCCGCGACGACGACTGCAAACTGGATTTCCTGGCCCTCGGCGCCCTCGTGCACCGCCTGGATCCCGGTAGCATTCCATTCCGCAAGGCGAGACAGTTCACGATCCACGTCTCTGGCGGTGAATACAACGTGGCGGTCAACCTCTCCGACTGTTTCGGACTGAAGACCGGCGTGGCAACCGCCATGGTGGACAACGGGATCGGGGAACTTGTCCAGGGCCGCGTCCGCGAAACGGGCGTACAGCCCTACTATCGCCATTATGAACATGATGGAGTTCGCGGGCCCAACCTGGCAACGGTCTACAGCGACCTGGGGTATGGAGTTCGCCCGCCAGTGGTCTTCTACAACCGGGCCAACGAGGCCGCGGCCCAGCTCAAGCCGGGCGATTTTGACTGGGACGAGATTTTCGACGGCGGCGTCCGCTGGTTCCACTCCGGCGGTATTTTTGGTGCGCTCTCCGATTCAACACCCGAGTTGATTGTCGAGGGAATGCAGGCGGCCCATGCACAGGGAGCGATCAACTCTTTCGACTTGAATTACCGAGCCAAGATGTGGTCGTCGCGAGGCGGTATCGAAGAGGCCCAGGCGACGATGACAAACATCGTTTCCAATGTCGATGTGCTGTTCGGTAATGAGGAAGATCTTCAAAAGGGGCTTGGTATCGAGGGTCCCGCGGTTGACGAGCAGCGGTCAAAGCTGGATACGAGCGTCTTTTTCTCGATGATCGATCGAGTGACCGAGAAGTTTCCCAATATCAAGATGGTGGCAACCACGCTGCGGGACGTTGAATCGACCAATCGCCACCAGTGGGGCTCCCTGATCTGGATCGATGGTGAGCAGCATGTCAGTCCCTCCTGCCAACTGGACATACTCGACCGGATCGGTGGTGGTGATGGATTTGCCTCGGGGCTGATCTATGGACTGGTCTCCGGCCGGCCAGCCGACCAGGCTCTGCGACTTGGCTGGGCCCACGGTGCCCTGCTGACCACTTTCCCAGGTGATACCACAATGGCGACGCTGGCTGAAGTCGAAGCGATGGCCGAGGGCGGCTCAGCTCGAGTGCAGCGATAGATCGGCGTTAGCCACCAGCACTTTTCTTCAACGCAAGCCGCAAGACAGAGTAAAAGCATGTCCTCTGCAGCAGGCCTGTCACGTTAACGTTAATAGAGGACAACAGCACTTTTAGAAGGGAAGAACCCCCGATGACATTCGTCGTAACCGCCCTCTGCTTCGACTGCAAATACACCGATTGTGTTTCAGTCTGCCCGGTAGACGCTTTTCACGAAGGTGAAAAGATGCTCTACATCAATCCCAATGAGTGCATTGATTGCGATGCCTGCGTACCAGAATGCCCTGTCGAGGCGATCTTCGCTGACGTCAATGTGCCGGAGGAGTACGAGGCCTTCATTGCACTGAACGATGAGATGTCTGCCACGACGCCAGTGATTACCGAGCAAAAAGAACCACTGGCCGAGTGACAAAGCGATCCGCTAGTCGCCCCCTGCCTGCCGAACTCGCTCGCCAATCTGCTGGTAAATCTGCAGTGCCCGCTTGAACTCCTGCACCGCTTCTACCGACAACCGGTCCAGGTCTGCTGATCCTAGTAGGTTGCAATCGGGTTGATCGGTGAGCCGGTGCCACCTTCGACCGCCAGTGGCGCGAGGCTCAACATGAAAGTCCAGCGGTTACGTTTCCTGGCCTCAACCGCGACCGCTCGAAAGTCACAGCAATCGAGAATGTTCATTCCCATCTGGACAATCACACCGAGGTGGACCGGCAGCTGGAGATCGCAACCGGATGGCATAACATCGAGTGCCAGGTCACTGCCGATCAGTGCCACATCGCGATCGTGCAGCCATTTCAGGCAAGTCACATGCAGGCCGGCTGAGCCGGCCATGATATCCCAGGGTCCTTCCTGTTCGCGCCGTGTCCAGCGACCTGTGTTGATCAGAACAGCATCCCCGGAACGCACGCGAAAACCCGCTTTCTTCTCCCAGGCTTCCAGGTGTTCCGGGTAGATCGCCTGGGTTCCAGCAAGGAACTGGACGCCCAGCAAGGCGGGAATATCCATCAGCACACCGCGGGTGATGATCCCATTGCGAACGCGGTTGATCGACAGCTGCCCGCTGCTGCTGGCAAACACCCTGTCGGCCGAAAGGCCGTTGTACAACTTGCCCTGGTAAAAGATATGGTTCAGGGCATCGAGGTGAGTCTGGGTGAAGCCATGGTACTGCACACTGTAGCGATCCCCTGCCCCGCCAACGCCGCCTGGCTTCGGGCTGACCATCAGTTCATGCTCAAAGGGCTCTGAACCATCCATCGCTTCCTTGATCACATCGTGGGCCAGGGAGATGGAGACACCGTCGCGAACCTGTGCCGCTGCCTGGCGACGTTTACGCGGTGTGATCAGGTTCAAGGTACCGAGTTGATCGTCCGTGCCCCAGCGGCCCCAGTTGGAAACCGATTCGAGAATCTGCTCAACTTCCCTGGCCTCCATTCTGCGAGCCCCGGTCGGTTCGGGCGATTGAGCGGACAGGCTGGCGATACTGATGGCGATCGCTAGCAGGATCGCCAGGCCAGGTCGGTGATATCTCATGATCAGGTCCTCAAGACAAAATCCGGGGCGTGATTACGTGATTGGGACTTGAAAGTGTACAGGAAAAACACATGCTGATGGCATTGCGACCACTGCCACTCACACGCAAGGTGACCAGATGCACGCTTTCCAAACGCAGTCATTCCCTAGCCGCCGAAACTGGCTGCTGGGGACAGTCGCGGCCGGTGCAGCTTTGCTGAGTCCCTCCACATCGGCAGTGGCCCGCAAGAAGCCTGCCAGGCAGCCAGCGAATCGAATCGCGGTCAGTACTTATTCCTACTGGCGTTATCGCAAGGACACCAAGTTACCGATTGAGGACTGCATTAACCTGGCCGGCGAGGCGGGATTTGACGCGGTGGAGATCCTACATGTGCAAATGACACGTGAGGACAACGCCTATCTGCAGATGCTCAAGCGGCGTGCCCTGGTCAACGGGCTGGACCTCTGCGGCTTCTCCACTCACCAGGGATTTGTATCTCCTGACGCCGATGCCCGCCAGCGCAACATCGACCATACGCTGCACTGCCTGGAGCTGGCACACGAACTTGGCATCCCAACGATGCGAGTCAACACCGGCCGCTGGGGAACGATCGGCGATTTCAACAAGCTGATGGAAAACAAGGGAATTGAGCCTCGCCTGGAGGGCTACAGTGACGACGAGGGCTTTGCCTGGGTGATCGATAGTTTCGAGCAGTGTCTGAAGAAGGCCGAACAGCTGGGAGTGGTAATGGGGCTGGAGAACCACTGGGGCCTGGGAAGGACGGCCGAGGGTGTATTACGCGTGGTCAACGCACTCGATTCACCCTGGCTCCAGGTGACAGCCGATACCGGCAACTTCCTGGAAGACCAGTACCGGCAATTCGAGCTGCTGGCTCCCCAAACAGTCTATGTCCAGGCCAAGACGTATTTTGGCGGCGGAACCTGGTACACACTGCAGATCGACTACGACCGCATCGCATCGATCCTTCGCAAAGCCAATTACCGGGGCTACATCGCGCTCGAGTTTGAGGGCGAGGAAGAACATTCGACGGCGATCCCCAAGAGCCTGCAGATGCTGCAGCGGGCCTTTTCCTGATGCAGCCAGGAATCACCTGGGTCGGGCAAAAATCACCTCGTGGCGAGCGCGGCTGATGCCGACCAGCCCAGCACCAGCTGGATCAACCGCAAACCCCTGGCCGCTGAAGGGAATCTCATAGCGGCCGACGTGCAGCAGTTCGCTGCCACGGCGGGGAATCTGCAGGCGGAAGGCGACCGGGTCGTCATGGCCCGTCACCAGTAACTCGCCGCGGTACCAGACGCCACCGGAGAGGCTGTACTGACCCAGTTGCCCGATCACACTGGCGGGGTAAGTCCAGCGACGCAATTCCTTGAACCGGTCATCGAACTCGACCAGAAACGTCTCCTGGTTGACTTCGCCATAGCGAGCGAAGTTACAGAGCCAGCGACCTCGTCGCCTGACAATCCAGGTCAAGCTGCCGCCGTAGTCAGCAAAGTCGACCAGCGTTGTCAGTTCCATGCTCTCCAGATCGAGGACCTTCACTTCGCTCTGCTCTGGCTGCCGGGGATAATTCGAGTGACCACAGAGCAGTTGTTTTTTCCAGACAAAGCCGCTGTTCAGGTGCAGCGCCGGTCCCGTGCTGATCGCCAGTCGCTGCCCGGACTGTCGCTGGTAAACGGCAACCACCCGGTTGGTGACGGCAAACACCAGTTGGCGAGTCGCCGCTGCACCCTGGTGCGCCTCGGCTGCCGGGAAAGAACGCACGGCCGCAAATCCGGACTGAGTTTCATCCGCACTCAGTAACGGGCAACTCCAGAGAAAACAGAGTGCAACTCGAAGCAAAAGTCTCATGGTCTGTTCCCACGGCGAGTGTTCGGGATTGAATGTCTACACGCTATCGTGCCAGATTCCTGGGCAGCTGACCAGAATGCCTGGCATCATGCGGTCCCCTCGCCTGGCACGCCAGGCAGTCGCTAACTCAATTTCCGCACGACACTCAAAGCGACGGCAAAAAATGCTATCCTGTGTCTCAGCCAAGCAGGTGCTCTATGGACTCTGACGAGGAATGTACGATGGAAATTAGCGCGGTCAAGCAACTCCTGCGCGGACCGATGATCCCCGTGATCACCAACCTGAATTCCGACCTGTCGGTCGACCACGATGCGATCCGGGAGAATGTCGGCTACGTGGTGGACCATGGCATTGTTGAGGGGAGTGGCGTGTTGCTTGCGGTCGGTGCCGGCGGTGACTTCCCGATGCTGACGGTTCAGCAACGGAAGGATGTCTGCAAGACGATCGTGGAAGCTGCCGAGGGCAAGACCCCGGTACTGGTCGGAGCCCAGGATACCGACCCGTCCGTCTCGATCGAAATGGCCCGCTGGTCGGAAGAGATCGGGGCCATCGGAATCCAGATGAGTCCTGGTTATTACTATGCCTCCTCTGATGAAGATTGCCTGCGGTTTGTGGACGCCGTGCATAGTGCAACGTCCGATGCAGTGATCATGCTCTACAACACGCACTGGGAAGGCTATTCCATGTCGCTCGATCAGCTCGAGCGACTGGCTGAATTCCCGCGTTGCCAGGGCCTGAAGTGGTCGACACCTGTTGGTGGCAGCAGCTACCTGCGCGGGATCGACCAGTTTGCCGATCGGATGGCGGTTGTCGATAACCAGGGTCTGCAGGTGATGAACCACTTGCTCGGTGGCACCGGGTATATCACCCACCTGGCCACGATCTGGCCCGAGCACGATCTGCAGGTCTGGAAACTGCTCGAGGCTGGCGATTATTCAACTGCCCAGGAACTGATCAGTCGCGTCAACTGGCCCTGGAGCACGTTCCGCGGCACGATGTGGAATCGGACCGCCGCCGAGAGCCCGGTCGTGAAAGCCGCGCTCGAATTGTGCGGTCGCCCCGGTGGCCCCTGCCAGCTGCCAACCCGTTCGCTGAATGACCAGGAACGTGCCGAACTGCATGACATCCTGCAGCACATCGGTGTCCCGACCCTGGTATCCTGATCACGCCTGCGGGTAACCGACTGGCAAAGCCGAACAGATTGGCATCCTCGCCTTGTCTGACGGTATGATGGCAGTCATGACACACAGATCGAGAATCGATCAACTTGTTGGATTGTTACGAGGTAATCCCATGGCCATCCGCGCCCTGTTTTGTTCCCTGCTCCTGATCAGTAGCCTGGTCACTCCCACCTCGCTCGTCGCCGAGAAATCTGCGGCTGTTCCCAGCGGTTGGACTGCCAGGTCTCCGCGTGATGAGATACGGCCTGCCTTTCGTTACCTGGCACGCGGCGGACCGGACAATTCAGGTAGCCTGGTAATTGAAGCTGACCAGCGAGATGGACTGTTCGGTTGGTGGGAAGCAACTCTGCCGGTCGAGGGTGGCCACTTTTACCAATTTCGCGCCCAATGCCGAATGACCGATATCGAGACGCCACGACGAACGGCGGTTGTCCGCATCCTCTGGCGAGATGAAAACGGCCAGGCGGTCAAGCATGACGACCCCTCATTCGCATCCTATCGGCCAGGGGAACGCCCGCGGTCAGAGCCCGAGTATCCTGTCGCAGGGGCAACCGGATCGAACGGTTGGGCCACTGTCGCCGGACTTTACCGGGTTCCCAGCGCTGCCCGCCAGGCCGTGGTCGAGTTGTCGTACCGCTGGGAGGCGTCCGGTCGGCTGGAATGGTCCAACGTCGAGCTGAAGATGGCTGACACGCCAGCAGCGCGCACGGTACGACTGGCGACGGTGCATTATCGACCCAGCGAAGGGTCGACACCGCGTGAAAAGTGCCAGTTGTTTGAACCGCTGATTGCCGACGCAGCTCGCCAGCGGGCCGACCTCGTGGTGTTGCCGGAAACACTGACCTTTTATGGCAGTGGCAGTACGTATGCGGCATGTGCCGAACCGATCCCTGGACCGTCGACGAGATTCTTCGGACAACTTGCCAAGCAGCACGACCTCTACGTGGTAGCTGGTCTGCTCGAGCGTGATCGTCACCTGGTCTACAACGTGGCGGTGCTGATCGGGCCGGATGGCAAGGTTGCCGGCAAGTACCGCAAGGTGACACTACCACGTGGTGAGATCGAGGGGGGGATCACTCCTGGCAACGAGTACCCTGTCTTTGAGACTCGGTTTGGCAAAGTTGGCATGATGGTCTGCTATGACGGTTTCTTCCCGGAAGTCGCCCGTGAGCTGAGTAATCGAGGTGCCGAGGTGATTGCCTGGCCGGTCTGGGGCTGTAACCCCATGCTGGGTGCCGCGCGGGCCTGCGAGAATCACGTTTACGTGATCAGCAGTACCTACACGGATGTCTCGTCCGAGTGGATGATCTCGGCTGTCTACGGCCATGATGGCAAGCCACTGGCCCAGTCCACGGAGTGGGGGACGGTTTCGGTAGCAGAAGTTGACCTCGGTCGGCCGCTGCACTGGCAGAGCCTGGGTGATTTTCGAGCTCAGATTGCACCTCACCGACCCGTCGTGCCGGCAGAGCGGTCCCGCCGCAAGAGCAAGACGGTGACTGTCCAACGCGCAAAAAACCTGCCTTAAGCTCTCTCTTGGGAACGCCCGATTTGCAGAGCTGCGGCACTCGGCAGGGACCGATCGCAGTGCTGCCAGAGGGTCGTCCGTGCGGTGACGGTCCAGTCGCCGTGCATGCTCACCCGCTTCTGTGGACTGTACTGTTGTTGCACAGTGTCTGAATTCAACTCAGGCATAATGCCGCACTTTTGGCCCGCCTCGTCAAATCATCGGCGCTGACCGCTGACCGAAAAGGGCCGTCACAATCGCCCAAAAACAGGTCAAACTTGTCGGTCGCCGTGTTTGGCACGCTAATTGCTTCAGCTTGGTGATATGCCAGCTTGTCACATTCAGGGGTTGGGCCTTACGACTTCTCGCTGGCAGTTCTAAGGAGAGTTCCATGTTGAGAGAAAAACTACTGAGTTGGGCGACCCTGTTTCTTATCGTGCTGGGAAGCCCATTACTGGCTGCGCCACCACGTGACCGCACGCAGGTGCCAGACCGGGATCGCGTTCGTGATATTGACCGACATCATGACAATGACTGCCTGCGGGCGGGTATCTTCCGTAGTCCGGATCTACTGATGGCCGGTGACCACTTCACAATGGTCGTTGGCGTACAGAACTTGTGTCGCCACATCGCTCTGGTGGAGGTGGACATCTACCTGGCCCAGCAAGATTTCCGTGTCCATATCGGCTCCGGCCAGCTGGTATTGGATGGCCCCGAAGCGGAGCTGTTGTACCTGCGGCCACGCGTTCCCCGAGACATGCATGCCGGCCGTTACAGCCTGGTGATGGTGGCCCGCGCTCGTGGTGGGAGCCTGGTGCTGGATCGCACTGCGGTCTTTGTAGAAAACCGGCATCGGCCCCGCCCGCATGTTCGACCGGACCACCTGGACTTTCTCAGTGATGGCGGAAGCATGGACTCGCTGAAGGGTGAGCTGGGATCGGCTGGACCGCAGCTGCTGTCTGAAGAGGCCACCGGTTCGATCACTCATCTCAGCCGAATTCGTATCAAGGTTGAGCAAAGAGTTGGATCGACAACGCCTTTCCTTACCATCGATGCCAATACCGATATTGTCGATGAAGCTGGCAATCCAACCACGGTCAACAAGACTGACCAGGTAACGGTCTACTACACCGGCAAGCACGCCGACAAGATCGTTGTACTTGACTAGCCTTTGAGGAGTCTAAAAGGACCGCTTTCAGCGCCCGGGGATCACTCACCAGCGAGTGCTTCCCGGGCTTTTTTTGTTGCCCAGTGCAGCGAGGGGGTTCTTGCTCGGCGATCATTCCAGGCGGTAAGCTGGTGGCACGACAAAACCATTCACGAGGAGTATTGCCTGATGATCGCCCTTCGCCGCCTGATACTGCTAACCGCACTTATCCTGATCGCAAGCCCCTCGCCGCTGACCGCCGAAGAGCACGATGCGATCAAGCCGGTACCCCGACAGGGTGGCTGGTTGACACGCCACCAAAGTTTCAACAAGCGAGTTGCCGAGGGAAATGTGGACCTGGTCTTTATCGGTGATTCCATCACCCAGGGCTGGGAAGGGAGTGGCAAGGGTGTCTGGGCAAAGTTCTACAGCAAGCGAAATGCCGTCAACCTGGGAATCGGCGGCGATCGTACCCAACACGTCATCTGGCGACTGGATAACGGGAACATCAAGGACATCAAGCCCAAGGCTGCCGTGATCATGATCGGGACCAACAATTCTGGCAGCAACACACCGGAGCAGATTGCTGAGGGTGTGGCGGTCATCGTCAAACAGTTGCGGACCAAGCTACCGGAAACCAGGATCCTGCTGCTGGCTGTCTTCCCGAGGGGAACCGACAAGAACGACAAGCGTCGCCAGGTGAATGAAAAGACGAACGCGATCTTCATGAAGCTGGCCGACGGCAAGCACGTTCACTACCTGGACCTCGGCCCGCACTTTCTCGCCAAGGACGGCACGCTCAGTCGCGAGATCATGCCCGATCTATTGCACTTGAGCGAAAAGGGCTACACGATCTGGGCCGAGTGCATGGATGCCAAGTTGAAAGAGCTGTTGGGCGAGTAGCCCTGGGGCCAGCAAGGCACTCCCGAGTCCCTCGGCGCGGCGGCTACCAGTTGAGCAGGGCGGGCTTCTGTTCTCTCCAGCCATCGTCGGACGGGAACAGTGTGCGCATCGCTGTAATCTCCAGCTCCCCAGCAAACATCTCCTCCACCGTACTTTTCCACTCCAGGAAATGTGGCGTCTCCAGGTGCGCCTGGAAGGCCGCTTCGTCGGCGTAAACCTCGTAGAGGTAGAAGCGGTGAGGGATCTCCTGATCCTGCATGATGTCAAAGCGAAAACAGCCGGGTTCATCGCGCACGGACCCCTCTGCATCGCCGGGGCCAGCTGCAATAAACGCATCGACATGCTCCGGATGGACGTTGACGGTTACAAAAATTGCATACATGGCAGCGTTCCTCAGTAAGAAGCAGGAAGTTAGAGGTTAGACGTTGGAGATCACAAATGCGAGAGCCGACGGGTAACGTGATAACAATCTGGGCTCTGCCGTATGAATCCAGTACACTCGGACACGGCATGCTATACTTGTCGTAGATTGGCAACACTCTTGGAGCTGCATCCGTGTCACCGTCCCCCTTAGTTGGCCGTCGTCGATTTCTGCAAACCACGCTCGCTGCTGGTGGCATCAGCCTCTCGCTCGGCGACGTGATGCGTCTGCAAGCTGCCTCGGGAATCAAACAGCCGGGCCAGCAGGAGACAGCGGTCATCCAGATCTGGCTGGGGGGTGGCCATAGCCAGTTTGAGACATTTGATCCCAAGCCGGCGGCAGCCACTGAGATTCGTGGCCCTTACGGCACGGTCGGCACCTGCCTGCCCGGCATTCGCTTTTCCGAGAAGCTGCCACTTACTGGCCAGGTGATGGACCGGGCATCGATCATTCGCAGTATCTCGCACAACAACAACGGCCACTTTGTGGCCGCTCACTGGTGTTCCACCGGATACATCGGCACGAATAACCGTGCCTCGCATCCTTCCTCGGGATCCATCGTCTCCCGATTCCGTGGTCCCAACCGGCCAGGCTTGCCGGCCTACGTGTTGCTCTCCGAAGAACAGACTCGCAATCCTGAAATCGGTGAAGTGATGGGGCCGGGTTACCTGGGGGCCAGCCATTCCGGCTTCACCGTCCTGCAGGATTCCTTCCAGTCCGGCTGGCGCGAGGACAAGCTGCGGGATGCCACCTCGAATCTCCAACTGGCGAACGATATCACCATTGACCGGGTCGGCAACCGCCGTGCCCTGCTCAAGTCACTCGATCGATTGACCCGGGATGTCGACAATCGCCGCACCATGAAGGGGATGGACCGCTTTAACGAGATCGCCCTGGACATGGTCACGACTGGCAAGGCCCGGCAGGCATTTGACCTTAGCCAGGAGAGCCAGGCAACTCACGACCTCTATGGCTCTCACCGCTGGGGCCAGTCAGCCCTGCTGGCACGTCGACTGGTCGAATCGGGTGTGACTTTCGTGACCATCAACACGGCTCCCGACTCGCTCTGCTGGGATTGGCATCTCAATATCGTCAATGACAAGCGGCCGGCTGACGGTTCTGAGGGACCAAGTCGAGGTATGGATATTTCCGGGCCACCACTGGATCGCATGATCAGCGCACTGGTCACCGACCTCTACCAGCGTGGACTGGACAAAAAAGTTCTACTCGTGGTCTGGGGCGAATTTGGCCGCACACCACGCATTAACAAAACCGGTGGTCGCGATCACTGGGGACAGCTGATGAGCATCCTGCTGTCGGGCGGTGGCATCCAGGTGGGACAGGTGATTGGTGCTTCCAACGCCAATGGCGAAGTGCCCAGCGACCGGCCAATTCACCCCAACGACATACTGGCGATGATCTACCAGCATCTGGGGATCAACCCCAAGCTGCATACGGTCACACCGGAAGGACGGCCGATTCCGCTCCTGCCCGGGGGTCAGCCGGTCGCCGAATTGCTCTAGGCCGGGAGATGGAGTGATGTTTCAGGTAGGCAGTTTCAAGGCTGGTGGCTGCGGCGGAACTTCACGACGGGCATTCTTGCAAGCATCGCTGGGGATCCCCTTACTGGGCCAATCACTGTTGGCAGCGGAAAAACGCCCGGCAGCCAAGGCCCGCTCGGTTATCCTGCTGTGGCTCTGGGGGGGACCGAGCCACCTGGATACTTTTGATCCCAAGCCGACTGCTCCCAGCACCGTTCGGGGACCGTTTGCCACAATACAAACCAGGATTCCGGGGATTCACTTCAGCGAGCTGTTTCCGCGATTGGCAGCACGCAACGACCGCTTCTCGCTGGTCCGATCCAATGTCAACATCTCCAACGCCCACCATATCGCCGGCTCAATCGCACTCTGTGGATCTCCGGGGCGTGGCGGGGACAAGGATTATCAGCCAAATTTCGGCTCGATAGTGCAACGACTCGATAAAGGCCGCCAGGACCTGCCCGCATTCATTGCCGTCGGACCGGGCCATTTGAACACAGCTGCCGGTGACATCGAGGCCTATGGAGGTGGCATCTGGGGCCCCGCCTACGATCCCTTTCCCGTCCGCTGCTCGGAAATCGATAACGTGGAGCTACCGAGTCTGAAGCTGCTGGAAGGGCAGACGATCAGTCGACTCTCGGATCGCTCACACCTGCAACGGGAACTGGAAGGCATCAACCGACTGCAAAACCAGCAGCGGCCGCGGCAGTGGACGATCGATCTGCAGCGCGCCTTTCGACTGGTCGCCTCCAAGGAAGGCCGCCACGCTTTTGATATCTCGAGTGAAGACGAGCAGACTCGTGGGCGATACGGACGGACGCAATTCGGACAGAGCTGCTTGCTGGCACGGCGACTTGTTGAAGCCGAGGTGCCTTACATCCAGGTCAACTGGAGCGAGTACGTCGAAAATATCTACGACAACCGTACGGACTTTGGTTGGGACACCCACTGGCTAAATTTCGAGAACATGGCCGATCGCCACGGACCGATCCTGGACCGTTCCCTCTCTGCCCTGCTGGATGATCTGGCTGAACGAGGATTGCTCGATTCCACCCTGGTGGTGGCAATGGGTGAATTTGGGCGTACGCCATCGATCTCCGCCAAGGGTGGACGCGATCACTGGGAACGATGCTACTTCTCGATCTGGGCAGGGGCAGGCATTCAGCCCGGCATTGTCGTCGGGGAGAGTGACTCCCAGGGAAATGATCCCCTCGCCGATCCGATTACTCCGACGACGGTCGGCACCACGATCCTCGATCAACTGGGGATTCACAGCGAGCAGAGAGCCAGCCTGCGCGTGCTGCCAGGCGGCAAGCTGATCGAGCCCTTATTATAGTCCTCACTGGAGTTGACCGGTTCATGTACCGCAGCCAATGCCTCCGCCAGTCCCTGCTGATTCTGCTGCTGCTTGCAGCGTCGCCAGTCCCGGCAGCAGGACCGATCGAGCAACTGACCGATGACGGCCTGCTCAAACGCGACCCCTGCTTCCAGCCGGATGGCAGCAGCATCCTGTTTGCCAGCCGGCATCGTTCGCCTCGGATGGTCTTGATGAAGCTGGAACTGGCGAAGAACAAAGTAATCCGGCTCAATCCAGCGTCCAACCTGGTAGAACTCGCTCCCTCTTTTGCCGGCAACGGCACCGTGCTCTGCTACCAGCGAATGACCGGCAATGACCAGACAACCTTTGTCATCGAGAACAAACAAGCAGGCAGTTCCCGCCAATTGAGTGCCTCGGAGGCAGTCAGCTGGAACGTTCGCATCAGCCCGCTGGGTGACGCCGTAACTTACAACCTTTCCGGACAGATCTACTTGCGGTCACTCGAGTCGGACGCAGAGACCCAGCTGACCAAGTCCGCCGGTCGCAACGACTGGCCGGCCATTTCACCGGATGGTAAGCAGATTGCCTTTTCTTCCAGCCGGGATGGTGACTACGAACTGTACCTGATGGGGCTGGACGGATCCCAGCCACGTCGACTGACAACTGCCAGCGGACTTGACATGCGGCCCCGCTGGTCGCCCGATGGCAAGCAGATCCTGTTCACAAGTAATCGCGACGGGAATTACGAGATCTACCTGCTCGATCTCGAGAGTGGCAAGCAGCAACGGCTTACGAGGCATCAAGAGCAGGATAATTTTGCCTGTTGGCATCCTGATGGCAAGCAGCTTGCCTGGGTCAGGGAAAACCAGGGCCGCTTCGATATCTGCAGAATGCCGCTTGCCAATTCCGCCCGCTGACTTGCTCGACGCCAACCCAGCAGGCCACAATACAAACTGCATCGCACCCTTTTCTTTCCCAAGGCTGGTCCATGCCGACTTTCTGTCAGACTCTCCTGCTGAGCTTATTGGTGCTGACTCTCTCCAGCTCCAGGATCACGGCAGCCGACCGAGTCGACTTTGAAACCGAGGTCCTGCCATTGCTGCAGGCTCACTGTTTCCGCTGCCATGGCAGCCAGAAGCAGGAAGGAGGGCTGCGACTCGACAGGCGTGAGGCTCTGCTGGCGGGTGGCGATAGCGGCCCGGCGCTGGACCTGGAAGATCCTGCCGACAGCCTGATCCTGATTCGGATCCAGTCAGCGGATGAAACCATTCGGATGCCGCAGCAATCGCGAAAGCTGCTCAAGCACGAGCTTGAGATACTGCAGCGTTGGATCAGCGACGGAGGTAACGGGCTGAGAGATGTGGACGACCGCGTCGACCACTGGGCGTTCCAGCCGATCCGCTCACCGCGGCCGCCCGACACAGGCGATAGCAGCTGGCCAGAAAATGCCATCGATAGTTTTGTCTGGCAGCAGCTCAGGCTGCATGACCTGCAGCCGGCACCAGCGGCGGACAAGCATGTGCTGGTCCGCAGGCTTTTCCTGGACCTGCTCGGTATCCCGCCGACGCCTGACCAGTTGCAGCTGTTCCTGACAGACAGTTCGCCTGACGCTTACACCCGGCTGGTCGATTCGGTGCTCGCCTCGCCGCAATTTGGTGAACGCTGGGGCCGGCACTGGCTGGACCTGGCCCGCTATGCAGACAGTGCTGGTTACGAGGCTGATGTTCCGCGAACGATCTGGCGTTTCCGCGACTGGGTGATCGGCAGTCTGAACCAGGACAAGCCGCTGGACCAGTTTGTGATCGAGCAGCTGGGGGGTGACTTGTTGCCAGCTGCCAGCATCGACGCACAACTGGCAACTGGCTTTCATTGCAACGCCATGAAAGACAATGGTGTTCGCCATGAGTCCGTGTTTGATCGGGTCAACACGACCGGTGCCGTGTTCCTGGGACTCACGCTGGAATGTGGGCAGTGCCATGACCATAAAACAGACCCGCTGACTCAGCGGGAATACTACCAGCTGTACGCCTTTTTCAATTCCAGCCAGATCACGCCACTGGATCTCAGTTCGGACGATATCAAACAGCAGCGGGCGGTGCTGCAGACACAGATCGCGGAGATTGACAAGCAACTGGCTGAGACAGTCAAAAAGATTGAACAGAACCTCGATCAGCAGATTGCTGACAGAAGCTTGCTCAGGGAGGGCCTGACCGATGCCATCCTGGCCTTGTTTGAGATTCCGGCTGACAAGCGATCCAAGTCCGATCTGACTCAGCTGCTGACGTTTTTCCGGCTCGAGGACAACCGGCACAAGCAACTCAGTGAGTCCAGGGACAAGCTGCTGGAGGCATTGCCTGCTGCAGATACCAGCCTGGCACTGGTCGAGAGCCCGCAACCGACGCACCTTTTCATTCGCGGCGACCACACTCAACCGGGCGACCTGGTCGAGGCATCCACACCGGCATTCCTGCCACCGCTTGAGTGGGACAGGGCCAAGCGACCGCAGCCCAATCGAGCAGACTTTGGACGCTGGCTTGTCGACCACAAGAACCCGCTGTTTGCCCGTGTGACCGCCAACCGCTTCTGGATGCGGTTGTTCGGCGCAGCCATTGTCGAACCCGAAAACGACTTCGGCATCCAGACGCCACGCCCTCGACATTACCAGTTACTGGACTTTCTGGCTGCCGAGTTGCAGCAGACGAACAGCATCAAGTCCTTTGTCCGCCTGCTGGTAACTTCCGCCAGTTACCGGCAGTCGTCACAGTTGCAGAATCGTGGGGGAGTTCCTGCCGGACTTTTCGCAGGCCAGCAGCGGCTGCGACTGGAAGCGGAATTGCTGCGTGACAACGCGCTGGCCAGCAGTGGTTTGCTCGTCAACCAGATCGGCGGTCCAAGTGTATTTCCTTATCAGCCGGAGGGGATACTCAATTTCCGAGCGACTCCTGCCAGCTGGACAGAGAGTACCGGAGCCAACCGGTACCGACGGGGTATGTACACGCACATCTGGCGGCTGACTCCGCACCCCATGTACACGCTGTTCGATGGCCCAGAGCTGACAACGACCTGTACACGGAGGACTCGATCCAACGTCGCAGTTCAGGCGCTGGGCTTGCTGAATGATCCCAGCTTTGTCGAGTGCGCCCAGGCTCTGGCTGCCCGACTGCTGGTCGAAGCCGCGGGCAACGAGCAGCGTCTTGATCGGTTGTTCGTGCTCTGTCTGGGCCGACAGCCAACGGCCGAAGAACGGGAGCTGGTCATGCAACTGTTCATCGAGCAGCTGCAAATCTTCATTGCCGATAAGCAACTAGCGATTGCCGCCGTCGGTGATCACACTCTTGCTAATGCAGATCTCAGCACGCAGGCAGCCTGGGCAGCGGTCAGCCGGGCGATCATGAACCTGGACGAATTTGTTACCCGCGAGTAAACCATGCATCCACGTCGAACTTTCTTTTCACGTAGCGGCCTTAGTCTGGCAAGCCTGGCGATGCCGGCCATGATGGCCAACGAAGCTGCTGCCGGACCACGAAAGGATCCCTTTGCACCCAGGCCGGCACATTTTGCATCCGCTGCCAAGAACGTGATCTTCATGTTCCAGATCGGTGCGCCGAGCCAGCTGGACATGTTCGACCCCAAGCCCGAGCTTAACCGCCGCGCAGGTGACCCACTTCCCGATTCCTACCTGGAGCGGGTCAATTTTGCCCAGATCCAGGATGCCAAGCCAACATTCCTGGGCAGCCCATACAAGTTTGCCCAACATGGCGAGAGTGGCCAGTGGGTCTCGGAATTGATGCCACACACGGCGAAGATCGTCGACTGGTTATCTTTCGTCCATACCTGCCAGGCGGACGACACAAATCACATGTTCGGTGAGTTGCAGATGAGTACCGGCTGGCGCCGCTTCGGCAGGCCAAGCCTGGGTAGTTGGATCCTGTACGGCCTCGGCAGCGAATCCCAGAACCTGCCAGGTTTCATGGTCCTGCGCAGCGGCATGCATCCTCGCAGCAAGGGTGCAAACTTCGGCAACGGCTTCCTGCCTGCCACGATGCAGGGAACACCGCTGCAATCGACCGGCGCAGCGATCCTGAATCTTGACACGCCGGCAGGGTTTTCTGGCGGCATCCAGTCCTTGACAGTGGACGCGATCAACAGGCTCAACACGATTCGTAAACGGAAGGTCGGGGATCCGAACATTGATGCCCGGATTGCAAGTTATGAACTTGCCTTTCGCATGCAATCGAGCGCTCCAGAGTTACTGGACCTGTCGGGCGAGTCGCAGCAGACATTGAAGATGTACGGGATCAACGATCCGCAACAGCCCTCCTATGCACGGAACTGCCTGCTGGCACGGCGGTTGATTGAACGCGGGGTCCGTTTTGTGGAGTTATTTCACGGCGACTGGGATCATCACACTAACATCTACAAGCGATTGCCAAACGAGTGCCGAACGACGGATCAACCGTCAGCCGCGCTGGTACTGGACCTGGCCCAACGCGGCCTGCTGGATGATACGTTGATTGTCTGGGGTGGTGAGTTTGGCAGAAGCTCGGTAGCACAAAAGAGCCAGGCTCCCGGCGAGCCGGTCGGCCGGGATCATCACATCGATGCCTTCACAATGTGGTTCGCCGGTGGTGGAGTGAAGACTGGTACGTCGATTGGCGAAACCGACGACATTGGTTTCGATGCCGTCACCGATCGCTGGCATATCCACGACATCCATGCCACCTTGCTTCATGGCCTGGGCCTCGATCACAAGCAACTCACTTACCAGCACCAGGGCCGCGACTACCGGCTGACTGACATTCACGGCACAGTCAAGCACGAGCTGTTTGGCGGCTAGGCGATTTATTTTGCCGCGGCGACAGACAGAACGCCGAAAGATAAATAGCACGAACTGCCGTAAATCAGCAGATTCCCAACCCCTGTGCGATCTCTGCACCTCAGCGGTTCCCTGGCAGCGGTGAGGTTCGTTTTTCAATCACGATACCGGCCTATCCGCCAGGCTGCTAAACTAGATATCACAAGGACGCTGCCTTAACTCGAAAGACAGTTGATGCTCAGGTTTCTGCACGGTCACGGCTCTCAATCACGTCGCCAGTTCATCCAGCTGGGCGGCCTCTCGGCACTGGGTCTGGGCCTGCCAGCCTGGCTGGCTAACCAGCAGACCCTGGCAGCCAACGCACAAAAGGACGTCAACTGTATCCTCGTCTGGTTGCTGGGTGGCCCCAGTCATATCGACATGTACGATCTCAAGCCCGACGCGCCGGCCGAGATCCGTGGCGAGCTGAATCCAATTCAAACGCGAACTCCCGGACTTGAGCTTGGTGAGTTGATGCCCAACATGGCGGCTTGCTCGGACAAGTTTTCCATTATTCGCTCGATGCACTCCTATTCGCCCACGCATGGACAGGGCGACTTTCACCTGATGAGCGGCAACAAGCTAAGTACGGAACTGGTCCCGCCGGGATTTGGAGCGATGCTCAGCCTGCAGCAGGAGCGTGGACGGGCCCGCCAGGTGCCACCCTTTGTGCAGGTCGGAACGATCAGCAGCCCCCGCTATGGCCAGCCAGGTTTCGGTGGATTCCTGGGCCACGCCTATGATCCTTATGTCGTCGACGATCCCAACAGCAGCAGCTTCAAGGTGGACGCTTTCAGTGTCCCCGAGAATATCGATGTGGGGCGGCTGTCGGATCGCCGTGGCCTGCTGAGTGCGCTCGACCTGTTCCAGGCGCGGGTGGAGAGAAAGTTGCCAAGCGCAGAGACCCACGACAAGTTTACCCAGCAGGCTTTCTCGATGATCACCTCCGAGAAAGCCAAGAATGCTTTTGACATTCAGCAGGAACAGGACGTTGTCAGGGATGCCTATGGTCGCAATCGTGTTGGCCAGGGAATGTTACTGGCTCGCCGACTGGTCGAAGCGGGTGTCAGGTTTGTCACCGTCAAGGGATATATTCGCTACGGCTGGGACCACCACCCCGAGGTTTTCCCACGCTTGCGCACCGAGGTGCCCGCCTATGAGCAGGGATATGCCGCACTCCTTAATGACCTTGCCGAGCGTGGCATGATGGACAACACGCTGGTGATCACGGCTGGCGAATTCGGCAGGACTCCACGACTGAATACCGACTCACGTGGCCCGGGCCGCGACCATTGGAATCGCGCCTTCAGCCTCACGCTTGGTGGCGGCGGTATCAAGACAGGCATCGTGCTCGGCGCCACCGACAAGCATGCCGGGGAGATAACCGAGCGACCCGTGTCCGTGCCCGACTTTGCCGCCACCGTCTACCACGCTCTCGGCATGAAAAAGGACTTTATCTCGCAGACACCATCAGGCCGACCTGTGGAAGCCTTGCCCGAGGGGAACCTGGTACCAGAATTGATTAGTTAGCAGACCGACGAGGGTTGAAGAGGATCATGAGCCAGAGCATACCAAGACGAGAGACAGAGCTGAATTCGCCACACGGCGGCATTCGCCAGGCGATCAATCGCCGCACGATGCTGGTCGCTGGCGGTTTATCCTTTTGCGGTATGAGTCTGCCCCAGCTTGTCCAGGCTGCACCCCCCACGGCCAACGGCAAGGCCCGTTCAACTATCTTGATCTGGCTCAGCGGCGGCGCCTCGCATATCGATACCTGGGATATGAAGCCAGCCGCGCCGGAAAACGTCCGCGGGCCATTTCAGGCCAAGCCGACGTCCGCTGCAGGCCTTTCCTTGTGTGAGCACCTGCCGATGCTGGCCAAGCAGGCCCATCACCTGGCGGTGGTACGCTCGCTGGGTCATTTCCGCCGCGGCACGGGTGATCACCATGCAGGCTATTACTACAACCTGACCGGGCACCGCCCCGATCCCAGTTTTCCGCAGCTGCTAAATGACCGCAAGCCGCGACCCTCCGACTGGCCAGCGATCGGTACTGTGGTTGGTCACAAGTCGCCACCTCACCCCTACCTGCCCCAGACAATCACCTTGCCGATGAAGCCGGGGGCCCCGCAATACACGCGACCGGGTCAATTCGCAGCCCGGCTGGGTGTGGAACACGATCCGCTTTACGTGATGGGCGATGCGGATGATCCGCTACAGTTTGCTGCACCTGCCATTGAGCTGACCGGCGAAATGTCTGTCGACCGCCTGCAATCCCGTCGCGCGTTACTGGATGAACTCAACCGATCAGAGCAGGCGTTTGACCAGGTTGCCAGTGTCAACACACTGCAAAAATTTCAGCAGAAGGCTTTCTCGCTGCTGGGATCGAACCGCACGAAGGCCGCTTTTGACATCTCCAGCGAGCCAGAGTCCGTACGCGAGCGATACGGCAATACTCACAACGGCATGAGCATGCTGATGGCCCGTCGACTGGTCGAAGCGGGCGTCCCCTTTGTGAGTGTATTCTGGAAGGGGAACAAGAAGCTGGCGGAGGCCAAGAACTGTAAGAGTGGAGGTGGCTGGGACACTCATGGCAACAATTTTGTCTGCCTCAAGGAGGTCCTGCTGCCAGAACTGGACCGCTGTTTTTCCGCACTGCTGGAAGATCTCGAGCAGCGAGGCTTACTGGACCAGACACTGCTGACGGTCAACAGCGAAATGGGTCGCAAGCCGACGATTGGCGACCCGCGCAGCGGCGGCGAAAAGGGCCAGGGCCGCGATCACTGGACACACGCCATGTCGGTGTTATTTGCTGGAGGCGGAATTCAAGGTGGCCAGGCCTACGGCAGGTCGGACAAGCATGCTGCCTATCCCGCAGATCTTCCCGTCGCGCCGGAAGACATCGCCAAGACGATCTACCACTCGATGGGAATCGACGACCTGACGGCTGTCGACAAGGGGGGTCGGCCCTACAACCTGATGGCCGAGGGCAAGCCGATCCTCGAGCTGTTCTAGGCCGACTCGTCTGCTCAATCACTGCCTGGGCAGGTTGCTATCGGATACAGTAGAGCTTGGCTTTACTTCTCCATCCGGACTCCGCAGAAACAGCGGTCACTCATGATTTTTCAGCGCCCCCTGGCAATCCTGGCCCTCGTCTTCCTGTGCAATCCGGGGCTGCTGTCGGCACAATCGCCCGAGCAGCAGTCTGCGGCAATCTACAAACTGAGTGGCCTGCAGGGTGGCTTTGTCGTACACGTCGACTGTGGCAGCGGCGAGTTGGCCGGTGTTCTCGGCCGCCAACAGCAATACCAGGTTCATGGCCTGGTGACCGAAGAGAGCCAACTGGCTGCGGCCCGCGCACACATTCGTTCAACCGGTCGATATGGACCGGTGGCGATTGACCAGCTGCACGACGGCCGGCTGCCGTACATCGACAACATGGTCAACCTGCTGATCATCGAGGAGGGTGACCAGCTGCTGGCTGGCGAGCCGATGCGAGTGCTGGCACCAGGCGGCGTACTCCTGACCCGCGCCGGCGATAGCTGGGAAAAGCAAGTCAAGCCGCGACCGGACAATATCGACGACTGGACTCACTACCTGCATGACGCCAGCGGCAACGCGGTGGCCCACGATGATGTGGTCGGGCCACCACGCCACATGCAATGGCTGGGTAGCCCCCGCTGGTCACGGCACCACGATCGCATGGCCAGCATGAGTGCACTGGTTTCATCCAACGGGCGGATCTTCTACATCATGGACGAGGGGTCGCGGATCTCGATTCAGCTGCCAGCCAAGTGGTCGCTGATTGCCCGCGATGCCTTTAATGGAACAATTCTCTGGAAACGGAAGATCGATCGCTGGCAGAATCACCTCTTTCCTCTCAAGAGCGGGCCGACGCAACTGGCCAGGCGACTGGTCGCCGATGGCGACCGGGTGTTTGTGACGCTCGGACTGCAGGCCCCGCTGCTCTGCCTCGACGCTGCGACGGGCGAGACAATTCGCAGCTACCCGGAAACGAAGACCAGTGAGGAAGTGATCTACAGCGATGATATCCTGCTGTCAGTGGTGACTCGCAAGCCCCCCCAGCTGACCGACTTCGTTCCCAAATTCAACGTCGGTGACCAGGCTCGAGTCCGCAACGAGATTCACTGGGATGCCCTGCCGCGAGAGCTGGTCGCCGTAAATGCCAGCAGCGGTGAGCTGCTCTGGACAAAAGAGACCGTGGTCGCTCCTCTCTCACTTGCCACCCGGGCGGGCCATGTCCTGTTTCACGACGGCAGCAAAGTGATCTGCCTGGATCGTGCCACTGGAAAACAGCTCTGGACCTCTGAGCCAGCTGGGCGGCCTGACAAGGTTACTTTCAATTTCGGACCACGGCTGGTGATCTACAAGGATGTCGTGTTGTACGCCGGCGGCGATCGCCAGATGCACGCTTTTGACCTGGCCAGTGGGACACGTCTGTGGTCCGCCGTGCATGCCCAGTCGGGTTACCAGTCTCCGGAAGATCTCCTTGTCTCCGGCGGCCTGGTCTGGACAGCTCCCACCACACGCACCGGCGACAGCGGCGTGTTTACCGGTCGCGACCCCCGCACGGGTGAAGTCAAATCCCAGTTTGCGCCCAACGTGGAGACCTACTGGTTTCATCACCGTTGCTATATTTCCAAGGCCACGGACAAGTTCCTGCTGACGTCACGTACCGGTGTTGAGTTTGTTGATCCAAGTCAGCAGGATTGGGAAATCCACCACTGGGTCCGCGGCGGCTGCCTGTATGGCATCATGCCCTCCAACGGCCTGATCTACGCCCCACCCCATGATTGCTTCTGTTATCCAGAAGCCAAGCTGTACGGGCTGAATGTACTTGCCCCTGCCTCCTCGACTCGGATCCCCTCAAAAGCCCTGCCGGGCGATCAACGGCTGGTGCGGGGGCCCGCTTTCGGCGCGGTGGATGTACTGCAACCCGAGCCGGGCGATTGGCCTACTTTTCGCGGTGACAATTCACGCAGTGGATTCACGCGGACATCGGTGGCCAGTGAGCTTGTACCAGGCTGGGAATCGACACTGGGTGGCAAGCTCAGCAGCGTGGCAGTCGCCAACGGTCTGGTCTACGTGGCCCAGGTTGAAACGCATACGGTACACGCACTGGACGCGACAACTGGAGAGACCGCCTGGAGTTTCACGGCGGGAGGTCGAGTCGATTCACCCCCCACGATCTACCAGGGCCAGGCAATTTTCGGATCGGCAGATGGCTGGGTTTATTGCCTCAGGGCCAGTGACGGCCAGCTAGCCTGGCGATTCCGCGCCGCGCCACGGGACCAGCGGCTGATGTCCTTTGAACAACTGGAATCGGTCTGGCCGGTCCATGGCAACGTGCTGGTGCTGGATGGGATCGCCTATTTCGTGGCTGGCCGATCCAACTTTCTTGACGGAGGACTCCGCTTCTACCGGCTCGATATGGACGGCGGAGCGCTGCTGTCCGAGCAGATTGTCGGCGATACGGACCCAGAGACAGGCGAGAACCTGCAGGATCGCGTGCAGGTACTCAATATGCCAGCCGGGCTGCCTGACATTCTTTCCAGTGACGGCAGCTTTGTGTACATGCGGTCACAACGCTTTGACCTGAACGGTGAACGCCAGGAAATCGGCCCCGTGTCGGGAAAACCCCCGGAACAGGGCGCGGCGCAAAAAGGTACCGGTGTCCATCTCTTTTCGCCAGCAGGGTATCTCGACGGGTCGTACTTTCATCGTAGCTACTGGGTCTACGGCAAGAACTTCGCCGGCGGCCACGCGGGCTATTACCAGGCCGGCAAGTATGCTCCCTCGGGACGCCTGATCGTCAGTGACCAGGAGAGAATTTATGGGTTTGGTCGCAAGCCGCAATACCTGCGCTGGACAACCACCATGGAACACCAGGTGTTTGCCACCAGCAAGGATGCGCCTGACGCGCCGGCGCCGGCTGCCGGCGGTGGCAGCATGGTGCGAGTTGCCAAGTCCAAGAGCCTCAACCCGGCTGGCACGGCGTTGGCTGTCGAAGCCTGGGTCCAGGCGGCCAAGGCGAATGGCGTGATTGTTGCCCGTGGCGGACCTGCCGATGGTTATGCACTGGTCGTTAAGGGTGGCCGGCCACAGTTCATGCTGCGTGCCGAGAACACGCTCACGACCGTCACCGGGCCCAAGTCCATCGCTGGCGACTGGGCTCACCTGGTGGGCGTGCTGACCGAGGACAAGCAACTCAAGCTCTATGTCAACGGGCAACTGGCTGGTTCAGGCAAGGTACCGAATTTTATCCAGGCCGACCCAATCCAGTCACTTGAGATCGGTGCGGATGACCTGAGTGCTGTCGGCAACTATACCTCGCCCTATCCCTTTACCGGCCTGATCGACGAGGTGCGGATTTACCATGGTACTGTCTCGGCCAAGGATGTGGCGGGCAGGTTCCAGGACCAGCAGGCCACAGTGGAAACTGCCAGCCTGGTCTTCTCCGCTTCATTTGATAAGGGTGACGCAAAGGACGTCTCTGGAAATGAAAACCACGGTCAGCTGGCAGGCGTCAGCCCGGCAGCCGGCAAGTTTGGCAAATCACTTCGCTTCGCCGGTCGCGGCGGACGCACGACCGGGACCTTCGTTAAGTTTGACTGGACCCGTGACCTGCCGCTTTATGTCCAGGCAATGGTGCTGGCCGACAAGTCGCTGTTTGTCTGTGGGCCACCTGACTTGCTCAATGATGAAGAAACGCTGAAGAGAATCATGGCCCGCGATCCGGATGTGGAGCAAGAGCTGCAGCGACAGGACAGGGTTCTGGAAGGCAGCGAGGGAGCCCCGCTGATGGTCATCTCGACTGTGAATGGGGAAGCTCAAGAGGTGATGACGCTGGAGCATTTACCGGTCTGGGATGGCATGGCTGCGGCCAATGGCAAACTCTATATCGCCACCAGAGGAGGTACGGTTATCTGCCTGGAGAGTACCAAGTAGAGTCCCTTGCAGCGGGCCTGTCGGCTGAATCCGATTTTCAGCTGATCGGATCGTCGATGCGGATCGTCCCGCCCTCGACTACCTGGGCGCGTAAGCCGCCGCGGTGTACGAGGGACGCTCGAATACCCTCAAAGGTTAACTTCTCAAGGTGCCCACATGGTTCACAGAGTCGAATTCCCTTGAGCAGCACGTCGCCGACACGGAATTCCTGGCCCACCATGTGATTCAGAGCGAGTCCACGAGTTAGCAGATTCCGGCGCGAGTCGCGGTGAGCAATCTGCAGGTCGTACTCGCGGCCGGCAGCCTGCAATGCTTCCTCTTCAATCAGCGTGACTTCCTGATCAGGCTCGATCGCCTCTCCATCCTGGAAAGTGCCACTCAAATTCGCATACCGATCGCCGACAAGTCCATGGCCCGCGATCGCCTCGACTAGCTCGACCGGCTCCATCTGGGCAGCCCCGTCCGAGCTGATACAGATTCCAACCAGTCTCGCTTCAGCCATCGAACGTCGTCCTCTCGTGAAAACCTGCCGGGCTAGACAAGTTCGGGAATCAAGCGACCGCCCTCAGTGACGATTGGCACCGGCCGACCTGAGCGGTTGATCCAATGCGAGTCAAGATCGATATCCAGATGTCGGAACGTGGTCGCGGCCAGATCCTGGGGCCGTACCTTACCCGACTGGATCGTACCCCCGTGGGCATCGCTGCTGCCGATCACCTGTCCGCAGGGAAGTCCGCCGCCTGCCATGACCATCGACATGATCGGTGTCCAGTGATGGCGGCCATTCTGTTCGTTGATTTTCGGTGTACGTCCGAACTCACCCATCATCAGGACGAGCGTGGAGTCCAGCAGACCGCGCTCGTCGAGGTCATTCACGAGGGCATAAAGTGCCTGGTCGACGCGTGGCATGAGTGGCTTGAGTCCCTTCTCGATACCCATCCAGCGGACATCATCACCATGGTGGTCAAAGTATCCCCAGGCACCGCTGACCAGCACAAAGGATGTGCCAGCTTCGACCAGACGACGAGCCAGCAGGGCTTTTTCGCCAACACTGGCGCGACCGTAGGCATCGCGAGTTGCCGCGGATTCCTGTTCGATGTCAAACGCCTTCTGGACCTGACCGGAGAGCACCATCTCGATTGCCTGCTGGGTATTTCGATCGAACCTGTTCAGCAGATCTTCCTTGTCGAGCCCGCGCTGCAATCGATCGACCTGCCGCTGGAGGTCACGACGATTTTGCAGACGGTCGAGCGAGACACCCTTGGGCAAGTCAAACTTGTCCGCCAGTTCCAGGCCCTTGACCGGTTCGTATTTTGAGCTGAGTTCGCCGGCACCATAGACATCGGAGGTCCAGCTATTGGCCAGGCCAATGAAAGCTGGCAGGGCGGGATTGTTGGGGCCTCGCAGCAGCGAGACAAGACTTCCCATCGAGGGATATCCGCCGCCATCGCGACCGTCGTTGGTACGTCGTGCCAGCGGGTTGCCAGCCTGCATGGTAATCGGCGTGTGATTACTGGCGCTGCAGTCGACCGCACGCAGGATATTCAGCTTATGAGCGATCGAGGCCTGCAGGGGGAGGTGTTCGGCGAAGCGAACACCTGGCAGCGAGGTTGGGATTGTGCCAAAGGGGCCTCGGACTTCGGGTGGCGCGTGAGGCTTCGGGTCCCACATATCCAGCTGGCTGGGACCGCCCGACAGCCAGAACAGGATGACTGACTTGTTGGCCGCACTGGCAGCCGCCTGGGCTTGTCGAAGTTGCAGCAGCTGGGGCAGCGTCATACCGCCGACGCCAGCCAGACCGGTCTGCAGGAACCAGCGCCGCGAGCCGACTTTGATCAGGTCGTTAGTAGCAGGTGCAAAAGGTGAACGGCCGCTCAGAGCCAGGTGCTCGTGGTCGTGTTCTTGCTGGCAGGACGTGCGTTCGCTCATGTTCTGGCCTCGACAATGTCCATCATCCTCGTCTTATTATCCCCATGATAACGTCGTCGACACGCGCCGTCTGCAGAGATTAAGCGAAAGGCGACAATTGCCTCAGCCAGCGGTCAATTGCTGCCAAAACAGTAGACATATTCCTGTCGTTTGTCGCCGTGGATGGTGCTGCGGATGAAGACCTGTTTACCGCTGAAGGCGGGAGTGGCCATGATTTCATCGCCCACCTGGAAGCTGCCCGTCTTGACCAGCTTCTCTGCCGAGGCCTCAACCAGGATCACTTCGCCATTTTCATTGGCAAAGTAAATTGTACCTGCGGCCAGGATGGGCGAGGCGGTAAAGCCGCCACCCAGTCGTCCCTTCCATCGTTCGGTCCCGCTGGCAGCGTCCCAGCAGTAAGCCACACCATCGTCGGTCACAGTGTAAATGTGCTTATCGAAAGCCAGCAGCGATGGCACATAGACTCGCACGCTGTTTCGCCAGACAACTTCACCACTGCCGTCCGCCCTGACGGCGGCCGTCTCGTGCTTGGGATAACCACCGCTGGCAAAGACAAGTCCCTCGGCGACAACTGCCGTACCGACGCACTCGGTGGTGGTCGCATCGGCCACCCAGAGTTGCCTGCCGGTGGCGGGATCGTAGGCGGCGAGCTGGTCACAGCCAGCCAGCAACAACTGGTCCCGGCCACTTACCTTGAGAATAATCGGTGACGTGTAGTTCGGTTTGACCGGTCGATCCTGAGACCAGACGACTTTCCCCGTCGATCGCTCGAGGGCTACCAGGCAGCCCTTGCCGCTCCCCTTGTTGTCGGCAGCGACAATCACGTTGTTGCCGTAGATCGTTGGCGATGCGCCGAACCCCTGGTGAGACGTAAAACGACTGATCTCTTTCTCCCAGAGTTTCTTGCCAGCCAGGTCGAGAGCAGTTGTCCAGACACTACCGTGAGCAAAGAAGCAGATGAAGAAGCGATGGCCGTCGCTGGCCACGGATGCAGAGGCCTGGGAGCCCTTCTTGTTGGTATGGCCGAAACTGTCCTCAAACAACTCGGTTTGCCAGAGCAACGTGCCATCCTTGCGCGCCAGGCAGATAACGGACTGAGTCTGGGCTTGTTCATCTGCCGTTGTCAGCACAACTCGCTGACCAACAATCGTCGGCGACGAATGACCGCGACCGGGAATGGCAGCTTTCCAGGCCAGCTCGGTTTCATCCAGCCTGGCTGGTGGCCTGGCCGACTTCGGCGCGATGCCGTCGGAGCTGGGACCGCGCCAGCCGGGCCAATCCGTTTCGCTGAGCTGAATGTCGACTGGAACTGCCTCGGCACCCTCGGCAACGTTATGACCAAGCTCCCCCTGGCAACCAGCCAGCAGGGGGAAACAGAAGAGAACAAGTGCAAGCAGTCTCAGGCGTGACATGATGTTGTAATTCCATCTTCGGGACAGAGAGCGGTCAGTTATTATTCGCTTGCCAGCGAGACGCAGATGATTTCCTTGTCGTTGCGGACATAAATCGAGCGATTTGAAAAGGCCGGATAGGACCAGACAACGGAACGTCCGAAGGCTTCACCGGTTGGTTTCAGCAGCGACATGCGGCTGGTTTCCCGGTAACCCTGGCGATCCATCTGTGCCAGGATCAACTCGCCATGTTCATTGAACAGGAAGTAGCCATTGGCGTGCCGTGTCATCATCGCTGTGCCATGATTGGAGGGACGTTCACCACCCGTGGCCTTGAACGACTCCCAGAGAATCTTGCCGGACGGCAGTTCAACTGCAGCCAGTTCTCCCTTGCGACAGCCGAAGCCGTAGAGAATACCGTCGTCGATGATCGGTGTTGAATTGGAACAGAAGACTCCTCGCTCGGTCGTGCCGCGCCAGGCCACCTCGGCCACGGCCGGCGTGCCAGACAGCTTCAAGAGAGCAGAGATATTTCCAATGCCGCTGGCATACAAGTAGTCGCCATGTTGCGTCGGTGCTGTCACTGACATTCGGTAGGCGGGCTTGAGCGGTACGGTCCAGTGGATCTTGCCGCTGGCTGGATCCAGTCCATTGATGGCCTCCGGGTGCCAGATCACCAGCTGCCGCTGATCACCATGCTGGATCATGGTCGGCGGACAATAGCCTGCATCCGAGGAGGAGAGGTTGCGCCAGATTTCTTTTCCGGTGTTCTTGTCGAGTGCCACGACCAATGTGCCATCCCCACCTGGAAGACAGAACAGGGTGTCGCCGTCGACGAGTGGATGGTGGGAGTATCCCCAGTGGGGCGACCGGACCTTGTACTCCTGAACCAGCTGCTTCTGCCAGATGACACGGCCGGTAGCGGCATCCAGGCACAGCAGGTGGCCCTCAGCACCGAGGCAATAGAGCTTGCCATCGTTGAATGTCGGCGTGGCTCGTGGTCCCGAAGGATAGGAGATCTCGTAGGGGCAATCGTACTCGTAGGTCCAGATCCGCTTGCCACTGGCTGCATCCAGGCAGGTCACCCGTTCATTACCCTCGAGCTTGACGCGTGTTCCCGAATTATTGAGCACCTCGCCGGCGGTCCTTTCAAAGTCGGCCAGGTAGACCTTGCCCCCTGCAACAGCTGGGCCTGAGTATCCCAGGCCAACGGACATTCGCCATTGCACTGGCAGCCCTTCGGCAGGGAAACTCTTGACGATCCCGGTCTCTCGCCAGACTCCATCACGCTCCGGCCCCATCCACTGTGGCCAGTCATCGGCGCAGAGAGGACAACTGAGCAGGGTCAGCAGGGTCGCAGCCAGGAAGCCGGTGGCACGTCGGGACATCAGGAAACCTCATCAACAGGAAACCAACTTCAGGGATCTTCGTCGATTCTAACGGAATTGAGATCGCCGCGTATTGTCTGGCACGACGAACCGGTCGCTTCCTATAATGCGAGGCAATGAGATCCCCTGTTTTGCTCAGTACACGTTCACAATGCGATCCTCGGTACTGGCCACAACCACACTCCACTGACTGTTGGTCTCCAGGTCGGTGAGGCCACCGCGATCCGGACACTTGTTACTGCTAACTGATCGACTCTTTCTGCCAGGGCACTACTGCATGCCGTCGCCTCACCAGTTGCTTGCACTCATCTTCTCCACGATCGTCGCCTGCTCTGGCTGCCAGGGCGATTCTGCAGATCCTGGAGACGATACCGGGACCAACCCACAGGCCGCTGACGACCAGGGTCCGAGCCATTTTTCCAGCTGGGCTGGCGAGGAGAAGATCGCCACGAATGACCTCGACGAGTTATTTTCGGCAGCTGTCGAGCACTACGAGCTGAGCAGAAAAGCTGTCTCGCCAGAAGACAAGGCGGATAAGATGCTGCTGGCTGCCGCCTATGCACGCAGGATGGCAAGCCTCGATCCCGACTTCCTGGCATCTCAAAAGGAGTTTTTCTCGTCGATGTATTACAATGGCGCCTGCGGACTGAGCATCCAGGGTAAGCCGAAGCTGGCGATGGCGGCACTGGATGATGCCATCGCAGTTGGCTTTCACGATCTCGACCTGCTGATGCTGGATGAGGACCTCGATAACGTTCGGCAGCTCGCTGATTTCGGTGACCGTATGGAGACATGGGCACGACAGGCGACCGCCTCGATACGAACGGAGGTTGCCACCATCCTGTCACTCAATGAACCCTTCCTATTCGACTTCGAACTGACTTCATTCGATGGCCAACCGCTCAAGCTATCCGACATGGCGGGCAAGGTGGTGGTGGTTTACCTCTGGGGAACTTGGTCCGAAGCATCCCGCCAGTCCTTGCCAACCTTGATCGGAGTGCAACAAGAGTTCGGTGACAAGGTTCAGCTGGTTGGGATCAACTTCAATGAACCCGGGGGTGCTGAAGCGGTAACCAGTTTCCTGGCTGATGCGAAACTGGATCTCTTCTCGGCGATGGGCACTCAACAACTCCTTGAACAACTGCCGGATTTCGAGGACTTTCCGACTGTCGTGTTTATTGATCACGATGGTACGGCCCGCTTGAGTTTGACCGGTAGACACAGTTACAAATTTATCCAGCCCATCGTCTCACTACTGACAGATGAGGATGCCAAGTGACAAGCTGCCAACACCCGACCGCACCGATTAACCGCCGCCAGGCCCTCGCTTCGATCACGGCACTGGCTGGCATCTCACAGTTTCCCGGCCTGGCTGCTATAGTCCGCCGCAAGCCGAAGGTCGCAGCGATAGTGACGGACTACCGAAACAACACTCACGCCGATGTCATCTGCGGAAAAATCCTGGAGGGATTTCGGCAGGATGGTGGAGTGGGCCCCGAGCTGGAATTGGTGTCCATGTTTACCGACCAGGTTAACGACGGGGACCTCAGTCGCTCGCTGGAAAAAAAGCACGGTTTCAAGATCACAGGCAGTATCGAGGAAGCGATCACGCTCGGTACGAACAAGCTTCAGGTCCAGGGTGTGCTGAGTATCGGTGAGCATGGCAACTATCCGTTCACGCCGGATACAAAACAGCACATGTATCCTCGCGCCCGCTTCTTTGATGCCATCACCGAGACGTTTCGCAAGACAGGCAAGGTGGCGCCGGTCTTCAATGACAAACACCTGGCGTACAACTGGGCGGATGCCAAGCAGATGTACGACACGGCTGCCAGGATGAAGATCCCCTTCATGGCCGGTTCGTCGCTGCCGGTGACCTGGCGTAAACCGCAATCGGTATTCCCCATCGGTACGCCAATCGAAGAGGCACTGGTCTACGGCTATGGCGGCCTGGAAGCGTATGGCTTCCACATGCTCGAGACAATGCAGTGCGTGGTGGAACGGCGGCAGGGCGGTGAATCGGGAGTCGAGTCAGTCCAGGTGCTGCGCGGCGAAGCCGCCTGGCAGGCAAGCCAGCAGGGGCGCTGGTCATTTGAGCTGCTCAAAGCAGCTGTGGCTGGCAGCGATATCGAGATCGCCGACGAGAAGTTGATCGCACAGGTCCGCAGCCCGAACTCCGCCGTCTACCTGATGAAATACCGCGACAAGATTCCAGTGACCGGAGCCATGATCCCCGGAGTGGGTGGCCAATTCAGTCTGGCCATGAAGCTGCCCGACCAAGAGGATCCTTTCGTCAGCTGGTTTCAGCTTGAGGACAAGAAACCGTACGGCCACTTTGAATACCTGCTGCGAGCTATCGAGGAAATGTTTCAGACCGGCAAGCCCAGCTATCCAGTGGAAAGAACGCTGCTGACCACCGGTATCCTGGACCGCGTCATGCATAGTGTGGCGAACGATGGGATCAGCTACCGCACGCCGGAACTGGCGATTCGATACCAGCCAGTTGAGTGGCCGTACGCTAACCAGGCAGGCGGAAATCCCTATCCGTGCTGAGCTGCTGCGGGCGCATAAAAAAACGGCTGCCCTGCCGAAGCAAGACAGCCGCTTATCTCTTCAAGCGCCAGGAGGCTTACTTGCTGTCCCTGCGCGTGAACACGTAAATGATCACGCCAAGAGCAATCATGCCCACAACGCCTTGTTCGCCGAGCGAGCTGATCATCACGGTGATCCGCTCAACAACGCCTTCAGTTCCGCCCAAGAAGGGCACTTCAGCGCCAAACAGAATGGCAGCGACGATGGCCAAAGCGACCAGCAACACTGCGATTTCTGTCAAGGCGCGAATCCAATGCTTGACAGTATCAAGAGTCTTAAGACTATTCATGGTTCACTTCTCTCCGGATTGGGTAATTACCTTCGAGCAAACACTCTGTATCTGTTTGCTGAGCCACATCCCTATGGCTCGCTTCATGACTACCAATAAATCGTCATGTCATCCCTTCAGACTCCACTTCTCTCGGAATCTGTTGCCGAAAGTCTGCGATTGGTCATTTTCGCTTGCCTAGCTTGCCGAGCTTGAACCGCGCCGCATTCCCGAACTGCCCGGTTTAACAAACCCGCAACCTTTGCCTGAGCGTAGCTGTTTCACATTGGAGGCGAAAACCACCGGAAAATGGCACTTTTGAAATCACGCCTCTGGTGTAGTTTCTGGAATTCACAGAGCACGCTCAAAAACATATCTGCTCCGAGTGCTAACGGCAGACCAGGCTGAATTGATCCGCGCTGATCACCACCGGCAACGATCTCACCGAGCGCAGTGAGCAGCTGAGCTGAGGCGGCCACGCGTTCAGCTTTGGCTTACCAGCGAGCAAGTTCCCCCAGCCCCAGCTCTTCGAGCAGCTTCTGCTCCGCCTCGCTGGCCTGATAACGCCGACCCTTGCGATCGAACCAGCTGCGTGTGAAGAAGAACATCCCGTAGATGTCATTGTCCAGCACCTGCAGCACGGTAATGTCCGGCGCCACGGCCGAGGCGCGTTCCTTGAACAGTTCCTCCTGCTGCACAATCGTGTAACCCACAACGCCGCCGTTGAGGACTTCCAGTTGAGGCTGCCTCTCTTGCAGGATAGCGGGGAACGTGTGGGCGTTCGGCAGATGCACACCAAAGGTATAGGAATCTCCCAGCACCAGGATCCGCTGTCGCTGACTGGGAATCTCCAGATCGTGCCGCGCACGAAATCCCTGGGCATTTGTCTGCAGCACGAATGGCAAGTCGCCTGCCACTTTCCACGGCTCCGACAGGTTCGGCTGCAAGTCACCGCAGACTGCAGGCGTTCCCTTGTAGTCGATGCTGCAACGATGATCGGCAAAAGCAGCCAGGCTGCCGGCCAGCTGCTCGGCCACGATACCGTTACCGAGCCGCGAGAAGTGGTCATCGTGCGGTAACAATGTCACCTGCTGCCATTCCGATTCGCGAACCGCTTCAGTCACATCGAGCAGCGGTACGCCGTGCTCTGCCGTCAGCTGTTGAAAGAACGAACGGCAGATTTCCTCGGAGCGATGATCCTCACTCTCGACATCCGTTGAGGGGATATAGAGAACGACCAGCTGGCTATCAATCTCACTGCAGGCTGTCACCAGGCTGGCAAACCTGTCAGCATACTGCCGCATGAATTCTGTCCGCAGGCTGCGGCCCGGTTCGCCGTAGAGAGCTCTCCAGGTCGGCTGGCGCGTATCGCGAAAACGCTCGATCACGTGCTCGGCCGACTGCTGACCAGCCCGTGCCCGCAAGGTCTCGATCGTTGACTGGATCGCCGTTGGTGAACTCGCTTTGAGCTGGAAGTAAATGCACCGCAAGACAACCTCTGCGGTCAGCAGCACCAGCAGGCAGGCTACCACGGCAAACAGAATTTTCTTTCGTGCACTCAGGGCCATCGCATCAACTCGTGTGATTTCCACTACCGGCTCCGCCCGGCGTCTTGCCAGCATAGCCGACAGCGGCAGAAGGCAACTACTTCAAATCGAGCCGGCAACCGGTTGCCTGGCCTCGTTACCTGCTTTACACATAAGAACGGCTCGCGTCCGTCCGCAAAATCTCTTCCCCAGGCGCAAACTTCACAATGAACACCGACTCAGCCGGTGCCGTGCAGACCGGTACTTTTGAAGTTAACGGTCGCAGCTATTCTCTTCCATCGCGACCGGTCGTCACGATCTGCATCGATGGTTGCGCCGATGAGTACCTGACGACATCGATCGCTCACGGCTGCATGCCGACCGTTGCCGGCATGGCGGCGACTGGCTATCGCGGCCTGGTGCGTGGTGCCCTGCCCTCTTTCACCAACGTCAACAACGCCGCCATTGCCACCGGCCTGCCCCCCTCCGAAACCGGCATTTCCGGCAACTTCTTCCTCGATCCCGAATCCGGCGAAGAAGTCATGATGAACTCGGCTGACTATCTCCGCACCGGTACCGTGTTCGCCGCAGCGGCACGAGCGGGTCGCAAGGTGGCAGTTGTAACAGCCAAGGAAAAACTGCGAGACATACTCTCCAAGGACCTGCAGGGAATTGCCTTTTCGGCAGAAAAAGCCAACGAGGCTCAACTCGATAGCCACGGGATTGAGGATGTAGAAAAGCTGGTGGGCGCGGCGACGCCGGAAATCTACAGCGCCGCAGCCAGCCTTTTCGTTTTGCAAGCGGGTGTGGCTCTGCTGGAACATGGCCTGGCAGACTTTCTCTACCTCTCGCTGACCGACTACATGCAGCACAAGTTCGCACCCCACGAGCCGGAGTCGCTCGAGTTTCACAGGGGCATGGACAGGGAGATCAGCCGGCTGGTTGAAGCAGGTGCAATCGTCGCCGCCACCGCTGATCATGGCATGAATGCCAAGAACCGCGCCGATGGCACTCCCAACGTGATCTACCTCGAGTCGCTGCTGGCTGCTGAGTTTGGTGAGCAGGTCTGTGTGATCTGCCCGATCACAGATCCTTACGTGGTCCATCACGGCGCACTCGGCTCGCTGGTCATGGTCCATCTACCCGACAGCATTTCGACGACGGACGTGGCCACCTGGATCCACCAGCTGGATGGCGTCACCGAGGTCCACGATCGACGCTCGGCAGCCGATAAGCTGCAATTGCCTGCCGACCGAATCGGCGACCTGACCGTACTCTCGGCACGTGACGTTGTGCTGGGGCGCCGTCCGGCAGACCATGACCTGGCCTTGCTGCAAGGTGGATTACGCAGCCACGGTGGGCGGTACGAGGAAATGGTCCCACTGCTGCTATCTCACCCACTGAACCAGGAATACCGCCACAAGGCCCAGGCTGATCCGCGCAACTTCGACCTGCTCGATTTTGCCTGCAATGGAACATCTTCATGAACGACGACGGACACTGCCAGCTGACAAGTTATGTTGCCGCCCAGCCGGTCAGCGGAGACGATCTGCTGGATGTTGTAAATCCTTACAACGGAGAGCTTGTCGGCACCGTCAGGCAGGCAACGCCGGAGGATGCCGAGCGGGCAATCGTAGCTGCCAGCGGCGCCGCAGGTCAGCTGACTCGCTACCAGCGATATGAAATCCTGATGAAGGCTCGCACCGCCCTGAACGAGCAGGCGGAGGAGTTTGCCCAGTTGATCATGCGCGAGTCGGGACTCTGCCTGCGAGAAACTCGCTACGAAACTGGTCGGGCTGCAGACGTGATGCAGTTCGCCGCGATCGAATCACTCAAGGACGACGGCCAGATCTTCTCCTGCGACGTCTCTCCGCAAGGCAAGCAACGCAAGATCTTTACCACCCGCGAGCCGCTTCAACTGGCACTCGCTATTACTCCTTTCAACCATCCCCTCAACCAGGTCATTCACAAGCTGGCCCCCGCTATTGCAGCCGCTGTGCCGGTCATCCTCAAACCGCCCAAGCGTACACCGCTGACTGCGATTCGGCTCGTTGAACTGCTCTACGAGGCTGGCCTGCCCGGCGAGATGCTGAGTGTTCTGGTGGGAGACAATCGCTCGGTTATCGAACCGATCATCGTGGATCCACGAGTTGAGCTGGTCAGCTTTACCGGCAGCACGGATGTCGGCAAGAAGATTGCCACGCTGTCTGGCTACAAAAAGAAATGCCTCGAACTGGGTGGCAATGCCCCGCTCATCATTCTCGAGGATGCGGACATGGAACTGGCCGTGCAGCTGGCGGCCGAGGGCTGCTTTCGAAATTCCGGGCAGCGCTGCACGGCGGTCAAACGGCTGCTGGTTCACGAAGCCCTGCTGGCTGACTTTACCGAGCGGCTGGTTGCCAGGACAGCCGAGTACCCCTGCGGGGACCCTGCCGACGAAGCAACCCGGGTCGGAACAGTGATCGATGAAAACTCAGCTCGTCAGCTTGAAGCGGTCGTAGCAGATGCAGTTGCGGCGGGAGCCCGGGTACTGGCAGGTGGCGGTCGTGACGGAGCCCTGCTGCAACCGACCGTGATTGCTGATGTACCACGCGACTGCCAGATGGTGGTGGAAGAGTCATTCGGGCCGCTGGCCCCGATCATGGCGGTTTCCGACCTGGATGACGCCATCCAGTTGGCGAATGCCACTCCCTTCGGACTGGCCGCTGGCATTGTCACTCGTGATCTCGAACGCGCGATCGCCGCGGTCAAGCGGATTCGAACCGGCACGGTGAACGTTAACGAGGTGCCTGGCTATCGAATCGAGTCCTCACCATTTGGCGGCGTCAAGGACTCAGGGCTGGGCATCAAGGAAGGTGTGATCGAAGCGATCAAGTTCATGACCAATGTGAAAACGTTCTCACTGCCCTGGTAGGGGTAATCAGATCAGGCCTGTGATCGGCTCACCGTGGTAGATCTGGTGCGGTCGATCCAGTTTGTCATACCAGGCGGCCGTGGCTGGGATCCCCAGTGCCTGGTAAATCGTAGCTGCCATCTTCTCGGGCGTCTGCGGATTATCGGTCGGATAGCCACCCTGCTTGTCGGAGGAGCCGATCACGTTGCCCCCCTTCACACCACCGCCGGCAAAGAAGACGGTCTGCACGGCGCCCCAGTGATCGCGGCCAGGCAGCTTGTAGTGCTCAGCCAGCAGAGAGATCTTGGGTGTCCGTCCGAACTCGCCGGCCATCACAATCAAGGTGTCATCCAATTGGCCACGTTCCGATAGATCATCCAGCAAAGCGGAGACAGCCTTGTCGGTCGGCGGGAAGAGATTGTCCTTGAGGTGCGGGAAGGCATTTCCATGGGTATCCCAGGCTTCGTTGTTGCCAAGGTTGACCTGCACAAGGTTGACGCCACATTCCACCAGTCGGCGGGCCATCAGCAGCGACCAGCCAAAAGCGTTTTTGCCATACCGCTCCTGATCCTTCTCATCAGCCCGGGTTACATCGAGAGCATGCTGCACTTTGGGATCGGTCAACAGTGATACGACTCCCTGCCGGTAGCGATCAAATCGCTCGGTACTGGCAAATCGATCGAGCTCGCGACGTTGCTGGGCCAGCGTCGACAGCAGGCCATTTCGACCCTCGAATCGGTCGCGAGAGAAGCCATGGGGCAGTGACAGGTTGGGGGCCTGAAAGATCCGCTCGTCCTTCTTGTCCCGTTCCTGATGATCAAACTGGTACTCTGGAAACGCTCCATAGGACATGTTGTGGAAGGGTGCGGCCTCGATAAACCAGGGATTGTTCTCCTCGCCCAGCATGCCGGCAAACTGACCGGGGATCACTCGTCCGGAGTTGTGGACCAGTCGTTCTGGCAAGGCAATGGCTGGCGGAAGATTGTCTTGTGACTGCGTGGCTACGTTAACGATGGACGCAATCGAGGGCCAATCCGATCCCTGCGGCTTGCTACCGCTAAAACCGGGCGGCGTCTTGGAGCGGCCGGTCAGCATGATGTGGTGACCAAGCGAGTGCTCGTTCGAACCATGGGTCAGCGATCGGCAGATCGACCACATCTCGCTGCGCTGAGCCAGCTGAGGCAGATGTTCACAAATCTGCAAGCCAGGTGTCTTGGTCTGGATCGGATTGAATTCGCCACGCACGTCGTCCGCGGCGTCCGGCTTCATATCGAAACTCTCGTGCTGCGCCAGGCCTCCAGAGAGGAAGATATAAATCACTCGCTTGGCAGTCGCCGGCTGTGCGACCTGGCCATCGGGAAGCGGTGCGGCCCGCAGCCCTTCGAGGTGATTCATGCCGAGTCCCAGCAGGCTAATGGAACCAGCCTGCAGGGCAGTTCGGCGGGAGACCCTCGGGTGATGTCCAGGGTGGTTCATCGGCTACTTCCTGTGAGCGTCGTAGGCAGAACACTAAAAGACTCTTCGGCCACTGATCTACTTACAGTTTAGATCAGGCCTCGAACAATGGCAATTCTCGAAATCACTACCCACCGCAGTCAACTAATGGCCGGCAACGGTTATCAGCGGCGTTTTTTGTCCGGATAGGGCGGGACAGGCGGAACCGGCACGGGCTGTTCAAGGATCTTGGCCTGCAGATGCTTGATGGCCGCTTCCAGCTGAGCATCACGGCCCTGGTAGGTGGCGTGCGGCAGGTTGTCGACGACAATGTCCGGATCGACGCCATGACCCTCGATCAGCCAGGCGCCTTCCGGGCCGTAGACTCCTGTCTGGGCTGCCGAGGCAATTCCTCGATCTACCAGCCGGTTATTGAAGCTCAACCAGATCTCGCCGCCCCAGGTGCGGGTGCCGATGGCCTGCCCCATGCCAAGTCGGCGAAAGCCCTCGGTGAAGGCTTCGCCATCCGAGGCGGTCTTCTCGTCACAGAGCACGACCATGTGACCACGGAAAGCATATTGCATGTTCCAGGTCGGCTCGCCAACACGGGACTTCCAGTAAAACCAGGACTTCCGCAACAGCTTCCCCAGAATCCAGCTGTCGATATTTCCGCCGCGGTTGTGTCGCACATCGATGATCAGGCCCGAGCGATTGAAAACGGGATAGTAGTGCCGCGCCCACTCAGCAATATTGCTGCGCCCCATAGCTCGTAAATGCACATAGCCGATATTGCCCTCACCAAGTCGTTCCACTTCCAATCGCCGCGTGTATTCCCACTGGTCGTACCGCAGGCTGGCAGCTGCGCTGGCCGAAATCGGTTCCACGATCACGCGCCGCGACTTGTTGTCAGCCGCTTGTTTTACTTCCAGCAGCACCGATTCGCCGGACTTTCCTCGCAGTAACTCATGCGGGTGGCGGACCGAGAGCAGCGGTACTCCATCAATCGACTGGATCACCAGACCTGCTTCCACGTTCACTCCGGCACGCGCCAGCGGGGAGAGTTTTTCAGGATAGTCCGGATCGGACTGGTAGACGTGGTCCACCAGGTAGCCACCATCTTTCTCACTTCGACTGAGTACAGCACCTAGCGAGGCTGGCCATATTCGCTTGTCATCCTGCCGATGGTCACCCCCGCGCACATAGATATGAAGTGCTTCCAGTTCACCAACCATCTGTTCGATCAGGTCGTTCAATTCAGCCCGGTCGGTAACGCGATCGACCAGCGGCAGGTGCCGCACCAGGACTTCATTCCAGTCGACGTTATGCAAATTGGGGTCATAGAAATAGTCGCGTTCCAGCCGCCAGGCATCGATGAACATCTGCCGCCATTCCGCTACCGGATCGATCGGGAACGTCCAGTCACTGATGTCGACCTGCGATTTGCTCCAGCTGTCTGGAGCTGCTCCATTAGCCGCAAACACGTGGATATTATCTCCCTTGTGAAGAACCACCTGCGTGCGGCCCCCCGACAGCTGGTAGTCTTTCACTTCCGAGCTGATCGTGTTGACCGTCGGATCGTGCTTGACCTGGACCGCAAGCAACGATCGCACGGACGGAAGGGCGCTGGTCCGCGATGTGTAATAGAGCTGCCCCTTCGCTGCCTGCAACGAGTCATAGTTTCCGGGCGGCACCGGTACGACGCGAATCCGCTGTTGAATACCATCCGCATCGATGCTCACGACGGCAGGCTGCTGGGCATTCTCACCCTTCTTTGGCGGCTTCTCTTTCTGCTCCTCATCCTCCGCCGTTTCTGCAACCAGCTCATCGGGTGTCCGGAACGGCGAACGCAGGTCCTTGACCAGCGCCAGCTCGTAAATCCTGGTGGTCTTGTCAAAGAACGGTTCCGGCTGTCGGGGGCCCCAGGGACTTCCTACCAGCGACACCAGATTGCGGTCCGAGAGAAAATAGAGCCAGCTGCCATCGGCACTCCAGGCCGGCGAATAACTATCAGCCCGATCGGTCGTCAGTTCAATCGTGCTACGGTTCTTGAGGCTGTAGACCCGGATCTGGTCATTCCAGTTTTCCGCGCCGACCACGTATGCCAAGAACTGGCTGTCAGGCGACCAGCAGAGGTCGTAGAAGTTGTTATGAGTTGAGTTGGCAATCTTGACAGATCCGCCCAGCTTGCGAGCGGAGATCCAGAGGTTGTAATCCTTGTCGACGTGGGCAATCTGTTTACCATCCGGCGATGGCAGCGGCGCGTAGCGAAACACCTTCCCGTCCCGCGTGATTCGGCGTGGCGCAGCGGACTGCGAGATCGGCAGCTCCCAGTACTCCAGCTCACCCGACTGATCCGAGAGTGCAACCAGGCTCTGATTATCCAGGAACCTGGCATCACGGAAACGCACGCTGGCATCCCGGGTAATCTGCAGCGGTCTGGATTTCTTGACCGGAAACACAAACACCTGCCCACGAGCCGTGAGGGCAACACGCTCGCCGTCTGGCGAAATATCGATGCCGGAAAGGAAATCGAGCGGCTCCTCGATCCACTTTTCACGGGTCTGGTCAAAGTCCGATGTGATCGTGATCGATATCCGCTGGCTCTCGTTCGTGGCCACGTCCAGTCGCCAGAGATCAGCACCGAGCTGGTACACGATTGTGCCTGCCGAGAGGGATGGACCCAGCACATCAAAGCCACTGTGCCGGCTGTGCTGTTTGAGCTCGCCACCGGCTGGATCCATCGACCAGATATTCATCGTCCCATCGCGATCCGAGGCAAAGTAGATTCGTCCACGCCAAGCCATCGGATTACGACTCGTGCCGGCATAGCCAGCCGTCAGCGGCTGTGCTTCTTCCGCCCCGGTCTCAAATCGCCAGAGACTTTCGACGGATCCACCCTTGTATCGCTTGGTGCTGCTACCCTGCTTGGCCAGGCGCGTGAAGACCAGCAGATTACCCGCTTCGAGCCAACTGGCCTGGTTGGCCTGGCTAAGTGGAATCAGCTGGGTCTCAAGAGTTTCCGGGTCAATTGTGGCCAGCTGGTTATTGGGGAGCGTGGAGAAATGCTGGGTGGCATAAACCACCTGGCCAGTCGGCGTCCAGCCGGCAACTCTCGCCGATTCACCGTCAAACGTCAGCCGCCGTGGCAAGCCGCCATGGATTGGCATCAGGTAGACCTCGCGCGGCCCCTCGTAACTGGCACTGAAAGCGACCTGTGTCCCGTCCGGCGAAATTGCCGCGGATCTCTCTTCTGCCAGGTGCGTCGTCAAACGGGTCGCCTCACCGCCGGCGAGCGATACCTTCCAGAGATCTCCCTCCGCCGTAAAGACAACGGTCTGCTGGTGTAGCGAGGGATCCCTGTAGTAGCCGCGGGTTGTCTGAGCCAGCACGATTCCGGCGGAGAGCCAGAGAGCCAGCACCAGCGGCAGGACAAATCGCACGGACCAGTAGCGTGAACTCATAACAGCGTGCATCGGCAGACTCCCCTTCCAGGGTCGCGAGGAACAATGGTACGCCCTGGGTCACTTCAGGGTTGAAGCAGGGGGCGATTGAGTTGTCGGAGCTGCGGGATGTCAAAGCTCTGCAGCAAGCCGAAACAGTAGACTTCCGGTGTTTTGTTGTAGGACTGGCCAGGCTCAAGAAACGCCCTCAGCGATTCTGGCATGGCGGAGGTTACGACATCGCTGATCCGCTTGTTACCCAGCAGCGCGCCTGCAGTTAAAGCTGCCAGACCACTGCGCGGCCCGGTCGAATGGATCGTGACGCTCTGAAAGTTGAATTGAGCAGCCATTGCATCGAGGCAGGACAACAGCTGGGAGACCTGGATGCCGAGCGGACGTTCACCAACTGTGGCGATCAACATCGCGTTGGAACCAATGCCATCCGGCGGTGCCGACTGGCCGATCAACAGCGGGTCTATGCCAATCACCCGCCTGCCGGCAGCCAGCATCTCTTGCATGGCAACCGCCTGGGAGGCAAATCCACCGTCGGCAACCACCAGCACTGTCTGGCTGGGATCCTCGGGTTCCAGAACGACGGCGGCAGCTGTCAAATCAAGTTCGCGGTACTCGACGACGTAGCGATGCAGGCGGCCTGCCTCGAGCAACCGCAAGGCCGAGTCCTGGCGCAGAACAGCCGTGGTCTCTGGCAAACGGATGATCTCACGAAGTTCCGCGCGGCGGAGTCGAGGTGTCGACTGGGAGGATGCACGCGGTAATCCTGCGGCCAGGTCAGCTGCCAGGGAATGAAAGGTGGCGTTGCCGTCCGGCAGCGGGACCTCGAGCAACTCGGCCGACAAGACTTCCGCTTGCGATTCGATCTCTTCCAGGTTGGGATCATCGAGATCCAGAAAGTGACGGGAGAGGAAGCGGTAAAGTTGCTGACGATTGTCGCGATCGTAGTTGTGAGTTCCTGGATCCGAGTTCTCGTGGTAGGCAACCCGGTCCGCCACACCTGCTTGCCGGAAAAATGGAATCACCGGGTCCACGATGTTTGGCTTCACCTGGCCCGCCACAAAGCAACAGTTGTCCTGGTCATTGAAAATCAGTAGCGTTGGCCGCGGCACCATCATGGCAGTCAGCTGGGTATAGTCAGCGAGCGATACCAGGTCGCAGGGGATTTGCTCGAGGTCACCAATACTGCTGCGATGGTCCAGCCGATGCAGAATGCCACTGTGACCCGCCACCGGCACCGCCAGCTTGACCCTGGTATCGAGCGAGCTGAGTACGATTGTCTGCCAGCCACCACCCGAGAGGCCGGTCACCGCCAGTCGATCTGGGTCAGCATGGGGATGATCCAGCAGCACATCGATACCACGTGACATCGAGAGGAAGAAAACGCCCAGGCCGCTTCGTCCGCAGAGATCCAGCAGGGCAAGGTTGTTGTGCGAGTAGCCTTCCTCGCGCAGTTGCCCCATCCCGATCCACTCCAGGTTGAGCGCGATCATGCCCCGCTTGGCCTGGTTGATGCAGCGAATCTGCTTGTAATCGGTCACCTTGCCATCGCGGGAGTGGCCATTCACATTCAAGATGACCGGCACCCTGCCCTCCAGCTTGTCCGGTTCGTAAAGCAGGGCGGGGATCCACAATCCGGGCAGTGCCTCAATCCGCAGCTTGCGGATGGAATAGCCATGTTCGCTGGGTAGACGATCCAGCCATTCAACACGCGGCGACGGTGCTCGCCAGCTGGCCGGGACACCCCTGAAGACGACATTCCTCAGAACCTGTTTGCGCAGCGATTTGGCCTCACGCTGCCAGGCTCTGGCAGATGACGACAACTCAAGTGGCGGCACGCGGGAGCGGACGAAGCGGTCCAGCTGCTGGCTCACCTCGGCTGCATCATGCCAGCGCTCGGTCAGTTGCTCGTTCGCTTCGGCAGCTCCAAGCTGACCGGCCGTCAACAGGCCTGGCAGCAGGATCCCCAGCAGGACCAGTAAGAAGTGGCGACTCATGGCGATTGTGATCCTCCGATAGCTGGATTACCAGTTTGTGTACGAGCCATCATTGCGACTCAGCCGGGGCGAGCTGCCTTCAAGCGGCGGACATGAGGCAACTGCCGATTCGTCAATTTCGATCCCCAGCCCTGGCCCAGTCGGTGGCAGCAGGAAACCATTTTCAAAGGGTACCTGCTGTGGAAACAGATCCGCCAGGACCTGGCCTGGCAGGCGGGCGCATTCCTGTACGGCAAAGTTACTGGTGGCCAGATCGAGGTGCAGGCAGGCGGCTGTGGAGACGGGACCGAGCGGGTTGTGAGGCGCGATCGGGATATAGTGCGTCTCGCACCAGCCGGCCACTTTCAGAGCCTCGGTCAGTCCTCCCACGATACAGAGGTCGACTCGGCAAAAATCAATCCACTCCTGCTCGATCGACTGGCGAAACTCCCACTTGGTGGCAAACTGCTCACCCATTGCGATCGGTACGCCGGTCTGGGTCCGCAGTCGGGCCAGTACGCCTGGATTCTCCGAGCGAACGGGGTCCTCGACAAAGTACATATTCAGTGGTTCAACCTGGCGACAGAATGTGACTGCATCATGGGGGTCCAGGCGTGTATGGACATCGATGATCAACTCGACCTCGTCACCCACAGCGTCCCGCACAGCGGTGACATGTTCCAGCGCATCCCGTATCGCCTGGCGCGGCTCAAGCCGATCACCACGTTCTGGAAAGTTGAAGCGGATGAACTGCCAGCCCTCGGAGACAAGCTGGACAGCATGCTCAGCCAGCTCAGCTGCTGAGGCTCCCACGGCGTGTGGATAGCAGACAACGCGATCACGCACCTGGCCGCCGAGCAGCTGGTAAAGCGGCACGTCCAGGGCCCGCGCCTTGATATCCCAGAGGGCAATGTCGATGGCACTGATGGCAGCAGCCCCGATGCGATTGGCGGGAAAGAACCCCGAGCGCAGCATCAGCTGCCAGAGATGTTCCGTCCGCATCGGATCCTGGTCGATCAGCGCTGGTCTGAGTGCGTCGATAAAGCCCGCCACAGCTTTCTCGCGCCAGGTCACACCAGCTTCACCAACTCCCACGATTCCATCGTCGGTCTCGACAACGACGAACAGAAAATTCCGCTGCTCACCTACGATATGGGTACGAATATCCTTGATCTTCACGGCTGGCTCTTCCCCTCTGCTCTCACGACGGACTGCCCCACTGGTGGACCGGTCATGTTATAGTGACCCCGCGAAGTGGATACAACGGCCCGACTTTTCGACCAGCGAGTGCCACACAATGCCCTCCGGATCGGCCGCTACAACTCCAGCGACCAATAAACGCTGGGTGATGTTCTCGCTGGCCTGTGGTGCATCCTGGTTCCTCTACCTGCACCGCTACACGTGGCAGTTTATTCGGCTTGAGCTGCGGAACGAGTACGACTTTTCAAATACCACGCTGCAGTCACTGCAGGCCTGCTTCTCATTCGCATACACGATCGGACAGATCCCCAGCGGTATTCTCTGTGACCTGTTTGGTTCAGTTATCTTCCTGACCGTCATTATTGCCGGCTGGTCACTCGTCTTGCCCTTGTTTGGCCTGACCAGCAATGTCTTTGGACTGGGCGCGCTGCGGGTCGCATTTGGTGCGACCCAGGCAGGCTGCTATCCCAACCTGGCCAAGGTCACTCGGACCTGGATTCCGCTCCGCTACCGGACCACCTGCCAGGCCATGATCGCCAGCTTCTTCGGCAGGTTGGGGGGAGCGATATCTCCACTGATATTCAGCACGCTCCTGATCGGCACGCTCGCCATGTCATGGCGCGGGGCGCTGATCGTGATGTCAGTCATGGGCCTGCTGTTCGCACTCGTTTTCTGGTACTTCTTCCGCAATTCGCCCGAAGAAGACCCAGACGTCAATGAAGCCGAGCTGGAGCTGATTCGGGAAGGTGACGAAACCACTGAGGACACAGGACAGAACGTGCTTCGATTTGGCCAGGCCATTCGTAACCGGCACATGCTGGCTTTCATCATCCAGCAATTCATGAACGCCGGCGCCGATTTCATCTATATCACCCTGATGGCAACTTACTTTTATGACCTCGGTTTTGATCCGATTGCGATTGGTATCCTTGCCAGCCTGCCACTGTTCGGTGGCGCACTTGGTGGCATCGTCGGCGGGGTACTGAACGACAGCTTGATCCGTCGGACCGGCAACCGACGCTGGTCTCGAACGGCGGTTGGCTTTACCGGCAAGTTCATTGCGGCGGGGGTGATGCTGATCGCCATCCAGCAGACAAACGGCGTGATGGCCGGTATCGCCTTTTTCGTTGTCAAGTTTTTCACCGACTGGAGCCAACCAACGGTCTGGGCAACCTGTACCGATATGGGGGGACGGTATTCCGCCTCGGTCTTCAGCATCATCAACACCGCCGGAGGCGTCGGGGGGATGGTCATGATCCTTGCCGCCGGCCCGATCCTCGACGGCTTTACTGACGTCACGGCCGCTTATGACAATACCGAGATGATTCAGCGGGACTACGTAACAGCAGCCACGGTTGCTGCCAGCGGAGGAACCGTGATGTCCATGAATTCCGGACCGATGATGGGCCTGGCAACCGTGAATGCAATCGCCGCCCATGGACCAGTGCGCAAGCTGACAAACTACAAGCCGCTGTTCCTGATAGTCGCGGCCATGTATCTGCTGAGTGCCCTCAGCTGGTTCTTCATCGACTGTACTACCCGCCTCGACAAGTCCGATGAAGAGCAACACGAGGCTGGGGGCAGTGGTTAGGGGTGGCCCGGGTCCTCTAGCTGTTGGCGGAAGTTCGCACGGGTGCCAACTGGGCCTGCTGCTGCAACTCGCGCCACTGGTCCGAGCCGTCGTCCTCGATCAACTTCATGTCGACGCCCTTGACGAAGGCCGGCAGATCTCCTGCCCGCCAGGTATCCCACATCTGCTGGGCATGCGTGAAATAGGTCCTGTCGCCACTCGGCCAGGAGACCTCGATCAGCAGGCCTGGATGTGGATACGGCTTCTCCATCGGCTCGATCCGGTACTTCTCAATCACATCCCAGTCGATCGTGACGCCAATCCCGGGTCGGTCCGGGATTTCAACCATCCCATTGGAAACGACCCACGGCTCTTTCACATACTGTTCCTCGAACATGTGGTTACAGTGGATCGCCGGCCAGCGGGCATGGGAAAGTGATGCCTGCAGATGCAGGCAATAATTGGCGGCCAGGTTGGTTCCCACCCATTGCAACCAGAACGGCTTGTTGAACTCCTCACAAATGCGGCCTTTCTCGTGGGCATTGGCAGCACCGCCGTCCATCACAAATCCATCGCAGATGTCCTGGGATAGCTGAGTCCGAAAAGCCGGGCGATCGGTGTGATGAGCAATCGGCACGGCAAGGTGTGAGCGCAGGTGAGCGTTGCCTTCCACATCCTCCTGCTGGATGGGACTCTCCCAGATCGCCACCTTCTCGTACTTCTCCAGTCGCTTGCAGAGTGTCTTGGCTACGCTGGGATCGTTGCCAAAGTCGTTGAAGTCCATGTCGATCAGGAAATAATCGGGAATCGCGTCACTCAGTCTCTGCACCTGGTCTTCGAGGTCAAACCAGGGCCGGGCCTTGGTCTTGAAAGTTGTATAGCCTGCCTCGGCTGCCTGCTCGCATTCCAGGATCCAGTCTTCCACCGGCATATCGATAGCCCACCAGCCAACGTGGGCATGCGTGCGTCGCCTGGTTCCCATCAGGGCCCAGGCCGGCGTCTCCAGCAGCTGACCGACGGCATCGAAAATCGCCATCTGCAGTCCGGCCCCCAGTGTGTCGTCCCACATGATGGTTACCGGATCAGCACCCTCGGCACGCTCGACAGCTTCGTCCGTCACCTCGCCCCAGGTGTAGTAAGGCATAGTCTCGCCGACACCGACCTGGCCGGTATCCAGTTCCACTCGGCAGACTTCAAACAGTCGCCAGTGAGCGATCTCGCGCACCATGTTCCGCCAGGGGGTTTCCTTGAGTGGCATTTCCACCCAGGTTCTTTCAATGGAAGCAATTCGAGGCATGGTGCTGTACTCACTCCGGAAACAGGTTCTAATATCGCGGCACGGCAGTCCGCTCGCTTTGGCCTGCATGGTACTTCCTGTCACACCGGGACGGTAGTTGATGCCGACAACGATCAAGAAAATCCGCTGCCTGATGACAGCACCCGCCGGTATTCGGCTGGTTGTCGTCAAGCTTGAGACCAGCCAGCCGGGTCTCTACGGGCTGGGCTGCGCCACCTTCACACAGCGGCCGCTGGCTGTGGTCGCAGCGGTTGAACATTACCTGGATCCCTTTCTGCGAGGCCGCAACGTCTCGGAAATCGAGGACATTCAGCTGGCGTCCCAGCTCAGCTCCTACTGGCGACAGGGACCCGTCCTCAACAACGCCCTCTCCGGTGTCGACATGGCCCTCTGGGACATCAAGGGAAAACAGGCCGGCATGCCGGTGCATGACCTTGTCGGCGGCAAGTGCCGGCAGGCCGCGGATGTCTATCTGCATGCCAGCGGCAATACGATCGATGAGACGATCCAGCAGGCGCGGGAGTGGATCGACCAGGGCATTCGGTATGTGCGATTGCAATCCGCCGTCGCGGGTCAGGCAAGTTATGGCACCAGGTCGGATTTGCAGACCCACCAGGATGTAGACGGACCCTGCTCGCCGCTCAACATATTCGAGCCGGAAGATTATGCGCGCCAGGCGGTTGAGCTGTTCCGAGTTGCCCGGGAAGAACTTGGAGACGAGATTGAGCTGCTGCATGACATTCACGAACGTGTGCCAGCGTCGCTGGCAGTTCAGCTGGCGTGCCAGCTCGAGCCGTATCGACTTTTCTTTCTCGAGGATGCCCTGCCGCCAGAGGAAAACGACCATTTCCGCTTGATCCGCCAGCATAGTTCCATCCCGATCGCCATGGGTGAACTGTATACCAACGTGCAGGAGTACCTGCCGCTGATTCGCCAGCGGCTGATCGACTTTATCCGCGTCCACCTGTCCATGATCGGCGGCTTCACCCCTGCCAGGAAGCTGGCAACGCTGTGCGAGTTTTTCGGCGTGCGGACCGCCTGGCACGGGCCCGGGGACACCTCCCCCGTCGGGTTTGCAGCCAACCTGGCGCTGGACCTGGTCAGCCCCAACTTTGGTATCCAGGAATTCACCCCCTACAACGATGCCACACTGGAGGTCTTTCCCGGTTGCCATCAACTCAGGGATGGCGCGCTATGGCCCAACGATCAACCAGGCTGGGGCCTCGACATAGATGAAGAAAAGGCGGCTCAGCACCCATTCCCGGACCACCCTTTCAACGGCGCCTGGCCGGCCATTCGACGCCGCGATGGGAGTATCGTGCGGCCATGACAGAGTTGCCTTGCCGCCTCCAGTTCGTCCTTCCCTGCGGAGTTTTATGATGATCGCTTGCCCCAAACGACTCCTGCTCGTGCTGTTATGGTCTTTGGCCAGCACGGCCGCTGCCCAGACACCGCTGACCGACAGCGTGGAAAAGCTGGTTGTCGACGAGATGGACCGCCAGCAGGTGGTCGGAGTTGCCGTGGCCTTGATCCAGGATGGCAAGCTGAGTTACCAGCGGGGATTCGGCTATGCCGACCGGGAACGGCTGATTCCCGTCGATACGAACACGATGTTCCGCTGGGCCTCAATCTCCAAGACACTGACCGCCATCACGGCACTGCAGTTGCAGCAGGAGGGCAAGCTCGACCTGGATGCCGACATTCGCAGCCTGGTCCCAAGCTTTCCAGCCCAGACTTTCGCTGGCATGGACGTTGTTGTCACGCCTCGCCAGCTGCTCTGTCACCAGGCTGGCATTGTGCATTACACCAACGGTGAGGTGATTGCCAGGCAACGACAGTACCTGCGCGACAATCCATTTCGAAATGTTCGGCATGCGGTTGATGGCTTCAGTAGATCACCACTGGTGCATGCACCAGGAACCGCCTATTCCTACACAACGCGCGGTTACATTCTGCTTAGTGCCGCCGTTCAACAGGTTGGCGGCAGTCCGTTTGCCAGCCAGGTCCAGCGACGCATCGCTCGACCCGCTGGAATGAGGACACTTCAGCCGGACTACCAGTGGAAGGAGATCCCCAACCGGGCTGTCGGTTACAGGATAGTTGAGGAGAAAATCGTTCCCTCGTCCGACACCGATGTGAGTTGGAAGCTGGGTGGTGGCGGGTTCATTTCAACAATCGGTGACCTGGCTCGATACGCTGCCGCGCTCATCAATGGCAGGCTGGTTTCCGCTCAGACCGAGAAGGCGATGTGGACCGCTCAATCGACAGCGGACGGAAACGCGACGAACTATGGCCTCGGCTTCCAGCTGTTCAATGCCGAGAATCCACGAGTTCTCGGCCACGGTGGAGCGCAGGAAAAGACCAAGACCGTGATGATCCTGCTACCGGAACAGGACAGTGGCGTGGTGGTGATGTCCAACAGCGAGTATGCAAACCCGGCTCGCTTCGCCGGTGTCCTGATACCGCTGCTGAATGGCGAATAGCGACCGGATCGTCTTTAAACTACTTGCCAGGCTGATAAATCCACCGTGGTCGATAATGTGGTGCGCCCTCCAGCGGACGGAACGTCTCATCCTTTCGCCCAGGAAAGAAATCGAATGTCTGCTGGTAGGTTTCGGCCAGCTCCTTGGGGAACCACTCCGGCACGCTCATCAGGATGGCCGCATAGCGGCGCTCGGCAAGTGCCTGCTCATACTGGGCCTGCAGTTTTTTCCAGTGCAGCTGGTCGGATGCGCGCTGAACGTCTGACATCGCCATGTGATGCGCTGCTGACTCTTTCCCCGCCATCCGTGCCAGGTATCCGTGATAGGGAACAAGTACCTCGCCATCCAGCTGCCGCAATCGCTCGACGATCCGGTCGCCAGCTGCTTGGTCCTCAGCCGAGGGGATATGGGCCAGCGGGTTGTAGAGCAGGAAAGCCAGCTGGACACAGGCAGCGACTGAAACCACCGTCGTCCAGGTCCGTTCGCGTTGCCTGGTCATCGACAGCCCGAGCCCGGCCAGCAGACTCACGGCCAGGTAAGCGGGCATCAAGACGTTGGCATATCCGCCATTATGCAGCCGCGAAAACCAGCTGGCGCCCAGCCAGCCGACCAGCATGGCCAGGTAAAAGCCACTGCGATAACGCTGCCCTGACTGCTCCTTTTCACGCCACATTCGCAGCAGACCCCAGCCGCTCAGCAGCAGCAGGACTGGCACCAGCATCAGCAGATCGGCCAGCCAAAAGCCGACGACGAATTCACTTGCCAACCCGTGCTGGCGTGGCAGGTCGAAAACATAGTACTTGTACCAGCCGCCCGTCAGCACGTAGCAGGCAACCGTGGTCGCGACCAGCACGGCTGTAAAGGCCAGCAGGCAGGCGATACCCTGGCGACGGCGTGTGATCAGCTCCCAGCCGATGACCGGCAGAACGGCTACCAACACGGTCTGCTTGGTAAAGAAACCGAGTCCCAACAGCAGGCCCGCCAGCGTAGCCCCGCGCTGCCTGCTGGAGTGTTTGAGTAACAGGCAACCGGCCAGCAGCAGGAAGATCATCAGGCTATCGACGCGGCCAAGATCAAACCACGCTCCCGACAGCTCAAACATGGCAGCATAGAAACCGCAGCCGATCAGTCCGCCTGCTGCCGTGCCACCCTCCGCCCGAATGGCACGATAGACCAGCACGAATGTTCCCAACGTTGCCAGCAGCGAGACCAGTCGGAGCGGGAAGAAGCCATCACCCAGCAGGAATGCAATCGGAGCTACCAGGAGATAGTAAAAGGGCGTGTAGATGAACGGAATGAAATCGATGGACGGTTCAGCGTAGAGCGGATCACCGCTGAGTAGCTGCTGGACATGCTGCAGCGAACCACCTTCCATCCACTCCAGCTCATAGGGATAGCTGATCCGGCCGACCGCTACGACCAGCAAGGCGAGCAGGAAGAAGGCAGCCAGGAAGAGCAGCAGGCGGTAGATCCACGCCGGCAATTTCTGGCGCATCGAATTGTTCTGGCCGTGTCGCAACTCAGAACAAGCCAGTAATCGGCTCGCCGTGATAAACCTGGTGGGGCCGGTTGAACTTGTCGTACCAGGCCACCGTGGGTGGCAGGCCAAGTGACTTGTAGATCGTGGCAGCCAGGTTTTCCGGTGTCTGTGGATCGGCTACGGGGTAACCGCCGATGCGGTCCGAGGCACCGATCACATTGCCACCTTTGACGCCGCCACCAGCCAGGAAAACCGACTGAACAGCGCCCCAGTGATCTCGACCGGGCAGTCCCGATTTGGCGCCCTTGAAGGTGAACACCTTGGGAGTCCGACCGAATTCACCAGCCATCACGATCAAGGTGTCATCAAGCATGCCACGGTCATCAAGGTCTTCAATCAATGCTGACACGGCCCGATCGGTTGGTGGCAGCAGGTAGTTCTTGAGGTTTCCAAAGGCTGCCTCGTGGGTATCCCATGACTCGTCATTGCCGAGATTGACCTGCACCATGGAAACGCCTGCCTCGACCAGTTGTCGTGCCATCAGCAGAGACCAGCCGAACGAGTTGCGGCCATAACGATCCTGCAGCTTGTCATCTGCGGAGTGTATATCGAGTGCCTTCTGGGCACCCTCGCCGGTCAACATCTCAACAGCCTGTTGGCGAAAACGATCGAAGTCTTCAATACTGGCTGCTTTATCAAGCTGCTTTCGCTGTCCACCGAGTTGCTGCAGTAGGCCAAGTCGACCCTCAAGCCGGCCTTCCAGCATCCCCTCCGGCAGTTCCAGTCGCGGAGCTTCGAATTTATAGCCTTCCGGATTGTTCGGTCCTTCCCAGCGCTGGAATCCGTATTCTGGAAAAGCACCATGGATATATTCGCTGGTGCGGAACTGGCTGGCCTCGATAAACCAGGGGTCGAAATCGGGACCCATCACTCCAGCAAACTGGCCCGGAATGGTCCGTCCTGAGACGTGGATCAGTTTCTCTGGCAATACGGCAGCGGGTGGGAGGTTATTTCGTCGCGGCATGACACCATTGACGATCGAGGCCATGCAGGGATAGTCCAGCGGTCCCGGCCGACTGCCGCTGAATCCTCTCGGCAATTCAGCACGGCCGGTCAACATGATGTGATGGCCCTGGGAGTGTTCGTTCCAGGAGTGAGTCAGGCTGCGGATCAGCGACCACTTGTCGCTGCACTGGGCCAGCATCGGCAGGTATTCACTGACCTGCACGCCTGGCGTACGCGTCGAAATCGGTTTGAACTCACCGCGCACTTCTTCAGGTGCGTCCGGCTTCATGTCAAAACTCTCGTGCTGTGCCAATCCGCCCGAGAGGAAGATATAGATCACTGACTTAGCCGACTGACGCGGCGTCTGCTCAGCAGCCATCGCACGCAGGCCATCGACATGGTTCATGCCGAGTCCCAGCAAGCCAACGGCACCAGCCTGGATAGCCGTGCGGCGAGAGACAAACGGGTGGTGTGGCACGGTGTGCTGCATCTCGCGAATCCTGACAGGGCAACATTCTGAACAGTTATTGCTTCGGCCACTGGAGCACTACAGTTTAAGCCAGCTACAGGACGAGGGCAATTCAAGTTGCGATCCAGCTGCCAGTTGGTTCGGACCGGAACCCCAGCCAATCGCAGCAACTTGTGAGAGACATGAAATCGGATTACAGTTGCCAGTTATGATCGCTCAACGAGTCGCCTGTCTTGCTTTCACGCTGCTAGCCACCCTCCAGGCCACTCTGTCTGCGGACGACGTCATCCCGCAGCCACAAGCACACGCTCACAACGACTATTATCACACCCGACCGCTGCTGGACGCCCTTTCTCATGGCTTTTGCAGTGTCGAGGCCGATGTCTACCTGGTCGATGACAAAGTGCTGGTGGCCCATAGCCGGTTTGAATTGAAGCCGGAGCGGACACTGGAAAAGCTGTATCTCGACCCACTGCTCAAACGAGTTCGAGCCCACACTGTTGCAGGTCTTCATTTGGCCAGGGTCCACATCAATGGCCCAACTTTCACGCTCTTGATCGACTTCAAGACGAACGGCAGCGGGATCTACCGTCAGCTGCAGAAAGTACTGCCACGTTACAAGGAAATACTGAGCCGTTACGAGAATGGAAAGTTCTATCCCGGCGCAGTGACCTTGATCATTTCGGGCGACCGGCCACGAGATGAGATCGCCAAGTCCAATCCGCGATATGTCGGTATCGATGGACGCGTGGGGGACCTGGCTTCGAAACAATCAGCCCATCTGCTGCCATTGATCAGTGATCGCTGGAGCAGCCACTTTCGCTGGCGCGGCAGGGGTCCGATGCCGGCAGACGAGCAACTTAAACTCAACAAGATCGTCAGCCAGGCGCACGCGGCGAATCGGCGTGTTCGTTTCTGGGCCACACCGGAACTCCCCGCTGTCTGGAAAGTCCTGTTTGATGCTGAAGTCGACCTGATCAACACAGACAAACTGGCGGAATTGGAGTCTTTCCTGGCCAGTCAAGCTGCCAAGCCGAAGAAGCCGTGAATCCCGAAGCCCACCAGTAGATGGAGCGAGTAGAGAGGCCATGAAGAACAGTAGCAAAGCAGTCGCACGCCGTACGATCAGCCCCAGCGACCTGCTCAAGTTCAAGCTGGTGGGAGACCCACAGGTATCCCCTGATGGCTCGCGCGTCTGTTTCGTCGTCAAGAAGATCGGCAAGAAGAATGATCCCCAGACCAGCCTCTGGATGGTCGACTCCGACTCGCGCCGGCCGCGACAATTCACCCGTGGCATCAAGGACAGCCAGCCTCGCTGGTCGCCTGACGGCAGCCAACTGGCCTTTGTCAGCAGCCGCGAACACAAGCCACCGCAAGTCCACTTGATGGATGTTGCGGGTGGGGAAGCCCGCACGCTGACCGACCTGCCCGAGGGCGTCATCGCCCAGCTTCGCTGGTCACCCAACGGGAAGCAGTTGGCGATTATCTACCGCCAGACCGCCGCCGGCTTCACCCGTGAGGCAGAACGCGATCGCAAAAAGAGCGGCGCCAGCACTCCCCCTCGCCAGACCGACTCACTCTGGTACCGCCTCGATGGCGATGGCTATTTCCTCGACGCCCGTTTTCAGCTGCTGTTGGTTGACGCCGTCAGTGGCGAGCACCGCGTTCTCTACGATCGCGACACGCTGGGTGCCATCAGCTTTGACTTCTCACCCGATGGCCGGCGGATCGTGGTTTCCACCAACCGCGACAAGCAGGCAATGGTCAAGCCCTGGAAAGATGAGCTGCGGATCATCGACATCAAGTCAGGCCGTAGTCGGGCTGTCCCCAATATGCCCGCAGGTCCCAAGTCAAACGTCTGCTGGTCGCCCGACGGCCGCTGGCTTGCCTACGCCGGCCGGCTGGGACGCGACGGATCGTATAGCGTTGAAAACCTGGAGCTGTTTGTCTGTGACGCCCGTCGGGGTAACGCTCGCAGCCTGACTGCCAAGCAGGACTACTGCCTGCTGGCGGTCTCAATCGGCGATGCTGGCGAAGCGGAGTTTGCGCCCTGGCTTGCCTTTTCCCCGGATAGCAGTCGCCTGCTGACACGCATCGGCCATCATGGCGCGATGCAACTGGCGTCGCTGCCGGTCGGCGGTGGCAAGATCACTTTCCATACCACTGGTGAACATGACCAGTCGTTCGGCAACATCGCCAGTAACGGCAGGATCTCCATGCTGCGTGGCTCAGCGAGCACGCTGGCAGAAGTCTTCCTGGGCGTGATTGAAAAAGGACGCCTCAAGACACGGCAACTTTCTCGCTTGAATCGCAGCCAGTTTTCACAGCTCGATGTAGCTCGTCCAACCAGCCACTGGGTCACCTCCGCCGACGGACATCGCTTCCAGGCCTGGGTGATGCAGCCACCGCGAGCGAGATCAGGGCGCAAATACCCCGCCGTGATCCAGGTGCACGGCGGACCGCACGCACAATATGGCTACGGTTTCTTCCATGAATTCCAGGTGCTGGCCGCCGCCGGTTACATGGTGATTTATTCCAATCCACGTGGCAGCAAGGGTTACGGTCGCGATCACTGTGCCGCCATCCATGGTGACTGGGGCGGCGACGACTGGGTCGACATCCAGGCGCTGACAAAATTCACCCAGCAGCTGGCCGGCGTTCAGCCAGAACGGGTGGCGATCATGGGTGGCAGCTACGGCGGCTACATGACCAACTGGGCGATCGGTCATAGCCAGCAGTACAAGGCAGCCATCACCGACCGCTGCGTCAGCAACCTGGTGAGCATGAGTGGCAACAGCGATTTTCCGCTTGAGCCGGACGTCTATTTCCCGGGCAACGGTTGGGATCGCCCAGAAGAACGCTGGCGGCAAAGCCCGATCGCCTATTTTGGGAATGTCAGCACACCGACGCTGGTGATTCACTCAGAAGGTGACTTGCGCTGTAACATCGAGCAGGGAGAACAGGTCTTCAGCGCTCTGCAATTGCGCGGCGTACCGTCCAGGATGGTCCGCTATCCATCGACAACCAGTCACGGAATGAGTCGGATGGGGCCAGCTGACCTGCGCATCGATCGGCTCGAAGAGATTCTCGACTGGTTCAAAAACTGGCTCTGACCTGCAGACAGCTGCCGACCAGGTCAGCGCCGCTGACCAACTCAACCTACTCGGCAACGCAGATGATCTGGCTGCGTGTCCGAATATATATCCTGCCGTCGCTGATGGCAGGGGTCGCCAGGATCGCGTCACCCATGTCATTCTTGGCCAGCACGTCCATCTTCTTGCTGTTGGCCAGCACGACCACAATACCATTCTCACCAGCAATGTAGATCTTGTTATCACCCATGATCGGTGAAGCAAAATATTCGCTGCTGTTCTGAATTCGCTGCGGTCGCCAGAGCGACTTTCCTTTGCGCGTTTCGAAACAGGTGGCAATCCCACCTCCCTTGACCAGCAGCATGCGGTCACCAGTAACCAGCGGCGAGACAATGTGATCGGTGTACTTCGTCGGAGTCTTCCAGAGCAGGTGGGATTCGGTCACATCGCCCCGGCCACCACCACGCACCGCCATCACGTATTCATCCCCTGGAGTGGGGTCGCTGAAGCGAGCTCCGGCAAAGTTGTCGGGCGAGAGAAAAGCCAGGTCCAGCTCTTCCCCTTCCAGTTCCCCATTCTTGTCCACGTCGCCACGGTCAAATGTCTTCTTGAAAAAGGCCTCGGGGATCTTCACCTCGCCGACAAAAGCCTGCATTTCTGCCTTGCTGAGTCGGCCATCCTTGTTGCCCGTCTCTGATTGGTCAGCGGTCGCCAGCCACTGGTTGGCAATCCCGCTGCTCTGCAGCGATATGTAAATGACCCCGTCACTGACAACCGGCGTGGTCTTGATGTTTCTTAACAGGACCCTGGCATGCCAGAGTCGTTTTCCTGTGTCCGGTTCGTAACCGACCAGTAAGCCAGTTCCTGCCACCACAATTTCGTCACCGTTCTCGGTGGAGCAAATCACCGGGTGTGAATAGTTGACCGCCATATCGTTACGGTCATCCTTCCAGGCTACCTGGCCCGTCGCCTTGTCAATCGCATAGAAGGCGGGATTCAGGTCATCATCCTGGCAAAACAGGACCTTGTCCTTGTACAACACAGGCGACATGGCCGGACCCCACTTGAAGACAAAGTAGGGAGTCGGCAACTTCAGCTGCCAGCTGTCTTGACCGGTTTTGGCGTCGACGGCCACCAGGCCAAGTGTGCTGAAGTAAAAGTAGACGCGATCCGCGTCAGCAGCCGGAGTTGTGGCGGCATGGCTGTTGGTCTTGTGAACGTCGTTCAGAGCGCCCGTCGGCCATGATCGTGTCCATAACAAACGGCCCGTGGTCGCATCAAAACCCTTCAGGGTGACCGACTCACCGTCCATCTCGCTGGTAAACAAGCGCCCTGCTGCCACCACAGGACTACCAATACCGTCGCCCAATGGTGCCTTCCAGAGAACGTTCTGGGTGTCCGAAAATGACACCGGCAAAGAGTGCGTGGAGAGGGCCAAGCCAGAACAGTTGGGACCGCGGAATTGCGGCCAATCCTCTGCCGTGAGCAGACCAGGCAGGAACAGAACGGCGGTAAGCAGGGCAAGACAACGTGAGGAAAAACGCATGGCCTGTAACACCTCATCAGCTGAAAGGACGGCGGAAGAATTGAATTCCGCCTCCCTTTATAGATCAGGCCAGACGCGAATGCGAGCAGAGACTCTAAGCCGTTGGCAACGAGTTGATCGGCGGCGAAAGGTGTCCGGAAACCCGGTTGCGGATTATCGCAGGGAACGCGGAGGATCGGAAGCCACCGCTTCAGGCATCGATCATGATTGACGCGGTCCTAGCGTGATCCCGGTACCTTGGGAGATACACTTGGCCGCGGCGCAACCGGCCCACGCGATCCTGGCGACGGCCGACTTGGCCGGTTCGCGTTTGGCGAGGGACGTGATGCCTCGATCGTCCTGGACCCGGAACTTGGCCGACTGACACTGGGAGAGGGACGTGTCGCTTCAATCGTCGTTGACCTGCCAGGGCTGGGCCGCGACGGAGAGAAACTCGGTCGCGTCGGGCGAACCGACGGAGCCGGCCTGGCTGAACTGCTCGGTCGGCTGGGACTGAACGTTCCGCGTGAGCCAGACGAGCTGGGAATCCCACTCGGTCGCGTCGGGCGAACCGACGGAGCCGGCCTGGCTGAACTGCTCGGCCGGCTGGGACTGAACGTGCCGCGTGAGCCAGGCGAGCTGGGAATCCCACTCGGTCGCGTCGGACGAACCGACGGAGCCGGCCTGGCTGAACTGCTCGGTCGGCTGGGACTGAACGTGCCGCGTGAGCCAGGCAGGCTGGGAATCCCACTCGGTCGCGTCGGACGAAGTGACGGAGTCGGCCTGGCTGAACTGCTCGGTCGGCTGGGAGTGAACGTGCCGCGTGAGCCAGGCGAACTGGGGAAGCCGCTGGGGCGACTGGGACTGAGGGAACCCCGGTCGCTGGCGGTCGGCCGTGGATAGTTCGCCGTCGGCGCTTTGGTGCCTGGCCGTACGGGACGATCTGCCAGGCCACTGCTGCCGACCCGGTTGGCAATCGGTACGCGGGGTGTCGCCGTGGGACGTGTCGGGACAGTGCGTATCGAAGCCGGAATGTCTGCTGCTGTCAGCGCAGGCCGTCCGCTTCGCCCGTCAGCTGTCAGCACCAGCTTGTCCGTACTTGATCCTGGCGGCAGGCTGAGTACTTCCGGCCGTTGGGCCGCCGGGCTGATGCTGGGCTTCGACTTTCCAGGTGGCAGCGGACGATGTGCTGGCAACTTCAATGAACCTTCGGCTCGAGCCACGCTGCCACTGCCAGGCTTGTTGTTACCTGCCAGGCCAGTGATGTTCTCGCGTTCAGTCAACTGACGCTGCTGTGCTAACTCTCGCGAGCCCTGGGTCTCACCAACGATCTCCTCACGGTGATTCACGGTCACCGCCACAGTGTTGTGATGGTTGTGGTGATAGTTGCGAATCGAATGGGAGAAGACCGAGATGCTCAGGAATGAGCCGCCACCACCGGCAAATGCCAACTGGGCCGAGAATGTATGGCCAGGTCGATGATGCGGAAAGTTGTGAAAGTGATTATGCCAGTGGTGGAGGTGGTGAAAGTAACTGACACCAAACCGTGCGTAATGACAGCTGGCGTAACTGAGTAGCGGGTCACAGCCGTGAAAGCGCGTGTGGAAGTTCAAGGCACTGTAAATCTGCAGGTCAGCGTAACGCGGGGCGTAGTAATCCCCGTAGTAGTAATGGGAATAGCGCGGTCGTACGAAAAGATGAACACCGATCGCGTCGACATCAATCACACAGGCTGGCCTGTAGACAAAGGCAGGACGGACTGCCGCTGCCAGGTAGATCGGCGCAAACAGCTGGCCGCGCAGGACCAGGCGGCGATCCCAGTGGCCGGCGATGAAAACACAGCCGCCCGGAGTCCAGCTGTATCGATCTGGCATCCAAACATGGTTCAGTCGGAAGCGTCGCCAATGGCCGGGACGCCAGACCCAGTTGCCGCGGGCAACCCAGCAGCCCGAAACCCAGAAATGATTCTTTGTGGGAGCTTCTGTGGCCGGTCCTCGCTCAAGACTTGTCGGAGGCTGCTCTACATAGTCCACCTCACGCCGCACAGCCGACTGCCAGAAACCTGACACCCACTGAAAACCCATCGTGGTGTCATACCAGTAGCCGGGAACCCAGCGGTGACCATCTGGCGGTGTACGCCAGACACCACTGATCCAGATAAAATCCTCTCGCTCATCGTCCCAGGCCCAGTAACCGGAAATCCAGAGCACGTTGTTGCCCTCCGGCTTGTATTCCGGCGGCTCCTCGTTGATCGGTGTCGGTGGCGTCTTGCCGACAGTCACGCCGGGCTGAGGGTCATGATTGACCTGCTCAGCAAACGCTTCGTGCAAGGGGCCTCGGGCCAGGACTTCAATGCCCTCCTGGGCAACCTGCCCAGCGGCCTCAGAGCCATCCTTTTGACCGTCCTTGCCGTCGACCGAGCCGATCCCCAGGATCAACAGGAACAATGGAATCAAGACGGGCAGTTCGCGAATTGGCAGTGAACATTTCATCGTGTAGCTTCCCTCATAGTCGCTGAATTAATCCAGGAGCTGGAATGAACCGGACCTGGTCCACTCCCATCACCTACAAGATTCTGCATACTGCATGCCAAAGTGTACCTGACCAATGCGGTCGAGAGCGGATTCACATCGAAAAAACAAGGCTACAAGCCGCTCTGCCATCCACCGTCTCGACGATGCATCACAATCCCTTACCTGACATCACTTTGATGACACCTGTTGTCAGAATCCTCTCCAGTCGACCGGCGGCTGAGTGCAGAGACTGAGCGGCGTTGGACCTGATCACTGACCACGAACAACTGTCTGGTCGCAGGCAATACCGCTGGCATGTGACCAGCGCGATCACTACGATGTGGTTACTTCGACCGAATCATCTTTCATCTGGATGCAGCCAAACATGAGATCCTGCCTGCTCGCTATTTCGCTGACCCTGCTTATCCCCGCGATTACCGCTTCAGCTGAAAACTGGCCCGAGTTTCGAGGTCCTGCTGGCAGCGGTCTCTCGCAGGCAACAAACCTGCCAGTGGAATTTACTGAGGGCCAGAACATCCGCTGGAAGACAGCCATTCATGGCAAGGGCTGGTCCTCACCTGTGATCTGGGAAGACCAGATCTGGCTGACCACGGCCACAGAAGATGGTCACGAGTTGTACGCGGTCTGCATTGATCGACAGAACGGCACGCTGGTTCACAATATCCAGGTTTTCAAAACCGAGAATCCCCGCTTCTGTCATCCAACGAACAGTTACGCCTCACCAACGCCGGTTATCGAAGCGGGCCGCGTCTATGTACACTTCGGCAGCTACGGCACAGCCTGTCTCGATTCCAGCAGCGGAGAGATACTCTGGACACGACGCGACCTGCCTTGCAATCACTGGCGTGGCCCAGGTTCATCGCCGGTAATCGACGATGACCGACTGATGGTCGCCTACGACGGTTTTGACCTTCAGTACATGGTCGCGCTAGACAAGAAGACTGGCCAGACCAGCTGGAAGCAGGATCGCAATATCGACTACGGGACAGATAACGGCGACCGAAAGAAGGCCTACTCGACGGCCGCTCTGGTGGAAGTTAGTGGTCGTCGACAGCTCGTCAGTCCCAGCGCGACAGAGACCATCTCCTACGATCCCGCCACTGGCAAAGTACTCTGGCGAGTTCGGCATGGCGGCATGAACGCCGCCATCCGGCCTCTGTTCGGTAACGGCCTGCTCTATATCGCAGCTGGTTCGGGATCCAGCTCCATGATTGCCGTCCGACCGGACGGCAACGGTGATATCACCAACTCGCATATTGAATGGAGTCTCGGCAAGGGAGTTCCCAAGCGTCCCGCCCCCGTGCTGGCAGGAAAAAGGATGTACATGGTGGATGATATCGGCATCGCCACCTGTTTGAATGCCGAAAACGCTGAGATCATCTGGCAATCTCGAGTCGGAGGCAGCTACCGTTCCTCACCAATCCTCGCCGACGGCCGACTCTATTGTTTCACGCTGGAAGGTGAAGCGCACGTGCTGGCCACTGGCGATGAGTACAAGCTACTGGCGACCAATCGCCTCGATGATGGCTGCCAGGCCTCTCCCGCCGCCGTTGGCAAGACACTCTATGTGCGCACAACCAAGCACCTCTATGCGATCGGCAAGTAAACGGTTTCCTGCCATTCAGTCAGCAGCAGGCCAGACCTACTGCTCTTGATCAGAATTCATCGCAGCACTAATCTCCTCGCTCGCACAATCTGTGACGGCGATCGCTGGAGGAGATAAACCATGGTCCGCAACCTGCTGCTGCTTTCACTCGTCAGCCTGCTGTTTGCACTGACCGGCTGCCAGTCTGCTCGATACATCCTCAAGGAAGGTGACCATGGCATCATTGCGATTCCCAATAACTCCAACTGGCCAGTCGATCACCGTGCCAATGCTCGCGAGCTGATGGATCGCCACTTCCCCAACGGCTATGTCATCGACCGCGAGGAAGAAATCGCTGTCGGCAATGAACTATCAACGCATGCCGGCGAATTCTCCACCGTCACACTTTCACGAGACACCACCGAGTGGCGGATCAGTTACCGCCAGCAAGCGCAGGGGACGGAAGCACCCCAAGCGGCGGTCGAGTAAGTCCGTACTACGGGCTGGCAAGCAGCTCGTGCTTGGAAAGCTGTATGCTGCGCACCTGCAGCCCGGTCTGACTTGCAGTCGAAACCGTCACCGCTGTCGGTAAATCAATTTTTCCGACTCGCTGCCAGCGCTGCTGAACTGTCTCTGATCGTACCAGCTGCCCACTCGTAGCATCCCAGTAGCGCACCACATAGCTGCCTGGCAGGAAGCGATTGTCCGCGTTCTTGAGATTATCAAGCACGGTGATTGTGAAGTTCTGCCGGCCGATGTTGCGGTTCACGACCAGGATCTGGTTGTCCCGCACACGGTAACTCGAGGCGAAGCTGCCTCCAACAAACGTCAACAGGCGTCCCATTGGATGACTCATGTCCCTGTCGGCAAAATGTAGAATCGGCCGATCTCCCTGCGGATCCTGCGGCATGCGGTGTAATACGATCGATCCCAGCCGATCTTCGATCCAGTCCTCAACCGTTGGTTCATCGGTAGCCAGTTCCATCGATCCGTCGCTGGCAACGGTCACTGTCCCGTCGAAAACTCGGCCGTCGACTGTGCCACTGATAGTCGCCCGGAAGCCGGGAAAGTCGGCCCACTGGGCCCTCGCCTTGATCGCATTTTCAAACAACTCGATCGCATCCTCGTCGCCGCTGGTGCGGACCAGCGGCCAGTGAAACGAGAGCGTGGCAAATTGACGGATCTGCTCGTACTTCTCGCCCTTGTAGGAACCCGACCGCTCGACCTGGCGACCCACATAAACGCTGTAATGACCTGGCTCTGCAGGGCTCCAGCTGGCAACTCCCGATTTGTCGGCCTGGATCTCATCGTTCAGCAGGTCATCGTCGACAGTCGTGAAGAGAGCCTCCGGCATCGGCTTGCCATCGGCCAGGGCGACCAGCTGAATCGCACCGTCCTTGATCGTGGCGGTAATCTCCAGCGGGATCTTGTCCAGTGGCTGCAGCTGGTTCAGCTTCTCGGGATCGCCATTGATGGCCTTGGGAAAGTGCTGCAGGAGAAAGGCGACATCGCGCGAAAGCACGCCGTAGGTGCAGGTGCCGACCACCCCCACCGCCTGCTGCGATGGCAACAGGCTGCGCAGCCGATCACGTGCGACCTGGACCTTCAACGGCTGGAATTTGCCTGGTTCTGATTGCAGCCACAACTGGGTGTTATCGATCCTGTCCATGTACTTGGGATCACCTGCCGCCGCTCGCTCGCTAAAGAAGACCTCCACCGCTCGCCCCGCTTCCGCATGGTTGGCAATGCGAACAAACAGGAAGTGGGCAGATATGGACGACGGGGAAACCAGGCTGGAGCCCAGCAAGAGCAGTGCCAGTAGCAGGCGCGTTGATAATCGCATGGGACAAGACCTGGGGTGAAGGTCAGTGCGGCAAGTATTTCACAAATTTCAGCGCCAATCGATCGGAAGTCGTCCAGTCTGGCCATCGTCACAGGCTGATGGGCGATTTCCACACGACGGTCAACAGTCCTTCATGATAACGCGAACTGGGTCGCTGACTAGCGAATACCATCACTCGACCGACTGAAGTCGCGAAACCTGACAGTCACTCACGGGTTTAACCAAGCAGGCATAACAGCAGGATGCCAGTGGCGGAGCAAGGTGGCTACTGGTCTGCTGATCAGCCGAGTCGTTATTGGAGGATTTCCTGGATGTTATTCCGTCTCTATCCCATCGCCATGGCGGCCGTGTTGATCTGTCCGCTTACTATCGCCACGGCGGTTGGTGAGGACTGGAGGGGATTTCGTGGCAACGATGGATCCGGAATTCAAAAGCAGGACGTGGCGCTCCCGGCCAGCTGGGCTGATGGCAAGAATCTGCTCTGGAAAATCGACTTGCCCGGCCAAGGTTCTTCCAGCCCGATCGTCGTAGGGGATAACGTGCTGGTGACCTGTTTCAACCCAGGCGATGCCGGCCGAGGTCCCGGCCGCGAGTTGATCTGTCTGGACCGCACGACGGGAAAAAATCTCTGGCGAGCGGCCATCCCTGATCCACAGGGTGAGGATCCTTACCAGGGGTTCATCCGCGAGCACGGGTATGCATCCAGCACACCGGTATCGGATGGCGAGCGGGTCATTTCTTTTTTTGGCAAGTCGGGCGTGTTCGCCCATGACCTGCAAGGCAAGCAACTCTGGCAAGCCAGCGTCGGCAGCGATTCGGGCTCCCGCCAATGGGGTTCGGCTGCCAGTCCGCTACTGCACAACAACATCGTGATCGTAAACGCCTCAGACGAGAGTCTCTCGATTCGGGGATTGGACAAGACCACTGGCCAGCAGGTCTGGATTGCCGAGGCGGCCGGCCTGGAGAACACTTTCAATACGCCCCAGCTGGTGACAATCGACAATCGCCAGGAACTTCTTGTCTCCGTTCCAAATGAAATCTGGGGTCTCGATCCGGCAGCGGGCAAGCTGCTCTGGTACGCCAGCAGCGGCATGGACGGCAACGTCTCTCCGAGCATCGTCTCGCAGGGCGGGATAGCTTATGCGATGGGTGGACGTCGCGGAACGACGCTCGCTATTCGTGCTGGAGGCAAGGACGATGTCAGCGAGTCTCACATTGCCTGGACAAGCCAAAAAAGCTCCTATGTACCCTCGCCGATCCTTCACGACGGCCATCTCTACTGGGTCAGCGATCGTGGCATTGCCCATTGCGCCCGAGTTGACAATGGCCAGCTGATCTACCAGAAGCGTTTGCAGCTGCCCAAGGGCGACGGTGGACGTGGCTTTTATGCTTCCCTGGCAATGGCTGACGGAAAGCTGATCGCGGTCAGCCGTCATACGGGTGTTTTTGTGCTGGCCGCCAGCCCTCAATTCAAGCAGCTGGCTCATAACCAGTTTGCCAACGACGATTCGCAGTTTAACGCCAGCCCCGCTGTGGTGGATGGCCAGATCTTCCTGCGTTCCGACCGATCTCTTTATTGTATCGCGGGCCAATAACAGGCTAGACTAAACGTAGAACCCTTCACCGAATCCGTTCGGTTTCACCAGGAGAATGAGTAATGACCAAGCATTTCATCTGCCTTTGCAGTATCCTGCTTTTGACACTCTGTGCTGACCAGGGTTTCGCACAGCGCAACCAGGATCCAAATCAACCGCGCCCGGCTCAACGTGCCGTCCAACCCGGCCAGCGACCCGCGCAACCCGGCCAACGTGCCGGCCAAAGACAGGGCCAGCCCGGTCGTCAGGGTGCCCGACAACTGCCGGCACTTCCCGTGCTGACAGCACTGGATGCCGATGGCAATGGTGAGATTTCCGCTGCCGAAATCAAGAACGCAGCAGCGGCACTTGCCAAGCTGGACAAGAACGGCGATGGAAAACTCTCTCGTGACGAAATGATGCCGCAGTTTGCGGGCGGTGGTGCAGCTGGCGGTGCCGGCCAACGACCTGGTGCCGGCCAACGACCTGGTGGCGGTCAACGACCTGGCGGCGCCGAGGGGCAGAGGCCCGCCGGCGGCGGACTGGCGCCCGCGCAATTCGTGGAACGTATCCTGGCTTATGACAAGAACAAGGATGGCAAGCTGGACAAGCAAGAATTGCCCGAGCGAATGCAGCGTATGATGGAACGCGGCGACACCAACCAGGATGGCGTGCTGGACAAGAAGGAACTGGAAACGATGGCCCAGCGGTTGTCGCAGCGACCGCAAGGTCAGCGCCCCGGTGGAGCAGGTGGACGACCTGCCCCTGGCGATGCACCCCGTAATCCAGACGCGGCACCACGAGGCCAGAACCTGCCGAAACGACCGGGCAACTGAGTCCTGTTTGGCAGATACTTTTCAAGGAATCACAATGCAACCATTGAATCGTCGCCAGCTGCTGCAACACAGTACCCTTGGGCTGGCAGCCGTGGGTGGCGGCGCGCTGACGCTGCATGCTGAAGCCGCGCCGACCGAAGCGACCGAGGATGTCCATGACTACCAGGCTTTCCTGGACAGCAACGGGATTCCACAGGTCCAACCGGCTGGCACCTACAAGCCGACACATGTCGACATCCTGGGACCGTTCCATCTTGCTGGAGCTCCCTTTCGCGGCAAGGTCACCGCTCCACTGGAACCGGGCGAGACGATGTTGATACGGGGTCGCATCTGGGGTTTCGATAGTCGTAAGCCGATCGCCAATGCCCTGCTCGATGTCTGGCAGGCGGACGTGGAGGGCCGCTACGATATGAGCGATCCACGCAAGCCACCCCAGCGAAGTGGCTTCCGTAACCGGATACGGTTGCTGGCAGATGAGACCGGCTATTACGAGTACGAGACGATTCGCCCTGGCTCCTACCGGGCCGGCGGAGGTGTGCGACCGGCGCATATCCACTACATGGTCCAGGCTGCTGGCTACACAAAGTTGATCACCCAGCTGTACTTCAAGGGAGATCCCAACATCCAGTCTGATCCGTGGGCTAGTAAGTCGAACCTGCTGGTTGATCCGGTCAGGATCAAGGCACACGATGGCAGCTACCAGCGTGGCACTTTCGATATCGTGCTGGCCAAGGCCTGAAAAACCAACGGCATCTCCGGGCGAAAGCAGCAGCCAGCGTGAAATACTCGATCCTCCTGAATGCGGTTGCCTGTTGCTGGCTGGCTGTCTGCGCCCAGGCGAGTGAAGTTCAGGTTACGGATGCCGCCAAAGAACTGCAGACACTGGAACAACAGTTCAAGGCCGATCGCCAACCACGCAAGTTTGTTGCTTCCTTCATCGAACTTGCTCGCCAGCAACCGAGCGAACCCGAGGCAATTGTCGCACTGACCTGGGTCCTGCGGCACTACCAGAGAGGACCGGAGGCGGAACAAGCGCTTGAACTGCTGGCAAAAGATCACGCCGGCAGCGACAAGCTGCAGGCGGTCTTCCAGCGTATCGGTCGTAACCCGTCGCTCTCTGTGGCGCGACTTTATCGAGCAGCACTGAAGGTCAATCAAGATTCGGAAGTCCAGGCTCATGCCTGCATGCGACTGACCGAGTACTTGATGCGCCAGCTGCAACTGAAAGAAGAACTTGCAGACGACCAGCGGAAGATCGAACGCTATGAACAGTTCATGGGAAAGATCATTGTCGACCATGTACGCGGGCTGAAGCCGGCAGAAGTGCTCCAGGAAGGTGAGTCGCTCTGCCGCAGAGTGCTGACGGAATTCGCCGACCTCAAGACATTCCAGGGACGGATGGGAGATGTTGCTGAGCGAGAGTTGTTCCGCATTCAACACCTCTCGATTGGGCAACCGGTGGCAGACATTCGTGGTGAAGATGTGTCGGGAAAGGCAATGAACCTGGCCGATTATCGTGGCAAGGTAATCGTCGTCGACTTCTGGGCAGACTGGTGCATTAACTGTCGCATGATGTACACCTCCAATCGCGAACTGGTCCAGAAAATGACTGGCAAGCCGTTTGTGCTGCTGGGTGTCAACAGTGACCGCAACCGGCTGCAGACACTCCGTGTGATCCGTACCCAGGGGATCAACTGGCGCAGCTGGTGGGATGGCGGCACGACACGCGGCCCAATCGCCACGCGCTGGAATATTGAGACCTGGCCCGCCATCTACGTGATCGATCACCAGGGTGTGATCCGCTACAAGAATCTCAAGGGCCCAGAGCTGCTCAAAGCCGTCGAGCAACTGCTGAGTGAGATTGAACCGTGATCTCACGTGCAATCGGCGGCCGGCCAACCAGGCAATAATCGGTGATAAAAGCAAGCAGGCCTTCAATATCTGCAGGCAGACGGCGACTAATGTGTGAACTCTCAATCTGCTGTGACAAAATAACGAGGATTCAGTACACTTACGCTCGCAAATCTGGCCTTCATAAGTGGATGATCAAAAATGAAAAATGCGCCTCCCGCACTCTATGGGCTCGCCCTGCTTGGTTTCTTCCTTCCCTGGAGTTCACTCACCTGCTCCGTTCCAGATTTCGAATCGGGCGATAGTAAAACCATCAAGATTTCACAGTCCGGTCTGCAGATGGTCACTGGCAACACATCCGTCACTATGAATGGCAAGACACCAACCGACGAAGAACAAGCGGAAATGGAAGAAGATGGCGGCGAAGGGCCGAAGAAGCAACTTCTGCTGATTCTCTTTCCCATCGCCCTGGTGGTTGGTATCGCCATGTCCTTCTCAAACCTGCAAGCGGCTGGCATCGCTGGCATCGTTGCATTTGCTGTGGCCATCCTTCAAATGGCGATCGGTTTTCCCTTGCACGACATCGATTTCGGGCCGCCAGGCATGGCGTCCAATACAATCCACAGCCAGCCGGACGCAGAGCTGACACCGGTGGTATTCCAGGGTGACACCACTCCTGACCTGGATTTGGAGGCCTTCCAAAAGAGCATGGAAGAACTTGATCAGCAGATGGAAGGGCTTGAAGGGATGGACGAAATGCCAAATCTGGAAGGCCTTGATGGTGGTATGGATGCCTTAATGGGTGAAGCCTTCAAGAAGACGACCGAACCTTTCTTCTGGCTCAGTTCACTGTTGGCCCTGATCGGCGGTATCCTCTGCTTCGTGGCAGCCAACCAGCTTCAAGACTATCGAAGTGTTCAAGAATAACCTCGCCAGGCAACTGTCGTTGCCGCTGGAACAGCACCGCCCCCCCTTTGAAAGTTCGCCTGCCAACAGGTTACTCAATTGGAGTGATGGTGGTCTCGTTCCTGCCTGGATTCTACGCAAGCCTGTCCACAGCGGCAAAGCACTGTGGCACGAGAGAGCAAGAGCTAGCTGCGAAGACGTGGAGAGGGGCCCCTAGAGCAGACGGGCAGTACCACCATCACTTCTTGTGGGTGTTGAAGAATTTGAAGATCCGTGGCAGGTTTTCAAAAGCAATGATCACATGATCGCCACCTTCGATCTCGATGTATTCATGCGTCATCTCCAGTTCCTTCATTTTCTCAGCAAGTTTCCGCACCCGCTGAACCGGTACCAGGCGATCCTTGTCACCCTGGACCATCACGACCGGTAGGTCCTTGATCTTCTCCAACTCCTCTGGGTCGCGATAAAACGCCGGAGCGATAGGCGCCAGCGCCGCCCAGGGGCTGGGGTCCTTGATCGCGATGTGAAAGGTGCCACCACCACCCATCGAATGGCCAAGCAGATAGAGTCGCTTTTCATCAAGCGGAAAGTCCCGTCGGGCAAGCTTGATCACATTCAGCACATCCTTTTCGCTCAGCTCCCCGAGGTTCCTGGGAACTGAAAAGAGCATCCGATAGCCCCGGCTGCCATACCATCCTGCCCGACCGTGGCCGCTGGGGGCAACCAGGATATAGCCGTGCTCTTCAGCCAGCTTGGAGAACCCGGGGTAGTGCAGGATACCGCTGGCGGAACTTCCCAGTCCATGCAGGGCGAAGATCGTGGGGTATTTCTTTTCCTTGTCATCCGGCTTGAATGATTTGGGAAAGTAGACCGCGTACTCCATGTACTTGTCAGCGTCGGCGAACCAGTAGCGTCGGTATTGAACCGCGCCTGGCTTGAATTCCGGATTCCGTGGATAGGGATCCAGGTTTTCCGGCTTGGGCTCTTCCGGCTTGGGCTCTTCCGGCTTGGGCTCTTCCGGCTTGGGCTCTTCCTTGGGCTCTTCCTTGGGAGGCTCAG
>Ga0209403_10000281_pt1 | contig 81381 bp, 76 predicted proteins | sample ArcticOcean_MG_C_8_FD_187440 | JGI IMG/M metagenome (GOLD analysis project Ga0209403, IMG submission 187440) | Marine microbial communities from western Arctic Ocean - ArcticOcean_MG_CB11_86 (SPAdes) (version 2) | ecosystem: Environmental > Aquatic > Marine > Oceanic | place: Arctic Ocean...
ACCGTATCACGTATGGAGGCTGGTCAGTGGGAACCGAATGCATCCCAAGTGCAAGCCGTATTGCAAAAATCAGATAGCCTTGGAATCGACCTATCTATAGACGATTTTGTTCTAACAGATTATGACACACAAATAGCCAATGGCTCTGATGTAGACATATCCGGTGTTCCACCTTTTAATCATAGACATCTTCTAGGTATTCAAAATCTATCAGCAAATGATATCAGCTTTTTGTTAGACTTATCAAACAATTATGCTGAGCGTAATAGAACCGCTGATAGGAAACTTTCTCTTCTTGCCGGCAAAACGGTAATAAATTTATTTTTTGAAGAGTCTACTCGTACTCGCACTAGTTTTGAGCTTGCTGGTAAACGCCTTGGCGCTGACGTAATAAATATTGCAGTCGCATCCAGCTCAATCAAGAAAGGTGAAACGGTTATTGATACAGCCGTCACGCTTAATGCTATGCATGCAGATTCTTTAGTAGTTCGCCATCCGCATGCTGGAGCTGTCCAGTTGTTATCAGAAAAAGTAAATTGTTCGGTAATTAACGCAGGTGATGGCAGTCATGAACACCCAACTCAAGCCCTTTTGGACGCGCTCACAATAAGACGTCGTAAAGGAAGTTTACAAGGACTTCTTGTCGCTCTTTGTGGAGATGTAGCGCATAGTAGAGTTGCACGTTCAAATATCTACTTATTACAAATCATGGGAGCTCGCGTAAGAGTTATTGCTCCACCAACATTAATTCCAGCAGGAATAGAGCGACTAGGAGTAGAGGTCTTCCACGATATGAATGCTGGCTTGGCTGACTGTGACATAGTTATGATGCTTCGTCTTCAACGTGAACGAATGAAAGGTTCATTTGTACCTTCAGTACATGAATACTTTCACTTTTATGGACTTGATTACGAAAAACTTAGGCATGCTAAACCTGATGCTCTGATAATGCACCCTGGACCTATGAACCGAGGGGTAGAAATAGATTCTGAAGTTGCTGATGACTTCGATAGATCTGTTATCCATGAACAAGTTGAAATGGGAGTAGCTGTAAGAATGGCCTGCCTAGATGTACTAACACGTACACAAAATCGGAATATTTTATGAGCCCACGCGTAGCGTATACAAACGCTAGAATTATAGATCCTGCTACAAATCTTGATATTCCTGCCTCTGATGCTGGAGGACTTCTATCGGATGGGGAAACAATCGCTTCTATTGGACCAAATATTTTCGTTGATGGCATTCCAGAAAGCTCTGTTCAGGTAGATTGTAGAGGCGGAGTACTATGCCCTGGTTTAGTAGACATTCGGGCAGACCTTTGTGAACCCGGGGCAGAACATAAGGAAGATTTAGAAAGTGGTAGCAAAGCTGCGGCGGCTGGAGGCGTTACAACCGTTGTTGCACTTCCCAATACAAATCCAGTTATCGATGAAGTATCGGTCCTAGAGTTTATTGCTCGACGTGCGCGTGAAGTGAAATTAATAAAAGTATTTGCTCATGCGACTGTAACCAGAGGTGGTAATAGTGACGAACTAGTAGAAATGGGTCTTCTTAAAAAAGCTGGAGCAGTAACATTTACAGACGGCAAAAGAACTATACATAATGCTAAAGTTCTTTCACGTGCTCTTAAGTATGCTCAAGCTTATGACGGCATTATTATGCAGCACCCGGAAGAACCAGAATTAGCTCAAGGTGGTGTAATGCAATCCGGCGAACTATCTACTCGCCTGGGCTTGCCAGGAATACCTGCAGAAGCAGAAATTATTATGCTACAACGTGATCTGAAATTAGTAGAGATGACTGGAGGTCGTTATCACGCTTCTCATATTTCAACAGCAGCTTCTGTTGAAGCAATGGCCGCCGCAAAAAACGCCGGACTAAATGTTACTTGTGATACCTCTCCACCTTATTTTTCTTTAAATGAACTTGCCGTAGGTGAGTATAGAACATTTGCAAAACTGTCGCCTCCTTTACGAAGAGAGGAAGATCGAAAAGCAATCGTCGATGGCCTAACTAATGGTACCATTGATTGTATAGCTTCCGATCACGTCCCTCAAGACCAAGATTCCAAACGCTTACCATTCGAACAAGCAGAATTTGGTGCAGTTGGGCTTGAAACGCTTTTACAACTAACTCTAGAATTGCGTCATAATGGCTATCTAAACTTATCTAATGCCCTGGCATATATAACCTATAAACCAGCTGATTTACTTGGCCTTCCTGTTGGAAGATTGAACATAGGCGGACCTGCTGACTTAGTTATTTTTGATCCAGACCGGCCTATGCGTATTGAACCCAGCACATTTTCCTCAAAATCAAAAAATTCTCCTTTTGATGGTCGGCTAGTTCAAGGGCAAGTCTTACTTACTGTCGTCGATGGCCGCACTGTATTCTCTGCGGCTAATTAAAAAGAAAAGGTCTTAATTTTAAATGGAAAACGGCGTTGGCCAAATATATTATTACTTGAGTGTATTTCAAACAATTTTGAATTTACCTGATTGGAAAAATATAATTTATAGTTGGCATATAGTTTGTCCGTCTTTAATTATTGCTTATCTTCTTGGATCAATACCATTTGGACTATTAATCACCAAATTTTTTGGAGAGCAAGACATACGCAAAATTGGTTCAGGTAATATAGGAGCCACGAATGTATTACGCACCGGAAGAAAAGGCCTCGCTGCTCTCACTTTAATACTTGATTTTGGTAAAGCTATTATAGTCGTCTGGGTTTCAAAAGAATATTTAGGTCCTGATATTGCCTTTTATACATCCATTTTCGTTGTTATTGGACATATATTTCCAATTTGGTTAAAATTTAAAGGAGGTAAGGGCGTAGCAACTTTTTTTGGCGTTTTATTTTGCTTTTCCTTGTTCTCCGGATTAATATCTATAACTATTTGGATCATAATCGCTTTAATATTCCGATTCTCTTCTCTTGCCGCTCTTGTATCAATTTCCATCTCTCCTATCTTAGGGTTTTTTCTTGGTAGTCCAAAAATTGGCTCTATAATGTTGATTCTTGCTTTCTTAGTTTGGATTAGGCATATGAAAAATATACAAAATCTTATTTTAGGTAAGGAAAACAAAATTAACTTGAGTATCTCATAGAACGGCAAGTTACTAACAAAAGATCTTAAAATGGAGTAATAAAGTAAATTTACTGCTATTGATGGAGTTGACGTAATCGTTTAGCAGTGCCAAGTAACCGCCGCAGCATTATTTAGAATATATAAGTTGATTACACTTGACCAACTGATTGAACTTACAAAACGTGCTATGATTATTCTTTTTAAAAGTAATTAGACGTACTTCTGTTTTAAGCTTTACAAGATTTACGGATTATATGCCCAATGAACGTCGTTATCGTAGAATCGCCCTCCAAGGCTAAAACCATTAACAAGTATCTTGGCAAAGACTATATCGTTCTTGCTTCTTACGGGCATATACGTGACCTCCCCCCTAAGGATGGATCAGTCAGACCCGATGAAGACTTTGAAATGGATTGGTCAGTTGATTCTCGTGCTGAAAAACCAATTAAGGAAATTATCAAAGCACTTGATGGTGCTAACACCCTTTACCTAGCAACAGATCCAGATCGGGAAGGTGAAGCAATTTCATGGCATATAGAACAGTTGCTTAATGAGCGCGGTTTACTAAATAATATTGATGTAAAACGTGTTGTATTCCACGAAATTACCAAAAGAGCAGTGCAAGAGGCCTTTAATCATCCTCGTCATGTACATGACGAACTAGTTGAAGCATATCTGGCACGGCGCGCTCTCGACTACCTAGTTGGGTTTAAATTATCACCAGTATTATGGCGCAAGCTTCCTGGATCCAGGTCAGCAGGTAGAGTTCAATCTGTTGCCCTACGCCTGATTTGTGAGAGAGAAGCTGCAATAGAAATTTTTAAGGCTCGTGAATACTGGTCAATAGAAGTTGGCCTAGATAATAAACAGGGTGTTCCTTTTGATGCTCGACTTGTAGAACGAAATGGCCAAAAACTAAAAAGATTTGATATTATAGACGAAACTATGGCTATGGCCACGAAAAGAGAAGTTGAAGCAGCGGATTTTCAAATCGCTAAAGTTGAGAAAAAACGTACTAGACGTAATCCGCAACCTCCATTCACAACTTCAACACTGCAGCAGGAAGCAGCCCGCAAACTTGGATTTAGTACATCTCAAACTATGCGTGTTGCACAACGTCTTTATGAAGGGATTGAAATTGATAGTGAAACCATAGGCCTGATCACGTATATGCGGACAGACAGTATTACACTCAGCCAAGATGCTATTACAGGATGCCGTAATCTAATCGATACCGATTATGGAGAGGAATACCTTCCTGAAAAACCACGCGTATTTCATACAAAGGCTAAAAATGCTCAGGAAGCACATGAAGCAATTCGTCCAACTGATTTTTTTCGACGCCCACAAAACCTAAAAAAACGGTTAGATAATGATCTTTTCCGTCTATATGAGTTAATATGGCGTCGTACTCTAGCATCAGAAATGGCCGAAGCTCAGATTGATCGCGTATCGGTAGATATTAGTTCCTTAAATAAAAAGCTTTCTTTAAGAGCTAATGGTCAGACAATTGCCTTCGAAGGCTTTCTAAAGTTATATCGCGAAGATCGCGATGACCCTTCAAAAGAAGAGACAGATAGCGAGGATGAACGTCGACTGCCTCACCTAGAAGAAGGTGAAACGTCTATTATTCGAAAGGTATCCCCAGAACAGCATTTTACCCAGCCACCACCACGATATACAGAAGCCAGTCTAGTTAAATCAATGGAAGAGCTAGGAATCGGCCGTCCCTCCACTTATGCCTCAATAATTCAGGTGCTACAGGAACGAAAATACGTAAAACTTGATCGCAAGCGCTTTATTCCCGAAGATCAGGGGCGCTTAGTGGTAAGCTTCTTAGAACATTTTTTTCAACAGTATGTGGAATATGACTTTACAGCACAAATGGAAGAACGGCTTGATGACATTTCTGGAGGTCGATTAGACTGGAAAACTGTTCTCCGTGATTTCTGGAATGATTTCTCTGCAGCAATAGAGGGGACTAAGGAGCTACGTGTTCGGTCGGTACTTGATGCTCTCAACGAAGCTCTAGGCCCTCATTTTTTTCCAACCCTAGAAGATGGTACAGATACTCGCATATGTCCTGCCTGTACTGAAGGCGAGCTTAGTTTAAAGCTAGGTAAACATGGCCCATTTGTTGGCTGTTCAGAATATCCCGGATGTAAATTTACTCGCAAACTATCAGTCGATGGTAGCGATGATGGCTCCGCCGACCTTGCAAACAACCCCATAAATTTAGGTGAACACCCAAGCACGCACAAAGCTGTAACTCTACGCAAGGGTCCATACGGTATTTATGTTCAATTAGGCGAACCTGAAGAAGATGGGAAAAAAACCACTAAACCTAAACGAACATCAATTCCTGAAGGTATTTTATCATCGGAAATAGATTTAGATCTCGCTCTTGAGCTCCTTAGTCTACCTCGCGATATCGGGAAGCACCCCGAAGATGGGATAATAATCCAGGCTGGGCAAGGGCGATTTGGACCTTATGTAAAACATGGGAGTAGTTATGCATCACTCCCGGAACCACGGGATGTATTAACTATTGGTCTCAATCATGCTATTACATTGCTAGCAGAGAAGGGTAAATCAAGGGGACGCGGAGCTAAAGTACTTCGTGAACTAGGTGCTCATCCCAACGACAATACACCCGTAGCAATCTATGATGGAAGATATGGTGCATATGTAAAAAATGGTAAAATAAATGCCACCATTCCAAGCCATAGAGATATCAATGATCTATCATTGGAAGATGCAATAACTCTTTTAAATGAAAAAATAGCCAAAGGTAAAAAAACTACAACTAAGAAGAAGACTACAGCTAAGAAGAAATCAACAGCTAAAAAGAAAACAGCAAAAAAACCATCAACCGCAAAAACTGAACCTCCTTCAGTCGTAAATTAGTAAAAACTTGCCAAAAAAAGATAAAAGAAAAACCCGTCCGAATTCTTTACCTAATCGGGACGAATTAATTGCTTATATACGAGAAAATAACGGCACTACTATTCGGCGAGATATTGCCAGGACTTTTGGCGTGCGGGGTGCAGAACGAGCTAAACTGCGTAGAATGCTATTAGAACTCCAGAATGATGGATTAATTGAACGTAGCAAGAGACAAAAGTGGAAACCCAGCGATCGTTTACCTCCTGTCACCGTTATAGAGGTCTATGATATAGATGAGGATGGTCACCCTCTTGTAAGGCCTGTAAATTGGGATGAAAGCATCCCCTTGCCATTTATCGAATTAAAAAACGGTTCTAGAGACTTAAAAGCACCTGGCTTAGGTGATAGAGTTTTGTGTCGACTACAACCGAGTGGAGAACGGCACTATAAAGCAATTCCGATGCGTCATGTGAGTAAAGAAACCAAAGAAATAATTGGTGTTTTTAGAAAAACTAAAGAGGGAGGTCTGTTAGAATCTATAGAACGAAGAAACTCAAAGGATATATTCATCTCAGAAACACAAAGAGGTGATGCTGAGGATGGAGAATTAGTATTAGCTAGCCTCATACCGGGCAGATACTTAGGTATGTCACGAGCAAAAGTAATCAAACGCATATGTGATGCATCTTCTTCTGGAGCTATAAGTCTAATTGCTATTTACGAAGCAGATATTCCATTTGAATTTACAGAATCATTATTAACTGCTGCAGAAAACCTTGAACCACCTAAAGATATTGATCGCAAAGATTTAAGAGAGATTCCACTTATAACTATTGATGGTGTTGATGCTCGGGATTTCGACGATGCCGTCTTTGCGGAGCCAGATCAAAATATAGATAACCCTGATGGTTGGCATATAATAGTTGCGATAGCTGATGTTTCTTGGTTTGTTAGGCCAAATAGTATCATTGACCGTGAAGCCTATAAGCGTGGTAACTCAGTATATTTTCCTGACCGTGTAATACCAATGTTACCTCCTGCATTATCTAACAATCTATGCTCACTCTTACCTAACCAAGAGCGTGCCTGCCTCGCTGTAGATTTATGGATTAGCAAGACAGGTGTTCTTCTAAATCATAAATTCCAGCGCGCCATGATCAAATCATTTGGCCGCTTTAACTACGAGCAAGTTGAAAATATCTATAATGGAGATTCCTCACCGATCCCTAGATCGCATATAGAAAATCTATACATGGCCTTTGAAAGTCTCTCTCAAGAAAGAAAAAACCGAGGTACACTAGAACTGGATCTACCAGAAAGAAAAATCGTCCTGGAGAAAGAAGGAAATATAAAATCAATTGATGTAATTAAACGTTTAAATAGTCACCGTCTAATAGAAGAATTTATGATAACTGCGAATATTGCCGCAGGAATTGAATTAACGGGTCTAAAGCTACCAGCTATGTTTCGTATCCATGACGAACCTAACCAAGAAAAACTTGAGGAATTACGCAAAGTTCTAGTTGAGTTCAAAACAAACTTACCAAAATCAAAAATATATAGAGCTTCTGACTTTAACACCCTACTAACCAAACTTAATAAAACTCCAAATTCACAACTAATAAACGAGTTAATTTTACGATCTCAAAGCCGGGCAGAATATAGTCCTCAAAATATTGGTCATTTTGGACTAAATATCAGAAAATACGCTCATTTTACATCTCCAATTAGACGCTATGCCGACTTGCTTGTACATCGTGGCCTTATTCGTGGACTTGGGTTAGATTCAAACACGAATTATGAAGATCAACTACCAGATAATACCAATGATGATTTTATTGAAATCGGAGAACATATTTCAGCTACTGATCGCCGTGCAGTGGGTGCGGAGCGAAACGCCAATGATCGTTATACCGCAGAGTATTTGAGTAATCATTTAGGTGAATTACACACTGGAGTTATTTCTGGTGTTACAAAGGCTGGTTTGTTTATAAGGCTTGATAGCATCGGAGCAGAGGGGTTTGTGCCCGCTTCTAGATTAACTGGTAATCGCTATCTATTTGATTCTAAGAAACATACTTTGAGCAATAATAGGTTAGGAATAAAATATAGATTAGGTGAGAATGTAGAGATCAAAATTATTGAAGCGAATGGAATAAAATCATCAAGTATTTTTGAGATTAACGATGAAGGCGAGAATATTAAACACCAAAAGAAAAAGACTACTAAACACTATAGAAAAAGTAAAAAAAATAGAAAAAAACGATTAAAACAATAGTATCAAATTTTATCGATGTCATGTAATAAATAGCTTCAATTTTTGAATGATCTAAAAAAGAATTAAAATTCACAAATTAGTTAGAAACAACAATTATCCCAAAGCTTGACAGAGAAAAATCCAACGCTATGTTCCACATAACTACGCGCCAATTTCTAAATTAACAGGAAATAAATTAATGGCTAAATCTAATACGGTACTGGTAAAACTCGTAAGTTCAGCCGACACAGGTTATTATTACGTGGCAAAGAAGAATCCGCGTAAAATGCCTGATAAGATTGAGTTAAAAAAGTACGACCCTAAAGTTCGTAAACACGTGCTATTTAAAGAAGAAAAAATTAAATAGCTACTCATTAAATTTGTTTTAATAAAACTGCTCTAATATTACAGAACAGTAACCATAGCTCGATCATAAATAATTGATCCGATGTAAAACAAGAAGCTAGATTAAACTTACGAAAGTTTACTTTTTGGCAGTACCGATCTAATACTTAGCTCCCGCAAATGACTAGAGTGAACTTCTGCAGGAGCTTGCATTAGCAAATCTTCCGCTCGTTGATTCATAGGAAAGGCAATTACCTCCCTTATATTTGGTTCATCAGCCAATAGCATAACTATACGGTCTATTCCTGGCGCTGAGCCACCGTGTGGTGGAGCTCCAAATTTTAGAGCATTGAGCATGCCACCAAACTGAGATTCTAAATCTTCTTTGCTATAGCCTGCTATTTCAAAAGCCTTAATCATTATATCTGGCCTATGATTTCTAATTGCGCCTGAACTAAGTTCAATACCATTACAGACAATGTCGTACTGAAATGCCAAAACATCCAACGGTCTATTATTTTCAAGAGATTCAAGGCCTCCTTGTGGCATTGAAAATGGGTTATGACTAAACTCGATCCGATCAGTTACGTCATCTAGCTCATACATAGGGTAATCAACAATCCAGCAGAATGCATAACTATCTTTAGAAAGAAGTTCTAAACTTTCACCTATTTTTGTTCGAGCAAGTCCCGCTAGAAGAGAGGCCTCTTTTTCTATGCCTGCAGAAAAAAATACTGCATCACCATCACCTACACCAGTAAACTCTTTTAAACTATTCAATGCTTGTTCAGAAAAAAATTTTGCTATTGGCCCTTTAGCCTCTCCACCCTCAAAAACTACATAGCCTAAACCTGGAGCCCCTTCTTCACGAGCCCAATCATTAAGACGATCAAACCAACTTCGTGGCTTATTAGCTGCACCTGTTGCAGGAATAGCCCGCACTACTCCTCCCTTAGAAACAACATTTGCAAAAACTTTAAAATCAGACTCTCTAAATAAATCAGATACATCACTTATAATTAACGGATTACGCAGATCAGGCTTGTCAGTACCAAATTTCAACATCGACTCAGCATAAGGTATTCTAGGAAAAGGAGATTGGGTAACTAACCACGGCTTTGAACGGCCATAACCTGAAAACTCTTCGAAAATCCCTCCTAAAACTGGTTCAATAGTTGATAAAACATCTTCTTGTGTAACAAAGCTCATTTCAAAATCTAGTTGATAAAATTCTCCAGGAGATCTATCTGCTCGCCCATCTTCATCACGAAAACATGGTGCTATTTGAAAATATCGATCAAAACCAGCTACCATAAGCATTTGCTTAAACTGCTGTGGTGCTTGAGGTAATGCATAAAATTTTCCAGGGTGTAAACGTGACGGCACAAGGTAGTCACGAGCTCCCTCCGGGCTGGAAGCTGTTAAAATTGGAGTTTGAAATTCCACAAAATTAGCTTGTATCATTCGTTGCCGAATTGAAGTAATAACTTGATTTCGGAGTAGAATGTTAGCTTTAACTTTTTCTCTACGTAAATCGAGGTATCTATAGCGCAATCTAATCTCTTCGCTTGTGTCATCGTCAGAATTCACTTGTAAAGGAAGAACTGCCGATGGAGATTCTAACTCCACTTCATCTATTTGCACTTCTATCGAACCAGTGGGTAAAGAATCATTTACTGTATCATCTGTGCGCTCCACCACTTTACCAGTTATAGTAAGAACTGATTCTAGTCTCGTCGTCTCTATCTTGGTGAATAAAACACTTGATATGTCAATGACACATTGTGTTAATCCATACTGATCTCGGAGATCAACGAATAACAGATTACCATGATCACGTTTTCTATGGACCCAGCCCGATAGGCGGACAATCTCGTTAGCGTTACGGGAGCGTAGTTCGTTACAATTATGTGTTCTATATGGGTGCATCATAAGCCTCATATTAAGCGTAAATACCGCATTGCCGGTCAATGGCCATGGAACTACTAGGTATGTCAACCCGTTCTTATACACTCTATAAAAAATATAACCATTTCTTTGTCTTTCGAAAACAGTCAAAACTATATAAAAAGTACCCATGACTTTAATTACAACATCAAATGAATTGACAGATGCCTGTAGTTTTCTGTCCAAAGCTGACTATCTGACTGTTGATACAGAGTTTATGCGCGAAACTACTTTTTGGCCAAAACTATGCTTACTACAAATTGCAGGGCCAAATCAGGCTTTTGCTATTGACCCTTTAGCTAACAATATAAAGCTGAAACCAGTTTTAGAATTATTAGCTGATAAAAGTATAGTCAAGGTTATGCATGCAGCAAGACAAGATATGGAAATTTTCTACCATTTAACTGGTAGTTTGCCCCAACCTCTATTTGACACTCAAATAGCAGCTATGGTTTGTGGGTTTGGCGATCAAATTGGTTATGAATCTTTAGTTTCAAAACTTAACGGTACTCGTCTCGACAAATCTTCTAGGTTTACTGATTGGTCACGGAGACCACTAACTGATGAACAGCTAGAATACGCACTAGGAGACGTAACACATCTAAGGTCTGTTTACGAAAAACTGCGCACACGAATAGAGAACACAGGGCGTTTTGAATGGATAGAAGAAGAAATCAGCCTATTATGTAATCCAGAAATATACAAAATAGACCCAGAACAGGCCTGGCGCCGTCTAAAACCAAAAAGAAACGACCCCAGATATCTAGCTGTTCTGCAATCTGTAGCCGAATGGAGAGAGCATGAAGCTTTAACTCGAAATGTTCCAAGAAATAGAGTAGTTCGAGACGAAATTATTTTACAAATTGCATCACGCCCTCCAAATGATAAAAAAGCATTGGAACGCGTTAGAGGTTTATCAAGTGGTTTTTCAAATGGTTCGTATGGAAAGAGTCTTCTTGAAGCAATTTCTAAAGGTGTCTCGCTTCCACTAGACTTAGCACCTACCACAAAAATTAAATCAGAATTACCTACCGGTATTGGTCCCCTTACCGATCTATTAAAAGTCTTGCTTAAACAAAAATGTGAAGAACACCATGTAGCACAAAAGTTAGTTGCTAATGTGAGCGACTTGGAAAGAATTGCAGCCGATAATGAGGCAGATGTATCAGCACTTAAAGGATGGCGTCGAGTCTTATTTGGAGAAGATGCTTTACGCTTAAAGAAAGGTGAAATTGCATTAATTGTTTCTGAAAAAAAAGTTCGCATAGCGAAAGTAAAAGATCTTGAATAATGCAACTGTTTCTTAAACACTATGGTAGATCGACCTTTTCAAACTAACTTTAATAATTAAGAATTAATTTATGGAGCTTGTGACTCAAGGAAACACCCTACTTCACATAAAGACAAAACACTTTATTTAACTTCTTAGCAAAGCTTAATAATTGTTTGTTAACCTCTTCACTTAAAAGTTTAGTCTTCGCTGAATCAATATGTAATTCAAGTTGCTTAGCACCCATACATAACTTACTACCTTCTAGTAGTTGAGACTTTCCACCCGATATTTTTTCTGCGATTCCTATTGCAAGGCCCAATATAAATGACCATTCAACATCATCTTCATCAAGAAGCTTAATTACAGCTCTTAAAGAGTGATCGTTTATATCACCTCCATAGCGAAGATATACAGTAAGTGCTAACATAGCCTTCTCTTTATGAGTTATAGCGACTAATGGCAGTCTAAGTATTCTAAAATAGGCTTGCTCTGCTCGATAATCAGGATGCTCAGACCAACCAATGTCAGCTAACAAACAAACAGCGGCACGTAATCTGCGCTTATCTTTTTTCTCTTTTGGGAAAAGCTTTGCAACCCAATCAGATAAATAGACCACTTCGGGTAAAAATCTACTTTCACTAGCTCCAATATCCTTACATACCAATAGCAAAGGATCACCTACTTTTTCTTTATCGGTTAGGCGATCATATAAAAACCCTTCCCTAATTCCTAAAGCTGAAAAAACCACATTTTGTGGCATTACTTTATTAATCAATTTTTGAAGAATTAGGGCAGAAGCTGGCATTGCAGCAATACGCTGCCTAGGTATTGCATCGCTATTTCTCAAACTAACTTCACTCATTCCAGAAACAACTTTACAGAACTCAAAAGCCACTTTTCCTGTAATAGTATAGTTATGTACTACTCGCAGTGGATACCCTATTTGAAACATATGTAGTCGAGCAATAGCTCTCCACGCTCCTCCAAATGCATAAAAACGTCGACCCTCTGTTCTAGATATGCAGCTACATGAAGAAAGAATATTGTCTATATAATTAGATAATTGATCTGGTTTTAAGCCTAAATTTGCATTCAAACGTAAGTGACCTAAAGGCAAGCTCTGACCAAGCTCATAAACTCCACCTTTGATATTCGCAAGTTCAAGACTTCCGCCGCCTAAATCACCGCTAATACCATCAGCATCAGGTATACCGCATAATATTCCGCAAGCACCTAGTCGTGCCTCCTCAATACCACTTAATTGAATAACTGAATGGTCAAAAATATCTTTTATATCCTCTAGAAATTTTTTCCCATCTAAAGCCTCGCGTGTAGCCGCCGTAGCTAATATATGTAATTCTTTAACCCCCATCGCCCGAGTTAAAATTTCAAAACGAGGTAGGCTTTTTAAAGCTTTTTTGACCCCTATAGGATCCAAGCAACCAGTTTTATTAATATTACGACCAATACTACAAATCAGGCGTTCGTTAAAAATTGGAACTAATGCCCGAGATTCACTTTTATAAATCACCAGTCGGATAGAATTAGAACCAATATCAAGTACGCCTTTTAAGTCCTCTTTACGTAATTTAATATCTAAGGTTATAGCCTCACCTATCGTATCAAATTAAAGATTTTTATTAGATTGAGGAGATGGAATAACATCAACATCTTTTAATGCACTGCCTCGTCCAGAAAGACTAGGGTTTGTCATAAAATAATTATGTGCACTAAATGATCGAGTCTCTTTCTTATGAATAACTCTTGAGTATTTTCCATCATCCTGCATAGACCAAGATTGTGTTGTGTCCAAAAGATTTGCAACCATAATCTGATCAAGAATTTGCTGTTTTACAGTCACATTTTCTATCGGCACTAAAACTTCAACTCTTCTATCAAGGTTTCGAGGCATCCAATCAGCAGACGTTATATAAACTTTGGCAGATATCGACGGAAGTTTCTTCCCAGCCCCGCAAACTAAAATACGACCATGCTCAAGAAATCGACCAACTATACTTTTAACCTCAATATTTTCACTTAGCCCTGGTATACCCGGCCTAAGACAACATATCGCGCGAACAACAAGTTTTATCTGAACCCCTGCCTGTGAGGCTTCATAAAGTGCGTCTATAATTTGGCCATCAACTAAGTTATTTAACTTAGCCCATATATGGGCAGGCCTACCTGCATAAGAATGGGCTATTTCTTCTCTAATCAGGTCTAGCAGAGTTTTACGAAGATTAATTGGTGAGACTTTAATTTTGGCAAGAGCTTCGGGCGGTGCGAAACCAGTCATATAATTAAATATTTTACCGGTATCTTGGCAAAGATCAAAATCATCAGTGAAATAGCTCAGATCAGTATATGTTCGCGCATTAGTTGGATGATAGTTGCCAGTTCCAAAATGTGCATAAGTTTTAAGACTCTTACCTTCACGCCGGACTACCATACTTATCTTTGCATGCGTTTTTAGATCAATAAAACCATAAACCACCTGTACACCAGCGCGCTCAAGCTCTCTTGACCAACGAATGTTAGCCTCTTCATCAAAACGGGCCTTCAATTCAACCATAGCAGTTACTGACTTGCCCGACTCTGCCGCCTCAATTAGTGCACGAACAATAGGTGAATTTTCAGATGTTCTATATAATGTTTGCTTTATAGCTACCACCTGAGGATCTCGCGCTGCTTGCCTTAAAAATTGAACAACAACATCAAATGATTCGAAAGGATGGTGCACAACAATATCCTTAGATTGTATAGCAGCAAAACAGTCACCAGAAAAATCACGGATTCGTTCTGGAAAACGTATATCGAAGGGCTTGAACATTAAGTCTGGCCTTGATTCACTTATGAGTTCACTAATCCGATCAAGACCAAGCATTCCCTCAAGGGTACTGGTATCTTCTTTGTTGACTCCGATATTACCTGTAACAAAAGTCTGTAAATCTTTTTGCATAGATGATTCAATTGCTAACCTTATAACGTTACCTCTTCTCCGTCGTTTCAAAGCAGTCTCAAAAACTCTTACTAAGTCTTCGGCTTCTTCAAGAATCTCAATATCACTATCTCGAATTATCCGGAATGCCCCAACTTCGTTAATACTAAAACCTGGAAAAAGTTTACCAATATTTAATATTATAATTTTTTCTAAAATTATAAATCTACCTTTATCACCTGGTAGGTTTATAAATCTTTTTATTTGCCCTGGTAACGGTAACAATCCATTCAAAGTACGATTATCTGAAGAACGAGATAACTCTAGCGCCATCGTTAACCCAAAATTAGGTATAAAAGGAAACGGATGTACTGGATCTACAGCCAGTGGAGTTAAAACTGGAAATATATCCTCCATGAAATAATTATCTAGCCAATCAATTTCATTTTTTTCAAGTTCGTCACTCTCCAGGATAGATAGGCCATTCTCTCGTAACTCTTCAGTCAAATTATTCCAAATTTTCTGCTGATGGTTTGTGAGTCTTTTAACTCGCTCATGTATTGCAATAAGCTGCTGTCTAGGGGTCATTGAATCTTTAGTTGGTGATTTAACACCTGCTGCTACTTGCGCCTTTAGTCCAGCAACGCGTACCATGTGAAATTCATCTAAATTAGACGCTGAAATCGATAAAAATTTAACTCTTTCAAAAAGAGGATGAGATTTGTTTTCAGACTCTTCTAAAACCCTCTCATTAAAAGCCAGCCAAGAAAGTTCTCGATTCAAAAATCTTTTTTCAGGATTCCCGCCTAGCAAATCTAAATTAGGGTTTGGCTTATCTAATGTATAAGTTAAAGGCAATTAATTCTCTTCTAAAAAATGAATGTTTTAATAAATAAAACCCTATTTTCTTATTAAATAACGTCGACTAATTAAAATAAAAAAAACCTAAACTTAGTCTTAGCAATTATCAATAACTATGTTTTCCATTGTATCAAATACTTCACGCAGTAGGGGTATTGTTACTCGTCTTTTAGAAGCCAAGGCAGTTAGGTCAACTGTATGAACTAACTTTTCTGCAGCAGCAAATGAACGTACCATTCGTGTAAGAGCAAACTGAATAACCTCAATTCCAACCTCCAATTGCCTATCCGAAAATAGCTTTAACAAAACTGCTCCCAGAACTCCGTCATCAGGAGAGGTAATCATAACAGCTGGCAAGGAATTTAATCTAGACCGTAAATCAGCTAATTTAATATGGCAACGTCCAGGTGGAGTGCGCGAACTTAGTAATATGTACTTACCCTGTTCCAAAATAAGATTATATACATGTAAAAATGTAACTTCTCGTTCAGGGTTACCTGCAACGCCCGCCAAATCATCAATATAAATAGCTCGGTAGGGTGTAACTAGATCAGGGGGCTCCTTTGTATCAAGGTCATTAACAGTAAGAATCGGTGCATCAATACGTGACATCCAAACATGTCCCAAATGAGATTTTCCGCTAGCTTCGGGACCCCATATCACTAACCCCGAAGCTGGCCAATTTGGCCACTTATCAATCCACGATACAGCATATCTATTACAATCAGATACTAAAAAATCATCTCTCCCTAGTGCCGTACGATGCCCTAGGTTTAGTACAAGCTGATCATTTTTATTATTGTTTTTCATGGCTTTATAATTCGTAACTTAGGTAATACATTATAAATATTATTTGAAGATTTGTTTGTTTTTTCTAAATCATTAAAGTCTAAGTCTAAATCATCTTGAGCTAATATTTCAGACAAATGAAATTTATCACCATAGTGAAACAGCTGAACAATTGCCGAGTCTCTAGAGAATGATATGAGCTTAACCTCATAAATTGAAGCAATGTTTGTTAAACGCTTTTTTATCAATACCCAGTGTCCTAAAGATAGTAAGGGCACTTCCAACAGCGTTCGACCAGGCGCATCAAATTGTATAATATTTTTAGATATCCATAATTCTTGTAAAGCCTTAGAAACGTTGACTGCGGCTGTGTCAAAAAAAGCTTCAATCTGTTTTAAATTTAATCCTAGATAGTTTAGTAAAATAGGCTTTGGGTATGGGGTATTAACTCTATTTGCACTAATATTAATTTCAAACCCATCATTTTTATTAGACAACGATGCAATTGCAACCAAAACATCCCCTGCTCCGTAACGATGACCTATAGTTGATAAAATATTTTTATTACCTTCTAGGGCTTCAGAAGCATTAACATCAATAATATCGTTTAGATCACCCACAGGAGTAATTAAAGGCACTAAACCTCTACTAATTAAATTTTTAGACCAGGCCCTTCGCCAAAAATTAGCATCTTCCCACAAAAGTATTTTATTATCTTTAAGCATTACAGGAATAATTAAGATTGGTTTACTTGTAGATTCGGCAAACGGAATATTTTTATCACGTAGTAAACTACGAACTTCAGACGGCTTAAAGTTAACTTTAATATTTGCTAGGTACCTCACATCTGATATTCGCTCTTCATTTACCTCAATCGCTTTTACAATATATTCTAAATCTTCCGAATTAAGTGTAGGCAGACGTTTATAGTCAATATTACGGGTTAATCTATGAAGCATTATATTTAATGCACTTCGTTGGGCTTCTCGAAAAGCCGACCTTTTTGCCATAGATGCAGTACCAGATGTTACATCAACTTTTACATTGTCTACAGAAAAAATATCACTAGCTAGGCTAGTTGCTCCTATAGAGAACACCCACAGATTTAGAATCCCTACAATAGACATTGATAAGAAGAGACGACATATAAATAAACGAAGACACACCATTTTATAGATTGTAAATAACATTTAAAGACCTATTGTTAAAACCTAGTTTTTTCGATTCTAAATTTGAAAACTCAATTGACAAGTCATAGGTTTACGATAGCAAATACAAAGTAACATAATTTTGTCAAATACATGGCCAATGGAGAAGAAATATTTCACTTACATACAAAGATTCGGGCGTCAACATTGCGGCAGGGAATGCACTTATTGATATTATCCGTCCGCTGGCAAAAGCAACTAACCGTAAAGGCGTAGCTAGTGGGATAGGTGGTTTTGGAGGGATATTTGATCCAAAGGCAGCTGGTTTTACAGATCCACTACTTGTATCGGCAACTGACGGCGTAGGCACAAAGCTTAAATTGGCTATCGAATCTAATTCACATAAAACTATTGGCATAGATCTAGTGGCAATGTGCGTAAATGACTTAGTAGTTCAAGGAGCTGAACCACTAATGTTTCTAGACTATTTCGCTACAGCTAAATTGCGTACTGATATAGCAGCACAAGTAATCTCTGGAATAGCTGAGGGCTGTAAACTTGCCGGTTGCTCACTTATCGGTGGTGAAACCGCTGAAATGCCCGGTCTATACGGAGATGATGATTATGATATAGCTGGATTTGCTGTCGGTGCCGTGGAGCGCGAACAACTTTTGCCTAATAATAAAAATCCACCTATTCCAGGAGATATAATCATCGGTCTACCTTCAAATGGCTTACATTCAAATGGATTTTCATTAGTTAGACATGTAACTAAAATAATAGATGCAGACCTAAATGAACCATCACCATATGATTCGAGCAGAACCCTTGTCGATGCATTATTAGAACCAACCCATATATATGTATCTGCCTGTCTTAATGTTATTGCTAATGGCAAAATAAAAGCTCTTGCACATATTACTGGTGGGGGATTGCTAGAAAATATACCTAGGGTACTTCCCAGCACTTGTGGAGTAATAATTGATGGAACACATTGGAATGCTCCACCCGTTTTCAATTGGCTACAAAAAAGTGGTAATATAACCGACGAAGAGATGGCTCGAACATTTAATTGTGGTATAGGTATGATCGTAATAGTAAAAAATGACGATCAAGAGGACACCATAAAAGAATTCATCAAACAAGGAGAGATGGCTGTAAAAATTGGAGAAGTTGTCAATTCACAAAGCCAAGAGGTGGATTTACGAAACTTAGAATGTGCTTTAAATGCTGGTTAGATCGTTCTAATGAAAAAACTTAAATTAGGAGTTCTTATATCAGGGCGGGGCTCGAATCTGCAGTCGATAATCGATTCTTGTGCGGAAAAGAGTTATCCGGCTGAAATTGTAATAGTCATTTCCAACAAACCAGACGCCCAAGGTCTAAAGTACGCTATAGCAGCTAATATCGAAACCCATATTATTGAACATATCAACTATAGTGATCGGGAGAGCTTTGATAAGGACCTCAATGCAACCTTATATTCTTCAGGTGTAGAACTTATTTGTTTAGCTGGATTTATGCGTTTGTTGAGTAGTTGGTTTATTGAAAAATGGCCAAATAAAATAATAAATATACACCCATCTCTTTTACCAGCATTCAAAGGTTCTAATTCTCATGCTGAAGTAATTGCTTCTGGAGTTAAAATAAGTGGCTGTACTGTTCACTTTGTTACAAAAGAAATGGACGCTGGTCCTATAATAATGCAGGCTGCTGTCCCTGTTTTACAAGGTGATGACGAAGATTCCTTAGCAAAACGTATCCTGGTTTCAGAACACAAATGCTACGCACATGTCATTCATTTGATCGCACTAGGCAAAATAAATGTCAAAAATCAACAAACGGTAGATATATCAAGCAAGACAATAGAATCCCTAATTTATAGTCCTTCACTAAAATAAACATTATTTTACAATAAAAAATAATGCTTGCTAAATTTTTATTATAAAATATTTTTATTCAGCCAACTATTTCGTCGCTCGAAAAAAAGAAACTAATTTCCTGACTAGCAGTATCTGGTCCATCAGAACCATGTACAGTATTTGCTTCAATTGATTCAGCAAATTCTTTTCTTATAGTGCCTTCTGCTGCTTCTTCTGGATTGGTAGCTCCCATTACCTCACGATTGACAGCTATTGCATTATCGCCCTCTAGAACTTGGACAACTATTGGGCCCGATGTCATAAATGAAACTAAATCTGCAAAAAACGGCCGTTCTCTGTGCACCTCATAGAACGCTTCAGCGCGCTCTCGCGTCAAATGTATTCGTCTTTGGGCTACAATCCGAAGTCCTGCTGCTTCAAGCCGGTCAATTACTTTACCAGTTATATTCCGTCGCGTAGCATCTGGCTTAATCATCGAAAGTGTTCGTTCGCCTGACATCTGTGTCACTCCGTTAGTATTTATTTATTTTTATTTGCGGAGCGCCTTATATCTACGATACCTGGCAAGAGCAAGCTTGGTTAGCAATAGATTTAGTGAAGAATATCTTTTTTTATAAAAAATTACTTTCTTTCTGCCACTTACCACCAACAGTTTGTTGCCAGTAAGTCATTTCATGTTCTTGCTTGTGATAGTGGTTCCAGTACTTACGTGCTTGTGCTAAAGCGCTACTATCAAATATATTACATACTAGATCAAAGTCGCTAACAGCACCCATAAATCCTCCATCTACTAGAAAAAGTATATTGGCTTCATTAACATTCTTACCTACTTCTGTTAGCCATATAGGTTGCATCTCAGGTCTTCCATCAGCCTTACTACCGTGAGGCAAAAAACCTTCATCGCTATAAACCCATAAATGATTACTAAGATACTCAATACGATCCACTGAACCAGCTAACACCATTACTCTTTTTTTGTCTCGAGTTATGGCTCGCTCAAGCATCAGCGGCAGTATATCTTCAATAGAACTATTAGTTAAATGATAAAATCGAACTTCGGTCACATGTTATACTCAAAAGTTTTATTCATAGTTATCCTTAACAAAACGATCAAGAGCTCGAACTCCAAAACCTGTTGCACCTTTTTCCATTAGATCTTTTTCTGTATCAGACCACGCAACACCAGCAATATCTAAATGTGCCCAATCTAGACCATTCGTAAATCTCTGCAAAAACTGTGCTGCCGTAATGCTTCCTCCCCAGCGCGGGCCAACATTCTTCATGTCTGCGCGTGGGCTGTTTATCTGTTTATCGTAGGTAGGATCTAACGGTAAATGCCATAGTTTTTCACCAACCACCTTACCAGCATTTATTATACCTTCTGCTAACTCGTTCTTATTAGAATAAATACCAGCATACTCGCGCCCCAATGCCACCATTACCGCTCCAGTTAATGTAGCCAAATCTATCATCGCACTGGGTTTGAATCTTTTCTGAGTATACCAAAGCATATCCGCTAAAACGAGTCGTCCTTCTGCGTCAGTATTTATCACTTCAATAGTTTGGCCAGACATAGATTTAACAATATCTCCAGGACGCTGTGCATTCCCATCAGGCATATTTTCAACTAACCCAACAACTCCAACCACATTAGCTTTAGCTTTTCTAGCAGCCAGCGCATACATAGTTCCAATAACTGTTCCAGCCCCTCCCATATCCCAAATCATATCTTCCATACCACCAGCGGGTTTAATAGATATTCCCCCTGTATCAAAGGTCACTCCTTTACCCACTAACGCTAATGTCTTATCATTAGTCTTACCTCCGTTCCACCTCATAACCACACACTGAGACTCTCTAACGCTTCCTTGACCAACACCCAGCAACGCATTCATACGTAGCTTTTGCATCTGACTTTCACCTAAAATTTCTACCTTAACACCTAATTTAGAAAGTTTACGACACTGGCCAGACATCCATTTTGGTGATTTAACATTACTAGGTTCAGACACCAGATCCCGGGAAAAATTAACTCCAGCAGCTATCGAAGAAAACTTTGTAAATCTCCTGCGAGAAGATGAGGGATTTGTAACCATAAAAGTTAGAGACTTTATTTCTTTTCTAGTCTCTTTACTATCTGAAGCAACAGTTTTGTATTTATTATAACTGTAGCTACGCAGTAATACTCCATATGCAATGTGACAAGCTACTTCATCCGAAATTATTGACTTGCCGGATGAAAAGTCCACGATAACTGTTGCGTCAGTCTTATCTAGAGACTGGATAGCCTTAGTTATAGTTGCGCCAAAAACCTGTGCCTCTAATTCATCAAACTCACTTTCTTCACCCATGCCAATAAGCACATAAGTAGCGTTTTTACGAGCAGACGGCTCAATAACTGCAAGATACTCTCCACTTTTACCATTAAATTTCGCTGTACCTGTTGCCCTCGATAAAGCCCCATCAACTTGTTTATTAATTCGTTCAGCGTTTTTACTTAATTTATTTTTAGAACCAACAGCTAATATAATAATACCTCGTGCTGGTAACTTAAGATCAGCAAATGAAATTTTCATATCTAAAACCCCTATACAGACATTAATAACGCATTATAAAATAGTCTAGAATTAAACATTCGTGTAGATCACCTGTCCAGTTAGTGCAAGGTAACTCATGCTAGCTGTTTGTAGCTTTCTACTGATCTGTTACAAATTATCAGAATCAGAAAATCTTGGGCTATCATACAGATGTGATGCAGCTAGGAGAGGGCTTAAAAAAGCCACTGTAGAAATGAAGGCAATCAGTAAATACATATTTCGACAACTTGTCATCACCACACTCATAGTCACGGTGTCTTTAACTGTTATTGTATCACTATTTGGATCACTACGTTTAATTGACTTTATTTTAAATAGAGGTCTACCAATTTCCGTGCTGTTTGAACTTATTACTTATCGAGCACCCGGGTTCCTTACAACAATTTTACCAATAGCCGTAGTAGCTGCCATCCTAAGCGTATATAACAGACTACTAAACGATAGTGAACTAGTAATCATGCGAGCCAGTGGCTTTAGTCAGTGGTCTATCGCTGCTCCTGGAATTGTTTTAGCTTTATTTACTATGGCAATAAGTTTTCCATTACACTTATATTTAACCCCTTTGATGTACTCTAATTTCAAAGCCAAACAGTACATTTACCGTAATGCGTTTAGTAGTATTCTTCTTCAAGAACAAAAATTTAATACTCCTAGTGATAAATTCACTGTTTATATTCGTAAGAGAGAGGGACAAGGTGAACTACGTGGTATCTTTACTCATGATGCACGTAATCCAGAAAAGCCAGTCACATATTTGGCCGAGCGAGGCATAGCAACTCAAACAGAACAAGGTATTCGTGTCGTTATGTTTAATGGCAGTCAACAACTTATTGACCGCAAAAACGGGCGTCTCACATTATTTTATTTTGATCAATATTCTTTAGATTTAGGTGTTTTTAATCAAGAAAAGGAAACCCGATGGATGGAACCTAAGGAAAGGTTTATTGACAGCCTTTTAAACCCTGATAACACTATAAATGACCAGTTTTATGCCAAACAATTAATTGCTGAGGGCCATCGGCGAATTACTGCACCTCTATATATACTTAGTTTTGTACTTATTGGCTTATTAGCTCTATTAGTTGGAGATTTCAATCGACGAGGACAAACAATTAGAGTAGTTGTAGCTATTTCATTCATAGCTATTCTACAGTTGTCAGCAATCAGCCTTTTCAATTTATCCCAAAACACCCTAGCACTTATACCCCTAACTTACGCCCTTCCTATTTTGACTGCAGTAATTGCTGCTTTCATTTTATTTCATGAAGGCAGATCACAACTCAGAAAAAATGTAGATAATCATAAACCAAATTCAAGTACTTAGTAAGGCAAATTACAAATGATACTCTCACGTACTTTATTCATTTATATTGGCCGACAATTCTTATTTTGGTTCGTTGCAGTTTTCTTAGCTATGGTAGCAGTCATAATTTTAATTGATGCTGTAGAACTTCTGCGACGCAGTGCATCTAAGGAGAATGCTTCAACAGCTATTATAACCAGCATGACACTTCTTCGAGCTCCGTATCTAGCACAAGAAACAATTCCATTCGCGGCAATGTTCAGTAGTATAATTACGTATTTCCAATTAAATCGTAATCATGAATTAGTTGTCATACGGTCAGCAGGAGTATCAGTTTGGCAATTTATGTTGCCAGCAATCCTGGTAGTAATAGTGATTGGTATAGGTAAGGTAACATTACTTAACCCATTATCCTCAATTTTATTATCGCAATATGAAGAGTTAGAAGGCCGACATTTTACAGGCCGTTCTTCTCTTCTCGCAGTCTCGTCTTCTGGAATTTGGTTAAGACAATCATATGGTGAAAAGGGACAGGCCGTAATACATGCCCAATCAATTCAACCTAATGCTTTAGAACTTAGAAATGTAATAGTTTTTCTCCTAGAAGAGGAAGATCGATTTAGCGGTCGAATTGATGCTAAAACAGCAAAATTAACTGAAGGAAGATGGGAGCTTACGGAAGCTTGGCTTAACGGACCAGAAGAGCCAGGAAAATTTGTTCAATCTCATAGCTTAAAGACAGACCTAACCTCCGAAAAGATACAAGATAGTTTTGCTAGTCCAGAGACAGTGTCTTTTTGGAGCCTGCCGCGATTTATAAAAATTCTTGAAGAAACCGGATTTTCTGCTTTACCTCACAGACTTGAATTACATGCATTACTCGCCGAACCATTTTTACTTATTGCTATGGTTATGATTGCCGCCAGCTTTTCGATGCGTCTTAGTCGCCGAGGGGGAGCAACACTACTTCTAATCGCAGGTGTTTTAACGGCATTTTTACTTTTTATTATGACAAATGTAGTACACGCTATCGGTTTAGGAGGTGGTGTACCTGTTATCCTAGCAGCTTGGACTCCCGCTGGAGTTAGCCTTATGGCAGGAATCGCTTTGCTACTACATTTAGAGGATGGCTAATGCTAAGCAGGCATATAGTTTTAAAAAAATTACTAAGACCATTAGGTTTTATACTTATATTAATTCACTTAGTCGTATTATGGACCTCTAGTGCAAATAGTGAACAGAAATATAATAATAATTTACCAATATTACTAACTGCTGATGAATTAAAATTCGACGATAAACTAGGTATCTTAACTGCCATAGGTAACGTAGAAATCAGTCATAAAGAACGCGTTTTGACGGCTAATAAAGTTTCTTATAATCAAGCAAATAATTTGGTAACTGCAGCTGGTAATGTGGTTTTAGTTGAACCAACCGGTGAAATCCTTTTTTCAGAATATGCGGAGCTAACCGACGATCTGCGTGAAGGGTTTTTGCGTGGCTTTAAAATGCTTTTAGAGGACGATTCGAGACTTGCTGCCATTAGTGCACAAATAAAAGGAGGTAATAAAACAATACTGAGGAAAGCCATATACTCAGCTTGTCGCAGCTGCTTAGGTTTTGATACAGAACCTATTTGGAATATAAAAGCTGAAAAAGTTATTCATGACCAAATTAAGAGGCAAATTATATATCGAAATGCTAGATTAGAATTACTAGGACTTCCAATTGCCTTCACACCTTATCTAAGCCACCCTGATCCGGCCGTAATAAGAAGATCGGGCATACTAACGCCAACATTTGGAGGAGCAGCTTCTTTAGGGTCTGCTTTTCGATTACCATATTTTTGGTCAATTTCGGGCGACAAAGATCTAACTTTTGATCCAATTATATACGCGTCAAACTATCCATTGGTGACCGGAGAATATCGCCAATCATTTAGTAACGGTGAATTAAAAACTAGGTTAAGCGCTATATATGATGAAACTAATAAAAGCAAAAACAGAGCTCGTGGCCATATTGATGCCACCCTTAAATTTGCAGTTAATAATAATTGGCGTTGGGGCAGTGATGTTAAATTAGCCTCTGACGACACATATCTCTCTCGTTTTGGGTTCCCAGGAAAAAACACTCTTAAAAATAGAGTTTTTATAGAGAGATTTAGCCAACGTAGCTATTTATCATCGGAAAGCGTTTATTTTCAAGGACTAAGAGACACAGATAAGCAAGAAGAAATTCCATTAGTATTACCTAAAATTGACTATAACTACTCGAGTTATCCTGGTGAAAACAATGAGCGCATAAAGCTTAATTTAAATTTTCAATCATTAAAACGGAAGGAAGGCACGTCAAGTCAAAGAGCAAGTATCTCATTAGGTTGGTTCCTTCCCCATATTAGTAATCTCGGCATTATCACAACTATGGGAGCAAACCTGCAAACCGATGCATATAATGTAACAAATAATTTGATGCCCTCAGGAAAATTAAAAAGTGGTACTACCGGACGTATATTTCCTCAGCTCATAGCAGACTTGAGATACCCTTGGATAAAACGGAATAATACTAGCGGTATTTTAATAGAACCGATGGCGTCTTTGATTCTGGCACCTAATGGTGGAAACCCAGAACTAATCCCAAACGAGGATAGTCTGGCAGTAGAGTTCGATGAATCAAACCTATTTAGCGGAACCAGGTTTCCCGGAAAAGACCGTGTGGAGAGTGGCAGCCGTATTTCCTATGGGCTTCGGGGAGGACTTTATAGTGATAACGGAAGTAGTAGTACATTTATTATTGGCCAATCATATAAATTTAATGATGTTGACACATTTGCCGAAGGTTCTGGACTTAATGAAAAAGAGTCAGATGTTGTAGGAAGAATAACCATTTCACCCAACAACCTTCTCGATATTTCATATAAAGCTCGCTTAGATGTTGGAGACTTTAAGGTGAAGCGTACAGAGGTATCAGCAAGAGCTAGTATTAAAAAACTACGGACAAATATTAATTATATATTTTTTGATGAGATAAATGAATTTCCAAAGCGTGAGGAAATACAGGCTAGTTTTTCATACGACCTTACAAATCAGTGGACTGCTCAGGTTGACACTCGTCGTGACCTAAGCTCTGAAGGTGGTATGCGTTCGTGGGGAACCTCATTAAAGTACAATTGTGATTGCCTAGATTTTACAATAGATTACAGGCGTACATACACTAAGGACCGCGATGTACCACCTGAAGAAAGTGTTTTTTTAAGGCTAGTGTTTAAAACGCTGGGCGAATTTGGAGTTCCATTTTAAAATCTTGCTATAAGACTAACTAAAATGCAAATTAACAAATAATTGCTCTGTAATAACTACATGTAGAATTTAGATGCTTTTAGATCAAATCCACATCAAATTAAATCAACTACCCTTCGTAAGGCTCAGTAAAGGCCTGATAATTATTCCATTAGTATTAATACTCGTTATGGCCAGTGTTGATTCACTCCAAGCCCAAAAAGTAAACCGCATTGCCGCTATAGTTAATGATAAAGTAATATCCACCTTTGACCTGCAAGAACGAATACGACTAATAATGTTCTCAGCTGGACTACTAGATAACGATAGTCAGAAAAGTTCACTAGAACCTCAAGTTCTTCGTGATCTGATTGATGAGACTTTACAAGCTGAAGAAGCAGAAAGACTCAATATTCGTATAACAAATAAAGAAATGAGTAATGCATTAAGCAGGATAGAAAGATCAAATAACATTCCGCAGGGTAGTTTTGAAAACATGATGGAAAGCAATGGCATTTCTGCTAAAGCTGCCCTTAGTCAAATACGCTCTAGTATAATATGGCAGAAATTTATAGGACGCAGAGTAGTGCCAACTATAGAAATTAGTGAGGATGAGGTCGATAAAGTTATTCAACGTATCCATTCTGTAAAAGGCAAAATCCAGTACCACATTAATGAAGTTCTCTTATCAGTTGACGAAGTGTCTCAAAAGCAAACTATTCATGATTTGGCTAATCAATTAGTTGACCGGATAAGGAATGGAACGGATATAAAAAAAATAGCACGTCAATTTTCAACAAGTGCTAGCGCTGCAATAGGCGGAGATATTGGATGGATACAAGAAGGGGAACTAAATGACAAAGCCAACCGAGCTATTTATAAGCTTAAAGTTGGAGACGTAACTAATCCGATTTTCACACAGGATGGCTATTTAATATTACAAATCAAAAATAAACGTAAGCTGAAAAGCATTGAAAAAGAAGATGCTATAGTTTCTTTGCGCCAAATTATAAAAAAAATAGATCAGAATGCTTCAGAAAATTATCTGAATTCAAAAATTAAAGAGATCAAAAAATCTTTACAAAACGTAGTAGGTTGTAGGCAATTTAATAAAATCGCTAAAAAAATGGGAACACCCCAACCACGAAAACCATCTGAATATAGATTAGGTGACCTTAACGAACGCTTAAGAAAAATAGCAACAGTTATTAATAAAGGTATACCAAGCAAAACGCTACTGAATGAAAGTAATATTCAAGTTATCATGATTTGTGAACGACAAAGCCCAGAAGACCTTGAACGTAATAAAATTAGAAACACATTATTAAGACAACGAATAGGTATGCTATCTCGTCGGCATTTACGAGACCTACGCCAATCAGCGTTTATTGATCTCAGGATATGACTAATAAAAATCTAATTAAAAAAACAGTTACTCTACCGATTGCTGTAACCATGGGAGAACCCGCTGGTATTGGCGGAGAGTTAATGTGTTTAGCATGGGCCAGTAATGCACAAGATCTACCGCCAATAGTTCTTATTGACGATCCTCTACGGATAGAACAGTTAGGTGAAACTATTAAATGCCCGGTCAAGGTTATAGCCATTTCCAAAGCCATAGAAGCTGTAGAAATATGGCCTGAAGCAATTCCAGTAATTCCATTGTCACTCAACAAACCTGTTATACCCGGTATACTAGATCCCTCTAATTCATCGGCAGTTATTGCGTCTTTAGATAAGGCAATAAAGTTAACGGTTACTGGTGAAACAAAGGGATTAGTTACCAATCCAATTCAAAAAAGTGTTCTTTATGGTGAAAAATTCAAAGATCCTGGTCATACTGAATACCTTGCGAGAGCAACCAAAGCCAATGTTAATCCAGTAATGATGCTGGTTGGTCCAAATTTACGAGTGGTGCCTGTAACTATCCATACTTCTCTATCTAACGCAGTAAAAAATTTATGTATTGATGACATTGTGCATTGCGCAAGTCTGTCCGCAGATTCTCTTAATAGGGATTTTGGAATTGCTCGACCAAGAATAGTAATTTCTGCTTTAAATCCCCATGCTGGCGAAAATGGTGCATTTGGTCATGAAGAAATATCAATTATAAAACCGGCAATAGATATAATTAAAGCTAAAGGAATAAACGTGAAGGGGCCTTCAGCAGCTGACACGTTATTTAATCCCCAAGCTCGTCAGAACTACGATGTTGTTATTTGTATGTACCATGACCAAGCTTTAATACCTATAAAAATGCTCGATTTTCATAGAACGGTTAACATGACACTTGGACTTCCTATTGTTCGAACTTCTCCCGACCATGGTACCGCTCTAGATATAGCAGGGACAGGACAGGCTAACCCAACAAGTTTTATAGAGGCAGTGAAGCTGGCTTCATTTATTTCTTCCAAAAGAGAAAATAGATAGTTGTTGTAGAGTCTTAAAAAAAAACATGAATACAAATAAGACCTATAGCCAACTCTCATTAAAAAAAATTATGGAACGCCATAACATAAGCACACGTAAATCATTAGGACAGCATTTTCTTTTTGAACAAAATTTGACTAGACGAATTGCTAAAGCTAGTGGTGATTTGTCAGGGATTAACGTGATTGAGATAGGTGCAGGTCCTGGAGGTTTGACACGCTCTTTACTTGAAACCAACGCTTCGAGCATAATTGCAATCGAACGCGACAAAAGATGCATAAACGCATTAGAAGAGCTAAAAGATTATTCTGAAAATCGCCTTAGCGTTATAGAAGGCGATGCACTAAATATAGATTTAATAAATCTAACACCCCAACCAAGACGCATAATAGCTAATTTACCCTACAATATTGCTTCTAAACTATTAATTAAATGGTTAAAACAGGTCAGTGAGTATACAGGGTTTACTCTAATGTTTCAGCGTGAAGTAGCTGAAAGAATAACAGCCAAGCCAAACACTAAGTCGTATGGCCGTCTATCAATAATATGTCAGTTGCTGACAGAAACACGACAGTTATTTGACGTAGCTCCCAGTTCATTTTTTCCATCTCCTTCAGTAACCTCTACAGTTATTGCCATGGAAACCCGAGATATTCCGCTTGCTTCAGCTGACATAAATAAACTAGAGCTCGTAACTCGCCTGGCATTTGGACAAAGACGTAAAATGCTTCGCCGATCACTACAATCAGTAGGCGGCTCCGAGCTTTTATTACGAGCACATATTCAAGAAACAATGCGCGCAGAAGACTTAACGGTAGAGCAGTATTGTGATATAGCAAACAGCCTCTAGCTTTGAACAGCCTAATTTATAATAAAATCACTGTCCTTGGCGCAGTCGAATAACAAAATCTGACAAACCGACTAAACGTGCTCTTTTTAATCGTTCAGCATTAAGTATATACTGAACCTGATTGACGCTCTGTTCAAAAGATGAATTTACAATAACGTAGTCATATTCACTCCAATGAGTCATCTCATTAGCAGCTCTGGCCATACGTTCAGTGATTACTAATTCACTATCTTGAGCACGTTTATGCAATCGACGATCTAGCTCGGTTGTTGATGGAGGTAAAATAAAAATACTTACAAGGTCACCACGAGCAGCTTCCGCCAACTGTTGCGTGCCTTGCCAATCAATATCAAAAAGGACGTCATGTCCATTTTTAAGCGATAGTTCTACGGGAGCACGTGGACTTCCATAGTAATGATCAAATACTTTGGCATACTCAAGTAACTCTTGACGATTAACCATAAGGTCAAAAGATGTTTTATCAACAAATATATAATCTTTCCCATTAACTTCTCCCGGGCGTCTGGGTCTAGTTGTCGCTGATATTGAAAGCGAAATATTTTCATCGCGTGCCAATACCTCTCGAGATATAGAAGTCTTTCCAGCCCCTGATGGTGACGAAAGAATTAACATAAGACCACGTCGACTAAGTTCAATTCTTTTCATATCAGTATCAGTAACCATAACAATTATTCCACATTCTGAACCTGTTCTCGTAGTTGTTCGATAGTTGCTTTTAATTCTAACCCAATTTTCGTTAATTCTATGTCAGAAGATTTGGAACATACTGTGTTTGTTTCGCGGTTAAGTTCTTGACATAAAAAATCAAGTCGACGCCCCACCGGCCCACCTTCAGCTAACAATACATTGGCAGCATTTACATGTGCTCTTAATCGATCTATTTCTTCTTGCACATCACTTTTTATTATCAATAAGGCAGTTTCTTGCAATAAACGCTCTTCGGTTAAACTATTATCTGAATCCAAAATACCAGCTACTAGCTTTCTAAGACGTTCACGTTGAAATTCAGGTTGAACGGCAGCAGATGAATACGCTAAGTCGGTTAATTCTGCTATTTTTTTAATATGATTCTCTAATATAGCTTTTAATTGTTTACCTTCTTCGTAACGAACGACACTCAGGTTTGTTAATGCCTCTATAGCACATTTAATTAATTCTTTTTCACGTAATGAAATCGTTTTACGGTCGTCAATTGATTCTGTCACTTCAAGCATTCCGCGAATAGAAAGCAATAAATCTAGTGATAGCGGTTCAGAACTAACCCTACCCTTTAAACTTTCTTGGATTTTAAAAATTTTTTCAAGTAACAAAGTGTTGATAGAATAAACAGGGGCAACACTTGATCGGTTCCAAGCCAGAGATATAGAAATATTTCCACGATTAAATTTTTTAGCCACTTCTTCTCTAACAACTTTTTCCACTGATTCAAAACCAGCAGGCACCCTTACTCGCACGTCCAGTGATCGTCCATTAACACTTCGCGCCTGCCATTCCCACGATAAGCTATCAGATTGTCCTGATGAAACGGAAAATCCAGTCATACTCTGTAAGGCCACGCTTTTTCCTTCCAATACTGTGACAAAGGTAAAATAGTTGTTTTTTTATACCACCGAGTTAATTAACCAACACCTAGAAGGTAGGCATAAGGATAATAATAAATAACTAAAATATAATTATAATATATATACGGAAAATTTGAAAAACTAGGAAAGAAAATGTTTCTAATTACTGTTTATTTTGCTCCTGAATATGCCGCCATCTCGCAACATTTTTATTATGCTCTTGCAAAGTACTAGAAAATGTATGGCCACCTAAACCATTTGCTACAAAATACAAATCTTTTGTTTTAGAAGGGTTCATTGCAGCTACCAGACTATCTCGCCCAGGATTAGAAATAGGTCCGGGAGGTAAATCATAGTGTATATATGAATTGTAAGGGTTTTTAGACAAAATATCACTTTTAGTTAAAGATCGGCCTAAAAAACCTTTTTGGTTAGATAGCCCATAGATCACTGTAGAATCAGATTGTAGTTTCATGCCGCGTTTCAATCGGTTTAAAAATACAGCAGCGACTTTAGGTCTCTCCTTCGGTTGGCTGGTCTCTCTTTCAACAATAGAAGCCAATATCAATGCCTCATAAGAAGTATTTAAAATAGAAGCCAGGGAAGATCTTTTTTCCCAAAGATCATTAAGCGTTTTAGTCATAGATTTTTGCATACGTAATAAAGTTTCTTTTCTTCCTTCACCTCTTATATATTGATAAGTCTCTGGCAAAAATACACCTTCTTTAAGGTATAGGTAAGGCGGCAACTTTCCTATTAATCCGTCGGCTGCATTAACTAGCTCGATAATCTGATGTGTAGTTAAACCTTCAGGAATAGTAAGTTTATGGATTACAACCTTGCCAGATTGTAGAATACGCATTGTATCAAGCGGACTAACTCTTGGTGGCACCAAATATTCACCTGCTATCAGGGGCAGGCTATCTCCAAAACCTCTTACACCCCAAACAAAAACTAAAGATTTATTAACTATACCCTTGATCTCAAGTAATTTTCCTATTGATTTAACAGAGGCACCCTGTGGAACGATAAATATAGTCTCTTCAGATAAATCGCCTGGTGAAGCGAACATCTTGTTGAATATAAAAATGCTAGCAGACGCTATTATCGTCAGACTGAATACTAATACCAGCGATATTACTAACGATCGATTAAGCAACTTCCGACACTTAGGTTTAGGTTTATTATTTATCTTTAGTAGTTAGTTTATGCATTAGCAAAAAATAAGATCTATCTAGCAATTCGACTTATAGCTCAGAGAATACTAGAGTTGCATTCGTCCCGCCAAATCCAAAAGAGTTACTGAGTACTCTGTGGACCTCACGTTCCTGAGCCGTATGGGGTACTAATTCAATATCACAGCTTTCGGAAGGGTTATCTAGATTCAAAGTTGGTGGTACAACATTATTCTGTATTGCCAATATAGAATATATAGCCTCAACACTTCCTGCTGCACCCAACAAATGACCTATTGCTGATTTAGTAGATGACATAGCAATTTTGTAGGCATGATCTCCAAACAGACGTTTTACTGCAGCCAACTCTATCTCATCTCCTAGAGGAGTAGAAGTTCCATGAGCATTAACATAGTCTATATCTTCTGGATTCAACTTAGCATTTTTAAGAGCTGCCTGCATAGAACGAAACCCTCCACTTCCATCAGCTGCAGGAGCTGTAATATGATATGCATCACCTGACATACCATACCCTAAAATTTCGGCATAGATATTAGCTCCCCTAGCTTTTGCATGTTCGTATTCTTCCAAAACAACAATACCTGCTCCTTCCCCCATAACAAATCCGTCCCTACCCTGGTCATAAGGTCGCGAAGCTTTCTCAGGCGTATCATTATAGCTAGTTGATAATGCTCTTGCTGCTGCAAATCCAGCAAGTCCTATACGACATATAGCCGCTTCAGTTCCTCCAGCAATCATTACATCAGCATCATCTAGCATTATCATACGTGAGGCGTCCCCAATAGCATGTGCTCCCGTAGAACAGGCTGTCACTACAGCATGGTTTGGCCCCTTAAACCCGTACCTTATTGAAAGATAGCCTGATGCTAGATTAATTAAGGCTGATGGTATAAAAAAAGGTCCAACTTTGCGTGGACCGCGCTCATTTATAAGAGTTGAGCCTTCATATATTGTTTGTAGTCCGCCAATACCGGAACCAATAACAACGCCCGTACGTTCCCTATCATTTTCATTATCAGGTTCCCATCCTGAATCTTCTACAGCTTGCACTGCAGCTCCCATCGCATAGAGGATAAAATCATCAACACGACGCTGTTCTTTAGGCGACATATAAAGATCGGGATCAAACTTAGCATCTGAAGCATCTCCACGGGGAACCTGCCCTGCTATTTTTGCAGGCAAATCTGATACATCAAACGCTTCAATAGCCGTAATACCTGATTTACCAGAGGTAATTCCATCCCAGTTGTTTTTAATCCCAATGCCTAGTGGGGAAACCAGGCCCAAACCTGTTACAACTACGCGCCTCATAAGGTTATCACCGTAATCATTTTGTAACGTCGGAAATACTTAGCCAAGTTTTACTGATAAACAAATCAGCTTACTTTTTCCAGAAACTTAACTGCGTCTCCTACAGTCAGTATATTCTCAGCTGCGTCGTCTGGAATTTCACATCCGAACTCTTCTTCAAAAGCCATGACTAGCTCAACCGTATCGAGGCTATCAGCTCCAAGATCTTCTATAAAGCTTGCATTCTCAATTACTTTCGAGTCGTCAACGCCTAGATGCTCAACGACTATTTTTTGCACTCGCTCGGCGATATCGCTCATGTTTTATTTGCCTTTAGTTGCTAATGATAGTCGAAGCCAACGCTTAAAGTGGTTAACAAAGAGAATATATCAACTATAATATATTGCTACCCACTCCAGTTTTGGCCTCACTTGATTTTCAGCTCTAACAAGAGCCTACTCGCCACTTAACTGGGTTCGCGTGCTCCGTCAAGCTGCATTATTTACGACTTATCTATTTATACTCCATCAAATCATCGCCATTCCCCCATTGACGTGAATTGTTTGGCCAGTGACATAACTAGCCTCCTTGCTTGCAAGAAACAATGCACAAGCACTTACATCATCAACGGAACCCAAGCAAGAGGCAGGAATTCTGCTCAAAATGGTGTCTTTTTGTGCGTCCGTTAAAATTTCAGTCATTGCAGTTTCTATAAAACCAGGAGCTACACAGTTAACTGTAATTCCGCGGCTAGCAACTTCTTGTGCTAATGATTTAGTCATACCCATCAACCCAGCTTTTGAAGCCGCATAATTAACTTGCCCAGAATTCCCAGTGGTACCTACAACAGATGTTATATTGATAATTCTACCCCACCTTTTTTTCATCATTGATCGCAAAACTGAACGGCTTAGAAGGAATGCAGCGGTAAGGTTAACATCTAGTACATCTTGCCAATCTTTATCATTCATACGAATCGCTAGATTATCTTTTGTAAGACCCGCATTATTTACTAAAATATCAATTGAACCAATAGCAGCCTGTGATTCTTTATATAAAGTATTAATATCTTCATTTTTTGATAAGTCCGCAGGAATTACAAAGCAGCGACTTCCCAATTCAGCTGATAATACTTCAAGACGATCTAATCGAGTGCCAGATAAGACAACACTGGCTCCATTAGCCCATAGCATTCGGGCTACAGCTGCTCCAATACCACCGCTCGCACCAGTAACCAGTGCAGCTTTACCACTCAAATCAAACATAATTACTCCATATGTGTTCTATATTTATTATCAAATCAATTTTTAAATCATATTAATTGGAGAAAGGATTCTACTTCAGCAGGTGTCGCAATAGTATGAGCTTTAAGATCAGAATTAATTCTCCTTGTTAATCCACTTAACACCCTGCCAGAGCCAATTTCAAATATATCCTCTACGCCAAGATCAACAAGAGTAATAATAGACTCGCGCCAACGAACCTTTTTAGTTATCTGCTCTATTAATAAATCACAAATTTCCTCAGGGTCTCTAACAGGCTGTGCATTTACATTTGCTATAACTGGTAACTCAGGAGTAGTAAGACTCGATGAATCTAGAGCATCTTTCATTATATGGGCTGCAGGTTGCATTAGTTGACAGTGGAACGGAGCGCTTACTGGCAATAGAATACCACGTTTAGCTCCTTTCTTTTTAGCTATTTCAATAGAGCGTTCAACAGCCAAAATGTTGCCACTAACCACAACTTGTCCATCAGAATTATCATTAGCAACTTCACAAATTTCATTTTGCGAAGCTTCTAATACAGCTTCTTCAACACCCTTCAAATCAAGACCAAGTATGGCTGCCATTGCACCTTGTCCCACAGGCACGGCAGCTTGCATCGCTTTGCCTCGTGTCTTAAGTAGACGTGCTGCATCTGCCAATTCCAGAGCTTTTACAGACGTCAATGCTGAGTATTCACCCATGCTATGACCGGCAACGTATGTGGCTTTTTGTGCAATCCTAATGTTTCCTTGCTCTTCAAGAACTCTAATCACAGCAATAGATACGGCCATGAGAGCAGGTTGAGCATTTTCAGTTAATATTAACTCTTCACCTGGACCATTGAAAATCATAGAGCTTAATTTCTGCTCTAATGCATCATCAATTTCTTCAAATACTAAACGAGCAACTGTAAAAGCTTCAGATAATTCACGACCCATTCCAACTTCTTGACTGCCCTGACCTGGGAAAACAAATGCACGAGACATACTAACACTCCTAGATTTTTACTTAAGAAATCAAAAGGTTTATTAAAAAATATATGATTTAAAAATACATACTATGACGAAATTAAACTCTGCAAGCCAACATTAACTAAATACAACTAATATTTGTTAGAATATTGTATTTAACTAATTTTTTATATTGAAACGTCTTGCGCCAGAGTTTGGGTTGTGTTTTATACGCTAATTGAAGGTAGACGCTTGTAAAAATAGCTATACTAACTCCTTGCTGGTAATCTCATGTAAGAGTTGCCAGCTATGGCTATGCGGCCGCGATCATAAATATAAGATCGATCGGCGGTGGCTGATTAACATCCGCGAGGAGAACGCTGAATGCCATTATACGAACATGTGTTTATTGCACGCCAAGATATATCTAGTACACAAGTCGAGGGGCTTGTTGAAACGTTTTCAGGTCTAATACAAAAAGACGGTGGAAAAATTGTCGATACCGAATATTGGGGTCTCAAGAATTTAGCTTATAAAATTAAAAAGAACCGTAAAGGTCACTACGTTATGCTAAATATTGACTCTCCAGCTGCCGCTATCGTTGAGTTAGAACGTAACGAACGTATCAATGAAGATGTGCTTCGATATTTATCCCTACGAGTAGACGAACTAGAAGAAAGCCCATCTGTTATGACTCGAGGCCGCAAAGAAAGTACCGGAAGGGAACGAGAGAGGTCATACAGTAAACCTAACAATTCTGACCGGGTTACTAATAAAACAAATGATACAGATCTCGAAATTGTTTCTAATAGCGAAACAAAATCAGAGGAGTCATCCTAATGAGTGACGAAAGATCCAACGGCGGTGGTGGTAGGCGTCCTTTTTTTAGACGTCGTAAAACTTGTCCATTTTCAGGTCCGAATGCGCCAAAAATAGATTATAAAGATGTTAAAACCCTTCAACGCTACATTTCTGAACGAGGTAAGATTGTACCTAGCAGAATTACCGCTGTTTCACTTAAAAAACAGAGGGAACTAGCTCGTGCAATCAAAAGAGCCCGGTTTTTAGCTCTTTTACCATACGTTATAGATTAAATAGCTCGACTAGGAGAATTAGAAATGCAAGTTATTCTACTCGAGCGAATCGAAAAATTAGGCCAAATGGGTGATGTTGTTACCGTAAAAGCCGGATACGCACGAAATTTTTTGCTTCCCCAAAAGAAAGCAATGCGAGCGACTAATAGTAATCAGGCAGTGTTTGATCAACAACGAACACAGTTAGAAGCTGATAACCTACAACGTCGACAAGAAGCTGAGTCAGTTTCCCTAAAAGTAGATGGCATAAATATAACAATAATTCGTCAAGCTGGAGACAGTGGACAGTTATACGGATCGGTTACAGCGCGAGATGTTTCTGAATCGGTTACTGAGGCCGGAGCTACTGTAAATCGTAATCAGATTCTGCTTAATAAGCCTATCAAAGCATTGGGGATTTATGAAACGAGAGTTGCATTGCACCCAGAAGTAACTGTTAATATTACAGTAAACATAGCAAGAACAGAAGCAGAAGCTAAACAACAGTTAGAGGATGGAGCTGCACTTATAAATACAGCTCATGCTGAAGAAAATGAAACGGATACTGCTACAGAGATAGCTTTAGCGATAGCAGACGATGTAGAAGCAAAAGTAGCTGCTACAGAGGGCCTAGTTGAAGAAGAAGTATCTGAGAATTTAGCAAGTGGATTATTGAAAGAAAAAACTTCCGGTGAAACTGACAATACATCTGAAGGCGTTTAGTTTAATAAAATAGGTTAGCTATTAGGTATATTATATACATTTTAATTATATCTATATAGGAGTAGGCTTAATTGATGATGCTATCGCGTTTTCTAAGAGCCGTTATAAAGGACGGTAACCTTTGCCTAATAGACAATAGAGGACTTAGTCAGAGTTTTGGCGATGGCTCCGGTGTCCAAGTCACAATCCGTATTTACGATAAAATTACCCAGTGGCGTTTATTGTTTAATCCACAATTATCCGTTGGTGAAGCTTATATGAAAGGCACACTAACCCTTGATAATGGGACACTTTATGATTTTCTGAGTTTAGTAACAAATAATATTAAGTATCTTGAAAATCATCCTTTATATAAAATAACGGGTTGGTTAAGTAGGTTATTCCGTCGTCTTCAACAACATAACCCAATTGGAAAAGCGCAAAAAAATGTAGCTCATCACTATGACCTATCCGATGATCTATATGATTTATTTCTTGATGAAGATCGACAATACTCTTGTGCCTACTTCGATAAAAACACATTAACCTTGGAAGAGGCTCAAGTCAGTAAGAAAAGACATATTGCAGCCAAACTACTTTTGGATAAGCAAGGGCTAAAAATTCTTGATATAGGCTCAGGCTGGGGAGGAATGGGCTTATATCTAGCCCAGATTAGCGGGGCCAATGTAACTGGTGTTACATTATCAAAAGAACAACATAAAGTAAGTGTAGAACGTGCAATTAACGCCAAACTGTCAAGTCAAGCAGTTTTTCAACTTAAAGACTATAGAGAACAAACAGGAACCTTTGACAGAATAGTTTCAGTAGGAATGCTAGAACATGTAGGGGCAGCACACTACAAGGAATACTTCAATAAAGTGAAACAACTGCTAACAGATGACGGGGTAGCTCTAATCCATTCCATTGGCCGTATTGATCCGCCTGGGACCACAAATTCTTGGCTTAGAAAATATATTTTTCCAGGTGGTTATGCGCCGGCTATGTCAGAAGTTATAAGTGCAATTGAAAAGACTGGTCTTTGGATAACAGACATAGAAATACTTAGATTGCACTATGCCGAAACTCTATACAAATGGCGGAAACGTTTTCAAGCGAGACGTAAAGAGGCACAAATGCTTTACGACGAAGAGTTTTGTCGTATGTGGGAGTTCTATTTAGTTGCTGCTGAAATCGGCTTTAGGCAAAACGGTCAAATGGTTTTTCAAATTCAGGTCACGAAACAGCAAGATGCCTTGCCTCTAACGCGCGAATATATTGCTGAATGGGAAAAAGGTGTTGTGGGTTAAGAGAATCAAGCAGCTCAAAAACCATCTCTAGATTAAAAGCACAGCTCCACCAGTTAACAATCCTTTCTCTACAGAATCGTGAGCAATTACAATTTCTTCCAGAGTAAAAGTAGCTCCAACATTATGATGCAACTGGTCAGCTGCCATCCAAGAACTAATATCCTTAGCACCCTGTATTTTATCTGACTCTGGCACAGTAAAACAGGCAACAATTTGTATGTTTGGTCCCGTACTTAGGAGTGGATAAAATGGTAGAGTTGCCTCTGGCACAGACATAGAAGCATACGCAGCTATTACCGCATTGGTCTTTAATATACGCGAAGTTATTGGCATATTACCCCCCAGCTCGACTTCAACCACACGATCGACACCTTCACCATTAGTTAACTCCTTAACACGCTCGATAACATTCTCAGTTTTATAATTTATGACGTGTTTGGCTCCATTAGACTTTGCAATCATAGCCTTTGCATCAGTACTTACAGTCCCAATAACCGTAGCCCCTAAAATAGTAGCAAACTGAACCGCATAACCACCGACTGCACCGGCAGCACCAGTTACTAAAATCGTTTTCCCGTCTACAGAGCCATCAGCGCAGACTGCACGATGTGCTGTTAGAGCAGGTATTCCAAGACAAGCACCTTCAGAAAAGCTAACGAACTCAGGAAGTAAAATTGCCCGGCTCTCTGGAATACAGATATATTCTGCTGAAGTGCCCAGCCAACGGTTATATTGTCCTTCAAAAAGCCACACTCTCTGTCCTATACGTTGAGGATCAACCCCTTGCCCGACAGATTCAATAATACCAGCGCCGTCATAGTGGGGTATTGCACGTTCAACCTTCAGACTGCCCCTGAGACCAGCTCTTTTTTTTACATCTAGTGGATTGATTCCTGAAGCATAGACTCTAACTAAGACTTCTCCGAAAGCTGGAACCGGGGCTTCCAATACACCTACCTGAAGAACCTCTTCAGCTAGTCCAAATTTAGTGTGCCATGCTGCACGCATAACTAATTCTCCTTCAATTCTATAATATGTTTTATGTACACATAACGACGGCAAAAATTAATAATTTATTATTTGTTATACGAATCTGTTACAATTTTGACTACATGAACAGATTAAATTAAATAGCAAGTACCAATTATACAACCTTATCCTCAGGTTTCAGCAAACTCACGTAAAGCTAAAGAACTAATTGTTGCATTCTCTTGGTAATGTTCAGAACCATGACAAAAACTGATACAGACAATCCCAAAGATTTAGAACCCCATAATGTAACATTATTACGTGAAAACGAAAATGAGACCGGTTTTCGTACTCCACCGCATAACTACGAGGCTGAAATGGCACTTATAGGAGCTATTCTTGCCAATAATAGGTCCTATGAGAAGGTACAAGAGTTTCTGCTACCAGAGCATTTTATTGATCCAGCTCATTCCCGCGTCTACGAAACTTGTTCTAGGTTAATAGATCTTGGGCAATTAGCTGATCCAGTAACGCTAAAAAATTATTTTCTTAATGACGAAACTTTGAAAGAAATAGGTGGACAAGCGTATCTTGCTGAATTGGCTAATTCTGTAATAACTATACAAAATGCTCAAGATTTAGGAAAAGAAATTTACGACTGCTTTTTAAGACGAGAATTAATTGAAATTGGTCAAGAAGTTGCTAACAACGCTTATGAACACGATATTGATACTCCGGCAGAACTTCAGATTGAAGCGGCAGAGGGACGACTATTTAACCTTGCTGAAGAAGGTGCAATAGAAGGTGGATTCAAGGAATTCCGTTCAGCTGTTACCTCAGCAATCGACCTAGCTGCTGCCGCTTATAGAAAAGATACTGACCTAGTAGGGGTGCCTTCTGGTTTTCGTGATTTAGATCAATTACTAGGCGGGTTACATAAATCCGATTTAGTAATTATAGCTGGTCGCCCTTCTATGGGTAAAACTGCACTAGCCACCAATATTGCGTATAACGCAGCTTCATCAGTAAACAAAACGACTGATGATACTGGTAATACTATAGAAGAGCGTGAAATTGTTGCATTTTTTTCGTTAGAAATGTCCGCCGAACAGCTAGCAACACGAATTATATCTGAACAAGCACATGTACGCTCTGATGCAATTCGTAGAGGAGATGTTAGCGAAGAGGAATATAATCGAGTTTTTGTTGTCTCACAGGCACTTCACACTTTAAAACTTTTTATAGACGATACGCCAGCATTGACAGTTTCTCAGATCCGAACAAGAGCTCGTAGACTAAAACGCCAGCAAGGATTAAGCTTAATTATTGTAGACTATCTCCAATTAATTAATCCACCCACAGCATCTCGAAATGAAAACAGAGTTCAGGAAGTGTCACATATAACACGATCTCTTAAGGCACTTGCTAAAGAATTAAACGTTCCAGTAATAGCACTAAGTCAACTTTCTCGTGCAGTCGAACAAAGAGAAGAAAAAAGACCTCAATTATCAGATTTAAGAGAATCTGGCTCCATCGAACAAGATTCCGATGTCGTCTTGTTTTTATATAGAGAAGAATACTATCTAGATCGCGATTCTCGTGAACAGCGTGAACACGAAACCGAAGAAAAATTTGCCCGCAGATTAGAACGTCTCGAGCGCTCTCGTAATAAAGCTGAAGTTATTGTGGGCAAACAGAGACATGGGCCGATTGGTACAGCACACTTACGTTTTAATGGTGATTTCACTCAATTCTCTGACCTGGCCCTTGACGAACGAACACCTGAAGACCGGTATTAAAAAAGTGAACTTGAATGACACTAAGCTCCCACCTGGTGTCAGCTCAGTGCTCGTTATAGACCTAGAAGCGGTCAGGTATAATTATCGATACATTCAGTCCCTAGCCCCGGACACTGAGATCGCTGTCTCTATAAAATCTGATGCTTACGGCCTGGGTGCTACTATGATAGCAAAAACCTTGGCTTCTATAGGTTGCAAAACCTTTTTTGTTGCAACTATAGATGAAGGAGTAAAACTTCGATCCGATTTTCCAAATACTGAAATAGTTATACTTAACGGGCCGACCGCTAATAGTGAGCAATTATTTATTAAACACGAATTAACACCTACCCTTAATAGCCTGTCACAAATCAATACGTGGAAATCCTTAAAGAACAATAATACATCCTGTAAAGCGGCCTACTTACAGGTCGATACTGGTATGTCTAGACTAGGCCTTAGTATAAACGATGTATCACAGTTATGTTCAAATGGGCATACTCTAAACGGATTAGACATAGCAGTAATAATGAGCCATCTATCAAGTGCAGATAATGCAAAATCATCGATTAACAAACAGCAACTATTACTTTTAAATACTTTAGCAACGCAATTATCAGAAATTACTGGTCCAGTACGCGTAAGCCTTGCTAACTCTGCAGGTAGCTTACTTGGAGCCAATTATCATTTAGATATGATCCGTTCTGGTGCTTCAATTTATGGTTTGAAAGCAACCAAAAGTTCTCAAGATCCAATACGACAAGTAGTACATTTATTCGCGCAAATAATTCAGGTCAGAAAAGTTGATTACCCATCAACGGTCGGCTATGGGGCCACACACAAAATTCACCGACCATCTAAGATTGCGACTTTAGCCATTGGTTATGCCGATGGCTATTTACGAGCTGCAGGCCAATTAAATAAAAAAGATACTAAATCGCTTGCCACTACATTTATAAATGGCAAGGCTGCGCCGATAGTTGGACGTATTTCAATGGATTTAATTACTATCGACGTAAGTGAAATACCTGAGGCTGAACCGGAGACATACGTAGAACTTATCGGTAATAATTATAGTGTCGATGACTTGGCCGATGTTTCGGGTACAATAGGATACGAAATATTGACACGGCTAGGACAACGCCATCACCGAATATATAAAGGTGTGGATAGTACACAATGCAGTTAATCCGCTCACTAGGTCGTTTTGTCCTATATGCTCTGACCACAACAGGTCGGGTCGGAATTTTTACTGGTGTTAGTCTTATCCACTGCTTCAGTCCTCCCTTTTATCCTAAAGTAATAAGGCAACAACTAGTTGAAATAGGATTTTACTCATTACCGGTGGTCGGATTGACAGCAATTTTTACTGGAATGGTCCTAGCCTTACAAAGCTTTAGTGGATTTGGTTTTTCTAATGAGGATACAATTTCTAACGTTGTTGTATGGGGCATAACTAGAGAATTAGGACCAGTTTTGGCCGGTTTGATTGTTGCAGGCCGCATTGGTGCTTCTATCGCCGCCGAAATCGGTACAATGCGTGTCACAGAACAAATTGACGCCCTCATAACCCTATCGACGAACCCTTATAAATTTCTTATAGCACCAAGACTTATAGCTTCTGTAATTATGCTACCTATACTTGTTCTAATTACAGATATAATTGGAGTAATGGGGGGATTTCTAGTATCAATTTATGACTTTGGTTTTGATCCAGTAATCTACTTAAGAAACACATGGGATAACCTTGAATTGATTGGCTTTATATCTGGTATAGTGAAAGCCGTAGTCTTTGGTTTTATCATAGCCATTATGGGAAGCTATCATGGATACCATTCAACAGGTGGATCCCAGGGCGTAGGTAGAGCTACTACTAACGCAGTAGTGTCTTCGTCAATTTTATTGCTATTATTTAATTTTATTATAACAGCGGCATTTTTTATAAAATGATCTCTAAACCCAAAACTGTCATGATAGAAACCAGGGATTTATGCAAGTCTTTCGGTAAAAATAAAGTGCTTCGAGGTATAAACTTATCCATACAAAAAGGAGAGTCTCTAGCAATTATAGGAACGTCTGGAAGCGGTAAGTCAGTTTTAATAAAAAATATAGTTGGCTTGCTTGATCCAGATTCAGGAACAGTTCGAATTAAAGGTAAAAATGTCTTATCTTTAAATGATAAGCAACGTGGAAAATTTAATCGTAAATTTGGCATGCTATTTCAAGGAGCCGCTTTATTCGATAGTTTGACTATATGGGAAAATATTGCCTTTGGCCTAGTGCATGTAAATGGCTTGGATCAAAAGATAGCTTATGAGCAAGCCCAAGAATCTATGGCACAAGTGGGTTTAAACCCTGAGATCGCCAAATTCTATCCTGCAGAACTATCAGGAGGCATGCAAAAACGTGTTGGGTTAGCTAGAGCAATAGCCACTAAACCCGAAATAATATTTTTTGACGAGCCAACAACGGGACTTGACCCTATCATGGCCAGTGTAATTGATAATTTGATTATCAAAAACGTACGCGAATTAGGCGCAACGGCACTTACAATAACACACGACATGTCTAGTGCCAGAAGAATAGCCGATAACATTGCCATGATCCATGAGGGTAAAATAATATGGAATGGCCCCGCTAACGAAATTAATAATTCTGGTAATATCGTTGTTAAACAATTTATTCATGGTTTTCCTTCAGGACCTATAAAAACAGGAGTAGTTGGTTAATTATGGCACGGGTGATTAATCAATATGTCTGTCAACAATGTGGTGCTAAACATCGTAAATGGGTAGGTAAATGCGATGATTGTGGCACTTGGAATAGTCTAAGTGAAGAAAACTGGAAAGAAGCAGTACCAAAAGGCATTTCAGGCACAGGTGGAAACCAGATTATATTTTCACCGCTAGAAGGCGACGAAAAACATAAAAACACTATAAAAACCGGTGTTATTGAATTTGATCGAGTATGCGGCGGCGGTTTAGTTATTGGCTCTGCTTTACTTTTGGGTGGTGATCCAGGAATAGGTAAATCAACATTGTTACTCCAAGCTATGTCCGCTCTTGCCAATTCTGGTAATAAAGTAGCTTATATTTCTGGAGAAGAAGCTATAGATCAAGTGCGCATAAGGGCTGAGAGACTAGGTCTATCTAATGCACCTGTAGAATTGGCAACAGCAACTAATGTACGTGATATTATCTTAACTCTTGATGTACCAGATGCCCCTGAGGTAGTTGTAATTGATTCAATTCAAACAATGTATGTTGATACACTAGACTCATCTCCCGGGACAGTGGCTCAAGTACGTACATCAGCACAGGAGCTGATAAGACTGGCCAAGCGTCGTCATTTAACTCTAATATTAGTTGGTCACGTTACAAAAGATGGATCTATTGCTGGACCAAGAGTGCTTGAACATATGGTAGATACAGTTCTTTACTTTGAAGGTGAACGAGGACATGAGTTTCGTTTACTTAGAGCAGTTAAAAACCGTTATGGCCCAACTGATGAAATAGGCGTTTTTGAAATGACAGGGGTGGGATTAACAGAGGTTTCCAATCCATCTGAATTATTTCTTACTGGACATAGTGATAATGTGAATGGAACTGTAGTGTTTGCAGGTATTGAGGGTACTCGTCCTCTATTAGTCGAAATTCAAGCCCTGGTCGCACCTACTAGTTTTGGTACAGCACGACGTTCAGTGGTAGGATGGGATAACGGTCGATTAGCTATGATACTAGCAGTATTACAAACTCGCTGTGGTCTAGATCTGAGCTCGTCAGATGTTTATTTGAATGTTGCCGGTGGACTGCGAATATCGGAACCTGCCGCAGATCTAGCAGTTGCTGCTGCACTTATTTCAGCATTTTCGGGCCAGCTATTACCTTCAAGAATAGTAGTTTTCGGAGAAATTGGACTTGGCGGTGAAATTCGTGGCGTAAAACAAACTGACGTTAGACTTAAAGAAGCAGAAAAACTTGGTTTTGAGTGTGCTTTAATACCCGAATCATTACCTAACCGAGTAAAAAGTAAAACTTCAGAAACAGCGATAAATATTAATACAATGTCCAGTTTAAATGATCTTTTAAAAATTTTTAAAGGATCCAAAAACATCTCTAATACAATGGCTCATTGACTTGAATATATTAACTATATCTCCGTTCGACATAGCTATTGCGGGTATAATTATCTTCGGCGCATTAACGGGACTAATACTTGGTTTCGTTCGAGGTGGGTTATTCGTGCTATCTTGGGCGGGCGCCATTGCAATAACTGTATTTGCTTACACAACAGTTAGTGGTTATTCACGCCAATATATAGAAACTATCTGGCTAGCTGATCTTGTAGGAGGATTAATTTTATTTGTTGTTGCACTAACCATTCTAATATTAACTAGTCAATTATTGAGTAGGTGGGTAAGATCGGGAAGACTTAATACCTTAGATCGTTCGTTTGGATTGATAACAGGTATTGGTGTGGCTATCATAATAATTGCGATTAGCTATCTGTTCACAAATAATATCTGGCAAGACGATCCCCCTTCATGGATACTTGAATCACGTACTCTGCCGTTAGTTGAATCCTCAGCTTTGTTGGCAGCAGAAATACTACCTAAAAAAATTGTGGGCTCAGCAAGTCAGCATTTAGAAAAAATTCGTGGTCAAGCAAAATCTTTTAACTCTGTTAAGGAAGCAAAAGAACTTCTTTCTCAGCCGCCCAAGTTACCTTCAGTTAAAACGATTAAAGGTTACAACGAGCGTCAGCGTCGGGAGGCGGATAATTTGTTCGAAAAAAATAAATGAACAACACATCAATAACCCATTCTCTATCATCTATTGATGGTGATAAATTCCACGATGAATGCGGAGTTTTTGGTATTTATGGTTCAGATGACGCAGCTGCGTTAACTGCACTAGGACTCCACGCTTTACAGCATCGCGGACAAGAAGCAGCAGGGATTGTATCTTTTGACGGTAGTCATTTTTTTCCCCATAGGGCACTGGGCCTAGTAGGAGAAATATTTAGTAAAAAGGAAGTAATTGATACCCTTCCGGGTAACTTCGCAATTGGTCATGTTCGTTATTCGACAACTGGTGAAACAGCCTTACGTAATGTACAGCCTTTGTATGCAGATTATAGTTTTGGAGGCCTGGCATTAGCCCATAATGGAAATTTAACTAATGCACGCCTATTACATAAAGATTTGGTAAACCAAGGTTCTTTATTTCAATCAACATCAGATACAGAAGTGTTTCAGCATCTAATTGCAACAAGTTCGGGTGAGCACCTTCTTGATCGCGTAGTCGATACACTACGCGAGGTGGAGGGTGCTTATTCATTGATAGCTTTATCTCGCCGCAAACTCATAGGAGCAAGAGATCCAGTAGGAGTAAGACCCTTAACGATAGGTAAGCTTGGCGAATCTTGGATTATCTGTTCTGAAACTTGTGCTTTAGATATTATTGGAGCGAAATTTATCCGCGACGTAGAACCAGGAGAAATTATAATAATTGATGAGGACGGATTACATTCTCATAAACCATTTTCTCAGATTTCTAAAAGGCCTTGTATATTTGAATATATATATTTTGCCCGCCCTGATTCAAATATTGATGGACATAATGTGTACGAAGCACGCAAGGCTATTGGAGCAGAATTAGCAAGAGAAAGCTCAGTAAATGCAGATATAGTCATTCCCGTACCTGATAGCGGTGTACCTGCAGCAATTGGCTTTGCCCAAGAGTCTATGCTACCATTTGAACTGGGCCTAATTCGAAACCATTATGTTGGCCGCACGTTTATCGAACCCACCGATGAAATACGTAACCTTGGCGTTAAACTCAAGCACAATGCAAATCGTCAACAACTTGAAGGAAAAAGAGTTATACTTGTTGACGATAGTATAGTTCGCGGCACCACCTCACGAAAAATTGTAGAAATGGTACGACAAGCTGGCGCTGAAGAAGTACATATGAGAATTTCTAGTCCTCCAACTATGCACTCGTGTTTTTATGGGATTGATACTCCTGAGAAAAGTCAACTCTTAGCAGCTAATTTTGATGTTGAAGGTATAAAAAACCAAATTGAGGCTGATTCACTAGCCTTCATAACAATTGATGGCTTGTATAGAGCAATGGGGGAAATAAATCGATGTAACGAATCTCCACAATTTTGTGATGCCTGCTTTACGGGTGAGTATCCTATACCGTTAACTGACTTAGAGGATGGTGGTGCAATGTCTCAAATGTCATTACTAACTGAACTGGCTTAAAATGGTTTTTAATAATGAATAACGGAGCTTTACAAGACAGAGTAGCATTAATAACTGGTGCATCAAGAGGAATTGGAGCAGCGATTGCAAAACGTTTTGCAAAAGAAGGAGCTCACGTCGTACTTGTGGCAAGGACTGTAGGCGGGCTTGAAGAAGTAGACGATGAAATAAAGAATAACGGAGGATCAGCTACTCTGGTACCCTGCGATTTAACTGAATTTGATCGCGTAGATAATATGGGACCACCACTGTACGAACGTTTTGGTCGACTAGATGTGTTTGTAGGTAATGCAGCGGTACTGGGTAGTATGACACCTTTGATTCAATATAATTCAAAAACTTGGCACAACGTTTTTAATACTAATGTACATGCGAACTGGCATTTAATGCGTGTTGTAGAGCCACTGTTAAAGCTTTCTGATTCTGGCAGAGCCATAATTGTTTCGAGTATAGCCGCTAAAAAACCAAAGGCTTACTGGGGAGCGTATGCAATAACCAAATCAGCACTAGAAACAATGGCTAAAGTTTGGGCATCAGAGCTGGAAAATACGAACGTTAGGGTTAACGTATTAAACCCTGGTCCAACTAGAACAAAAATGCGCAGTACTGTTTTTCCGGGTGAAAACCCAAATACACTAAAGCCGGTTGAGGACGTAACAGCTGCATTTCTAGAATTAGCATCCCCTAATTGTCAGCGCAACGGAGACATAATTGACCTAACCTAAGGTCAATTATTATATGGATTTTTTCCCTTCCGCATATTGATACGGATAGGTGTACCAGCCAAATTAAACTCATCTCTGAGTGAGTTCTCTAAATAACGTACATAACTATCTGGTAAATCTTCCGGTCTGTTACCAAATATAGCAAATGTGGGTGGGCGAGCTTTGGGTTGAGTAACGTAGCGTAATCGAATGCGACGTTTGTTAGAAGCAAGAGGGGGTGGATGCCGCTCTAATACTCCGGCCAACCAATTATTTAATTGAGCTGTAGACACTCTACGGTTCCAAGTTTCATAGCTTTTAAGAACTGCAGGCATTAGTGTATCAATATTTTTTCCCGTTAAAGCAGATAATTTAACCGTAGTTATTCCAGCTGCTTGCGGAAATGATTTTTCAAGTCGATCGGATAAAGATTTAAGAACAGCATCTTTATTAGGAATAATATCCCACTTATTTATTACCAAAACTAAGGAACGACCCTCTTCAATTACATGTCTTCCAATTGTTAAATCCTGGCGTTCAAGTATATGTTCTCCATCAAGAATAAGAGCTACTACTTCTGCGTACTGAATTGCTCTCCGAGCATCTTGAACAGATAGCTCTTCTAATTTTTTAAATACTCGAGATTTACGCCTAAGGCCGGCAGTATCAACTAAAGCAATCCGATGATCTTTATATTTCCATTCTACAGTTATTGCATCCCGAGTGACACCTGCTTCCGGACCAGTGAGTAGACGTTCTTGACCAATTAAAGCATTAACTAATGTTGATTTTCCTACATTAGGGCGCCCAACTATTGCCAGACGCAAAGGTCCTTGTTTTTTTTCAGCGTAATTATCTTCTGTAATAGTTAAATCTCTATCTAAAAGAGATTCTACAACAGCTTCGTATAGAAGATTAATCCCAATTCCATGTTCTGCAGAAACCGGAATTGGGTCGCCAAGACCCAAGCTATAGAATTCATATACACTAGGTCTGGCTTTACTACCTTCACACTTATTGGCAAGCAAAATAATTGGAAGTGATAACGTCCTTAACCAGTCTGCGAAGTGTTTATCTACTGGTGTTACCCCTGCTCTGACATCAACTACTAAAATAACTATATCTGCATCACGTATAGCTATTTCAGTTTGTCGGCGCATACGGGCAGTTAAACTATCGTCAAAAGCGTCTTCCAGCCCAGCCGTATCAATAGCAGTGAAGTTTATATCACCAATTTTTGCATTTCCCTCCCGACGATCACGAGTTACCCCGGGCTGGTCGTCAACGATAGCATCGCGCCTACTTGTCAGACGGTTAAAGAGAGTAGATTTACCTACATTAGGCCTCCCTACAATTACTATATTTGGTTTCATATGTTTTACCAAAGCTGGTTTAGCGGAAAGCGAACAAGCGAGCATTATCTGTAAAAAAGAATAGCGTTTTGTTTACTACAATTGGCGAACGAGAAACCGCATTAGGCATCTCTTTTACCAAAACAGTTTTTCCAGTATAGGGCGACAAATATAAAATCTTGCCATGGCTACCAGAAAGAATTAGGCGACCTCCGGCCAAAATTGGACCAGACCAGCTTATTCGACCTTTCTTATCTTTGGGCTTCTTAAAGAGACCAATTGGCTTGATCCACTTAATACGCCCATCTACAGCAGTCAGGCAAACAACTTTTGCATCGCTAGTGAGAACAAAAATAAAATCACCACTAACCCAAGGCTGATTAACCCCACCTAGAGGAGTTTCCCAAACTCGCCTTCCCGTCGTCAAATCAATTGCAACCATGCGTCCAGAATGGCTAATTGCATAAACCCTTCCCTGATTTATCACAGGTCTTCCCCTAATGTCTGCAAGAGCTGATACTGCATCAGTTCGACGTATAGCCGTAAGGTTTTCATCCCAAAGTTGCCGACCATTTTCGGCACGCAGAGCATATATTTCACCAGAAGAATATGGTACGATTACAATATTACCATCTACTGCAGGGCTAGCCGAACCTATCAAACCGGCCATTTCCTCAAATCCAGTGTGAGACCACAAAGATTTACCTTCCTTAGTACTTAACGCAAACAACTGATTATCTTTTGTAATAACGAATACCCGACCATTAAAAACTGTGGGTGCAGCGCGCATTGGCCCAGAAACTCCAGTACGCCATATTTCTTTACCCGTATCTCCAGCAAGAGCCAAAACTTCTGCAAACCCAGTAGCTACATAAACAAAGCCTTCATTGACGGCTAACCCTCCACCCCAATTACCATCGTTTTCTTTTTCTGGAGCGATTTCATTACGCCATAAAAGAACTCCATTTTTAGTACTATGAGCTGACACAGTAGCATCAGAGTCCATCGTATAAATAATTTCATTACTAATAACAGGACCAGACAAGATAGGAGCATTTTTAGTTGAACGAGCGCCTACTTTTTTAGACCAAACCAAACGGGATGCATCACCTAAAGCTAAATGATGTAATACATGGTTCGGTTTTCCGCCCTGTTGAGACCATGAATCATTTATTATTGGTTCAGGTATCAACACCTCGAGGCTGGACAACTCTGTGTCGATACGAGGAGTTTTATTTCTCGTTAATACTGGAATTCGAGTACCTTGCAATCCAGATTCTTTTGTTCTATCAAATAAGCCATCAACTTGACTGCAGCCGCTTAGTAACAAAAAAATAAGAATTAAAATCGTTACTCTTTTAGTGGATTCACTCATATCCTTAATGCTAATTTCTTGCATACTATTTTATTCTAATATAACAAGCATTTCAGCGGCTCGGGCTCGAACGCCTGCTGGAGCTTTTGTATCAGCTACGAGCGGCTTAAACTCTTTAATAGCACGCTTTTTATTACCAGACACCATAATAGCAGTGGCTACTAATTCACGAGCAGAATAACGCCACGGATTTGTTTCTTCTATAATAGAAACCAAGCGGCTTTCAACTTCTTCAAGGGCCATTTTTGATATCCCATGACTAACAGCCAAAACGATCGCCAGATCACGATAAATTTTATCCTGGCTAGTATCTAAAGAAATACTATCATAGATTTTTATGGCCCCAGCTATATCTCCCATTTTAGAAAGGATGGCACCTTCACGTAGCTGAGCAAGCAAACGGTAACCCTCGTTTGCTTGATTCCCTAATATTTGTAATTTCTCTAAGGCTTCGTTTTGACGATCACTACTAGCATCAATTGCAGAAATTAATCCTTCGCTATTAGATTCAAGAGTAGTTCGCTCCATATCACGCCAAACAACTATTCCAACTGTTATTAAAATAATTGCAAGAGCCAAGGCAATAATATAGATGCCGTAACGCTTCCATATTTTTATATATTTCTCCTGACGAACTTCCTCGTCTACTTCTCGGAACAAATCATCCGACACGTTCTATCCTCTTTATTTTTATCTTAATAAGTCACATCCGCATTGAATACTAAAATCAGTTAACCTGAATAATATAGCAACAACTATTAGCTATTATGACACGTATATTTATATTAACACGCTATATCTTTAGATAATAATTTCTCTGATTACAAATCAAAGCAATTATTTATTAAAATCAACATATAAAAGCATAAATACCTTCGTATGCTCTAGACACACCAGCTAAAATAAGGAAGACTTTTATAACACAATTATTAGTAAAGCTGTATCGCTAGGTGCGCTACTCATGAGTTCATTACATAATCTTAAAGCCCGCAATAAACGGTCTAATAAAAAACAAGTTAAAAAAGTATCTTTTGATCGAAATGAGCTACGTATTTTATTAAACGAATACAGTCGTCGAGTTGCGACTGGAGAATGGCGTGATTATGCAATTGATCATGGACGTGACCGTGCAGTATTCTCCGTTTTTCGGCATACGGCCGAGCACCCATTATACTCAATAGAAAAATTGACTACGAATATTGAGAAAACACGTCGATATGGTCTTTTACGTGGACCAATTAGACTTAGTCAGGATACCAGTCTAGTTAATTTACTAAGCACTATAGAGAAACGACCTAATTTAATTTCAATTGGTTGATTAAATAATAATTTATTGACACCTAAATTCTTTGATAAACCATAATTAATGAACATAACCTTAGATTAATGTCGTCCGGAATAGATACTCTATTAGCTAATGAGAAACTTCTAGATAAACTCAGACGACAACGTGTGGCTTTATTAACAAATACAAGCTGTCGTACCAGTACAGGGAAAGAAACCTTTAGGGCATTAAATGATGCACTCTCAACCTCATCAAAAACTGGTATATCTAATTTGTTTGTTCCCGAACACGGTTACTACCTTAATATTAGCGCCGGTAATCTCGTTCCTGACGTACTTAATGATTTACAAAATACTAATATTTATAGTCTTTATGGTGTTAGGAAGTGCCCAACTAATGACCAATTTAATTCCCTAGATTCACTAGTTATTGACCTTAGAGATGTGGGTGTACGTTGCTTTACCTATGCAACAACAGCTGCCCTTACGGCAAGAGCGGCTTTAAACGAAGGAATTAAAGTTATTGTTTGCGATAGAATTAATCCAATAGGTACTAATAAAGATGGTCCAACTCTAGATCCCAAATATAGATCTTTCCTAGCTTATTTTTATACACCTTTTATTCATGGACAAACTATTGGTTCACTTTTGCAAGATTTATTAAAGCAACATCCTATGTCAGAAAATTTATCCATAATTTCTGGTCAACTAATAAATCATAAAATCATAAAAAAAACTTTACCACCATCTCCATCACTTCAAACCTCTGATTCTATTCAGCTTTATTCAGGTTTAGTTATGTTAGAAGGAACAAATCTGAGTGAAGGACGTGGTTCACCTTTATCCTTCCGCTGCGTTGCTGCTCCATGGCTAAAATCAGAAGCTTTAGCAGATGATGCTAATAATTGGCCAACAGGAGTTAAGGCGGAGGCCTGTACAATAAAATGTTCCACCGGCCAATATAAAGAAAAAAGTATTCCGGCGGTGAAATTCGAACCAACCTATTTAGAATGTGATGCATTTAGCCTTGGAATTCATCTACTATCATGGATCTCTAATAAACAACCAGAGTTCATGTGGAAGTCCACAAAATTTATTCCCTTGGATAATAAAAGTTATATAGGTGGAACCAATACTGACGAAAGCTATGTAATAGACAACCTATTGGGAGACAATAATTTTCGTTTAGCAATTTCCAGAGGAGAGAGCCCAATTAATATAATATCTAACTGGCGTACTTAGCTGTTAGAAATGCACTTTCCCTCTACAAAAACTTTAACAACTTCCAAATTCTGATCCATCACAACAAAATCAGCGAAAGCATTTTCTTCTACACGCCCTCTATCAAATGCACCTATTAAATCAGCAGGCACTGTGGATAAACGCAACGCTGCATTATCTAAATCAATTCCAATAGACACAAGATTACGCAGGGCCTGGTCCATAGTTAGAGCACTACCTGCAAGTGTTTCATCGTCTAGAAAAACACTTGCCCCCCTTTTTGTTATAATTTGACTACCTAATGAATATTTACCATCTGGCATACCAGCCGCTGCAGTGGAGTCAGTTACAAAATACAAATGCGGTAAAGCTCTAAGTGCAGCTAATATAGCACCAGGTGCTACATGAACTAAATCTGGTATAATAGCAGCGTATTCACCATGCGCTAATGCTGCACCTACAACTCCAGGTATTCGATGATGCAGAGGCGACATAGCGTTATAAAGGTGAGTAAAACCTCTTGCACCATCAGCAATCGCTTGCACAACCTCCTGATAATCAGCAGCAGTATGGCCAATCTGTACAACAATATTTTTTTTAGTTAAATACTTTAAAAGTAAGTTTTTGGGATCACATTCGGGGGCTAGGGTTACAAGCCGTATCTGAGCGTAATTACATAATTTTGAAATAAATTCTAGATCTGGTCTCTGGGTAAATGGAGGCTGAGCACCCAACATATCAGGATTAATATAAGGCCCCTCTAAATGCACTCCAAGAACTCTTGCCTCGGATGAATGCCTATCTACTGATATTTCCTGTATAGCTTTAACAGCCTTTATAATATTTCCATATGGTGCGGTAATTGTTGTTGCTAAAAAAGAAGTGGTGCCATGCTTGGCATGCAACGTAGCGCAACACCTGATAGCATCATGGCCATCCATTACATCGCCCCCTCCTCCTCCTGGTACGTGTAAATCGACAAAACCTGGTAAAATAATTAACTCATCTTTATTTACTTTTCCTGGGCTAATTTTTATTATTTTTTTGTCAAACTCTACGTTGCCATTAACCCAACCTTTGGAAGTTAGAATTTTACCATTAATTTTCGACATTCTTATAGCTGCCCTAAACATATGTTTTCGTCGGGGACAAGTCCCTTAGCCAACATCAATGCTCCACTAATAGGATCTCCAATAGGATCCTGAATCCAATCTCGTAAAAGAACTGGCAGATACGGCAACAAGGGCTTAGCTAAACCACCAATAAGAGATAACGGCATTTTACGGTTACAATCCAGTGCTAATGCAAGTGCCTCTATTTCAATACCTGCAGCTAAAGCTATAGATAATGCCGCTGCATCATCTTTGTCAGCACACTCTATTACAATTGGAGCTATTTCTGAATATCTAGTTGAATTAGCTTCAAATAGCCATCTCATAAAATCATTACGTGTAGGACCACACTTAGTTTTTATAGCTTGGTGCATTTTTGTTTCGTTACCTGCATAACAGCCATCAATCAGTCGAAGCGTCTGCATAATAGCAGCTTTACCTATCCAAGCACCGCTACCCTCATCACCGACTGGAAAACCCCACCCACCTACTAGGTTTGATTTATTAGATTTATTAAAACTGTAACCCACAGATCCTGTGCCGACGATTACTATCGCACCGGCTTCACCGCGGTGTGCTCCAAGATTGGCTATATAAGCGTCAGTAGCCACTCTAACTTCCTTAAAACCTAATGCAGAAAATTCAATTAAACGATTACGTTGATCTATATTATTAGCACCCGCTATTCCTATACCAAAATGAACACTATTAATAATACACGCTTCCAAATCAGCATTATTAATCAAACCATACAGAGCCTTAATTATTATTTCCCAGGCATCATCAGCATACAAAGTTAAATTAGTTGGACCAGTTACTGTAATGCCAAGCCGACAGTCTTGTTCATTATACAAAGCTACTTGCGTCTTAGTACCACCGCCATCTACACAACAAAATAACTTTCCCACTATTACTTCCCTATTAAGATATTATTTACCAATTATATGTTTTTTTTAAAGCAAATAATACGCAGTTATGTTACTAAAAATGGTGCACTTAAGTTAACAAAAAAAAACTATGTTAGGCCCATGCATACTGAAGATTTTAACGAGCTATATAACAATCTGGACATGCTCTCTAATATTGAGATTATTAACCTCTTTCTAGATTCACAAGACGTTGGCTTGGCTGCGACTCGTGATGCTAAAAATAGTATCATAGATACCGCAGAAACACTTTCCTCACACTTGAGCTTAACAAAAGAAGGTCGGTTGATTTATGCTGGAGCTGGAACTTCAGGCCGTTTGGGGGTATTGGACTGTTCAGAACTTAATCCAACCTTTGGTTGGCCCTTAGAACGTTCTGAATTTCTAATGGCTGGAGGATTAAAAGCGTTAATTAGTCCGGTAGAAGGAGCAGAGGATAATGCCGCGGCGGGCAATGCTGAAGTTAAAAATATGTCTTTAAACAAAGCCGATGCAGTAATAGCTATATCAGCAAGTGGTTCTACTCCTTATACAGTTGCTGTTTGCGAAGCTGCCAGTGCTGCTGGCGCACTAACAATAGCACTGGTTAACAACGACCATAGTCCAATTCTACATACTGCAGATTGCAAAATAATCATTCCTTCCGGAGCCGAAGCCATTAGCGGATCAACCCGCATGACTGCTGGAACCATTCAAAAAGTAGCTCTGAATATGCTGTCAACTCTCACCATGATAAGGCTTAACCGTACGTATGGTAGTTATATGGTTGATGTACAGCCAACTAATGACAAATTAAAAAAACGGGCTATAAAAATGGTATCAGAAATATCTCACGTAGATACGAATACAGCCCTTACTGCGCTAGATAAAGCAAACTATAATCCAAAAGTTGCTATCCTGATTGCAATGGGCCTTAACCTATCGGATTCAACGGCATTATTAACACAGTTTAATGGAAATTTACGTCAAGCTTTAACTAAATTAAAGGATAATATATATAAAAAATAAATCAAAACATCCGGTAGTTAAGGTTTACTGTGTAATAAAAAGTGAAGCATTTTTAATAAGATTGATAGCATCACCAGCACTACCTTCAAACCTTGGTGAATTCTCTGATAAGAACCTTCTCCAAGCACGAGCTCCCTTCTGTCCATTAAACAATCCAAGTATATGTCTGGTAATCGACTTAAGTGGCACCCCGCCTGACACAGCATCCCCAATATAGGGATAAAATCTTTCCAAGATATCTTGGCGTGTTGGTTTAACAGCTAAGTCTCCAAAAAACCTACTATCTACATCAGCTAAAAAATAGGGGTTTTGATAAGCTTCACGGCCAATCATAACACCATCAACAAAAGCAAGTTGTGATTCGATTAAATCGAGAGAATTGATTCCTCCATTTATACTTATGGTTAGAAATGGAAATTCTTGTTTCAATTTATATACTAAATCATATCGTAGAGGGGGAATTTCTCTATTCTCCTTTGCACTCAGTCCTTTTAGAAAGGCCTTTCGGGCATGAACAATAAAATGTTCACATCCTGCATTAGAAACAGTTTTTACAAATTCCTTCATACAAGGCCATTCTTCCTGATCATCGATGGCAATGCGGTGCTTAACTGTTATAGGCAGATCTACCGCACTTCTCATTGCATCAACAGCTTTTGCTACTAATTCAGGCGTTGCCATTAAACAGGCTCCAAATTCTCCTTGCTGCACTCTATCAGATGGACAGCCAACATTTAGATTAATACCATCAAAGCCAAAGTCAGCACCAATTCGAGCACATTCAGAAAGTTCCTCAGTATTAACACCTCCAATCTGCAAAATGACCGGATGCTCTTCACCATCGAAGTTTAACAATCGCTTGCGATCGCCCTTTAGAATAGCGTTAGTGGTTATCATTTCTGTGTAAAGTTGTACCCTCTTACTAATCTGTCTTAAAAAAAAACGTTCATGACGATCGGTCCAATCCATCATTGGCGCAACAGAAACCGGTAAAACAGAATCATTATTTAAATTCATGATGTTTCTAATAAATAGCTTTTGTAAGAAAAATTAAATTACTATGAATGAACATTGGCTATGACTTTATTAATATTAACTATTATCAAATCTAACTTTGACATTATCTATTAAGCGAACATTGCCAAGGTAAATAGAGGCTAATATTCGAGCTGGTTCATCTACCACATCTAATACTTTAAGGTCACTTTCTGCTCTTAGCTCAATATATTCAATATTTTTAAAACCAGAATTTCCAAGTATATCGATAGAGTCTTTTAATACGTTATTTTGTGGCTCTCCTCCTTCAATACGTTTAGCAGCATCCATAAGTGTTTTAGCAAGAATTGGAGCTCGTCTTCTATCTTGATCTGAAAGCAATAAATTTCTTGAAGATATAGCAAGATAATCAGATTCTCGAATAGTTTTACACCCTACTATTCTGACCGGTATATCAAGATCTTTAACCATACGCTTAATAACGTGCAATTGTTGAAAATCTTTTTCTCCAAAAAGTGCCATATCAGCTGAAGTCTGAATTAATAATTTTGCCACCACTGTAGCTACCGCGTCAAAGTGGCCAGGTCTATAATTACCACAAAGGCCTTCGCTGACACCGGAAACAGATATCTGCGTGGCAAACCCGTTTGGATAAATTTCTTTATTTTCTGGTGCGTAAAGCAAATCAATATTAAAGGATTCAAGCTTTTTAATGTCATCTTCTTCACTGCGAGGATAACTTTGTAGATCTTTTGTATTATTAAACTGGGTAGGGTTAACAAATAAAGTTACTATAACTCTATCAGATATAGACTTAGCTTCACCGACAAGACTTAAATGACCCTCATGTAATGCTCCCATTGTTGGAACAACAGAGATTTTTTTATTAGCCGTTCGCCATTCTCTGGTTATTTCTTGCAGAGCGGATAAAGTTCGAACAATTTGAATTTTCACTTCTCATCCTTGTTAGAGGAAGGCTTTGTATTTCCAAACACATGTTCGGACGCTGGAAAATCACGGTTTTTTACGTCAATAGCATATTTTTTTATAGCTTTATGTGCATCCAAGCCCATTTTAGCATACTGTTTTACAAATTTAGGTGTAAAATCAGTGAACATCCCCAAGAGATCATCAACTACTAATATTTGCCCATCACATGCTGCTGATGCCCCAATACCAATTGTTGGAATACCCACGGTTTGGGTTATTTCCTTCGCTATAGATTCCGTTACCATCTCAAGAACCACCGAAAAAGCCCCTGACTCAGAGACTGAGACTGCATCCTGCAGAACACGTTTACTACTCTCTCCTCGGCCTTGAACGTTGTACCCACCAAAAACGTTAACCGATTGAGGGGTTAATCCAACATGTGCCATAACTGGAATACCACGATTTGTTAGATATTCAATGGTCTCAGCCATATGAATTCCTCCTTCTAACTTAATCGCTTCACAAGCGGTCTCTTGCATTAGGGTCATAGCATTACGAAATGCCTGTTCTTTACTTTCCTCATAGCTACCAAAAGGCATATCAACCACTAACAGAGCATGATCGAGACCGCGTCGCACTGCTTTACCATGCATGATCATCATCTCCATAGTCACCCCTAAAGTTGAAGTAAGACCATGATGCACCATTCCAACACTATCCCCCACCAGTACAAAGTCGCAATAACTATCTACTATTCTAGCAATAGGCGTAGTATAAGCTGTAAGGCTTACTATAGGCTCACCGCTCTTACGTTTGATAATATCTACTACAGTAACTGATGATGAATGAGTATTAGTGCTCATAATTTTCTCCGTCCATAACAATAAGAACCAACGCTAAATAAGAGATACTATGATTTAAGGTAGTAAAACTCAAAAATAAACCACTGCTGATTCTACTTATTGGTACACTTTGTTTTATTAATTGTCATATCTAAAATATATGGACAGCTCGTTAATAGATACTTATCTGTATACCTATCTATTAATAAGTAATAGCTAAACCCTAAAATTTGAAAATAAACTTTGGCATATGTTAAAAATAAATAACCTAACTTATCGAATTGGAGATCGAATATTACTTGATCAGGTAAATGCTGTTATAAATCCTGGTATGAAAGTGGGATTGGTAGGACGTAATGGCACTGGTAAAACAACTCTGTTCCGACTGATTATCAATAAATTACAATCAGACGGCGGTAGTATAGAAATCCCATCCCGTTGGAGTGTAGGAGTAACCAGTCAAGATGCTCCAAACGGTCCAAAAAGCCTCATAGATACGGTAATAGAATCTAATAAAGAATTAGTATCTCTTTGGGAAGAATCAAAAATAGCAACTGATCCTAATCGTATATCTGAAATACACGAGCTACTTACAAATTTGGATGCTCATAGCGCAGAAGCACGTGCGGCACGCATACTCGCTGGGCTAGGTTTTAACCAAGATGCTCAATGTCGAGCCTGTAATTCTTTTTCTGGTGGATGGCGTATGCGCGTTGCCTTAGCATCTCTGCTATTTACTAACCCAGACCTTCTATTACTCGACGAACCAACCAATCATCTTGATTTAGAAGCAGTTTTATGGTTCGAGGACTATATTTCAAGGTATGATGGCACTGTATTATTAATAAGCCATGATCGCAAATTACTTAACACAGCAGTGAATCACATAATACACCTTGAAGAAGCAACTCTTACCACATACAGAGGAAATTACGATAGGTTTGAAGAAGCTCGACGGCTCAAGCAAGAGTTAAATGCTAAACAACGTGTTAAACAAAATGCCCAGAGAGCGCATATGGAGGCATTCGTAGCTCGTTTCCGTTCAAAAGCAACAAAAGCTAAACAGGCTCAAAGTCGCCTTAAAATGCTCGAACGTATGATCCCTCTTACAGAGACCTTAGAAGAAAAATCTCCTAATTTTATGTTTCCTAAAATATCCGAATTATCGCCACCACTCTATAGTCTTGAGGGTGTAGATGTTGGATATGGTAATATAAAGGTCTTAGAAAATATTTCATTGAGATTGGATAATGATGATCGAGTGGCACTGATTGGAGCAAATGGCAACGGTAAATCTACCTTTGTAAAGCTACTAGCAGGTGTAATTACGGAAATGTCAGGTGATATAATAAAATCTTCTAAATTACGTATCGGTTACTTTTCTCAAGACCTTACTGATGAATTAGATCCTTCAATAACCCCAATAGATTCTGTAGCTAAAAAATATTCTAAAGAACCGATAGAATCAATTCGACGCCATTTAGGTGCATATGGTTTCACTCAGGATATGGTTTTCGGAACCATTAAACAATTATCTGGAGGAGAGAAGGCTAGATTGCTTTTTGCTCAAATTGCATTAGCCAAACCCCACATATTGTTACTTGATGAACCAACCAACCATCTAGATATACTCTCAAGAGAAGCTCTTATTCAAGCTATAAATGGGTTTCCAGGAGCTGTTATATTAGTCAGCCATGACCCTCATCTACTTGAGCTTACCGTCGATCGATTCTGGTTAGTGGCTAATAATAAAATACAGAATTATGACGGAGATATTTCTGATTATAGAAGTTTATTGATTAACCAAAACAGGTCCGTTAAGCATAATAAAAAACATCAAAACGAAAAAACTAAACCATTAACAACATCTGATTATAGTAAAAAAGATAAACGGCGTCTGGCGGCAGAACAGCGTAAATCAATGACGGTGCTGCGAAAGGCAGCCATCGATGCAGAAAATGAATTAATACGCTTGAGCGAAGAAAAATTACAAATATTAGAAAGCCTTAAAAATCCAAAGTTTTACAAAGAACAACCGGATGAAGCGCAAGCTCTACAAATTCAAATGGGGCATTTACAAAAAAAACTAGATATAGCAGAAAAACGTTGGATGGAAGAACAAGAAGCATTAGAAAAAGCCACAAACTAGGCTCAATATTATACTTAGATTAAAGCCTTATAGATCTGTTGCTACCTGCTACAAAAGATTTACGAAGTGAATCAAAATCTTGAACTGACTCAAACTGAGGAAATTCTAAAATTACGTTTTCCGGTGCATGGAAAAGAATACCAACATCTGCTTCTTTAAGCATAGTTGTATCATTGTAAGAATCCCCGGCAGCAATAACTCTATATTTAAGTGAATGTAAGGCCTTTACGGATTCTCGTTTAGGATCTGGCTGTCGTAATTTATAATCAACAACATTACCTTCGCTATCTGTAATTAGACTATGACAAAATAGAGTAGGCCAACCTAGCTTACGCATAAAAGGCTCTGAAAACTCATAAAAAGTATCTGATAGTATTATTACCTGAAATCTTTCTTGTAGCCATTCCAAAAAAAATATAGCACCTGGTAAAGGCTCCATTCTGCCGATAACCTTTTGAATATCATATATTGTTAATTTGTTTTGATTAAGTATTTTTAAACGCTGCTTCATCAAAACATCATAATCAGGAATATCACGCGTAGTAGCACGCAATTCTTGAATTCCTGTGCTTTCTGAAAATGCAATCCATACCTCAGGTATTAGAACGCCTTCTAAGTCCAGACAAGCTACCTCCACTATAATCGCTCCCAAATACTTAAATAATAATTTTTAAATTATACTTATTAAATAAAATTTATACTAGTCAAGTAGTCGACTTGGACTTTCATTATTAAGGTAGCCCAGAAAGTTGTTTACTACCCAATAACCTACTAATTTTTGCATCTGTCGAGGTAATGTTCTGGCAATCTCAGGTGGAACTCCAAGAAATTGATTTTCTTGTTGACGGAGCCAAGCTCTACTGTAAACAACAGATAAACCAAGACGTTCACTATCTGATAAATTGGAACCAGCAGCATGAAAGAGTGAACCACTATAGAGCATTACTGAACCTGCCGGCATCTCAGCGGTTATAGTTATAGGTTCATTAGGTGCAGATTCATCCTGCAGGTTATGTGAGCCTGGTAATAAAAGCGTTGCTCCATTTTCTTTAGTAAATTCCGTGATTGACCACATAGCATTTACAGTCAAAGGCATACGCGGGCGCGTTAACGGATAAAGGCTATCATCACGATGCAGCGGCTGTGATGTCTCCCCCGGCTTAACATTTATTAAGCTAGCTACGGATAATTGTATTTGATCATCAAGATAGCCTTCTACTATAGCAATTAAATCTGGAAATAATATTAGATCATCAAGTACTCTAGTACGCGCGACTAAATTGAATAATCTCTGAGTATTAAAGCCACCAAAACTGGAGGAACCAGTAGACACATCATTAAGAAGATTACGACATTCATTAAGTATGAGTTGTACTTTTTCAAGATTAATAACGCTTTCTAGAATTACGTAACCATTTTCATTTAGATAACTTATTAACTTATATTTTTTATCACGGTCTATCTTACTTGATAGCAGTTTTGTCTTTGCCTCTTTCATGCTTTGAGGAGAAAATGGATCGCTAGAAAGTGTCTCAGTTTCTTTTAAGATCATTTATTTTTCCATATTTTTAAACAGTAAGATATTGCCTGATTAATAAGTATTAAACTAATTTATATCAATTTCTAATTTTTTTTCAACTTTATGTCATGGTCCATCATATCAGTATTTAAAGTAATCATAATATTAGGTTTATACTTAAATTGCTGTCGTGAGAAACTGCATAACTTTTTCAATAGTACTTGTGGAATTTTCTTCGACATAAAAGTGTCCTGCATCAATAAATTCTAGTCGTGCGTCTGGCATATATTTTTCTATTCCTTCATAATTTTCAATGGGCATTGATGGTTCGTCTAAACCCTGCAGAATGAGCATCGGCATTTTCCAAAAAGGTATCAAACGTGTTCTACGATCAATCCAATCCTTACGAAATGTAGAAGACTGAAAATACCTTTCAACTGCTAGACCAACGCCTGGACGAGAGAATTCTTGAACCGCAAGCTCAACATAAGAATTATCAATCGGGTATTTGCACAGCCATCGATATACATGGTCAATTACCATTACGGGATTCTGAAGTATTTCTCGAGTTTCAATTTTTGAAAAAAGATGCTCTTGGGGCGATAAATCAGGATGATAGTGAATTAAATGTTGAGAACCTCGTACCCAGCTTGTAACTCGTTCATTATTTTTTGCAGCTATAAAATCAGCTTGAACAGTACCCCTGTCATGACTAAATATAGAAAACTTATCAATTCCCAACTCATCTAATAAGCCAACAACCTGTTCTGCAACTCCCTCATGTCTGTAATCACCTCTTCCCTTGTATGATTGCCCGTATCCTTTAAGGTCTATAGCTATACAGCGAAAATATTTGGATAATTCAGGTAATATAGGCATCCACATTCTCCATGACTGTGGAATACCATGCATTAACAATAGTACCTCTCCCTGCCCAGCTTCAACAAAATGCCATTCTATTTTTTCACTCTCCCCAGCAGACTTAACAAATCGGTGCGTAACATTTACTCCAGATATATTTTCAATATCTCCATCCCTATTATCAGGCAATGGAGTAACACCATTAACTATAATAGAATCTAATATATGTGCCATTTCCTTATTTTGATGACCGTTTATAAGTAGTCTTTTGGACTCTGGGGTAATTGGTTTATACTCAAATTTCATAATAAAGCCTCTTGTATATTAGGGCTTTCAAATAAATATAACCCTGTACAGTATTTTATAATAAATTAATTTTTCTTTTTATCTCTATACATTAGTTTATATAAATACAGTGTTGTTTTAATTATATTATTTTTATATGTGATGGTGCATTTTAATGAAACGCAACGATAACAACTCTATAGAAACTATTGATATTTCACCATTCTTACTAGGTGATTATTGCGCTAAGCTAGAAGTAGCACATGCAGTTGATTTAGCTTTCCAGAATACTGGTTTTCTCATTATCACTGGCCACGGCGTTAAACAAAACATAATTCATAACGCATTTTCCGAATTAAACAATTTTTTTAGCCTACCATTAAATAAGAAAGAACAATCTCGTTCAAAACGTAATGATAACATGAGAGGGTATGTGGGATTAGAAGAAAATACTCTATCATATTCAATGAATGATTACTCTCCTCCTGATTTATTTGAACGCTATACTTGCGGAATTCCTGATATCCCTAACGATGACTTTCATAATGCTCGTCGAGATTCTATCTTCCAAACTAACATCTGGCCAAAAGATTTTCCTGAAATGGGTGCTTCTGTAAGCGATTATTTTCGCGCCATGGAAAAATTGACTGCTAATCTGTTACGTATTTGTGCCAGTGCCTTAAAAGTAGATGAGAATTTTTTTACTGATAAAATTGATCATCATTCTCCATTGCTATCTGCCAATTTATATCCCGATCAGATAAAGACACCAGAAGCCGGACAATTACGTGCAGGAGCTCATACAGACTATGGGTCAATAACTATCCTAGCAGCAGAAGATAAGCCAGGCGGACTTCAAGTAAAAGACACAAAAGGTAAATGGCTAGATGTCCATCCCGTAAAAGATAGTTTTATAATAAACTTAGGCGACCTCATGGCCTATTGGACCAACGACCGATGGCTCTCTACCCTGCATAGGGTTAAAAATCCTCCGCTCTCAGAAGCTGAACATAGTCGTCGGCTTTCCGTCGTATTCTTTCATCACCCAAATCAAGATACAGTTATTGAATGCATTCCAACTTGTAAGGGAAAACACAACCATCCTAAGTACCCACCAATTACTGCTGGTGAGTACATCATGAAAAAGTTTTTAAAGCAGCGCTCGTAAAATAATTAGAAAATTAAATTTTTAAGCATAAATATAAAATAAACTATCTATATTATATGTTTAAACAGCACAGCTCATATCTTGGCCACAACACATCGGTGATTTTATTTTTCCATGGTCATTAGGACATTTTGAAATTTGCACCTCACGACCATCGTCTAATTTTAATATATCATCAACTAGTGGGGCATCACATTTTGCGCAGCTTGCATTCACTGCCATTCCACATGCGGAGCACTCGTATGTCGCCATTTAAACCTCCTAATATTATTTTAAAAAAACCAAGTTACTATAACTTAAATATAAATAAAAAACTGTATCGTTAGTCTCCATTACATTATTCATGCTCTAAGTCATACCTTTTTTGATTTTTTTAACTTGTTGTTGCACTTCATTATTAGTATATATTATAAATTATATATAATTTTTGTGGGTATAATATAGTTAACGGAACTTAAGCTATGAGTTATGACAACTTAGACCCCAATTCATCTCCAGATGTAGAAGTACCTATAAATTATCTCTTAAAAACAAGTAAAACCCCTGTTTTTCATCAAAGTGATACTGCAGCTGATATACAAAGTGCTGAAGGAACTCGAAAAGCATGCCCAATGAGAATTCAAGATGCACGCCTTATTCCAAATAAGTTCTCACTTGATGTTCATGGGTTCACCTTCGAGAATCAGCAGAGCCTAGTGACAGATTTTCATGACAATTTTCAACTAAAGTCTGTGTACGAACCCGAATTGGAAAAGCTCCTTACCAAATTAACAGGTTGTGGAGAAATAGTAATATTTGACCACACCCACCGTTCTAGTTCTGCTGATAATAGGTTAAATCATAACTCACGGCCTCCTGTTGCTGCTCCACATGCTGATTACACAGATACTTCAGCCCATGAGAGGCTTAGAGACGTAATGGGAGATGTCGCAAAAGAAAAACAAAAAAACAGGTTTGCCATTATAAATATCTGGCGTTCCATAAACGGTACGATTGAGGAATGGCCGCTTGCTGTATGCGATTCCCGAACAGTTGATGACACACTAATGATTGCGACTTTACGGCATGCTCCTCATCGAGAAGAGCCATCATTTGAGTATTCCAGACAGAGCGAAACAAATCACGCGTGCTACGATTCTAATCATAGTTGGTTTTATTTTTCTAAAATGACTCAAAATGAAATTCTAATTTTCAAGAACTATGACACGATCCGCGATGGTAAAACAGCTCGATACTCTTTACATACGTCTTTTGAGGATCCAACGAGTCCAGTTAACCCAAGCCCACGAGAAACAATTGAGTCTAGAGTTATTTTATTTTTTGAATAAAAACGGACTTACAGGAATTTACATCCCATATATTTAATGAGACTTCAAAGTAATTACTTAATTAGTAAAAAATATATTTTACAACACGCTTAAACTTTATTTCTATTATCGTAATTCATTATCTTTGAGATCAACAACGAGTCGCCCCCTAACTTGGCCAGATAATATTTTCGGTGCTACTGCACTAATACCTGAGAGGCTAATTACTTCAACCATCTTATCAAGTTTATTAATTGGTAAGTCTTTAGCAACCCGCTCCCAAGCCAAAACTCGGTTTTCAAATGGTTGCATTACAGAATCTATACCAAGTAAGTTTATACTCCGCAAAAGAAATGGTATAACTGTTGTCTCCAATTTTGGTCCGCCAGCTAACCCACAAGCCGCAACGGAACCACCGTAATTAATCTGAGTTAATAGTCGTGCTAAAGTAGTGGAACCGACTGTATCGATTGCCCCTCCCCAATTCTCTTTTTCCAATGGACGTTTTGCTGGCTCTAATAGTGCATCTCTAGAAATAATACTACTCGCCCCCAATGATGTAAGATATTCATGTAATTCCTCACGGCCTGTTGACGCCGAAACAGAATATCCAAGCTGAGCAAGAATTGCGACAGCAACCGAACCAACTCCGCCTGCCGCGCCAGTTACAAGAATAGGTCCAGACTCAGGATTAATTCCATGGTTTTCTAATGCCATAATACAAAGCATAGACGTTAGCCCTGCTGTACCAATTGCCATAGCTTGTTTCGTGGTAAGGTTTTCCGGTAGAGGCACGAGCCAATCACCATTAACACGAGCCATTTGAGAGTAACCTCCCCAATGGCTCTCACCTACCTTCCAACCAGTTAAAACTACCTTATCGCCAGCCTTATATCGACTATGTGTCGACTGTTCGACAATCCCAGCAAAATCAATACCTGGTATATGCGGATAGTCACGAACTAAACCACCAATACCTTTTACCACCATACCGTCTTTATAGTTGACATCAGAATACTCAACACGCACTAGGACATCACCTTCTGGTAAATCTTGGATTGCTAATTTTTTTATTTCACTAGATACCTTGCCATTATTTTCCTCAAGCAAAAGAGCTGTAAAATTATCCATCACATTTGTCCTGTAAATTAGTATTAAGCTGGTATTTGTTTGGCAAACCAATCAAAAATCTGTTCTCCATCCCAGCAAACAACACCTGGGGTTGAAAGAATTTTTTCAAAAGCCTCACGAACGTAACGAATTCTATGCGGTGAACCAGAGAGGTAAGGATGCATCGCCAGCGCTATAACTCTAGGGTGTCCATCAGTACTCTCTTCATAAAGCGTGTTAAAGTAGTCCATTGCGCGATCTCTATAGATATGTGATTCGTTATTTTGTATATTCATCATCACTATATCGTGGAGTTCATAATTATATGGCAGGGCTGCCACCGGTTTATGAGTTGTGCGCGCCCAAACTGGCTGGTCATCAAGAACCCAATCTCCAATGTACTCTATTCCTGCCTCCGATAAATGATCTAATGTTTCAAACGTTTGTGTTAATCCAGGTCCAAACCAGCCTCGGGGTCGCTTTCCACAAAATTTTTCAATAGCGTCTAACGAACGATCAATAACAGTCCTTTCATTATCTAGTTTATGCATTGGCAATTGCTCATAAGAGTGAGCGTTAAATTCCCAACCAGCATCAAGACAGGCACCTGCTACTTCTGGATAATCCTCGCATACACGCCCATTTAAAGTAACAGTTGGTCGTACTGATAATGCTTCCATCATTTTTTTTAACCGCCAAAACCCAACGCGCATACCATATTCATGCCAAGACCAATTAGGATGGTCTGGTGTCATTGGCTCTCCTTGAGGTGGTGATATAACCATCCTTGCCATTGCACGATCAATATTCCAAACCTCTAAAGCCAGTATGGGCCAAACAATTATACGTCCACCATCAGGTAAAGTTAGAATTGGTCGCTTTTCAATAGTTGAAAACTCTATTCGTTCACCAGGTTTCATGCCAACCATTTTCATCTCCATACATTTTATTCTTTTATAACTGCTTAATATAATAAAGCCTGATTGAATTTAATAATATGCTAATATATTAGTTAACAATCACGCTTCCAGCCCCACCATGCACAAACAGCATCTCCCATAATCAGCCGCTTGTCGTCTTCATCAAGCCAAGAAAGTTCCTCAGTAAACATTGTAATACAATCTCTCCATGAGCAAGGCATCTTAGTAATGTCTGTACCCCAGAAAGTGCGCTCCGGTCCAAAAGCGTCATAAATTTTACGAACATACGTTTGCATAATAGGAAATGGGTAAGATTCAGCTGAATAACCAGGCGCCCCTGTAACCTTAACAGCTATATTGGGATATTTTGCCAAAGCTAGCAAATCCGGCATATGGACCATTGCCTCATGATCCTTCATAGTTGTTAGGCCACCCCGACCACCCAGATGATCTATAGTAAGCCGAAGATCAGGATGACGTTCTGCTATAATATGAATCAAATCAAGGGAGTCAGTTGCCAGAATAGTAACTGGCACTCCAGCAGCCTCTGCCGCTGGCCATAACCAATCAGTTTTTCCATCCCGCATCCATTGGCGTTCTGGATCGTTGAGTAATACATATCTTAGCCCCAGCATGTTTGGCTGATCTAACCAGTTGTCTATAAGATCTTTTGATTTAGGATCTGTAAGTGGCAACTCCCCTAGCATCGCGAATCTTTCAGGGTGCTTTTTAACAGCGTCCAGTGCAACCTGATGGCAGTTTAGATCCCAATGAACGAGATGTATGACAGCAGCGTCAACACCGCTTTCATCCATCATTTTAATAGCTTCTTCCGACGAAAAAGACGTTACTTGCCTGTGAGAGAGGTTGCTGGGCAAACCATCACTCCATAAGTGGATTTGTGCATCAACAATCTGCATAGAATTATCGTTTCTCATCTACTTGACCTATCTAAATTTATGTCTTTATGTATAACATTAAATATTATACATAATTAATTGATTATATTATTTAAATTAAATATTTATGATATTTAGACAAAATAGATATAATATTTTACAAATCACTTAGAATTTAAATTTATAATAACGCCCTCGGAGAAGGGTTTCTCTGTTTCTAATTTTACTTTCTCCAATCTAGTGTCACTTAATGGTCGACGCATAGAGTCTGGAGAAATACCAGCTTTTAGAGCAGTCATTACGCCTACAGCTTCCCAATAATTATCGACCAGATGTAACTGACCTGGTGACCAAGGAAGCATTAGCAAATTATTTTTCATAAGGTTCTGGTTTTCTTTAACTGCTATAACAGGAACACCTTGTTCTAATGCCGCTAGTGTTGGTAACCCAACACATTTATCAGGAATGACTAGACAAGAAATATCTGCAGCGCTGATCAAACCCGACTCTCCAATTGAATCAGGTTCCGTAATTATACGTGGGCTTCGCTGCAAACCTTTCAGCATGCATTGAACAAATGTCATAGAAATAGCTTCAGCCGCGAGTCGTGGATCAACTAAACCAAGGTCAAAGTCAGCTACCTTATGGCTTTCAAGCATTGGTGAATGAGCAGCAGGAATATTATGAAGGATAGACACTGCATGTGTCAGCATAGCTTCCACACCACCCCAAGGATTGATCATTTCACCATGATTATGGAAATATTCCTCGTGGTATTCATCTTCAACTTCTACAACTGAAGCAATAGCAACTGCATCGAATGAATCTAAATTTTCATTAATTACCTGATTAATGCGCTCCAGGCCTTTAATTGTACCCGCTGCACTTCCGGACTTAGTAAACTCTGCTATCATTCGAAGTGGTGGACTTAGTTTAACCACTTTTGTGCAGTCTAAACCATAAGTTGCTCGCGCAGCGTTTACAGCGTTGATAGTATCATTTGCAAACATCTCAATCTCATGATCGTCAATGATAACTAGTAGACGGTTTGACCTTACAGGCTGTAATGAGGCTGTCCCCATCAGTAATCTGGTGATTGTACTTCCTTCTACGTACAAGGCATTATCTGGCATTTCGTTAAGATCTGATGCATTAACAACATTTGGATGCAGGATAAGATTATCACATGCTTCAGCAAGAACTCTAGCAGCTGGAGTTGCATCCCCAGCATGTCCACCAATTGTAGAGCCAATACCTGTCGGAACTAAAAAGACTGTATTGAAATCTTTTGTGCGTTCTATTTTTCGCTGTTTAAACTGAAATATGGATTGTAGTTTCTTATATTTATTGCGATCAATTTCTCTAAGCATACCAAATTCACATTGGTAATGAGTGTCATCCATATCTGTAATTGCAAAACGGACAGGAATAGCTCCATCCTCAACCTCTAAATCAATAGTTTTTTGTATTTGGCCAATCATATCTCTATGGCCAGGAGATGCAGGGATCAATAATTGTCGTTCGATTAGATTCATAACTATTATCTCATACTCGATCTAAGATCCGGGAAGAAAATTCCGTTGCCCCAAACCATTTAATCGAAAATTTTTCTGCTACTTTAGGGTCGTAATGCTTACACGAAAAAATATTTATATAAACAGCTTCCAACTGATCAAGTGTATGGATGACTATAGAGCTGGTTAGAATGAATTGTACTGCGGATGTGCCCTGAGTATGTGGCGAAGTCTGTTTATCATCCTCAGGAATACCAATGTCATCCCAAAAATATAATTCTTCGCGCTTCATATCAATCAAAACACAAAGTTCTTCAAAATATTTGCTTATGCTTTTTCGAGTAAATTTTAATGAATCACATCCATGGAGATCCAGGATTAATTCGATACCGTACTTATCAGTGAATAAACCTTTATTTTTTCCTATAGTATTATCTTCACTGTTCATATCTGCTGATTCCCTAGGATGAATTTAGTCTAGAATGACGTGTGGGATAATATTACAATCTTTGCTTGTCACCAATGTGTTATCCTCTCTGATGCATAGTCCAACAGCCTTACTAGCAACTAACCAGCACCCAACTAACGGGAAAAAACCATCATATTCAGGTAGAGACTGAAAACCTTGCACGATGCACGCATCATTACCATAAGGACCACCACTATGATGCTTAGTTTCTCCATTATGAATTATTTCAATATTTTCTCCTTGGCGTGATAAAAGTGGTTTGCGAACATAACTGCCATTATTTATAAGATCAGCAACGCTAGGATCATCTTCAAAAAATGACGGGAGAAGATTTGGGTGTCCCTCAAACATTCCCCATAACAATGGCATAAGACCTTTGTTTGATAGAATTATCTTCCATGGTGGCTCTATAAAACGAACACCACTGGATAATATTTTTAATCCAAATTCCTCCTCCATCATCCATTCCCAAGGATATAACTTAAAAAGAGTTGAAATAACCCGGTCGTCGAGATCAGTGAATTTTCCTTGGTCGTTTAGGCCAATATCTTCTATCGACAGAAAACACGTCTTTAAACCTGCTTCCTGCGCACATTCCTCTAAATAGTTGAGCGTCCCTTTATCATCTTCAATATCTGGATTACAAGAAAAGTGGGATAAATCTACAACATTTAAATGAGAAAAAGCTTGTACAATACTCTCATGTAAATCATTTAATTGATCGCAGCCTTCTGGGATCAGCCCTATCTCAATAGCCTCTTCTAACCACTCCCACTGAAATACTGCTGTTTCATAAAGAGCCGTCGGAGTATCAGCGTTGTATTCTAATAACTTTACAGGTCTATCACCGTCATAAGATAGATCCATTCTTCCATAGAGGTTCTTTTCACCTTTACGCCAGCTTTCAGCTATATAATCCCAATAAATTTCTTTAATCCCAAGCCGATGCAAAACGCCCTCGTTATTAATTGCACGGTCCACCACTTGAAAACACATATCTTCAATTTCTTGAGTAGGCCCTTCAATATCTTCTTCAATTTGGCGCAATGTAAATTGATAGTATGCGCTCTCATTCCATCCAGTAATGCCTTGATCAGCTATATATTCTAATTTGTGCTGACTAGCTGCACGCAACAGATTAGGACGTTCGTTCACAGTAATACGTTTCATAATGTTTGCTACGAATGTTTTTAGGACTGTTTCAATATTAATTTAATTATGTGGCAGCAGAGCCAAACCTGCGTCCAGAAGAACCAAAACCTCCGCGAGACTGGGTCCTGCTTTTAAAGGTTGGCTGGCTTGTTGCAGAACGAGCAATCTGGGTTCGACCGGTTGCTTTTCCTGCGCTTCTATTATCTGCTGTACGAAAAACATTTGGTTTAGCAGCGGACCTATACAAGGGTTGCGAAATCATGGACCTCCGTCCACCAATCATAGACCCCATCATATAACCCATCATCAATGGCATAAAAATCGACCCACCACTTGACGTTTGATATGGAGCCTTCTCGCATCGGTTAGCGCCAAAATCTGCCTGACAATCAGCCTTAGAGGCATATTTAGGGGCAACTGCGGCGTGTTGGCTAAGTGCTTCCTTAAAATTTATTTCGCATTGATCAGCTGGTACGAGCGACTCGCTTTTACACTGTTCTACAGTCTTATAGACAGAGGCTTCTACCTTGGGCTCTTCCCCACAAGCAGTGAGTGCTATCATACTGACGCTAGCCATCAAACTGATTGGAACAGAAATTCTACGCTTCATTTTATTTTCCTTCTAGCACCAACCACGGATACCTTTGTCTAGATAACTACTCCTGCACATCAATACGCATTTTTTGTTAACTTGTCATTGAAGCAGCGTTTAATACCCCGCCAGCAAGCGACGCAGAACCAAGCCATACTCCGCTAGCAATTTCATTATTTTCAATTCGAGCTGAAATTTTGGGTATAGGCAAACGTACAATAATAAAAATTGTAATTTGAATAATCAAAGCAATAATTCCCCATATGACACAATCCAGTAATGATACTGAATGTGAAATTGCACTAGCTAGTGGCAAACAAAAACCAATCAAACTACCAGCAAAGGCGATTGAGGCCGCAACATTATTATCTCGAATCAGTGTAATCTCATTATGGGGCGTAACCCACGTATAGATAATAACGTAAAATAACGTTAGAAATGCAGCAGTTGCAATATAAGCCAGGAACCATGGTAACTCATTAAGTGAAAGGCCAACTATTTCCATAAGACTTAATCTCCTCAATAGCCAATATTGATAATGTATATATTATGTTGCACAGGGTAATGATTCTCAGTTTTAACAACATAGTAATAAAACTATAAAATTTTACTACCGCAAAGTCACCCAATAGTTCTAAATAAAAAAATTAATTTATCTGATAAAGTTTTTTACAAAATCTGCACCTAACCCCACTTCCTCAAAGTGGTTTCGTGCCGTCTTAACCCGGTCGAAAACATCCGAAGTTCCTGTTGTCTTTCCATCCTCATCACAATACAAAAGAGCACCTGTATTGTGGAATAACGTAATCATTTTATCACCTTCATCAACTACTAAGGTATGCACATCTCCTGGCGGTTCGTATAAATAGCTGCCAGCTGTTGCTTCCCAGTTGCGCTCTAGGTAGCGCCACTTGCCTTCAACTACAAAACCATGGACGGGCGCAGGATGACGGTGACGCGATATAATCCCGGGCTCTGTGACTTTAACAAAGTGCACCCAATAGCCTTGGCTAACGTTTAGGCAAAGCGGTCGCGACCAACGTCCCGGACCTATCGGAACCCAAAGACGGTCATCTTCTGGATCAAGACCATCTTTCCAATATAATTCATCTGTCATGTCTTGCGGAATTAGAGGTGAATATATTCTTTCAATATTATCCGGCATGAATGTATCCTTTATAATTACTTAAGCGCATATTTTATTATTGTTTTATAACTAATGAATACTATTTCGGAATGTTAATTCTATCGTAACTGAGTAAATACATCGTTTGCAAAAAAATAAGAATTTGTAGGTATAGTAATAGTTATTAAAACAATCTTATTGCCTAACATTCTATATATATTTTTACTACACATTACTGGGCTGATAGTTTTACAGCTATTAAGTATTTATTTTATTTAAATACTTAAGGAACACAAAGAGGTTACTGAATAAATGACACCTCTTTAACATATAATTCTACCTGATGATTTCTTCCGATGGCCACTAGGCCAATTGCCACTATATTTTTTGACTTAATGTTTTTTGCCAAGGGAAAACCTGATCTCGTAAACTCAGAAATTGGGAGTAATATTTGACTGTAATCTTTACCAGCAATGAATTCAGATTGATAGTACTGCCATGGTAAAAACATTCCAGTAGTCCGCAAATGAATGAAGTATTTCTGGTTATTTCCTTTTACTATAACCTTAACAAATTTTGCTTTATCTAAATGTATCTCGCTTAAATCTCTTCGAATTTGAATAAAACCGCCGTTGTTTTCTATGGTTACATTACCTGATAATAAAGCGACAGATATTCCTTTACTTGTTTCATAGATAACACTTCCTGTTGAAAGACCTCCCATTACATCATCTGAAATAAACTTCCACTCACTTGTATTTTGAAAACTATCTATAAAAATAGTTTCAGCATATATGTTTTTAGGCATAAAAATAAATAATAATAGTAATATAGAAAGTATCAGTAAGGTGTTTTTTTTATAAGGTTATATGAGGAGTGTTTTTCCAATAATTTAGACTTGCTCATTAACCACCCTTAACCTGAGGCATTTAAAGTTAAAACATGTTTATCGCATTACGTTTTTTCATTTATCCAAGATTTAATTACAGTTATTTGATCTAGAGTAAAAACTCTTGGAAGGTTTTAATAGTATCTTGTAAATTACCCCTATCAAAACTAGCTGCAACATACCTATCTGGACGAATAAGAAGAGCTTGATCCCGATGCGATCGAATTTTCATTAAAGTAGAGTCCTGTATTGGGTTCAGTCTTACCACTCCGTCACTACTATCAACAAGATTATAGCCAATAGCTATTATTTTTATCGCTAATTCGGGCCACAGTTGTTTTTTAACTTCATTAACGAATCCAATTAATGATTCGTCTTGAACGAGGATAGAAAAATTTGAACCAATTATATCGTCTAATCGAACTTTTGAACCGTTTAAATAACAAACTGGTGATTGTGGTAACATTTGACCAACAAGAGAACCTGAAAATACCTGCGAGTTAAGATTGACAAAAGCACCTCTTTCGTATCGAGGAGGAGGTTTAAACTTCATTGAAGTAATAAAATCTCTAGCAGCAGGAAAGCGTTTCATCCACTGTAATAAACTAGTTCTGAAAGCAATATCAGATTCTCCCTGAGGCATTATTATATCACCCATTGCAACTGCGAGCTGTATCATTGTCCAAGCGGGATTCCTTCTTTCTTCTTCATATGTTGATAAAAGTTTATTTCCACATTTCCCTTTAACAGCTAAAGAAAGCTTCCAGGATAAATTATGTGAATCTCTTAAGCCTGCATTCATACCTTGACCGGCAAAAGGTGGTGTTACATGTGCCGCATCTCCTAATAGGAAAACTCTTTTATCTTGCCATTTTTCGGCAATTTTAGCCTCGAATGTATAGACAGCAGCCCTTAAAACATCTTTTTTATGAATTTTTCTTATCGGTTTAAGGCGATTTAAAATATTTTTAAGATCTAAAAGGTCAGATGTTTTTTCATCTGGTTTAGCTCTAAATTCATATCGGCGGCCCCCATTAGGCGCAGGAACACTGACATAGGGTTTATTGCTACTACAAAAGAATTTTGATACCGGTTCAGTATCTGGGTCATTAAGTGTGTCCAAGATTAGCCAGTCTTCTGGATAACTATCGCCCTTCATTTCTATTCTAAGATCTTGCCGAACTTTGCTTCTGGCTCCATCTGCTCCTAGAAGATAACTAGTAACAATATTTTTTTTCTCATTATTAGGCCCTCTAACCGTTACAGTTACATAAACACTATTTTGCGAAAAGCTCTCTAATTCTGTAGAAAAACAGACCTTCACGTGATCAAAACGGTTAAGCCCGTCTAATAGAGTTTTTTCGAACAGAGGTTGAAATATTGCTGTTCTTCTAGGAAACCCAAATTCAACGGGACCAGGACCAACCTCTGCGAAAGGCTTTCCATCTTCACCGTAGTATCGAGCACCGTTACTGGGTAATGCATACGGAAGATAAGCTCTATCTAAGCCAACAGCTTGAAGTGTACGACAGCCTTCATCATCAAGAAGTATCGCTCGGGGAAGTTTATAAAGTCCTTCATTTTTCTCTATCAGCAAAGTATTCACGCCGTAAAGTCCCAATAAATTCGCAGTCATCAGTCCGATGGGACCTGAACCTACAATTATAATTTGTATATTATCGGGAATATCGTTCATTTATGCTCTAAAGTATTTACAATAAAGTGATGACCAGCCTACTCAGTTAAATAACAGAACCTTCCCTTTGTATAGCAACCCACGCTTGGATGTTTTTTTCAACCTTTATGGGAAGAACTCTCCAGTACATAATGAATGGCGTTCCATCTTTTTTATAATTTATAGCTTTGCCTTCAAATTTGTTACCGGATTTCAAAGCAGTCTTGAGACGAGCTATGACTTTCTTATCCGTACCCGAACCTTGTAGAATCCTAGGTGTTTTTCCTATTACTTCGGAAGGATCATGACCAGTAAGCTTCTTGAATGAGTTATTTGCATAAATAATTCTTTCCTTGGCAGAGGCTTCAGTAATTAGAATTGAATCAAAGCTATTATCGGCAAGAACCTTCAACATCGCTATACTGGTCTCTGTTGTTCCAAGAGTTTTTTCAATTGTGGAATTCATTTTTCCTCGGGTTTATAATTACATTAATATTATTATCATACTTGTATAACGATTTTTACGTAGACAAGGTTCATTTAGATCACAGCTTATTTTCTACTGCTGTATAACTCTGCATTTTTAAATATTAATTACGTTATAATTTTCCCTGCTGTTTTCATTAGCTTTTTACTAAAACTCTAACTAGCAATAAAACAGGACAATAGTTAGAAATTTTTATCGGTTCCGTTCAGCTATTAGCGTTACAACTTCATAAGCCTTTTGGCATTTCCTTCAAATAAGGCCTCGAGATCATTACGCTCTAGTTCCAGACTGTTAATTGCTTCAATGGTCTTGGCCGTTGGTGCAAATGGGAAATCAGTCGAAAAGACTGTGTGACCAACCCCAAAATATTTTACGCCACACTCAATACCAAGCGTTGCTCCAAACATCGCTGTATCGGCATAGAAATTCTTGAAATACTCAGCATGAGGTTTCTTCAAAGCAGGCAAGATGCCGGTAATGTCTTCATCCGTTGTTCGTGCGCCCAACACGTCCATGCCAGGGCCAACCCTGCCATCAAAATAGGGAATCATACCGCCCATGTGGTGAGTAATGATCTTGAGATCAGGGTGACGGTCATACATGCCGCAATAGACTAGTCGCGCCATCGCAACGGAGGTCTCGTAAGGCCAGCCAAAACACCACCACATTTCATAGCGACTACGTTCTTCACCTCGGTAATCTGACATCTCTGCACCCCGCGAGGGATGCATCCAGATTGGTAGGTCGTATTCCGCCATCGCGTTGAACAACGGCAGGTATTTGAGCTTGTCGAGCGGTTCACCGTTGACATTGGTGAAGATTTGTACGCCACGGGCACCAAGGTCTTTGATCGAGCGGTGCAACTCTTCCATCGCTCCTTCCATGTCTAGCATGCACAAAGCAGCGGCAAAGCCTACAAACCGGTCTGGATGTTTGATGCATACCTCGGCCATCGCATCATTAGCAACACGGGCGAGGTGGGTGCCCGTTTCAGTATCCGTGATGTCTTCGAGGGGTGGAGGGGGAAGTGATATTAGCTGCTTGTAGTCGCCGTAGGCATCCATCTTCCGGAAACGCTCTTCAATATTGTAGACAGGCACGACGGCCTGCATACGCTTGCCTATATTCCCCAGACGCGGGGCAGCTTTTGACATCTGCTCATAAAAGGTGCCAGGAAAGATATGCGTATAAATATCGATTAACATGATACTCTCCTGTTAATTTTCTCTGGGATCGATAGTCCCAACAAATTCTGTAATGTATAATTTTTTCATGTTCGTTTAAAATTTTAATAAAAATATAACTGCAAACAGAGTCTAGTTATCATTAAATTAGATTATTATTTGGAGTCTTTGAAAGAATACATTCATGGGTATATTATTTATGTGAGTGAAGAACAACCTGTTAAAACTTACCAGATATACTAGTATCTTTCACCAATTTTTGAGGGTAACTTGCAACAGTTAGATCGACTTGTATTACGAAATGTGTGGTTATCTTCCTGGGTGTTGTCTTTTTCTTTATTGGGCGATGCTTTGCTTTATGTAGTTTTGCCAGTTCATGCTGATGCCTTTGGGGTTAGTATGATTATTGTAGGATTTTTACTCGCCGTAAATCGAATTATCAGAATATTTGCTTATGGCCTTATTGCCCATCTAGTTGAACGGATTGGAGTAAAAAGACTTTGTTTGATTGCTGCAGCAACTGCCTCCATATCTACATTTGGATATGGATGGTTAGATGGAGTTATAGCTTTAACACTATCACGTATGCTCTGGGGACTTTCTTTTGCGGCACTTCTTCTTGTTACCCTCACTTTTGCTGCTGTAAATCAAAAAAAAACTGGTACTAGGATCGGTATTAGCCGTTCAGTTGAGCAGATAGGTCCTTTACTAGCAATGACAGGTGGGGCTTGGCTTGCTACAGTTGTAGGTCCAAGAGATGTATTTATTTATCTTGGTATAGCAACAATTTTCTCAGCCTTTCTGGCATTGATGTTAAATGACAAGGCACAGCCAGATAGATTTAAAAAGCCAATTATCCGCAACCATATCTTTCCTCGTCCTGATAGTCTTGATCTACTTATTTTCTGGATGGGGGCTGGAATTGATGGTGTCTTCATCGTTTTGATTTCATTGATGTGGACGCAGTATTTGTCAGTACAAATGGCTATTTTAGTTGGTGGAAGTATTTTAGCCGCTCGGAGGCTATGTGAGATGATTGTGGCGCCGACGGCTGGTATTATAGCTGATAAACTAGGAGTTCGCATACCCTTGTTTATAACAGTTTCTCTGGCTATTGCCGGGTTTAGTTTAGTTGGATTTAGCTTTCTTATACTTGGATCAATTGCATTGGTTCTTGCACGTGCTGCTTTAGGCACATTATTTCCAGCAGCAGTCGCCAAAATTTACCCTGAAAATAAGGTAAAGGCACTTGCACGAAATCAGACATGGCGGGATATTGGTGCGGCGGCTGGACCTTTGATAGCTGGTTCATGTTTCGGTATCATATCACCAGAGTTAATGCATATTTTAGTGGCCATAGCATTTAGTGTCACCTTTTTTGTGTTTAGCAAGTCAACGGATTGCAAATTACTTTTATAACAAAGCTAATTTTACTGTAAACGTCGTATAGAACAATGCTTGGTAATGAACATTATAATTGCAACTATTTTGTGACACCTATTCTTCTATTTCAAGCTACCAGTTAAGTCACAAAAATGTGGCCAAGTTTTGTCCCCTTCTTAAATTTATAGGAAGTTGATAGTGTTATTTATAGACTAATTTTGAGTTGTCAGTTTATGATACCCTACTTTTCATTCACCAATAAATCTGTCAGAGTTCATGAATGAATGAAAAAAAACCCACAGTATCTCCAGTCAATTTAGTGGAACGCAATGGACTTAAATACAAAAAATTCAATGACGTTCCCTTTACTGGTTCTGTAAAAGGCAAACAAAAAGGAACTTATAAAGACGGCAAGAAAGAAGGCCTTTGGGAAAGATATCACTGGAATGGTCAGTTAGAGAAAAAAGGAACTTACAAAAACTTTAAAAAAGATGGTCTTTGGGAAACTTATTACGAGAATGGTAAATTAAAGAAAAGAGGAGCTTACAAAGATGGTAACGAAGATGATCTTTGGGTATCCTATTACGGGAATGGTCAGTTATTGTCTAAATCAACTTACAAAGACGGTGCCAGAGAAGGCCTTTATGAATACTATGACGAGAATGGTAAATTAAAGAA
>Ga0209403_10000284_pt1 | contig 80896 bp, 75 predicted proteins | sample ArcticOcean_MG_C_8_FD_187440 | JGI IMG/M metagenome (GOLD analysis project Ga0209403, IMG submission 187440) | Marine microbial communities from western Arctic Ocean - ArcticOcean_MG_CB11_86 (SPAdes) (version 2) | ecosystem: Environmental > Aquatic > Marine > Oceanic | place: Arctic Ocean...
CAAAACCTGAGATTAGCGGGCTAGACTGGAGCAACAATGAGCAGAAATGTGTCTCTTAGAATTTAGTGTCAGTGGTGCCAAATGGGCTGACGACGTACAGGCAGAAGTACCGCAAAGGGTTCATTATTTAAGAGGTGCTTGGCACAGAGAACCGCATGGCCTAAACCTAACGCATCACTCTGCCGTACAGAGGTCACCGTAACACTCTCGGGTATGATGTTTTTGACCGTGCCCAGGATGGTCTCTTTGCCCTTCTTTTCTAATCGGTGCTCAAGCTCATAGTGGCCATCAAAATGGTTTTCGATGGCCTCTTTGCCGCTGCGGGTAACCAATATAATCTCTGTGATGCCCGCCGCGATCGCCTCTTTAACCACGTGCTCAATAATAGGTCGGTCATACACGGGTAATAATTCTTTTGGGATCGCCTTAGTCGCATTCAGCATCTTCACGAGTGCGGCCTGCCAGATCTCGTGCAGTGGGGCTCAAAATAAATTGCACAGAAAAGTTTATCGCACTTTTATGTTTTTTTTGACGGGTGCAGATTAAATACCTGCCCCTTTATATAGAGCCGCCTTAAGCTTTTGACGCGGCTTCGTTATAACCACAGGCTACTATCGATTCAGCCGAACTAGGCGTCCTCTACAGTCCTGAAGGCATAATGCCTAATCAATACCCCTAGAACGCTTAACATTCCACCCAGAAGAGTCCCTAATACACAGATCAATGCACGATTGGGTCGAGACTTTAGCTCCGGAATAACGGCAGGATCAAGTGTTCTTAACAGATATTCCGGCGACACTTTGGCCAGCATCACTATCTTCGTTTGCTCTTCGATGAGTTTGAAAAATACATTCTGCAAATCAGCCAAGGATGTACTTTCGATCTGTTCTTTAAGATAAGCAATAGCCTGCTCCGCCTCCGCAACATCTTGTTGCATGATGCTGGAATTAATATCGTCCACCAGCCAATCAACCCACTGCTTAGCGACGATCGGTGAATAATGTTCAACGGCTATGCTTACAAAACCAGATTGCTTGTCCTGGCTCACCGATAAAATCCCCATGAATACTCTGTGCGCTTGCTGCAACGAAGGCGCCGCTTTTTTTGGTAGTCTTACATCGCTCACCCACTTATGTGTCGCTAAATCGTAAACCCTTGGGTCAATCTTAAGCTCCCCCGATTCTGCATCCCACTCCTCAGCTGCCATCAGTGGCGCCAGTATGTCGTGGCGTTCAATGAATTCGGAAACGAATTTCCGAGACTTCAAAATCTCAAGCCCGAGTGCCGTTTTATCGGCAGAGCCACTACCGACATCAATCCCAGCCAGACTCGCCAGGCCACCGTATTGGGCCGCCAATGCAGACAAGCCGCCGCTACCTTGCTGTTCGTTGGGCGCCAATAGAGCCTCGGCTCGGTAAATATTGGGCAACATCAATGCGACGGCAACGGCTATCATTGCCGCTGCGAAGCTAATGCCACCAATCAGCCACTTCCCCGCCCACAACACGCGAAACAACTCTCGAAGATCAATCTCGTCGTCGTACGGTGCCGTAGAGTTTTCTTGCTTTGATTCGCTCATGACTATCTTTTAAACGTATTAAGGGCCGCAAGCCCAATCGCACTCTGATACAAAATCTGAGTAACACTCGTCCACAGGCTCAACGGACTTATCGGATTCGTTTCCAGCGGCACAACGATTGTGTCACCGGGTCGAATTTCCATGCCCCTAGCTCGCCCAAACCACCTCCGCTTGCGGATGATGAGCGCACCGTTAGCGCGAACTATGTAAATCAACTTCTTGTCCGCTCTGCGCGTCAACCCACCGCTAAGATCAATGTACTCATCGCGTGACAAACCAGATTGATACAGGTGCGAGGAATTTTGTTGGGTTTCGCCGAGAACGGTAACAACCTGTGATGCCGTCGGTATTAACAAACGATCACCGTCGCGTACTTCGATGCTCCCTACCGAACGAGCAACATCATTTTGAAGGGTAATAACGAGCCGCCCGACTGCCTCCGTGTTTTTTAGATTCTCCAGGAGTACCTGAGCCGTTTGAAGCGAATCGCCGTCACCCGAATCTGCCTGCAATGACGTGGCAATTTCATATCTTATCGAGGCAATATCCGTTTCCATGCGGCGCGTCAGTGTGTCGATTTTTTCCTCTTCCTTTTCCTTAAGATACTCCCTCAAGAATACTGCGCCCTCGGGAAATGCATCCGGTGTAAGCCCACCAGCACGCTGAATGACATCAGCCAAAGTCTCACCACGCCACACTCGGTAGGAACCTGGAAACACGATCTCGCCCTCAAGCGTAACGGTCCAGATAGAGTCCCATTCAGGAATGCGTTTGATGGCCAGATAATCATGTTCTTTGAGAACAACGTCCGCATTCTCATCACCGCGACGAATCGCATCCAGATCAATATTGACAAATTCGGTTTCGCGCCCGACTCCGGACGCCACCGAGTATCGCGTAAGCTCGGCATTAAACCCGTAGGCTTCCTCAGAAAGGCCGCCACCGGCCCGAATAAGATCACTGACTCGCATTTCGGTTTCAAGCGGATACACGCCAGCAGCTCGAACGGGACCGTCGATCTGCACCATGGCAAACGGTGCGTCATGCGTAACGTGCAGCCGCAACTCGTCAAGAATAGGAGTAATGACGTCCTCGCGGCTACCTGGCATGGAAAAAGCTGGCAGAGCATTATCGGGATCATATGTGTAAGCGCCATCCGCACGACTGAAAACATTAACCGTATCTCGCGACTCCAAAACAATATCAGCCGCGCTGCCAGGTGACACGAGCGCATTGGCGAGATCGACGGAAAAAACCTCGATCGACTCGTTCGGCGCCTGCTCGCGCCGGATGAGCACATAATGAGTATCAGCGTTGGGTTGCAGCTCTTCCACAGTGGTGATCAGGTCCGTCAACCACATCCCCTGTCGCCACTGGTAGTTGCCGGGTCGGTGTACATGGCCCGACAGCATCACCGTTTCTTCGAGTCGTGGCAGAACTTGCGGTATGACGAGCGAATCGCCTGCCCGAACCGGTTCCTGACTAGCGGCACTATTCGTCAAGTCGACGGAAAGTATCTTGCGTTCTCGATCGGTGTCGATGCGTTGCAGTTCTGCACCCTGCCCGAACGCATCGTCCGTCAGGCCGCCGGCTATTGCCACCACGTCCGCAATCGTGGCGCCCGCACGCGTCTCGTATATCGCTGGTCGCTTGACCGCACCGCCAATCGACACGGTGTTACCAAGGGTCGGCACGAAAATGACATCTCCAGGCTGCAACCGTCTGTCATCCGATGTGTCGCCGTACAACAACAAGTCGTAAAGATCGAGGGTCGCAACCGTTTGACCGTTTCGTTTCAGCTGTACGTCACGCAACGAGCCCACCCTGCTGATGCCGCCGCTGCGATACAAAGCGCTGCTGATCGTCGCGAGTCCGCTAACGACGAAGGAGCCTGGCCGGTTGACATCGCCGAGCACGAATATACGAATCGCTCTCAACTGCCCCATCGTGACACTGACCTGCGTGCCGATCAGCATCTCTTTTACACGCCGGCTGATGTCAGCACGAAATTCCGAGAACGGGATTCCAGCCACGTTGACCGGACCAAGCTCGGCCACGTTCAGAATGCCGTCTCGCGTGACGTCGTATTCGTAGATGTTGTTGACATTGCCGAATAACTGCACCCGCACTGTATCGCTCGGGCCCAAAACATAGTCGGGCGGGACCGGGCCAGTCATCGGTGGATCGAAGCCCGCTTCATTCGACTCGAATAGATCATAGCCAAACGGCTTGGGCGTACTGGCGCTCGGTTCTTCGCTCTCTTCCTCATCAGCCAGGCTCTCTTCCTCATCAGCCAGGCTCTCTTCCTCATCCGACTCCTCGCGCAAGGGTTGCACGGGTTGCTGTGCAGCTGCGCTCTGCTGGCTTTGAGCCTGTCGAATGGCATCCATTGCCTGCTGCCGCTGCGCGGGTGGCAGTTGGTTGAGCATTTGTTGTTGGGTTGGGGAGAGCTGGAAGGTTTGGGCTGAAACAGAGGCGCTTGCAAGGGCGAGCAACAGCGTAGCGAGAATGAGCCGCAATTGTCGCGCGCAGGACGCGCTCCTACGAAGAGAGATCAATGTGAGCTCCATTGGATGAATCCGGTGACATCTGAAACCGAGGTGCTTGTTACTTCATCCTGGAGACGACTGTAACCGAGCCCTGCGTAGAATCGTCCGAAGCGCGTGTGTTGCTCATGCGAGATTTGCAAATCTGTTAGCTCTTGTGGTGTCGGTGACAGCGTATGCCCCGGGTTTGGTGCACCTAGTCGATTGATTAGCATATGGCGTAATGAAACGTTCCAACTATGACCCGAGGATTGTACCAGCGTTGAACCCATCGAGTAGGACTAAGGTGTCGCCATCACCGGAAAAACCGAGCGCGCGACCATTGTAACGATACCCGGTTTGGAAGAAATGGTGCTCGTAGGCACAATTCGGGCGTGCAGAGCCTTCGCCCAGGGCACCTTTGTGGCAGCTTGAATTTGTGACTTCGAAATGCGTCCGGTGCGATACATCTCCGATCATGCCCCAGTATTCCACGCCGACCTGCTGCATCCACAGGTGAAGCTGGGCCCCGGTCTTTCGCGTATCCTCAGCAATCCACTGCATATAGAGAGCCACCGGCACTTGTCGGAGCAACGTCCAACGAATGTCGATGCCACCGAGCTGGTTACCGGGTTCATCTTCCGGATCGACATTGGCACCTGCATTGTCATTGCCATTCAACAGTCTGAGGAAGGTCTGCATATCACAGGGCCTGCCGTCACCACACCACTGCGCCGCTCGCGATAGCCCAATCTCCAGTCCGCGGGTGGGCCGAAAGCTGCCGCGCATACCAAAGAGCCATCCGTCTTCAACAACACACTCGTCATCCATCAAATACATAAACGTCGTGAATGTCCAGGGACCCATCCAGCTTAGCCACTTGCTCTTGTAGGGCAGACTGCTGATTCGTTGCAGACCGACTCCGGGCATTGGTCTCGCGTTTGTCGACAAGATCAGGCTGCCGTCCCTGCCAAGGGCCCCACCATCGCTCCTGCCAACCGGCAGTGACGATCCAGTTGCCCAAGGCGGCCCCGACGTAGCTCCCGTCAGGCCGGACTTTTTCATCGTCAAAGGGATTCGCCGCATAGGTCGCCGCGAGGTTCACCGTGAATCGTTCGCCCAGCCAGCTCAGCGCCGCTCGTGCTTCACCTTCTTCCCGCGGCGTATTCTCAAACGAACGGATCGTTCTGGGATTGAATGAGCCTGATGCACTGGCTTGCACATGCATGGTGCTCGTATTCAATTCGAAGCGCAGGCGCTGTTTTACCCGATCGTAAGCCGCCCGAACCGGAACGCCGAGTGACTGAACATCAGTCTCACTCAGGGCCAAACTCACATCGCCAAACGCGATCGGCCATGCGCTGATCGGGATGTTGATGACGCCGCTATCGCTCAACAGCAGCAAATCACTTCTAAGTTGGGTCTCGCCGGGGGCAGCAATGGGCGCTGCTACTGCCCAGGCTGGCAACAAGCTGCAGAGCAGAACAATACGTATTTGGGCGGAAAACAACATCCGCGAAGTGTGGCAAAACGATACTGTGGTAGCAAGACCATTATGAGCGCGATCGGCTGTACAAATAACGCAAAACGATCCTGTTCCAACGCACGCTTGATCTTGATGGTCCATCCCATCTGGCTGGAATACTAAATTATCTAAGCATCCTCTGGAGACCAGAGACACACACCATCACGGCCGGTTTTCTTGATGTGATAGAGCGCTTGATCTGCCCGGGCAATAATTTGTTTTGCCGTTTCACCCCCGGACGGATCATTCACCGCCATGCCAATTCTCAAGGTAACCTTGACGGGGCCTTTACGCGTACGAATGTCCGTACCTTGCAGATTGCGGCGGATACGCTCACCGATGCCTATTTACAGCTGGGTTTGCGGCGCCGCGAAACTGCTCGACGACTCCAGGGCGGAAAGCATAACTATAAGAATTTTAAGGAGTTTTTGCATGTTAAATGGAGTCGTATTGGGTGCAAGCGATGATAGCAGTATATGGGGACATAAGCCCAATATGCGCGGTTCACCCAGAAACACCGCTCACGCTTGCGCACCGCACTCCGTAACCTGTGGAGGAAGTGCGGTATCGAGCGAGAGGTTCAATCGTACGACTCGCTTACGCCAGCCTGACTTACCGCTTGACTTTTTCGTTTGCGAGTTTCTTGCCGAGCTCGACGCCCCACTGATCGAACGAATCTATGCCCCAGATGACGCCCTCCACAAACACCTTGTGCTCATAGAGAGCAATGAGTTGGCCAAGGACTTCCGGGGTCAGCTCATTGAAGTGAATCGTATTGCTGGGCCGGTTGCCTTCGTGAACCCGATAGGACTCAAGGTCGTCGTCGGTGCCGGCCATTAATGCCTCGGCCTGTGCACGGCAGTTGGCCGTTGCCAGATCCGACGTAGCCGGAAGAATGAAGTCCACCGGCACCAAACGTGTGCCCTGATGGAGCAACTGCATGAACGAATGCTGTGCGTTGTTGCCCGCCTCGCCCCAGATGATCATGCCCGTGTCGCAGCGTACCGGTTTGCCGTCCATACGCACGCTCTTGCCGCTCGACTCCATTTGCAGTTGTTGCAGGTAAGCCGGGAAGCGATCCAGTCGGTTGTCATAGGGCAAGATTGCCTGAGCCTGAGCGCCGTAGAAGTTGTTGTACCAGATGCCAATCATCGCCAGCAGCACCGGCATGTTTTCATCGAGTGGCGACTGACGGAAATGCAGATCCATCCGTCGACCGCCCGCAAGCAACTGACGAAATACATCCATGCCAACCACCAGCGCGAGCGACAATCCGACCGCCGACCACAGCGAATATCGCCCGCCAACCCAGTCCCAGAAACCGAATCTGAAATCCGTGCGAATGCCGAAGTCGTCCATCGCCTCATGATTGGTCGACGCGGCAACGAAATGGTATTGCACGGCGACCTGATCCAGCTTGTCGACGACCCAGGTGCGCGCCGCTTTTGCATTGGTCATCGTTTCGAGCGTCGTGAAAGTTTTGGAACAAACGACAAACAGCGTCGTCTCCGGGTTCAGCTCTTTGGTTAAGTCTTCAAGCTGTATGCCATCCACGTTCGACACGCTGTGAAAGCGCATTCCCTCTTTCCAATACCCGCGCAGCGCCTTGCTTGCCATTACCGGGCCAAGGTCCGATCCGCCGATACCGATGTTCACGATATCCGTCAGTTTCTTGCCGGTACTGCCCTTGATCACACCGCTGTGAACGTCGTCCACGAACGACTCCATCTTCGTCAGTACTTTCCAGACTTCTGTGATGCCCGGTGTATTGTGAGCGACGAAATCTGCGATCTTGGCTCGCAGCGCAACGTGCAAAACCGAGCGATCCTCAGTCTCGTTAATCTTTTCGCCTGCAAACATGGCCTCAATGGCCGTTGGCACGTCAGCTTGCTTGGCCAATTGCGCGAGCAAATGCCTTGTTGAGCTATCGACATGGTTCCTGGAGTAGTCGAGCGTGAGATCGCCCGCTTCCAGCGAGAATTTCTCTTCGCGATTCTTGGATTTCGAAAACAAGTCGCGTAGATGGCGCTCACGCATATCATCCCGATAATGCTCGGCCAGCTTTTTCCAGGCCAGCAGGTCAGTTGGGTATCGTGCGGAGAGTTTTCTTGCGGTGTAGGTGTTAGCCACTGTTATGCGCTTTCTTTGAGTTCGTCCTTGTAAAACTCAAGATACCACTCGACGAAGTTCTTCACACCGACTTCAACCGGCGTGCTCGGCTGATAGCCAACGTCCTTCGCGAGGTCTTCGGTATCTGCCCAGGTATCTGGCACGTCGCCAGGTTGCAATGGCAATAAGTTCTTCTCTGCTTTCCGGCCAACGCATTCTTCGATGACTTCGATATAACGCATCAACTCGACTGGCTGTTGGTTGCCAATATTATAAATTCTATAGGGGGCGCGACTGGTGCCCGGATCGGGATCCGCGGCATTCCATTCAGAATTGGGTTCCGCCGTGTGATCCATTGTGCGGACCACACCCTCAACGAGGTCGGCAACGTAAGTAAAATCGCGACGGTGGTTACCGTAGTTAAATACATCAATCGGCTTTCCTTCAATGATGTTTTTGGTAAACATAAATAAAGCCATATCCGGTCGACCGAACGGACCATAAACCGTAAAAAAGCGCAGCCCCGTCGTCGGCAGATCGTAAAGATTTGAATACGTATGCGCCATCAGCTCGTTGGCTTTTTTGGTTGCGCCGTATAACGCAAGGGGATGATCAACATTTTGGTGAATGGAAAATGGCATCGCGGTGTTCGCGCCATACACGGAACTAGACGAGGCATAGACAAGGTGCTTAATATTATTGTGCCGGCACCCTTCCAGAATATTCATTGTTCCAACGATATTACTTTGGATGTACGAATGCGGGCTTTCAATCGAATAGCGAACACCTGCCTGCGCTGCCAGATGGACGACCTTGTCGAAGCCCTCTTCGGCAAACAACTTTTCCATTGCACAACGATCAGAGATGTCCGCACGGACCATAGAAAAATTATCAAACGGCGTCAGCATTGCTGCTCTTGCTTCCTTTAGGCTTACGTCGTAGTAGTCGTTGAAATTGTCGATACCGACAACGATATCGCCCCGCTCCAGTAATTGCTTTGACGTAAACGAACCTATAAACCCGGCGGCGCCTGTAACCAATACCTTCATTTCTCTAATTTCCTCTGGTCACAATCTGTCGTCGGTGTTGGACCAGAGGTCACCTTCAATATTGTCGGCAATCGATGTTCATGATCGCCCTGATTAATTCGTTCCGGCTGTAACCGACGAAAACATTTTCGTTAAATTTCAAACCCAACCCCTTCTCCAAAACCGGAATGAAAAACTCTTCAGCCGCGCCGGGATACTCCGTCGATTCGTACACGACGATGCCACCCTTTTTAAGTATTCCGGACAGTGTCATGCTGGCGTTGCGCAAGGGCGTAAGCAATGGCCGATTGGTGTTGGCACAATCACAACATAAAAATTGCAAGCCGCGAGATCATCGACAGACGACGAAAACTCTAGTTGCGTTTCTGGGGACAACTCATCCTTTGAAATTACCAGAGTCAAATCGGTACCACCCACGAGCTCTTCTTTACGCGATGACTTTATATCGAAGTCCACAATCGAATACTTTCGACCGAACTCAACCGCTAATGGGAGACCAACATAGCCTAGCCCAACCACACCGGTTTCTATGTCCTTTAGATCGAAATTCATGCGCACTGCCTGTCTCGATTCGCCAATAACGTGCTTTTTTTACTGTTGGAACGCATTAAAACACAGCAAGACGACGATTTGGGTGATACGTATCGCATCAAAACTTGTCGCGTAATGCGATGGGAATTTGTTTCGGTTATAAAAACGGATAAATTATCGAAGGCGTATCGAAATATCGTTGGGCCATTGTGAGGAACGACTAAATCGCCGGAAACAATTTGAAACGAACGAAACAATCCAGTTTTCTCCCAGCATCGGTTGGATCGCGTTGCTATGCTCGCGGTGACGGGGTGCACGGTGACGATGACGGTGTGGCAAAGAGTAAGCGTACCGTAAGTCCACAAAAAAGGGCCCGCAAGCGGGCCCTTTTGAACTAATCGGGGTCAGAGTCGTACTCTGACCCCGATTGAAATGCTACTGCTGTGCGAATGCCGAATTTGGCAACGGGGTCTCGTAGAAATCGAAAAACACCCAGAAAATGACCGTCGATACCAGCAAGGTCAAGATCATTATCGGTGTTCCCTTCCTGAACCAGAGGCCCGGTGTAATCCGATATCGATCTTCACCCGTTTCCTTGGCCAGGCGTTCAGATATCGTCACGATGAATACATTCGCCGTAGACCCGAGATGCGTGCCGTTACCGCCCATTCCCACACCGACGGCCAATGCCCACCACAAAGGTGTCACGTTGATGCCCTGAGTTTCCAACCCGAGAATGATAGGAATCATCGCGGCCGTAAAGGGAATATTGTCAATCGCTGCTGAGAAAACGGCCGATGCCCACATCAGAATCAGACATGCCGTCATCAGGTCTTCCTGGACGTACGGCAGGATTCCCTGACCAATGTATTCAAGGAACTGGCTGTGTTCGACGCCACCAACAATGATAAATAGTGAGATGAAGAACATCAGCAGACTAAGCTCTACTTCTGCGAACGGTTCTTCAAGCTCAATTTTCGGCGCGAAGAAGATCAGTGCCGTTAAGCCAATCGCGGCAACGAACCAAGCTTCCCAATGTAGTTTGCCGTGCAATATGAACAACACAACCATGCCGCCCAAAACCCACAATGATGCCTTCCACGTTTTCGGGTCAACAATCGTGTCGCGATTGCTGAAATCCTCATCCGCAGGAATTTCCGCAAGCTCTTTCCTGAACAGAACCTTCAGGAAACCCAGAACGACAATCCAGGCCGCGAATACCAATCCGCCCATATGGTAGACGAAGGTATTGAAATCGATATCGGCTGCCGATCCAATCATCAAATTCGGCGGATCGCCAACTAGCGTTGCCACGCCACCCGTGTCCGATAACAGCGCCGCTGCTAACAGATAAGGGATCGGAGTTATTTTAAGCGACTGACAAATTAGAATAATCAGGGGACCAAAAATAACCACTGTCGTTACGTTGTCGAGCAGCAGCGATAGCACGGTCACCAGCGTGCCCATCATGGCCATCATAAAGAACAGCCGGCCTTTGCAGATGTCGGCAATTCGGTAGGCGAGGTACTGGAAGCCCCCGGTTGGTATCATGATGGCAACGATGGTCATCATTCCGCCAAGCAGGAACACAACATTCCAGTCGACCGCTTCTTTGGCAAGCTCTGAATCGTAAAAACCGACAACCTGACCAATCATGATCATTACGCCAGCGCCAAGCATCGCTATTTTCGTGCGATGAATGCCATGAATACCTTCTGTGAAAATACCAATGAATGTGATTGTCAGGATAATTCCTGACCACATCATCGAATCAGTCCAAACCAATTGTTCCATCGCTAGAGTCTCTTATTGTTAATTAAAGCCCATGATTTTGAGGCAAAAATAAGGGCGGCAGACTCGCAGTCGTCGCCCATTCCCCATCTCCCCAATCCGTAGTATATCATCGGCGGCGGCCCTTGCATCTGAAACCCGACGCGAAAAACTGGAACCTAATCGAGGTTTTGCGCGATTTGCCCGGGTCCGATTTCACAAAGATAACGACGTCAGTTCAATCTTGGGCGGTCATTCACCTCTGAAAAGGCAAGCGCCACCGTCTTGAATCTTGTCAAGAATCGCCTCATGCGCTGCCGCTTCTTCCTTACTCGCCTTAATCACGACCAGATTAAGGTCGTTACGGCGCGGGCGCACCAGAATTTCCTCGCCAACGCCAACATCAATCGCTTCGTCCTCATCTAACGACAAAGCCGCCTGACCGCCCGTCATTGCTAAGTACACGCGGGCCAGAAGCTCGACATCGATCAACGCTCCGTGAACATCGCGCTTTGAGGCATCCACCTCGTACCGCTTGCACAGTGCATCCAAGCTGTTGCGCTGTCCCGGGTGCATCTCGCGAGCGAGCGCCAAGGTATCAAGGACCATCGCGTGAGCCGTGATCTCTGGTTGCGAGTGCTGCATCAGTTTCAATTCGTTTTCCAGAAACCCGACGTCGAAATCAGCGTTATGAATGACGAGCTCGCTATCTTTTATGAACTCGAGAAACTCATCGACGATCTCAGGAAACCGTGGCTCGTTTTCAAGCGCAGCACGACTGATTCCGTGCACACGCTCGGCGCCTTCATCGATGTCTCGATCAGGATTCAAGAAGCGGTGGAATTCGCGACCCGTAAGGCGGCGATTGACCATCTCTACGCAACCAATCTCGATTACACGGTGGCCCTGAGCAGCCGAAAGCCCTGTGGTCTCTGTATCTAAAACTATTTGTCGCATGATCTACAGCTCATCAATTCCACGATTCGCAAGCTCGTCAGCTTCTTCATTACCCGGTACGCCGGAATGACCTTTCACCCAATGCCACTCGATCTCATGGGGGACGATCGCTTCGTCAAGCTGCATCCACAAATCCTGGTTTTTGACAGGCTTTTTCGCAGCCGTTTTCCAACCGCGTTTTCTCCAATTCGGCATCCATTTATTAAGACCGTCCATGACGTATTTTGAATCGGTGTACAAGAGCACCTTGCGCGGGCCTTTCAATGCGTTTAAAGCTTCGATCGCCGCCATCAATTCCATACGATTATTGGTCGTATCGGATTCTCCACCAAACAGTGTTTTGCGGCTCTTTTCCGAAATTAACAGCGCGCCCCAGCCGCCCGGACCAGGATTGCCACGGCAGGCACCGTCAGTGTATATCTCAACGATTGCGGTCAAAACGAATGCGGGAAACCCGAGTGGTTGGTTCAGCTATGCCGCCGACGACTTTTGCTCGCGAACGCCACGGCGTCTTGATAGGCGTCATGGTGACCACCCGTTTCTGGGCTGTGAGTATATAGCATGCCGCAAGTTCCGGCCAGAACCGCTGACCACGCTGCTCCCACTGACTCGCACTTTGACCTTTGTTGCCTGGCAACGGCCAACGGAAGAAATATCGGGTCACGCCTAGAATTCGCAGATCGAGTAACTCCAGCCAATCAGACAGCCGTCTATCGGAGATCGGTCGTGGATTGCCCGGAGGAAGGCCAGCGCCTGGAATCAAGCGCCTAAGACCCCACAAACCGCCTACCTTAAAACCGAGAATGACCAAATGACCATGCGGCGTCAGCACTCGATCCGCCTCACGCAGTATTGCGTGAGATCGATCATCCGAATAATCCAGCGTGTGTGGAAGCAGCGCCACGTCAACGGAGTCCGTGACAATCGGCAGTCGATGCAGTTGACCCTTAGCACCGAGATCAGTCGAATTGATCGTCTGACGATCAGCGATACAAGTGGCGCGTTGCGTACGCGCGAATCGCGTAAAAGCGCCGGGATCGCCCCACAACCCAAGCTGTAAGCACTGCTCTCCAAAAAGGCCGTCCATGGCCTCCTCAACCATTCGCGTTTCCTGCAGGAAAAGCGCCTTGCCGAGCGGCGTCTCGAGCCATTCATTCCCCATATTCAGTGGAGAATGGGCCTCTAATTGGGTTTCAGGCATATTCTGGACCTATTCATCGCAGATTCTCCGCCCAGAATTACGAGCTGAGAAAGCGATACTTGCATGCTGCACGTCTGTCCGTAGGATAGCCGGATGCCATTCAAAAAACCGCGAATATTGTCGAAATTCGATACTCTAATCAGGCCTTTCTTGGCCATCTCACTAATTTTCGCGGGGATCTCTGTCGGAGCGGAAGAACCAAACGATCCACCATCCCCCGACGAATCTACTCTCAATGGTGCGGTGGTCGTTGATGCATTAACCGTAAGCAAAAATCAGGTTTGGTTGGAATTGGACCCGCTTGCGCAGAACGTTTCAGCCCCAGCTGAGCCGTCAACAGACCTTCTGGCGAAACTTCGGCGCAATTTCGCGCTGCCCATTGTGATGAATAAACGCATTCAGTCAGAGCTCAACTGGTTTGCGAAAAACCCCAGCTACCTGAACCGCGTGTTTGCCCGTGCACAGCGTTACCTGCCTTTTATCACCGCTGAACTGGAAGCAAGAGGGCTGCCCTTTGAGCTCGCACTGCTTCCCATTGTCGAAAGTGCATTCGACCCGTTCGCCTATTCCCATGGCCGGGCAGCAGGCCTTTGGCAAATCATTCCTGGCACCGGACGACGCTTCGGTATCCGACAGAATTGGTGGTACGACGGCCGCCGCGATGCGGTTGATTCCACCCGTGGCGCGCTTGAGTATCTCACCCACCTGCATAAGCTGATGGACGGCGATTGGCCGCACGCCATCGCCTCCTACAATTCAGGCGAGGGAAATGTTCTAAAAGCGATTAAAAGAAATCGCGCCCGTTCTAAGCCAACAGACTATTGGAATCTTTCGCTCTCCAAAGAGACCAGCGCGTACGTGCCACGCTTACTGGCATTGGTTGAACTCGTAAAAAATCCCGAAAAATACAACATCAATTTACCGCTACTTATTGATGAGCCGCAGTTCGTCGTTGTCGACATTGACGGCCAACTGGATTTAGCACTCGCCGCAGAAATAGCGGGGATTGAACTCGATACACTGTATGCATTTAATGCCGGTAACAATCGGTGGGCAACAGATCCGGACGGTCCCCATCGATTGGCATTACCCATCGATGTCGCGGAACAATTTTCTACGGCGCTTGCTGCCGTTCCACTAAAAGAGCGCATTCGCTGGCAACGGCACCAGATCAAATCTGGTGAAGCGATTTCACAAATCGCAGAGCAATACGAAACGACCGTCACCACCATTCGCACGGCGAACAATTTTAAAGGCAATACCATTAGAGCGGGTGCCTACCTCATGATTCCGGTTTCAACCAAACCACTGGACACTTACAATATGAGCGCCGACGGTCGGCGGGAAAGCAAACAAAATGCTGTTAGAAAAGGCAATCGTATCGAACACGTCGTTTCTTCTGGCGAGAGTTTTTGGACGATCAGTCGCAAGTACAATGTCAATATGAATAAATTGGCATCGTGGAATGGAACGGCACCACGTGACACCTTATCGATTGGCCAGAAGTTAGTGGTGTGGACAAATGAAGCGGTACCTGCCACTAAAGCCAGTGGCAACAACCTGACCCGAAAACTCAATTACACCGTTCGCAATGGCGACTCTCTTTATCTAATCGCGAGCCGCTTTCGCATTACGGTCGGCGACCTTGTGCGATGGAACAACATCGATAAGAATAAGATTCTTCGACCTGGGCAAAAACTGACGATGTTCATCGACGTAACGAAGCAGTCCAGCTAGCAAACCAAATCGAGGTCAGATGTTAGTCTGACCCTAATGATCAATACTAGGGGATAAGTCCATGGGCTTTATGGCCGGAAAACGCGCGCTCATCGTCGGCGTTGCAAGCGATCGATCTATCGCAACAGGAATTGCAGAAGCCTTTGCGCGTGAAGGCGCAGAAATTGCTTTTACGTATCAAAACGATAAATTAAAAAGCCGGGTCGAAAAGTTAGCGTCGCGTCTTGGCCAAAACACCGACCTGCTCTTTCCTTGCGATGTTTCGAGTGACGACGAGATCGATGCTGTTTTCTCCGGCTTGTCCAAATCCTGGGACAAGCTTGATGTACTCGTTCATTCCGTCGGCTTTGCGCCACGCGAGCAACTCGAAGGCGGTTTCACTAAAGCGGTTACTCGAGAAGGCTTTCGCATTTCGCATGACATCTCGAGCTACAGCCTCGCAGCACTCGCAAAAGCGGCACAGCCGATGATGCAGGACACGAACGGGTCTATTCTTGCAATGACGTATAACGCGGCCACGCAGGTCGTGCCGAATTACAACGTCATGGGTTTGGCAAAGGCGAGTCTTGAGTCTTGCGTGCGGTTTCTCGCCGCCGACCTTGGACCTCAAGGTATTCGGGTTAATGCAATTTCTGCTGGCGCGGTGAAGACACTTGCAGCGGCGGGCATCGGAGGCTTTCGTAAGATGCTGGCCTATGCAGAGAAATCGGCACCGCTGCGCCGCACCGTGACAATCGAAGAGATTGGCAATACGGCCGCCTTTCTTTGCTCGGATCTCGCGAGTGGAATTACCGGCGGCACAACCTTCGTCGATGCCGGCTCAAATATTATGGGCATGGTCTTCGACGAAGATTGAACGTCACAGGGGTCTGAGTCACCGCAATCTAACGATGAACGCGTCACAGCCGCATGTACGCCTAGAGTCAATATATGGACTCTGACCCAGTTATTGGGCTCGGCTTTATCAACATCGGTCGGATCGTGTCGCTGTACCCACGAAGACAGCCATTCCTCGTCTTTGCGAGGAGCGAAGCGACGAAGCAATCCAGCTTTTTCAATACGGATTGGATCGCGTCGCTGTGCTCGCGAAGACGACACCTGTTTTTGACGCCGTATCGCGGCGGCTGATTCTTATTCCAATGCGCGTTTAGGCACTATCGTCCAACGCGATATTCGTCTTCTCACCATCCAGGCGGGCAACGATCACCGCGCAACACGAATCACCAAATATATTGACGGCAGTTCGTGCCATATCGAGCAATCGATCAAATACCATCAAGACGCCAATCGCCTCAACAGGCAATCCAACGGCGCCGAGAATGACGGCAATTGCGACCAGCGATGCTGATGGAACACCCGCAACGCCCACTGACGTGAGCAGTGCAATAAATACGATGGAGAATTGCACACCGAGGGTTAGGTCAAGGCCGTAAGCCTGCGCAAGAAACATCGCTGCAGCGCATTCATAAAGCGCAGTTCCGTTCATATTCACGGTTGCACCTAACGGCAGTACGAAACTCGAGATTTTATTCGATACGCCTGCGTTCTCTTCGACTCGCTTCATGGTAATCGGAAGGGTGGCGGACGACGAAGCCGTAGAAAATGCTGTCAACATCGCTGGGGCCATCGCCGCGAACAATGCATACGGTTTTACTTTGCCAACAAACCTTAAGAATAGCGGCATCACAACAAGAATATGAATCAGCAATGCTGCGATAACGACACCCGCGAATATGGCTAGATATTTCACGCCGCCAAAACCCGCTTCTGCAACAACTTTGGCTACCAAACCAAAAACGCCAATCGGTGCGAACAACATGATCCATTCCGTCATGCGCATCATCACGTGAAAAACGCCGTCCCAGAATTTGAACATCGGTTCGGCAAGATCATGGTTGAGATGGGTCATGAAATAGCCGAACAACAATGCGAAAAAGATGATGCCTAACATCTGTCCGTCTGCGGCTGCTTGAATAACGTTCGGTGGAACCATGCTGTGGAAGACGTTCGCGACGTCGCCCGGACCGCGCCCTTCAGCAAGCGCCACAAGTTCATCTGCTGATGTGTCTAGTGCGAGCAAGTCCCCGACTGGAACGCCATCTTCATAACCAGGCCCGACTAAATTGATCAACAGCAGTCCGATACAGGTCGCCGCTAGCGTTGTAGCTAAATAGAACAGCAGCGTACGGCCGCCAAGCGCGCCAAGATTGCCACCAGAGCCTATTCCTGCGACACCAATTACGATCGACGAAAAGATCAATGGCACGATGATCATTTTGAGCGCATTTAGAAACAGCGAGCCAATGTAATCGAATACACCAATTATGCTGATGCCTAAAATCGATGGATCTTCGACGCCCGATCCTATTGCACGATTGACCATCCAACCAGCGACGGCCGCAAGACCAATCGAGATCAGGATCTGCCAGTGAAGTTCGAGTTTTTTCATCGGCCACTCCCCGCTTTCGCGGTGTTATTGTTATTCAATGTCGCCTTGCTTCATTGCCAGATTGCGATCTGGCGAGAACTGCCCCGCCCAATCATACGTTTACTATTGAAGAAAATCCGGTTCAGCGAGTGCACCCTCGTTCCGCTCAATACTTGCTGTTCGGACCAACTCATTGACGAAGGCATTGTAATCAGCCGCTCCAGCGGTGTTCTGTAGGTCTTCTTTACGCTGATCGCGCTCCGCAAGAGGAATGGTTTCCGGCCGACCAGGCACGACGGCATCAACCATATAGACCACATAGTCGCCGTCCGCCGTAATCGCGCTACCCAGTCTCGAGTGCCCAGGGGAAGGTTTTTTCGAACGGAAGATATCATTTAGTACAATTGAGTCGACGTCCGTACTTTGTCTTCCGAGCAGTAGATCTGGGGTGAAATCAGCCTCAAGCTCAAACGCCATTTCGGCGAAATCGCGACCTTCTTCGAGCGCTTCACGCAAACGGCGAGAGCGATCTTCGATGATATTAATGGCCCGCTCTGATTGCAGCCCGAAAATAATTTCGTCGCGCACATCGTCAACACTTCGTCGAGCGGCCTCGTGATGTTCGACAACACGTAACATGACGGAACGATTAGCATCGACCTCGACGACATCGCTAATCTGTCCCTCACTCAGGGTAAGCGAGTCAAAAACGGTATCGATAACGGCTTGATTGGCACCGAACGGTTCACCGCCGGTTCGGGTGAATTCAGTAACTGCCATAACCTCGAGGCCCGCATCTGCAGCGACTGCCTCTAACTCGGTCGCGTCGAACAATGCATCCGACAACTGGCGTTCTAACGCTCGAGCCTGCCCTTCAACGCCGTCAGCCTGCAGCTCTTGCATTAGTTCGCCGCGAACCTGAGCGAGCGGTAACGCCCCGCCTGAGATAACTTGATCCAAACGCAGAACATGGAAACCGAAATCTGTTCGTACGGGACCAAGAACATCACCATTGTCCATTGAAAATATTGCATCCCCCAATGCACCCGGCATTTGAGATTGCATGACAGTCCCCAGATCACCGCCCTGCGGCGCTGTTCCGCCATCATTCGAATATTGTCGGGCCAAATCTTCAAATGGTTCACCCGCGTTAACACGCGCTGTTAAGGCGATCGCTTGTTGCTCAGCCGCTTCCTCACCAGCATCGATTGTCAACAAAATATGGTGAGCCTGTCGTTGTTCGTCCTGCAAGAACCGATGACTGTTGTCATCGTAGTACTGCTGCAAAACGTCTTCCGCAATTTCAATCTCAGCCGCGAGCGCCTCACGATTAATTTCAATATATTCAAAATCAACTGATTCGGACGAGCGAAAATCATCGGGCCGCGCAGCGTAATAAGTTTGCACATCTTCATCTTTGACGACGATCGTGTCGGCCAGCGCCGCAATGTCGAAAATCGCGACCGAGGCCTGACGTTGTTCGGCGAACAAATTCAGGTAACGCCGATATTCCGTCGGTGTCACAAAGGCGGTCGCACCGATACCGCGTTGCAATTGACTGATCCGATACTTGCGACGTTGGTTCGCCTCGAACATGCGGGGGTCCTGCACAGTTTGATCAAGCCACGCGTAGTAGAGCTCGCGATTAAAAACGCCGTTCTCCTGAAACTGCGTTGCAGACTGCAGGAGTGTGGCTATTTGCTCATCGCCGATTCGATAGCCCTCATTCATTACGTGAACTTCCACCAGTCGTTCACGAATCATCCTTTCCAGCGTATTCGACTTTAACGTCTGTCTGATTTCCGGCGGAAGGTTGCCATAGTCTGAATAGGTCAGGAGCTGATTTTGGTATGTGCCCTCGAGTTGGGCGAGTGAAATCTCGGAACCTTCAACTTTAGCGGCGAAATCGCCACTCAAGAAGGTGAAGTTTCCTATCCCAAAAAATATGAAAGACACGGCGAGCATGCCGAGCAGTACGATGGCAAAAACGCCTGTAAATCGTTCGCGAATATGTTGCAGCATAGAGAGTCAACTAAATGGTAAAAATTTGATCCCGGGTAGTGTTTTAAGACTAACGGGTCAGTGTATGGTTCGACCAGAGTGGACCGTAGGTTACGGTAATTCCAGCAAATTTCAATATCGAAATGACCGGAAATGGGCCATACAGGGGTCAGCGGGGGCCCAATTCACCCTTTATGGTAAAGCGCACGTAAATGTTGGGCAGGGGTTGGTTTTTAATGGCGTGATGAAAAAGAAAGTGCACGGGAATAACTCGCCGTGGATACCAAACGTCTGCGACAGGGAGGACTACGCGCGCTGAGCTAGACATCGTATGGATTGCTTCGTCACTTCGTTCCTCGCAATGACGGGGCTTGGTGTGTTCGCTAGGAGCAAGGCGATAAACCATGCCTATCCGCGGGCCTCTGTCCCTGCTGTCTTAGCAAGCGTAAGGATGCCATCCAATCTAGATACAAAAAAACCGGGTCCCTTACGGGACCCGGCGATTTCTTGTGGCGGAGCGGACGGGACTCGAACCCGCGACCCCCGGCGTGACAGGCCGGTATTCTAACCAACTGAACTACCACTCCTAAACCTGGTGGGTGCTGACGGGATCGAACCGCCGACCCTCGCCTTGTAAGGGCGATGCTCTACCAGCTGAGCTAAGCACCCAGTCGCCCGCAGAAACAAGGGACAGTTGAAACAACAACTGTCCCTAGATCTGTGAGCTTGCGACACAAGGCCGCATCTTCGAATCAAGTATCAGAAAATCTAACTAAATAAACTAGATCTTCCCCCCCCAGACTCGCGGGGCGCGCTAGTTTACGGCATCCTTCAGGGCTTTGCCAGCCTTGAATCCGGGCACATTGCTCGCCTTAATTTGGATCGCTTCACCCGTACGAGGATTACGTCCCATACGTGCTGCACGCGCCTTCACTGAGAATGTTCCGAAGCCGACCAGCGATACTCTACCGCCGCCAGCAAGCGTACTCGTAACGCTACCAAGTACCGCATCGACCGCTTTCGTCGCATCAGCTCTCGACAGGCCAGCAGAACCCGCAACCGTCTCTATTAATTCACCCTTATTCATGCATTCACCCTTGCTAAATGTATTCAAAATCAAACGATGCAGAACGCCCTATTAAATCTTCCCGCATCTCCGTGCACGCTCCGAAACTTGCAAACGTGTGTATCCATTTTTGTTGGTGCTCCCGGAGGAAATCACCAACGCCCTGTCACGCTTGGCTTTCAGCGTGTCAAAACTTGAGTAAGCTTATACCAAGCGACTAAAACACCGTCAACAGCCCAGTGTTTTAGCGGGTCTCAGTGATTAGTGAGGGCGGACAATGTCGGTCGATTTATCGTCTTTTTTCGGGCCGTCGGCCTCGGCTTTTCCAGCCTCCGATTTGGCCTCTGGCACGGGTACATGTTGTAAAGCTACCTCAAGAACCTGGTCTATCCATTTAACAGGAACTATGTCCAGTTTGTCTTTGATGTTCTTCGGAATTTCCACCAGGTCCTTCTCGTTCTCGTGCGGAATCAGCACCGTCGTAATGCCGCCTCTGTGGGCTGCAAGCAACTTCTCTTTTAAGCCACCAATTGGCAGCACTTCGCCACGCAAAGTGATCTCTCCGGTCATCGCGATACCGCCCTTTACAGGGATGTCGGTTAACGCCGACACCAGTGCAGTACACATGCCAACTCCCGCACTCGGTCCGTCCTTTGGCGTCGCCCCTTCGGGCACGTGGATGTGCACATCGAACTTCTGATGGAAGTCCGGATCAATGCCCAAAACAGCAGCTCGGCTTCTCACTACCGTCATCGCAGCTTGAATGGACTCCGTCATGACGTCGCCCAATTGACCCGTATGAATAAGCTTTCCTTTGCCGGGAACGACTGCGCCTTCGATAGTCAACAATTCGCCACCCATTTCGGTCCAGGCGAGTCCGGTAACTTGTCCAACCTCATCGTTATCATCAGCCATGCCGTGCCGAAAGCGACGCACACCCAAATATTTTTCAATACTCTTCGGTGTCACTCGTATTTCGCTGTCCTTAGGCTTAAGGAGCTGCGACTTAACGACTTTACGGCAAATCTTGGAGATCTCACGCTCGAGATTTCTAACCCCTGATTCGCGAGTGTAGTGCTGAATTACATCCAAAACAGCGGATCGACTAATCGACAGCTCTTCATCCCGTAAACCGTTTTCTTTCATCTGCTTCGGAATCAAATAGCGCGTCGCAATATTGAGTTTTTCGTCTTCCGTGTAACCAGGAATACGAATGACTTCCATCCTGTCCAGGAGTGGCGCAGGAATATTGAGACTGTTGGCTGTACAGACGAACATGACATCGGATAGATCGAAATCAACCTCGAGATAATGATCCGCAAAACTCGAATTCTGCTCGGGATCCAGGACCTCCAAGAGTGCCGATGACGGATCACCGCGAAAATCCATGGCCATTTTGTCTACTTCATCGAGCAGGAACAGTGGATTTCTAACGGCTGTCTTTGCCAGATTCTGAATGATCTTGCCAGGCATCGAACCGATATAGGTTCTGCGGTGACCGCGAATTTCCGCTTCGTCGCGCACGCCACCAAGCGACATCCGCACGAATTTTCGATTGGTCGCTCGAGCAATACTCTGCCCCAATGAAGTCTTACCAACACCGGGAGGTCCAACGAGGCACAAGATAGGCCCCTTGAGCCGCTTTACGCGCAGCTGTACCGCAAGATATTCAAGGATGCGCTCCTTGACCTTGTCCAGTCCGTAATGATCTTCCTCGAGCACCTCTTCCGCCCGGCTGAGATCTTTCAGCACTTTGCTACGTTTTTTCCACGGCGCTTTCAATAGCCAATCAACGTAATTTCGTACCACGGTCGCTTCTGCAGACATCGGCGACATTAACTTGAGCTTGTTCAACTCGGACGTGGCCTTTTCCTTGGCCTCTTTGGTCATGCCCGCTTTTTCAATTTTGTTTTCGAGATCAGCCAGTTCGTTGGGCGCGTCTTCCATTTCCCCTAATTCTTTTTGAATGGCTTTCATCTGCTCATTCAAATAGTACTCGCGTTGGCTTTTTTCCATTTGTTGCTTAACGCGGCCGCGAATCCGCTTCTCAATCTGCAGCACATCGATCTCGCCCTCGATGATGCCCAAGATTTGTTCAAGCCGGACTTTGACGTCCTGAATTTCCAGGACCCGTTGTTTCTCGGCCAGTTTTAGTGCCATATGTGCCGCGACGGTATCCGCCAATCGGCCCGCCTCATCGATTCCTGACAATGACGTCAGGATCTCGGGCGGCACCTTTTTATTCAGTTTTACGTATTGCTCGAACTGAGCAATGATCGAACGGACCAACACATCCACTTCGCGTTCTTCGTGCCGATCTTCTTCTTCGAGCACCGTAATTTCGGCAGAAAAGTGATCAGTAACGAAAAGTTCATCGACGCTTGCTCGATCGCCGCCCTCGACTAATACCTTTACGGTTCCGTCGGGAAGTTTAAGCAGTTGTAGAATCGTCGCGAGGGTGCCCACGTCGTATAGATTCTCAGGACCGGGATCATCCATATCCGCCGTCTGCTGTGCGACCAGCAGGATCTTCTTGCCGCTATTCATGGCACGATCGAGCGCAACGATGGATTTTTCGCGCCCAACAAACAATGGAATGACCATCTGCGGGTAAACCACTACGTCCCGCAACGGCAGGACCGGTATGCCCTTCACTTCATCCAGCTGTTCATCCAGTTCGCTTTCAATTGATAGTTCTTCTTCAGACACTAATCGATTCCTTGCTTGCCCTAGGGCGTACGACGGTTATGTGTCGCACGTTTTAATGGGTAGTTCGCTTGTAAGTAGCGGGACATGCGTCCGATGCCGCTTTTATCAAGCAAGAAAGATCACAAAAATGACCCAGCCCAAAATAGCGGGCCGATAGCCTAACGTCGCTGGTCAAAAGACCTAAACCAACGAATCGCCGGCCAATGGCATCACGTCATGAGTCAGCTGACGTTAGCCTGATCGTTTTTCGCGCGTCTCTTTACCCAAGTTAAAAGAGACGAACTTAAAATTAAAGGTCGAAGCTCAACTCCGACGCCCGAACTAATGGTCGGAGCCAACCTGGCGTTCCTGCTGTTCGATATTGACCGTCGGTGGCTCTTCCGATTCATGAATGACATATGGCTTCGTCTCGCCAGTGACGACAGCCTCATCCAAGACCACCTTCTTAGCCGTTGTTGATGACGGTAAGTCATACATAGTATCGAGCAGTACGCTTTCCAAAATGGTTCTCAGGCCACGAGCACCGGTTTTCCGCTTCATTGCCCGTTGGGCAATCGCGCGCAGCGCGTCGTCACGAAATTCGAGCTCAACACCTTCCATATCAAAGAGCTTTCGGTATTGTTTTGTCAGGGCGTTTTTCGGCTCCTGCAGAATGCTGACAAGCGCATCCTCATCCAATTCCTCGAGCGTTGCGACGACCGGCAAGCGACCGACAAACTCAGGGATCAGACCAAATTTAATTAGATCTTCAGGCTCAACGTCGAGCAAGAGCTCACCGACGTTTTGCTCGTCGCGTTCTGTCTTGACCTCCGCGACGAAACCAATTCCGCTCTTGGACGAGCGATCTTGGATGATCTTTTCAAGTCCTGCGAATGCGCCACCGACAATAAAGAGGATGTTGCCGGTATCGACCTGCAAGAATTCCTGTTGCGGATGCTTGCGACCGCCCTGTGGTGGAACCGATGCGATCGTGCCTTCAATTAGTTTCAGCAAAGCCTGCTGAACGCCCTCACCTGACACGTCTCGTGTAATTGACGGGTTGTCAGACTTACGCGAAATTTTGTCAATTTCATCAATGTAAACAATGCCCGTTTGCGCTTTGTCGACATCGTAATCGCATTTCTGCAAAAGCTTCTGAATAATATTTTCGACGTCTTCACCAACATATCCGGCCTCGGTGAGCGTCGTTGCATCGGCAATGGTAAAAGGTACATTCAATAGGCGCGCAAGCGTCTCAGCCAACAAGGTCTTACCGCAGCCTGTTGGCCCGATCAGCAAGATATTGCTCTTGGAAAGTTCGATATCGTCTTTGCGATCACCGGCACGATCTTCCAGGCGTTTGTAGTGATTGTAGACGGCAACAGAAAGCACTTTCTTTGCACGCTTTTGGCCAATCACATACTCATCGAGAATAGCGTTAATTTCTTGGGGCTTCGGTAACTTGTCATGGCCCGCATCACCGGCATCTTCAAGTTCTTCGCGAATAATGTCATTACAAAGCTCAACGCATTCATCGCAGATGAATACGGATGGGCCCGCAATTAACTTGCGAACCTCATGCTGGCTTTTGCCGCAAAAAGAACAATAGAGGAGTTTTCCGTCCTCGCTTTTGCCTCGAGCGTCATCGCTCATATGTGCCTGCCTCTGCTTTAAAAATCAATCTGTTACGACAACTTGTGTAGTTAGCACATTATATAACACGCACGATTACAGCGTGCAAAGCGCCAAGTCTCAATTGCAAATAAAAGTGACTATAAGCCACTGATTTTACTTGGAATCATTCTTCTTGGAAGCCGCCATTTCGGTCCGATTTCCTAGAACGGTGTCAATAAGCCCATAATCGACGGCCTCGGGCCCGCTCATGAAATTGTCCCGCTCAAGGTCCTTTTCGATCTTCTCTACTGGTTGACCCGTACTTTTCGCCATAATTTCATTGAGTTTTCTTTTCAACTCAAGGACCTCTTTGGCGTGAATGTCGATGTCCGTCGCCTGACCCTGATATCCGGCACTCGGTTGGTGCACCATGATGCGCGAATGTGGCAGCGCATAACGCTTGCCGTTGGCGCCGCCACCCAATAGCAGCGCGCCCATACTGGCCGCCTGCCCGATACAAATGGTCGAAACATCACAATTAACGAATTGCATCGTGTCGTAGATGGACAGTCCCGCTGTCACCGAACCGCCAGGTGAATTTATATAAAGCTGAATATCTTTATCGGCGTTGTCTGACTCCAAAAACAGCAACTGCGCCACGATCAAGTTCGCCATTTGATCTTCTACCGGCCCGACAATGAAAATCAGCCTATCCTTCAACAACCGCGAATAAATATCGTAGGATCGTTCACCGCGAGCCGTCTGCTCGACGACCATCGGGACCAGATTTAGTGCTTTTGCGCTCATGGAGTTTCCTGTTTTATCTCTGTTGTCGTCATTCTACGTCGGCCGCCTCTGCTTTTCCTTGAAGCCAATCGTCTTTTTGCGAGTTGCGCCGTCATTTTCGACGGTCATTCAATTTATCAACTGATGTTCTGACCACTGGGCTTCATAAACTCTTTGAAGCTGATTTTCTCGTGTTTTTCCTTACCGTTTTCAATCAGCCATGCAACCGCTTGCTCTTCCAAAACCATCGGTTCGATCTGCTGCATAATCTGTGGATTACTTAGGTAAGTATTGACGATTTCTGCCGGATTCTCATAGCCCGCGCACATTTGCTCGATGCGTTCGCGCAATTTATTCTGGTCAACTTCGATGTTGTTATCATCGATAATTTGTCGCATGAGCAGGCTCAATTGGACACGCTTTGCCGCGCTTTCCTTGAAGTTTTCAATGGGTGGCGCCTGACTATGATCTTCAATGCCGTACTGCCGCATTGCCTCGTGCTGCATTGAATGAGCTTCCTGCTGGATCATCGCTTCCGGAACATCCAGAGGATTGGCCTCAAGCAGCGCAGTCATCGCCTGCTCGCGCACGTCACTGCGCACTTTTTGTTCAGCTTCCCGCGCCATGTTTTCTTTGACGTCTGCCCGTAACTTGTCCAGACCGCCTTCTTCCACGCCGTAGGCGACCGCTAAGCTGTCGTCGAGCGGTGGCAATTCCTGTTCTTCAACTCGATGCACTTTGATCGAAAAATCGACCTTCTTACCCCGTAATTCTTCGGCCTGATATTCCTTAGGAAACTTTACTTTGAAGCTCTTCTCATCATCGGCGGATAGTTCAAATAGTGCCTTCTCAAAGTCCGGCAGCATTTGTCCCTCGCCAAGCACCACAGGAACCTCGGTGCCCTGGCCACCTTCGAAGAGTTCGCCTTTAAGTTTGCCTTCGAAATCTACGATGACGCGATCACCTTCAGTCGACGCGCGCTCAACGGTCTTCCACTCAGCTTTCTGGCGACGCAAGTTATCAAGCATTTCGTCACTGTCAGATGCATTGATTTCGACATCGGGCACCGTCACTTCAATTTCGTCCAGTGCTTTCAATTGGACTTCAGGCAGCACCTCAAAAGTCGCCGTATAGGCGAATGCGTCACTTCCACCCGTAACGTCCGGTTCGATTTTTGGTTGCGCAACCGGACTGAGATTTTCCTGCTCAACCGCGTCCCGGTAGCTTTGACCCATGAGGTCGGATAGCACCTCTTGCCGAACCTGGGGACCATAGTGCTGACGGATGACCTTCGGCGGCACTTTTCCTGGCCGAAAACCTTTAATTTTGGCCGTTTTACCAACCCGCTTGAGTCGATTTTCGACTTCTTTTTCAATCCGTTCAGCCGGTAGCTCAACTCGCATGCGGCGTTCTAGTGCGCCTGTGGATTCGACTGTGACTTGCATTTGTTCAAAACCCTTTTTCGTATCGACTCGTCCGACGCATTCCGCTTCGGACAAAAAGTCAATTTAGCCTTATAAATCAATGAAATGAACTGAGACACCAAAGAATCCTGGTGCGAAAGGAGAGACTCGAACTCTCACGGGTTGCCCCACTGGATCCTAAATCCAGCGCGTCTACCAATTCCGCCACATTCGCAGCATGTCCCGCCGCTCTCAGTTCAGCCGCGCATTATAGCGCGAAAAACTCATTTGCTAAGCCTTAAGTGAGCGACAAATTGATCTATATCGATCGGCGTGAAAAATTCGACAGAATTGACTGCCTACGGACTCAAAGAAATGTGTCCAACCAAATCTCAAATGTGAGCATTCTGAATATCGGCACGGCGACTGATTCGCTCGAGGCGCCCTCTTTTTCGTACTGAGCGAGGTAACGATCCCCAGCCACCATATTGAGGTGTTCGCGAATGCGGCTGTCCGGTTTCCTCTGATTCAGCACGGCATCCCGCAACTGCTCAGATTTACCCAACCATAAAGAGAAAGCCATCGAATACGATCGCGAATTGTCGATCAGAAAACACATCAATCGATTCTCGGTCGCCGCGATACGCCATACCGATAGACGCTTAATTTTAGATAGGTCGTACGCGTGGGGTTAGCATGCGTGCCAAAAGCGGCGATAAATCCGCTCATATGATTCGATCCTCAGACATCCTGTAATTAACCCTAGTCGTTCGCTAACAATAGAGTTAATAACCATTTTAACGACGCTGTAACGCGATTATGCAGGATTGTGATGACAGTCACTGGTGAAAGCGGAACTGGCAATGAGGAAATGGTGGGCCCTCGGGGGCTCGAACCCCGGACCAAGAGATTAAGAGTCTCCTGCTCTACCAACTGAGCTAAAGGCCCAATTTGCCTGTTATCTAATCAGCTACAAATTGTTCGGTGCAAATTGATCTTTAGCACCACCTCAGAAATGCGCGCTATCTCTTCGCTAAATATCGGCCAGGAACGAAGTCAATCTTACCCGACCGGCGCAAATTGATTAAAACCGTCCGTGGTTTTACCCGCCGATTCTCGGCGGCACGTCCAAATTCGTTCCAGACGAACCTGTGATCTTAAGCACAAATTCTAAACACTGTTTCTACTATGTGGAGCTCTACCCATCATCACCTTCATTCAGCCGCGGAATCTGTCAATTTACCAATAACAATTCCGCACTAAAGATCAATTCGCGCCAACCGCTGTACTCCGATTCAACGATGCAGGCGAATTGGGGTGGACGACGGGACTCGAACCCGCGACGGCCGGAATCACAATCCGGGGCTCTACCAACTGAGCTACGCCCACCATAATTATTCAATACTACGAAAATCTCCGCCCCAATTCGACTGACATTCAAATTCGACCCAAAATCACTCCTCGCAATTTTGTCGAACCGAGGTTCTCTCCTTAATCCGATCACGCCAACTGCCTTCGTTCAATATCGCGGCTGGTCACTGCGGTGCTTCAATTGACGCACTAAAGGTAGGTTTTCACCTACCAACATCTCCCTGCTCACATCTCCAGGAAAACCTGGCGCGCCCGGCAGGACTCGAACCTGCAACATTCGGCTTAGAAGGCCGATGCTCTGTCCAGTTGAGCTACGGGCGCAACTTGATTGGTTTTAGACAGCGTCAGCCTTTCCGTATCGGCTTCTCCCGCCACCGGCCGGAATTACTCATCGAACTAAAAATGGTCGGGGCAGAGAGATTCGAACTCCCGACCCTCTGCTCCCAAAGCAGATGCGCTACCAGGCTGCGCCATGCCCCGACTGATTTACCGCTCCCCGCGCAGGCATGCCCGGCGGGGGCACGATCATACGGCCGGTCTTCTGGCCAGTCAATTTGAAAATCGCCCTATCGAACCAAGAATGTTCGAATCCCATGCTTTAGCATCGCCACCGGCTTTGGTATCGTTCGATTGACCTTATGTTTTACGGATTCCCAATGATCAGATTACTACTCTGCCTACTCGCCCTAAGCTGGACCCTTGTTGGTTCAGCGCAGGACAAAGTCCCTGCCCACCCTTACATCAAGTTCGAAACGACTGAGGGCGACATCATCCTGGAGCTGGATGGACGACGCGCACCGATTACGGTGGCCAATTTCTTAGCCCTCGTCGAGGACGGCTACTATGACGGCACGATTTTCCATCGCGTCATCCCGGATTTCATGATTCAAGGTGGCGGCTACACACCTGGTCCCAAACTGAAGGAACCTTCCGCTCACATTTTCAATGAGTCCGGCAATGGCCTAAGAAACTTGCGCGGCACAATTGCGATGGCGCGATCGAATGAGCCACATACTGCGAAAGCTCAATTCTTCATCAATGTGCGAAATAACAACTCCTTAAACCCTGAGAAAGACCACTGGGGATTTACCGTCTTCGGCGTTGTGATTGAAGGATTGGAAATCGTTGATTTGATCGCGAACGTGCGCACGGGATCCCGCGGCGAGTTATCTGAGGATGTTCCTAACGTTCCAATTTTGATCAATAAAGCTTCCCGCTACGAATTCGAGTAACACTAATGACCGTATTATTTATTTCGGATCTGCACCTCGACGCAGATCGACCCGATATTACCGATCAGTTTTTGCGTTTTCTCGAAACTGACGCCCTTAATGCCGAGGCGCTCTACATACTTGGCGATCTGTTTGAATCGTGGGTTGGCGACGATGACCCCAACGAACACTACCAATGGATCAAACAGGGTCTAAAGAAATTATCTCGTAAAAAAGTGCCCATATTTTTCATGCATGGCAATCGCGACTTCATGATCGGTACAGACTTTGCCGATGAGGCCGGCGTCCAAATTCTATCGGACCCGTTTGTCGCAGAGTTCTATGGTCAGAAAGTCATGCTCAGCCACGGCGATGCGTATTGTACGGATGACGTTGAGTATCAGGCGGTCCGCACAATGACGCGTGACCCACAGTGGCAAGCCATGATGCTGTCGAAGTCATTGCAGGAAAGGTTAGCGTTCGCTGAGCAAGCACGCGCTGCCAGCCTCGTTCATGGCAGCACGATTGATGCCGAAATTTCTGATGTAAACCACACCGCAATTGCAAATGCGCTTCGCGACTCAGGCGTTAACACTATGCTACACGGCCACACCCATCGACCCGCGGTGCACGAATTACTGGTTGACGATCAACCTGCAACCCGCATTGTGCTCGGCGACTGGTATGAACACGGCAGTGTTGTGCGTTGGGATGAAAGTGGTCCACAACTGGAGTCGATGCCGCGCTAATTACAGTGCGGGTCAGAGTATTACTCTGACCCGCAATCTGCCTGCAATCTTATTTCCTGAGCTAAGGGACGGTGCAGATTGATCTTTAGTGCAATAAATTTCAACACGCCTCGAACAGCGCAAACGTTCAATCTTTACTGGACGAACTCGGGACTCCAGAATGAAACCTGAACTGTGAATCTGGCGCCGTTATCATGCCAGCCTCTAGCGCTTTAAGCTCCACTAAGCGCCGTTCGAAGGCGTCGTCATCAATGGCCACTTCCGCGCGTGCAAAATTCAAGTAGTGCTCAAAGTGTCGAGCCTCGGATGCGAGCAACCCGGCATAAAATCCGGCAATGTCAGCAGGCAATCGCGGTACAAGTGCCGCAAATCGCTCACAGGAACGCGCTTCGATTAAGGCACCCACGATTAATATATCTAACAATCGTTCCGGTTCTTTCTCACGGCAGGCACGCCGAAGATCACCCGCATAACGCGATGCAGATACGTGCGCGAAATCGATATTCCGGTCCGCCAGCATTTTTCGAACTTGTTCGAAATGACGCAGCTCTTCTCGCGCCAAACGCGACATCCTGTACGCAAGCTCCGCTCGATCAGGATAGCGATAGATGAATCCAAGCGCGGTTCCAGCGGCCTTCAATTCGCAATTGGCGTGATCGTGCAATAATTCCGGAAGCCGTTCGATCGCTTCGTCAACCCATGCTTCAGGCGTCGCAACATCCAGGAATTCAATGATCGCCGGCGGTACGGTTGCTACAGCCAAGCCAATACCTCTTCAGCATTCTGCAAGCGATCCTCACGGCGCTTAGCCAACAGCATATTGATCAATGCCTAGTACTGACTGAATCGATACGGCAGCACCGGTACCGGGGGCCTTGGCGTGCTTGAGAATGATGCTCATAGCGTCTGTTCCGAGATAAGGTTTCTGACCTGTGAGCATTTCGTAAAGGATGACGCCAAGGCCGTAAATATCGCTGCGTTCATCTACGTCCTCCGCATGACCTTGTTCCGGGCTCATGTAATACGGGGTGCCAAAAATTTCACCGTGACCGGTGATCTCTTGCTCCAAACGCATGCGTTTTGCCAAACCGAAGTCAATCAGCGCCAATGTGCCGTCAGCACGCAACATGATGTTGCCGGGCTTTAAATCTCGATGCAGAATTCCAAGCGAATGTAGTTGACCAAGCGCACCTGCGATTTGGCGCGTAAATTCAATGGCCTCATGTTCCTGCACACCTTGTTCGATTCGCAGTTTTAAGTCGCCGCCGGGCACGTACTCCATTGCAATATGCGCATGGTCGTCGCTTACGCCCAAGTCGTAGATCCGAACAATGTTCGGATGATCAAGCTCAGCAATCATTTCATATTCCTGCAGGGACCGGTCAAATGCATCGAGACCATCTGAAACATCGGGTACCTGCCGCAGCACTTTCAGCACCATCTTGACGTCAGCCGATTCTTTGTGCGCCAAATAAACAGCTGAGTGCTCGCTGGCGGCGAGTCTTTTGATAAAGCGATAACCCTTTATCAACGGGTGAATACCCGTTCCCGCGTCTCCGACAAAAAGCGAATCCGTTGACGCGACTCTTTGACGATTCCGCAATAAGTCGCTCATGCGCACGATAAAGGCGTTGTGTTTAACGTTGTCACTTTGGAAATAGGCGCTCGCACCCGCCTTCAATGCTTGTTCCTTACAGTTCGTGCCAAAAAAAATGATCGCCGGAATGCCTTGCACAGCCGTGAATTGACGCAAGGTCAATAACGGATCACGCTCGCCCTGGTTTTCACCAAGCAAGATGATGTCGTTTCCGGCACCGGAAAATTCTACGGGCAGATGGCCTGCAGATGTGGGGTCGTAGGCGGAAATTATGGCGTCAGGCCAATGCGTTGTTACGTGGTGCATCAACAACGTACGAAAGTCTGCATGACCGTCAATAATCATCACTTTGACGCTCATGTCAGAATGGACCCCTTTGCCCCAGGTGATTGAGCCGCCGCTCGTGCGATCGAATCAGGCGTTAACAGCCTGGTCGGCGTCCACATCCTCGTCGTCGATCGCGAGTTCTGGGCTGGTCCACTTGGCATTTCGCCGCGCCTTTGCATCGTCTGACCGAGCAGCCTCCAACGCACTCAAATAATCAGGCGTAACATCATCGGTGACGTATTCGCCAGAGAAACAAGACGTATCAAATTGCGTGACTTTCGAATCATCGTGGCGCACGGAACGAATAAGCCCATGTAAGTCCTGATATATGAGTCGATCCGCACCGATAAGCTCTTCGATTTGTGGCACGGTGCGCCCGCTCGCAATGAGCTCGGATGCTGATGGCATATCGATGCCGTACACGTTCGGATAACGCACCGGTGGCGCCGCAGAAGCGAAGTAAACTCTTTTGGCCCCGGCCTCCCGGGCCATTTTGATTATTTGGCGGGACGTTGTGCCGCGGACAATCGAATCATCCACCAGCAATACGTTCTTGCCACGAAATTCGAGATCTATGGCGTTGAGTTTTCGGCGCACCGACTCCGTGCGCTCAGCCTGACCGGGCATGATAAACGTACGCCCTATGTAGCGATTTTTTATGAATCCTTCGCGGTATTTCACGCCAAGGTGGTAGGCGACCTGCACCGCTGCCGTCCGACTGGTGTCGGGGATCGGTATGACTACATCAACATCATGATCCGGCCATTCGCGGACAATCTGACCGGCCAATTGTTCGCCCATGCGCAAGCGCGCCTTATATACAGACAATGAGTCGATGATCGAATCAGGCCGCGCGAAATACACGAATTCAAATATGCAGGGCGAGTGACTGGTCTTTCCTGAATATTGGCGGCTGTGCAACACACCTTCGTTAGATATGAAGAGCGCCTCACCCGGTTGCAAATCGCGGATGTTTTTAAACCCCAAGGTCGCCAATGCCACACTTTCTGAGGCCACCATATACTCAATGCCATCAGTGGTTTGCCGCTCGCCGACCAGAATCGGTCGAATTCCGTTTGGATCACGAAAAGCGACAATGCCGTGACCGATAATCATTGCCACAACGGCATAGCCGCCTTTACATCGGTCGTGCACCGCCTCGATTGAGTCGAATATCTGCTCAGCGGTCGGCTGTCCGTTGGCCCGCCTCTGAAGCTCATGCGCAAATACGTTGAGCAATACCTCCGAATCGGAACTCGTACTCAGGTGGCGCCGATCCTCACGCGTCAACAATTCTGCCAACTCGTCGTAGTTTGTGAGATTGCCGTTGTGTGCCAGACAAATGCCATATGGAGAATTGACGTAGAACGGCTGCGCCTCAGATGACTTTGCGGTGCCCGCCGTCGGGTAGCGGACGTGTCCCATACCAACGTTGCCCGTCAGGCTCAGCATGTGGCGATGTCGAAAAACGTCTCGAACCAGCCCGTTACTTTTCCGAACCTTGAGCCCGTCCTCACCCCAGGTAACGATACCAGCGGCATCCTGGCCACGATGTTGCAACACGGTAAGGCCGTCATAGATCGACTGATTGACCGCTTGTTTCCCAACGATTCCTACAATGCCGCACATATTGGTTCAGTACCTTTTTTTGATGAGCTAGTTCAACAATGGAGACTGCGAATGAAAATCTTCTGGAAACAGATCCGGATTGAGCATTTTGATGCCGCGCGGCGCCATCACAATAATCCAATCCGCAACCATTTCACCGTAGGGAATGATGCGTGACTCCAACCACCAAAGATTAGAATCAAAACCGGCGTATCGCCCTCCCAGGACAAGCACGCCGACCAGCAAAACGGATCTGACCAAACCAAACAATCCGCCAAAACCGCGATCCATACCGCTTAAACCCGACAGGTGGACGATTTTAGACACCACCCAACCCGTCAGTGCACCCGCGGTCAAGATAAGCACAAATACGAGGAAACGGCCCGCCCACAATTGTAAATCGGTTGAATCGATAGAATCGATAGAATCGATTGTGCCGCCGAGCCATTCGGCTGCATACGGCCCGAGACGCATCGCGGCCCAGATGGCCACTACCAGCGTTGCAATGGATATCGCCTCTTTGACGATGCCGCGAAACCAGCCAAAGACAACTGACGCGAGTGTGGCAACAATAATAATGATGTCGACGATCGTCATCAAAAATATGCGCGTAAAAACATGGTCTTTGCGTTGCCGTTATGTGTTGCGAATTACGATTCTAGCCCGAACTATTCACGAATGCACTCGCGCCCTTGCATGATTCTTGTTTGCCCACCGAATTTTTCTCTCTTGGGAATACAGCCGGCATTCCGGCTCGGTCAAAAAATCCCGTGGGCAAACAATGCTCTGAGCATTCATCGCAGTGATTCATGAATAGCCCGGGTTAGCAGAACCAACCCAACGCGCACTCATGGATGTGGGACGACTTGGCCCGTGTGACCGCTCTTCAGCAATTGGGCGGCAATTGCTTCCGCACTATCGCGGTCCTTTTGCGGGCCAATGCGAACTCGATGCAGTGGGCTTCCATTTCTATTCAATTGACTGAGAAATGCGGCATACCCTTGATCGCGGAGACCCGTCGCTAACTTGTCGGCGTTCTCCTCATTGGAGAAACTCCCGAGTTGCACGGCCCACATGCCTGTACTGGATGTCTCGGCTGGGGTATCTGGCGCAGATTGGCTCGGAGTGGTGACAGCAACAGCTGCTTTCTTTTCCTGTGGTGGCGGATCAACTGGCTTGTCTGCGACAGGCTCAGACTGCGTGACTTCAGGAGCGCTATTGGCCGGCCTTTGAGCCGGCGGCGCCGTGACTGTGGCCGTCGTTGGCACCGGCTCGCTCCGATCACGATTCAATACGATTGTATGTTGTTGGGTGTCCTGATTATTCTGACCCGGCAACGTAACAGATGTCCGTACGATCTCCTCATCATCAGCAGAACCGTCGAGGAAAATAGGGACAACAAGAACTGCAGCAAGGACCAAAACCACTGCACCGATTATACGTTCTTTCAATGCTTTATCCGACAGAGTTTGCATTGCAGGAGTATAACTCAGGGAATCCTTGATTAAATAATTCATGGTCGGACCGACTGCGGCGGTGACCATAAATTAGGGAACGCTTAATGGCTCTGCAACCAGTCCAACGCTGGACCAACGATATAGAAAGAACCGGCAACGATTACTACATCGTCTGGCGATACTTCTTCGAATACTGCGTTCAAGGCCGCGTCAATATCATCGACAATCAAACACGGTTCGCGTGTCTGTTCAGAAATTTTCCGACCGAATTCTATCGCCGTTAGTGCACGTGCACCGTCTACCGTTACGGAGACCCAGCGATCAACAAATTCGGTGAGCGGAGCGAGAAATCCTGCAACATCCTTGTCCTGCAACATGCCGACAACGGCAGTGACCGAACCAGTGTAGTCCACGGATTCAAATCGATTCGCAAACGCAACGGCGGCGGCAGGATTGTGCGCAACATCCAGAATCCATAGGCATTTATGGGTGACTTTTTGAAAACGACCGTCCAACTGTACGTTCGAGAAAGCTTGATTAACCGTCTGCCTATCCAACAGCGAATCCATTGCCAGCGCCTCGACCGTGGCGAGAACCGCCGCCGCATTTCGAACCTGGACTTCCCCTGGTAAAACGGGTGTCGCTAGATTTTCCAGGACGGCATCTTCACCATTCCATGACCACAGGTTCTTATCAATTAGATCAAGTTCGAACGAATAGTCCTCCCCCGAAACCCTTAACTCAGCACCGATGTCGGCCGCCGCCTGCCGAATCGCCGTGGGTACCGATTCGCTACCAAAAATGACGGGGCGTGATGCCCGCATGATGCCTGCCTTTTCTCCGGCGATAGACTCGATGTCATCACCTAACCACGCACAGTGATCAAGCGACACATTGGTGATGAGACTGACATCAGGATCGATTGCATTGACTGCATCCAAACGGCCGCCAAGCCCGACTTCGAGAATCCAGGCATCAACCCCTGCGGCATCAAACGCAACTAACGCGGCCAGGGTCCCAAATTCGAAGAAGGTGAGTGGCACGTCTCCGCGGATCGCTTCGACCAACTGCAACGAATCAATTATCGCTGCATCAGTTGCCGGCACACCGTCAATTCGAATACGTTCATTGTAGCGATGCACATGAGGCGACGTGTAGGCGCCCGTGTGAAGGCCGGCCGTCTGAACGAGTGCATCCAACATAGATACACAAGACCCTTTACCGTTCGTTCCGCCCACGTGGATGACAATTCCAGGGCGATTCAGCTCGAGACGCTCGAGCACCGTGTGGACACGATCCAAGCCCAGCACGATTTCGCGTGGCGACAATGTTTCGAGCCACGGCAGCCAGTCGGCTAAGGTCGAGAACGAACCGGTTGGACCACTATTCAACCGGAGTCGGGCGATGATCGAATTTCGCGAGCAAATCGGAAATTTCGTCGCGCAATTTGCGGCGGTCAACAATCATGTCGAGCGCGCCATGATCCAGCAAGAACTCGCTACGCTGGAAACCTTCCGGCAACGTTTGTCCCACTGTTTGTTCGATTACTCTCGGGCCGGCGAAACCAATAAGCGCTTTCGGTTCTGCGATATTGACGTCACCAAGCATCGCGAGACTTGCCGACACGCCACCGGTGGTCGGATCCGTCAGGACGGAGACGAACGGCACCTTTTTCTCAGAAAGCTCCGCAAGCGCGGCCGAAGTCTTGGCCATCTGAAACAGGGAAAACAGCGCCTCCTGCATTCGAGCACCACCGCTGGCGGAAAACGAAATCAGCGGCGCATTGAGTTCTGCACTCCTGGCTGCGGCGCGACAAAATCGCTCGCCAACAACCGACCCCATTGATCCGCCCATGAAAGCGAATTCAAATGCGCATGCGACGACCGGGCTTCCTTTGAGCGTGCCCAGTGCTGCGATCAAAGCATCTTTTTCACCGGTTTTTTTCTGCGCCTGGACAATGCGATCACGGTAGCGCTTGCTATCGCGAAATTTCAAAGGGTCTTGCGGCTCAAGATTTGCCCCGATCTCTTCTTGCGAATCCGGATCAAGAAAACTTTCCAGTCTCTGCCGCGCGCCCATACGCATATGATGATCGCACTTCGGGCACACGCCCAAATTTCGCTCAACTTCCTTGCGATACAACTGCTCGTCGCAAGAGGGACATTTCATCCAAACGCCTTGCGGAACCGATCGTGTACGTTTCTCAGTGCTGATGCGCGAGGGCATCAGTTTCTCAAACCAGCTCATAATTCAGTCCAAATCACTAGTGATCCACCAAGGTAGGTTTGCATCATAAACGAAATTCGTTCGCAGCAGAATTCGCGGGAATGCCAAAGTGATCGGGATAAGTCACTTCGACGAGCGTTAGCCCCTGTGGCGGTGCTGCAATTCCACCCTTGGTTCTGTCTTTCGTCTCTAGAATCGCTGCAGCCCAGTCAATCGATTGTTCGCCTCTACCAATCGCGACTAGCACACCGGTGATATTGCGCACCATATGTTGCAGAAACGCGTTTGCCTGCACGTGAATGCTAATCCATTGCGCTTGCCGTGTGACCCTTAATGTTGAAATATCTCTGACCGGTGTGTTGGCCTGGCAACCAGCAGCTCGAAATGCTGAAAAGTCATGGCGCCCGAGCAAACTGTCTGCTGCCGACTGCATCGCAATCGCATCCAAATCTGCGTGCACCCACCAAGCCTTCCGATGCAATAGTGCAGACCGTACAGGCTGGTTCAATATTCGATACGTGTAGGCTCGACGGATCGCTGAGAAGCGCGCGTGAAACTCGTCACTCACCTCGACCGCCCAACTCGCGCTGATATCACTCGGCAGATTCGAGTTAATACCCAGAACCCAGCCACGTACGCTGCGAACTGCGTCTGTATCGAAATGAACCACCTGACCTGCCGCGTGCACGCCGGTATCCGTACGACCAGCGCAAATTGTTTTGATGGATTCGTCAGCGACGACACTGATGGCTTTCTCGACAGCAGATTGGACGCCGAGACCGGACTTCTGACTCTGCCAGCCGACGTAGTTCGTGCCGTCGTATTCGAATCCTAAAGCTACGCGCATAAGGTAGATTCACGCAGGCAATGCCTGCATTGATCCAGATTGATCAGGAGGGAAGTGAATCCAGCAACTGTTGAGCCTGTTGTTTTTGCCCCTCGTCACCCTCGTCGAGAACCTCCTCGAGAATGCTGCGTGCACCACTTGGGTCACCCATATCGACGTACGCTCGGGCGAGATCCAACTTCGTCCCAACTTCCGTCATGGTCCGTGCTTCATGCAAATCGCCGGACAGGTCTTCGGGCGCCAGGGATTGCGTCACGCTGTTAGCTGCGTTGGGCTCGATTCTTGGTTGTTCAACCGTCGCTTCATCGCGCATCTGATCGATCGTATCTCCAACCTCACTCTCCTTTAGCGCGGCCGTTAGGTCGTCAAGATCAAGGTCCAAATCAGTACCGCCTGCAAGCCCGGGCATCCTACCCGTCTCATCGGTCGACATATCCGAACTAAATACGTCTTTGGCTAATGCTTCAGTCTTGGCGAAATCAAACTCACCGTCATCATTACCATTGTCGTGTCGCGCTACCACGGTCTCGACATCACCAGGCATTACGCTGGGTTCGTCATCATCGTCGTCAAGCGATGCCAGCATGGTCACATCGTCGTCGGACAGCGCGGCATTGGTCGCCGTTTCTACTGCCATGTCTTCCGTGAGAACCTGCGTTCTTCCGGTCGCTTCCTCGCCGTCGCGATTTCCAGCGCGGCGCATGAACCAAACCAGAATTCCCAGAACGATTACTAACAATCCGCCGATCAATACGAAGACGTTGCTGAAGTATCCGAGAATGGTATCGACAATGCCTTTTTCCTGCGGCCGTGACATCACCACTGCTGGAGGTATGTCTGCGGCATTGTCAGTTGCGTCGTCAACCGCTGTCTCGTCGGCACTGGCATCTGTCAGGATGTCATCCGCAGTGTCATCGACCGGTAACTCTTCACCGCGCAAGTTAGCTAATTCCGCCCGGAGTGCTGCGAGTTCATTGTCGGAAATTTCGATGAGCGAATCCTGGTCCTCCAGGAGGGCCTGAATTTCATTGATACGGGCATCGGCCGGATCGATCACCACATCGTCCAGCAGTTCTTCGGGGCTGGTGTCCAGTTGATCATCGGTCAAGCTGATGTCGTCATCGGGTGGTACTAAGGTCAAACTTGGCTGCGCATCCGGCTCAGAAATGCTCGGACTAACATCCGGCGCAATACCCGGATCACCGCCCCAGGCAGCGTGCTGGCGTTGTACTTCGGACAAAGCCTGGCCACGACTGATCCGGTAAACATCGTCTGCGCTCGGTATACGCAGAGTCGCACCGGCACGCATAACATTAATGTTTCCGGCAAATGCCTGGGGATTGGCCTCATAGATCGCCAACATTGTCTGATTGATCGTGAGTCTGGAATCCGGCCGCACACGGCTGGTAATCCCCCACAAAGTGTCACCACATTGTATGACTACGCCACCACCAGGTGTCGCATCAAAGTTTGGTTGTCCTGAATTCTGACCACTATTCTGCGGCGCGGCTGCAACAGGCTGCGTCGAAGGGCGAGATGTTTGCTGGCTGGACTGCGGTGCCGGTGCCGGTGCCGGTGCTGGTGCTGGCGCGGCACGACGAATTTGCCCTGCATCCGACGGTGTCGCACGACTGGGTGCGGTGACGGTTTGGGTTGCCTGCGATACCGGGGGTGGCGCAAACGTCGGCGGATCTAATAACAATGTGTATTCGCGCAGCAATCGGCCGCGAGACCACGAAGCTTCGACCAGAAAAGTGATGAAGGGCTCAGAAACCGGGTCGCTGGACGTAACCCGGATCACATTACCGTCTACCCGGTCGGATTCGACCACTTCAAAATTCAAGCGGGTCAGAAACAAGGGTCGATCAAGATCGTAACGGTCGAAGGTCTCTGCAGAGGCCATTTGGATCGTTAAATTGTTGAGCTCTTCCGGTGTTGCAGAAAGCAATTCGATTTCGGCATACATCGGTTGATTCAGAGCTGAACTCAGTCGTATTTCTCCGAGGCCGAGTGCCCACGCCTGACTTCCAAGCAAGAGCAATGGCAAAAGCCATATACGATTAAGTCTTGACGACATATTCTGTTTCTCCAGCTCCCCAATTCCCGTTAGAACGGACCGCTCGGAGCTTGCATGATCGATGTTAGATGCTCGCAGGCAATGCAAGTGAACTATAGCTTATAAATAGTTTTTCGCCAATATTTCAGCTATTTGGACGCTATTTAGAGCCGCGCCCTTACGAATATTATCACTAACAATCCAAAGGTTAATCCCATGCGGATGACTGATGTCTTCGCGAACCCGACCGACGAATACCGGGTCATTTCCGGACGCCTCGCTGACAGCTGTCGGATAGGCTCCCATTTCAACGCCATCAACGAGTTCTACACCTGGCGCTTGACGCAGCAACGCACGCACGTCCTCAGCCGAGATCTGGTCACGAGTTTCTAAATGAACGGCTTCAGAATGTCCGAAAAACACCGGAATTCGGACCGCCGTCGGATTAACGGCAATATCCTCGTCATCCATTATTTTTTGTGTTTCCCACACAATCTTCATCTCTTCTTTGGTGTAGCCATTGTCCTCAAAGACATCAATATGAGGTACGGCGTTAAACGCGAGTTGTTTTGCCGCACCAACCGTTTCCACCGGTTGGCCGCTGAGCAACTTAGCCGTTTGCCGAGCAAGATCCTCGACCGCGCTGCGACCAGCGCCTGACGCGGCTTGATACGTGCAGACATTAATCCGCGCAATTCCCGCAACATCATAAATCGGCTTCAAAGCGACCAACATCTGAATGGTTGAACAATTCGGGTTCGCGATGATTCCCGTCGTTGTGTACTCCGCAATCTTGTCCGGATTTACCTCAGGCACAACCAGGGGCACATCGTCGTCGTAGCGAAAGCGCGAAGTATTGTCGATGACGACGCATCCCGCCTCGGCAGCCAAAGGCGCGTATTGATTAGAAACCGACGCACCTGCCGAAAAAAATCCGATCTGCACAATAGAAAAATCAAATTCGGCGAGATTCAAAACGTCGAGCGGCCGATTACCAATTCTGACCCGTTTACCAACGGAACGCTCGCTCGCCAAAGCGTAAACCTTGCCAACTGGAAACTTCCGGTCGTGCATTATTTCGAGCAATGCCTCGCCAACAACACCGGTTGCACCGACAACTGCAATATCGAATTTTTTTGTCATGAAATTTTAGTCTATGTAGATAAAAGTGGAATGTTGGTCTATTTAGTGACCACTGGGGTCACTGAAAGTACGTCGGCATTCTGCGCGCGATGGCGCAAGAAGTGATCCATCAGAACCAGCGCAACCATAGCTTCCGCAATCGGCGTTGCACGCAATCCTACGCAAGGGTCATGTCTGCCACTAGTGATGATTTCAGCAGCCTTCCCTTCCATATTTATAGTAGCGCCTGGTTTTGAAATGCTCGAAGTCGGTTTTAGCGCAATACTGGCGAGGATGTCCTGGCCGGATGATATTCCACCGAGTGTTCCCCCAGCATCGTTTTTAGCGAAGCCGTCGGGGCCGATTTCATCGCGATGTTCGCTGCCTTTTTGCGTAACAGCCGCAAAACCAGCGCCCAGTTCAACACCCTTGACGGCATTGATACTCATCAGCCCGTGGGCTAAGTCAGCCTCAAGTTTGTCGAAAACCGGCTCGCCTAGTCCGGGTGGCACATTGCTCGCCAGAATACTGATACGCGCCCCAATAGAGTCACCCTCCGCCCGCAGCTCGTCCATATACGCCTCAAGCTCGGGCAACCGCTCCGGGTCTGCACAAAAAAACGGATTCGAATTGACCGCCGATAGGTCATTTGCTGCAAGTTTTAGCGGTCCTAGCTGCGATACATAACCGCGAATAGAAACGCCGAGTCTTTCGAATAAATATTTTCTGGCAACAGCGCCAGCGGCAACGCGCATAGTGGTCTCGCGTGCGGATGATCGTCCGCCGCCGCGATAATCGCGGATGCCGTATTTTTGTTGATAGCTATAGTCGGCATGGCCGGGACGAAACTTGTCCTTAATGTCTCCATAATCTTTTGAGCGTTGATCGACATTTTCAATCAGCAGGCCGATGGGTGTCCCCGTCGTTTGGCCCTCAAATGTCCCGGACAAAATCCGCACTTGATCCGGCTCTTTCCGCTGTGTGGTGTGCCGCGATTTTCCCGGTCGGCGACGTTCCAGATCTGCCTGAATATCTGCTTCAGACAGCGCCATACCAGGTGGACACCCGTCAATAACGCAGCCCATAGCTGGCCCGTGGCTCTCGCCAAAGGTTGTGAGGGTAAACACCCGGCCAAAACTGTTTCCTGACATCTTTTTTACTCTCTCACGCGGTTACTCAAATGGGCCCAAACTGACCGCCGTGCTTCTCAAGCGTCTCCCGCTGCAACAGGAAAACACCTTGGCCGCCGATTTCGAATTCCAGCCAAATTAAATCGACGTTGGGAAAACGCTGCTCCAGCGCACGCTGACTGTTTCCTACTTCGACAACAAGAATACCGTTATCTGTAAGAAAGCGGGATGCATGATGCAGGATCGTTAGCGTTGAATCCAGACCATCCGATCCGGATGCCAAACCCAAAGCGGGTTCGTGGTCAAACTCAGGCGCAAGTTCCGCCATGTCAGTCGCATCAACATAGGGTGGATTACTAATAATGACGTCGTAGCCACCGTAATTTTCCGCCGACTCCAATGCGGCAAAAAAATCTGATTCAATCAAGCTCACGCGCTCCTCGAGCCCGTAGCGATCGACGTTGATTGCTGCAACTGCAAGAGCATCCGGTGAGACATCGACGGCATCGACGCGCACCTCCGGCAGGGCAAGGGCTGACGCTATTGCGATACAGCCGCTCCCCGTACCCAAATCGAGGACCCTACGGACAGTGGATAGATCGATCCATGGCGCGAACCGGTGATTGATCAATTCAGCCAACGGCGAGCGTGGTACCAACACTCGCTCATCTACGTAAAACTCATGCCCGGCAAACCACGCTTGCGACAACAGGTAGGCCAAAGGCGTTCTTTTCTCGATGCGCTGATTCGCCAGGTTTCGAATTTCCGCCACTCGAGGGGCAGCAACGATTTGTTCGTAGTGACGATTCGCCTGCGCATGATCAAATTTCATGACCGCAAAAACCAACCAAGCGGCCTCATCAGTCGCGTTGTCAGTCCCATGACCAAACACCAGATCCGCGGCAGCAAAATCCGTCGCCACGAGCTCGATGAGCGCGGCAACGGAAGTAGTTGATGAGTCAGATGACATGTAAGTGAATCGAATCCTGAGAAAATTGCTAAATTGGTGGTTACCGAGTTGATTATTTCACGGTCAATCCACTCACGTCTGCAGATTTGGATGAAATAGTCAGAAGTTTCCTAATTTAGGCGGCAATGCGAATCGCGACCGTTCCCGTACGGGCTGAGTTAGAATGCCGCCACCATGGAAATCAGCAACAGACTATTAGTCGCAATATTTATCGCTCTGGCCATTCTCGGCGGTACATTTTTTTTCAGTAAAGCGCTACAAAGTGGCAACTCAAGCCCCGAGTTTGCGACGGTGTGGCCGCGTTCTGTTTCGATACCCGAATTTGAACTAATCGATCATGACGGCCAGCCGTTCAGACGAGAAAATTTGACTGGCAGCTGGCAACTGATGTTTTTCGGCTTCACTCATTGCCCTGATATTTGTCCGGCTACGCTGCAGCAGCTCTCTCTTGTGCAGGCGTCTCTTGAAAAAATAGGCCAAGTAGCACCAGAAATATTATTGGTCAGCGTCGATCCAGAGCGCGATACACCTGACGTTCTGGGCGCCTATGTTTCTTACTTTGATGCCAACATTAAAGGCGTTACCGGTGACCTGGATGAAATACGCAAACTAACGTCGACGTCTAGCATATTTTCCGAAAAGTCCTATCAGGGCAATGACGAATATACGGTAGACCATTCCACCGTTATTCTCGTCGTTAACGAGTCAGGCGCAATTCACGCATCCTTTAGCGCACCACATATAATCGGTAACCTCGTTAAGGACCTGCCACGAATAACAGGCTCAAAGTGAAACTATCCGTCGTACTGTTTTTTCTTCTTTGCGGCTCACTCATTGCCTGCAGTCACGAAGATGGGCCGTCTTTGGACGTCAAAAATGTTCGAATCCTCGCACCACTGCCAGGAAGTGACGTCGGTGTCGCGTATTTTGACGTAGTGAATAACACCGACGCAGTTTCGCACTTGATCAATATGAGCAGTCCGCAATACGGCCAAGTCGCAATGCATGAAACAACCGAGACCAAAGGAATCGCACGCATGCGTCCGGTCAGTACCGTTCCCGTACCCGCGAACAGCGAAATCAAGTTTTCGTCTGGTGGTCTACATGTAATGTTAATAGACCCGCTCGCGGAGCTAGGCCCAGGGTCACAGATAACCATACAGTTACATTTTGAAGATAATTTGCTCATTGTGTCTACAATGTTGCAACCGCGACGAATTAGGCGGGGTCAATAAACGCATATGTCTAATATCGTCGCAACAATATTCGTCTTTCTGCAACGGATACTGCCAAAGAGTCTAATTACGGCCGCCGTATATCGCATCGCGAGAATTCAAAGCCGAGTGATCAAAGATTTTCTGATTCGAAAATTTGTTCGACTTTACAAAGTAGATTTGGACGAAGTCAAATTGAGCGTCCCCGATGACTTCGCTAGCTTCAACGCCTTCTTTATTCGCGAACTCGCAGAAGGATCTCGACAAGTCGCAAGCGCGCACGATGCCATCGTCTCTCCAGTCGATGGAACCGTTAGTGCGGCAGGCCGGATAGAAAACGACAGCCTTGTTCAGGCAAAAGGAATCAACTACTCACTTGCTGATTTCTTGGCGATTGAGACACATATCGCAAAAGACTTTTCCGGCGGTGAATTTGCGACTATTTATCTTGCCCCCTACAACTACCATCGAGTGCACGCGCCGCTCGCGGGTCGACTTCAATCTATGCACTACGTTCCCGGCAAGCTCTTTAGCGTCAACGCCGCGACCGTCGCACGACTGCCAAGCTTGTTCGTGCAAAACGAAAGACTGGTGTGTCACATAGATACTAGCTCCGGACCGACAATTTTGGTTTTCGTTGGCGCCATGAACGTGGGCAGCATTAGCACTCCGTGGACTGACGAAATACGCCCAAAAAAGAGCGGCATTGTGGAGTCAATCGACCTTGCAGCATCACCTCTTAGTCGTTCATTCAAAAAGGGTGACCAATTGGGCTGGTTCAACATGGGGTCGACTGTTGTCCTTCTGACTCCGCCAGGAAAATCAGAAGGCCTGAAAGACCTGGCGCATGGTCAGCTCGTTAGCGTCGGCCAGCAAATCGGCACGGTTATTTCGGCGCAGTGAGCTGGCGACCGAAGGGTACCGTCGAGAGCGCTCGCGCTCGTGCGAGCGCCCTGGCATGCGCACGCGAATTTTTCAGCGATCGCCAGATCCTGGAAGTCGAAACGCCGATCCTCACAAGGCACGCCACCATGGATGCCCATATTGAGAGTGTGGTCGCTAACCTATCTGCACGCGATGTGTTTTTGCACACGTCTCCCGAATACCACATGAAACGCCTTCTCGCTGCAGGTTACCCAGACATTTTCCAAATTTGCCGCGTATTCCGAGGTGGTGAGGTCGGCCGGTATCACTTACCGGAATTCAGCATGGTCGAGTGGTACCGGCTCGGATTCGACCTGCAAGCAATTATTCGCGACTCAGTAGAATTTATTAACGCGATTCTGGGAGATCGACTGGTCACCACGGAATCGATAGCGTTGAGCTACCAGCAGGCATTTGAAAAAGCGGTCGACCTCAATCCATTTGACGCAAAACTCGCCGAAATAGTTAAGACGGTCGGTGCAGACGATAATCTTGTCGGCTCTCTAGGCGAGGATAGAGACGCCTGGCTAGACCTTGCGATGGCGAGTCTTGTGGCACCGACTTTCGAAGCACATCAACTCACCGTTGTTTACCACTATCCTATGACCCAGGCATCTCTCGCTCGTGCTTGTCCCGAAAACAGCCAGCTGGCCGATCGCTTCGAAATTTATCTGGGTGAGTTGGAACTGGCAAACGGATTTGTCGAACTTACGGATGCCACTGTCCAGCTACAACGATTCGAGCGTGATCAACATTTACGAAGAGAAAATGATCGGACCATCCACGAAATCGATTCGACGCTGATTGACGCATTACGAGAGGGGCTCCCACAATGCGCTGGCGTTGCGATAGGTCTCGATCGGCTACTGATGCTCAAGTTGAATGCCAATCACATCAACGCCGTTACAACATTTGTGCCCGGAAACTAAAAATGACCGTGAACTACGAATTACTCGGCAAACAGCTTGACTCACTGATGGCTTCAGAACCCGACATACTGGCTAACAGTGCAAATTTCGTGGGTCTACTATTCGCTGAAATCCCGAACATCAACTGGTTGGGACTCTATATCGTTAGAGAGAGTGACCTTGTTCTTGGTCCGTATAATGGAAGACCGGCGTGTGTGCGCATTCCGATGGGTCAAGGTGTTTGCGGCAGATCAGCAAGTGATGCGCGCACGCTTCGTGTTGCCGATGTGGATCAGTTTTCGGGACATATCAGCTGCGATCCTGCATCAAAATCCGAGATTGTCGTGCCCTTGATCATCGACGAAGTAGTGATAGCGGTACTAGACGTCGATAGCCCTGTTTACGACCGATTTTCCAGACAGGACCAGGACGGGATCGAAAAACTCTGCCGTGTATTTGTCGCTCGACTACGCGCTCTAGGCGCGCGGCACAAAAACTTTATTTGACCCGCGCAACGTATTCGGCGGACCGGGTATCGACTCGAATCGTCTCGCCCTGCTCCACGAATAGAGGCACACGAACGACTGCACCGGTTGACAGCGTTGCTGGTTTCACGCCACCGCTTGCGGTGTCACCACGAAGGCCCGGATCGGTTTCAGTGATTTCCAATTCGACGAAATTTGGCGCTAACACAATCAACGGTTCATTGTTCCACAGCGTAATCTGACATACATCTTGCTCTATCAACCATTTCTTCGCTTCACCGACTGCCTTGTGGTCAGCAGCATATTGCTCAAACGTATCGGCAACCATGAAGTGCCAGAATTCCCCGTCTGAATACAAGTACTGCATATCCGTATCCATCACGTCAGCGGCTTCAACATTTTCGCCCGACTTAAATGTCTTGTCGACAACTTTACCGGTTTTGAGATTCTTGATGCGCACTCGACTGAATGCCTGCCCCTTGCCGGGTTTGACGAATTCGTTCTCAACGATAATGCACGGATCAGCGTCGAGAATGATGCGTAGGCCTGATCGAAATTCGCTCGTATTGTAGTTTGCCATTTGTATATCCGGCGCCAATTTAATTGACGCATTAAGTTATTTGTCAGGGCCAGACGCAGCGTTTTGTCTGGCGCGCGCCATGATACCGCGATTGGCACTCGGGATAAGCATCGGCAACAAATTGTCCGTTTATCGACAGACTGCACTCAACGATCGCAATCGGGCCCAATTATCACGTCCAAATGCCGTTATATATTGATGCCTGTCACGGTTTTGGCATGCCATCGAGGATTCCGGATAGCCTTCTGTATAGACTGAATCCCAGCTCACATATTGTTCTTGGCGCCACCATGCAAAAGGAATTCAGGCTCGCGATTTGACCAAAATACACGCCATCTCTATTGCCGTATTGTCGACTGATCGAGACAATGTCGAGCAGGTCAATTCCAGTCTGCGTGATGCTGGCCATGCGGCCCATTGTCACTGGATCGAAACGCCTGCCCAATTCGATCAAATAGTTGGTGCCGAACCTCTCGAAATCATCATTCTAAACGTCGATACATTTCCGGATTCGATTAAACAGGTCGTCAAACTAAAAGATGGCTACATTCCCGAGATTCCAGTCATTGCCGTAGGGAATTCGGCAAAGTCGACACTAAAAAGAAAAAATAACTTTGTACGGAATTTTGTCGGAGTCAGAGTAATACTCTGACTCCGTTTTCTTTGCTGCAGGATAAATACCCTCGACTGATTTATTCAGGCAGGTCCGTCGCTAGCAAACGTTCAACTTTGCGCCACCCTTTCGGCAGCATTCGGCCACGCAACGCTCGCTCTCCGTAGTAATCGTCGAGGTCGTTCCACTTCAACGTCATCATGCGCGCACCGGTATGCACCTGTAGGCTTGCATCTTCCGACACGACCACTGCGGCAACCAGCTGCTCGTCGCCGTCTTTGTACTTCTTGCCAGGAATATTCACTAGCTTATTGCCCTTGCCCTTAGCAAGTTCCGGCAATTCTTCCATTTCAAAACACAGCAGTCGGCCGACCGATGACACTGCCGCGATAAGGCACTCACTATCTGGAGGCACGAATGAAGGAACGACCACTTTACCACCGGCAGGGACTCTTAGAATCGATTTGCCCGCCTTGTTTCGCGATACGAGATCTCCCAATGTCGCGACAAAACCGTAGCCAGCATCACTGGCCAGCAAATATCGATCGTCAGCTTCCCCAATCATCGCGCCACAAAACTCTGCGCCGTCTGGCGGTTTGAAAAGGCCTGACAATGGGTCTCCCTGGCCACGTGCCGAAGGCAGTGTTTGCGCCAACACGCTATAAACTCTGCCGGTGCTATCGATAAACATTGCCAGTTGATTGCTTTTGCCCTGGGCCGCCGCCAGAAACCCATCCCCAGACTTATAACTTAATGCTAACGAATCGATGTCATGACCCTTAGCGGCACGCGCCCACCCCCGACGTGACAGGACGACAGTGACTGGCTCACTCGCGACCAATTGAGATTCATCCAACGCCTGTGCGGCTTCGCGCTCGACAATCGTCGTTCGACGAGCATTGCTGTAACTTTCCGTGTCTTCGATAATTTCCGACTTGATGAGGCTTTTCAGCTTGGTCGAACTCTTCAGGATACTTTCGAGGTCCTGGCGCTCGTCGTTCAGATCGCCTTGTTCGCCGGTAATCTTGATCTCTTCAAGTCTGGCAAGATGACGCAAGCGAAGATTCAAAATAGATTCTGCCTGAACATCGGACAGCTTGAATTTCTTCATCAGGACGGGCTTCGGCTTGTCTTCGGTGCGGATAATCTTGATCACCGCGTCAATATTCAGATAAGCAATTAGTAATCCGTCGAGAATATGTAGCCGGTCTTTGACGATCTGCAAGCGGTGATTCAGGCGTCGCTTAACGGTGTCTTTTCTAAATTTCAGCCATTCACTCAACAAGCCAACAAGATTGAAGGTCCGCGGTCGCCCATCGAGCGCCACAATATTCATGTTGACCCGAACCGTACGTTCGAGAGAGGTCGTGGAAAACAAATGCGACATCAATTCGTCAACGTCCACTCGTCGCGACTTCGGAGAGATGACCAGGCGAATAGGCGCTTCGTGGTCAGATTCATCTCTTAGGTCATCGACCAAGGGCAGTTTTTTGTTACGCATTTGCGTAGCGATTTGTTCGAGAATCTTGCTGCCGGAAATTTGATAAGGCAGCGAGTCGATGACAATATCGCCATCTTCAATTCGATATGAAGCACGCAAGCGGAGTGTGCCGCCACCCGTCGTATAGATTTGCTTTATGTCGGCACGGGGCGAAACCAATTCCCCACCCGTCGGAAAATCCGGTCCTTTGATGTGTTTCATCAGATGCGAGACAGTCGCATCGGGATTGTCTATTAAATGCACCAACGCGCTAGCGACTTCTTTCAGATTGTGGGGCGGTACGTCGGTCGACATACCGACCGCGATGCCAGTTGTACCGTTTAGTATGAGATTCGGCAGGCGCGCGGGCAACACGACCGGTTCATCCATCGTGCCGTCAAAGTTAGGTGTCCAATCGACCGTTCCTTGACCCAACTCCGCTAACAAGGATTTTGCGTAGGGTCGCAGGCGAGATTCTGTGTAGCGCATTGCAGCAAACGATTTCGGGTCGTCAGTCGAGCCCCAGTTACCCTGGCCATCCACGATCGGATGGCGATAGGAGAAATCCTGCGCCATCAACACCATAGCCTCATAACACGCAGAATCGCCATGTGGGTGAAACTTGCCGATGACATCACCGACTGTCCGTGCCGATTTCTTGTGTTTCTGACCCGACGACAAACCCAATTCACTCATCGCATAGATGATGCGACGCTGCACAGGTTTTAAACCGTCGCCGATTTGTGGCAAAGCCCGATCAAGAATGACGTACATCGAGTAATCGAGATAAGCCTTCTCGGTATATTCCTTCAGCGCTTGTTGTTCAACGCCCTCAAGATTGAGTTGGTTTTGCATATTGATTTCGTTTCTCGTCAGACTTCCGCGAGGTTGCCTTTGTCCTCAAGCCATTTACGCCGATCGCCCGAACGCTTCTTCGCCAACAACATATCCATAAGATGATCAGTTTCGTCGCCCGCCGTTACCGTTAACTGCACCAAACGCCGCGTATCTCGGTTCATTGTGGTGTCACGCAGGTGCGATGGATTCATTTCACCAAGACCTTTAAAGCGTGTAACCGAAATCTTACCGCGAATTTTTTCCGTCTCGATTCTAGCCAACACGCCCTGTCGCTCACTTTCGTCCAGTGCGTAAAATTTTTCCTTACCGACATCAATGCGATACAACGGCGGCATTGCCACATAAACGTGGCCAGCCATAACCAACTCGCGGAAGTGTTGCAAAAAGAGAGCGCACAACAGTGTCGCGATATGCAGGCCGTCAGAATCTGCATCGGCAAGAATACAAACCTTGTGATAACGCAAGTCGTCCAAATTCGGACTTCCCGGATCAACACCCAGAGCCACACTAATGTCATGTACCTCCTGCGACGCCAGAATCTCCCCTACATCGACTTCCCAGGTATTCAGAATTTTGCCGCGCAGCGGCATGATTGCCTGAGTGTTTCTGTCTCTTGCTTGTTTCGCGGAACCGCCAGCGGAGTCTCCCTCTACCAGAAATATTTCGCACAACGCTGGCTCCTGCGAGGTACAGTCTGCGAGCTTCCCAGGCAATGCTGGGCCGGAAACCACCTTTTTTCGGACAACCTTTTTGGCTGCCTTGAGACGTTTCTGGGCATTCGCGATCGCCAACTGAGCAATCGTATCACCCGTTTCTGGATGTTGGTTCAACCACAGTGCAAAACTATCCTTGATCACGCCGGTAACGAAACCGGCCGATTCGCGGGAGGATAACCGCTCCTTTGTTTGCCCGGAAAACTGCGGATCTTCAAGCTTCACGCTAAGCACGAAGTTAAGGCCATCCCAAACATCTTCAGGCGCGATCGAAACGCCACGCGGCAGCAAGCTACGAAAATCACAAAACTCTCGTATAGCGTTTGTTAGGCCCGTGCGTAAGCCATTAACGTGTGTGCCGCCCTGCGCGGTGGGAACCAAATTGACGTAGCTCTCAGTAACCGTCTGGCCGCCATCTGCATGCCACGCGAGCGCCCAGTCGACGGCCTCGTTAGTACCGTTAAGCGCACCAGCAAACGATTCAGCCGGCAAATGCTCGCCCGTACCCATTGCTTCCAGTAAGTATTCCTCGAGGCCGCCCTGATAACACCACTCCAATTGTTCTTTGGGCTTGGCAACCTTTAATTTCACGATCAAACCCGGGCACAACACAGCCTTCGCTTTGAGCGCATGCTTGATTTTGGATACTGAAATTGTGGCCGAATCGAAATATTTGGGATCCGGCCAAAAGCGGATCGTCGTACCCGTGTTTGCCTTACCGACCGTACCGACCACTTCCATCTTGCCGCTCTTCTTACCGCCGGCAAAACTTAGGTTGTATTCCTTTCCGCCGCGCCGAATCCACACTTCCAGATTTTTCGACAGCGCGTTGACAACCGACACGCCAACCCCATGTAAACCGCCAGAATACTGATAGTTATCTTTATTGAATTTCCCGCCCGCATGCAGGCGAGTGAGAATTAGCTCAACGCCTGGGATTTTTTCTTTGGGATGTTTGTCGACCGGCATGCCACGACCATCGTCGCTCACTTCCACGGAACCGTCCGCGTGCAACGTGACTTCGATTTTTTTGCAATGGCCAGCAAGAGCTTCATCGACACTATTGTCGACAACCTCATGTGCCAAATGATTGGGCCGAGTCGTATCTGTGTACATACCCGGCCTGCGCCGAACTGGTTCGAGACCACTTAAGACCTCGATGTCGGCCGCATCGTAACGTTTGCTCATCTACTCGTTTGCCCCAAGCGAAAGCAAGTATTTTGCCCGCTGCGATTCTAGCGCTATTCAGTGCTCGTGGTCCATCAAATCTACCTTGTTGGACCACTAACGGCTAGCGTTCAAATTGCGGCACGAGCCACTGTCTTACTTAGTCGAGATCACCGAGCAGTGATTGGAAAATATTATCTGCGACCGGTCGAATCTCGACTTGATAGGCATCGTGATCAATGCCTGCAGCCAGCACCGCGCCATTCTTCAGCGCAGCAACCTGTTCGTCCGTGAGTTCGAAGCGCATAAAATGAACCGCAGACGTCTTGTGATCATCGGAGCGCGCCAAATCTTCATCGGCAATGGGTCGTATCGGCGGTAACTCGCCGACTTGCAACCAAACACTGTTCTCAACGCCAATGAGCTGGCCCAGCATTGCGTGACGCTCGTCCACGTCAGGAAACTCAATCATGAACGTCGCTTTCCAGTTGCTGCCGTTTGGAATCAAAGGGTTGTATGCGTCCAGCTCTTCCTGAATCGCCGCTCCCTCGAAGATCTTTTCAATTCGCAGCATTTCCTGGACTTGATATTGCATCGTCATGCGGTCCTCGAAATAGAGCATTGCATTCGTGCCCAGCGCCAGACGCCGATTGCGTTTGTGCGCCATTACATCAGCTCGAAACTGATCGCGCATTTCGGCGTAAGTCTCGAGCGTATACAGCGATTCTCTGTTCAGTAATTCCATGTCTTTATATTCCGTAAGCTTGGCGAAGGAGTGCGAGCGGATTGCCCGGTTCGACCTGGTCATTGTCTTGAGCGATTTGTTCGGCCGCCATTGGACAATCACTGACAAAATAGTCGCTTTCGCTTTTCTCTAATTTTTTGACCACCGGCTTGGCAATCTTTCTCGAGATTGCATGCGTTTCTTTCTTAACCGCGTAGGTTCCATCATGGCCCGAGCACCGCTCGATCACCTGCACCTCTGTGCCTGGGACAAGCTCTAGGATGTCTCGTGTTTTGAGTCCGATATTCTGTACACGTTGGTGACACGGAACCTGATATGCCACTTTGCCCAGCGAACCTTTAAATTCAGTGTTCAACTTGCCAGCCTTATGCCGCAGCATGAGGTACTCGAAAGGATCGAACATCGCGTCGCGGACTTTGATGACGTCCGGGTCATCCGGAAACATCAGTGGCAATTCCTGCTTAAACATTAACGTGCACGACGGCATGGGCGAAACGATATCCCAACCTTTATTAACAAGATCGACGAGAGCAGGAATGTTTTTTGTTTTCGCTTTTTCTACTGCTTCGAGATCGCCTAATTCGAGTTTTGGCATGCCGCAACAAACTTCGCTACTAGCCAATGTCACCGGAATGTTGTTGTGCTGATAAATCGCAACGAGATCCTCGTTGAGCGAAGGCAAATTGTGGTTGCCGTAGCAGGTTGTAAACAGCACCACCTGACCAAGAGTAGTATCGGTCTGCTCTGCGGGCACATTTGCATCTCCGCCCAGCCCCTTTAGGCGTTTGCGCGCGGTATTCGAGTGATAACTCGGTACCGGTGCGTCCCGATGAACGCCGAGAACGTTCTCCAGTACCGCCCGCCCGGCTTTACTTTGGTTAAATGCGTTCACTGTTTGAGTGACCAACGGGATGCCCGCAAAACGCCCGACTTTATCCGTTGATGTCAGGATATTGTCGCGAAGTGACGCGCCCTCATTGCGATATCGAGTCGCCTTGGCGCGCAGCATCAGGTGAGGAAAATCGACGTTCCATTCATGCGGTGGCACATAAGGACACTTTGACATGTAACACATGTCGCACAGGTAGCAATGATCGACAACTTCCCAAAAGACCTTTTTAGGAACTGTGTCGACCTCCATGCTTTCTGAGTTGTCAACGGCGTCGAACAAAGTTGGAAACGCATGACACAGATTGAAGCAGCGCCGGCAGCCGTGGCAAATATCAAAGACTCGTTCGAGTTCCGCATACAGCGAGGACTCGTCGTAATATTCCTCAGTCCGCCACTCAATAGGGTGACGGGTGGGCGCCTCAAGACTGCCCTCGCGATTGTTAGTTGGTGGGGTCATGCAATAAAAGCTCGCCCGAACTATTCATGATTCACCGCGATGATTGGGTCGAACGATCGTAGATCGCTCGACCCCTTGGCCGCCTAGTCGTCAAGCGTGTCCAGCGCCTTCTGGAAGCGGTTCGCATGTGAGCGCTCTGCTTTAGCAAGCGTCTCGAACCAATCGGCGATCTCGTCGAAATCTTCGTCGCGAGCAGTCTTTGCCATACCGGGATACATATCGGTGTACTCGTGCGTCTCACCTGCAATGGCTGCAGCCAAATTAGCAGACGTGGGACCGATCGGCAGGCCAGTTGCCGGATCACCGGTTTCTTCCAAATATTCGAGATGACCATGCGCGTGACCCGTTTCACCTTCGGCGGTGGAGCGAAATACGGCCGCAACATCGTTATAGCCTTCAACATCGGCTTTCGCTGCGAAATACAAATAACGCCGATTTGCTTGAGATTCCCCAGCAAATGCATCTTTCAGGTTGTTTTCCGTTTGGCTGTCTTTCAGTGACATGGTCGTTCCTCTCGATACGATTAATTATTGTTTAGACTCAGTCTAAAACTGAGCCGAACTCTAAGTCGACAGACGCCGCATGTCAACGCAGGCTAGTGGTCCACCATGGTGGCTCTGAACCTATCAAACCTACCGTGGTGGACCACTTGCGTTGACGCTTCTTCCACGTCGTTGTAGCGTAGCGCTCACGATTAGATATCCAATGGGTTACAGGCGCATGGCCAGCGAAAAAAAAATAGACCTCGAGAAGTCGCTTGCCGACCTGGAAACGCTTGTGGGGGAACTCGAAAGCGGCGATCTGCCACTGGATAAAGCGATGAAAAAATTCGAAGAGGGCATCAAGCTGACTCGCGGCTGTCAAAAAGCGCTCAAAGAGGCCGAACAAAAAGTGGAAATCTTGCTCAAAAGTGCGGGCGGGCAGGAGTCTCTGGGAAAATTCGAAGACGAAGGCTAAGAATTAAAGTCAGTCAGCCGCAGCGCGACAAGTTACAAAGTCTGGCCCCACTGGTAAGCAAGCAACGCACCAAAATAACCTAATCCAGTCATGTAGACCCAAGCAAAAATCGGCCATCTCCAACTGTTCGTTTCTCGTTTGATCACAACAATCGTTGCGGCGCATTGCAGACAACACGCATAAAAAATTAGCAGCCCGATCACCATCGGCAAAGTAAACACCGGCGAGCCATCGGCGTGCCTAGCCAATTTCAATCGCTCACTCAAGGTCGCCTCATCCGCCTCGTCCCCCACGGCGTAAACAGTACCGAGAACTGCAACGACAACCTCACGCGCCGGAAAACTGGCGATGACCGCAGACGAAATTTTCCAGTCCCAGCCCAACGGGCGAAATACCGGTTCGATCACCTTCCCTGCTCTGCCAAGGAAACTCTGTTCCAGTTGTAAGGCTGCTGCATCGTTTTCAAATTGTACAAACGCAATTTCTAACTCATCACCCGAGAGACGATTTGCCGCCATTGACTGCTGTTGCGAAAGATTGGCTTGAATCTCTGCGGACCGCGGAAAGTAGGCAAGTGCCCACACGACGACCGCCACCGCAAAAATTACTGTCCCCGCTCGCCTGAGAAAAATCTTCGCGCGACCTAACAGCTGCACCATAACGGTTTGAAAGTTCGGCCGACGAAACTCGGGCAGCATGAGCGCAAAGGTAGGTTTCGGACCCTGCAGCGCAGTTTTTCGCAGCAAAAGCGCCGTCATTAGTCCCGCGACGATTCCCAGCATGTAAAGGCCGAACAACACGACACCCTGCAAATTCAGGATGCCCACTTTCTCATTTGGAACAAACGCCGCAATCAATAGCGCATAAACCGGCAGGCGTGCGGAGCAGGTCATGAAGGGCGCAGCAAGAATCGTCGCGATACGATCACGTCGATTCGGAATGACCCGAGTCGCCATGATTCCTGGCACGGCACAGGCGAAACTCGAAATCATGGGAATGATTGACTGGCCCGATAGACCGACAGAACGCATCGTTCGATCCATCAAATAAGCCGCCCGCGCGAGATACCCAGAATCCTCGAGCACGATGATGAACAAAAAGAGAATTAATATTTGCGGCAGGAAGACGATGACACTGCCTACGCCAGCGATTACGCCGTCGGTTATAAAACTCGACAATGCACCGGCGGGCAAATTGTTAGCGATGAACCCGCTCATCAGCGTGGTGCTGTTATCTATGACATCCATCAACGGGGTCGCCCAGGCGAAGACCGCCTGAAATACGACTGCCATAACAACGAACAAACCGATCGTTCCAGGTACCGGCTGATTTAGGAAATGCGCAAATCGCGAACCGACACTCGATACCGTCGGCACAGCCGTCTGCACATCGTCCATGACTTCCCGCACCCACGAGTATCGATGGCGAGCTTCTCTTGCGAGCGGCGGCTCGCTACCAAATAATTGTGCACGAATTTCTGTTAAGCGCGTGTGTCCATTTGGACCAAGCAACGCCGCTATATCACCTGCAAGGTCACTACCAACGTCGATGAGCGCACGTTCAACTTCAAATCGCGGCACTGTTGCCGGCAATTCGCCGGCCAACGATTCTGAGGCGGCGCTCAACTCGTCCCAAAAGTTTGGTAGTGACGGGCGTGGTGATTCAGCTAGCGCCTGTAACGCGGTTCGCAAGGCATCGAGACCTTGGCCGGTGGTTGCGACAATCGGACACACCGCAATTCCACCAAGCCGTCGCTGTAATGCATCGGCATCTATGCGGATGCCTTTGGCCATAGCCGCATCAGTCATCGATAGCGCGACCATTACCGGCAGGTCGAGCTCCAACAGTTGTTGCACTAAATAGAGACCCTGGTACAGGTGCGTGGCATCGATGACTGCAAGAATGCCTACCGGACGTTCTGCATCGGAAAGGCGACCTAAAATCACATCGGCGGCGATCCGCTCCTCTAACGAGTGCGTGCTCAACGCATACATGCCAGGCAAATCAATAAGGCCGATTTCTGTATTGCCAATACGAGCGACACCGACATTTTTTTCGACGGTTACGCCAGGATAATTGCCTGTTTTCTGACGCATGCCAGTCAGACGGTTAAAGAGTGTACTTTTACCGGAGTTGGGATTGCCGACGACCGCAATTCGCGCCGATGAACGCCGGCGTACGGGAATCTGGCCAGCCGCTATCCGGGTGACCGATTCTTTACTCACCCTGCTCGGCAGGAGAAACAGCGAAGTGTTGAGCTTGTTCTCGGCGCAAAGAAATGGCATTACCGAACATGCGGAATTCCAGCGGATCTCCACCAATAGCGGCGCTCGCCAATTCGACCTCAGCGCCTTCTACTAAACCGAGCACCATGAGCCGCTGAACATCTGGATCTGCCGCATTCACGTCGTCTATGACGTATTTACGGCCGCGCTGAAGTGATGCGAGTGTCATGTTGAAATAGGTCCCTAGCGTCTTATTCCAGGCACCAGTGTACAGAAATGAGAATGATTCGCAATAACATTACGGCCATTCTGTCGGTTACATCACTATGAAATTTCACGAAAAGTGAATCGGCGGGCTGATCAACCTGGGCCGGGGTTCTTATGCTCAATGGTTCGGGGTCAGAGTCTATGACTCTGACCCTTTAACTTAGGATTGAGCGTTTTCAACACCTTGAAGTCTGGTAATCAGACTACGCAAAAACACCTTGTTGAATCGTAGCTGACAAGCTTGAGATACCTGCTCCATTAACGTGGAACTCACCCGCTGAATCTGAATCGACCCATTCGCGGTGATCGACGCCGTTCGTTTTGCACCGCGCACGTAACTCGTTTCACCGAAGCACGCACCGTTAGAGAGTACACCTAGTTTTTTGCCATTGGCTTCAACATCTGCTTGACCCGACACAATGATGTAGAAGCGATCATCCATTTCGCCTTCACGAACAATGTCCTCTCCATCCTGATACTCATGCCAATCTGATGCGCGCAATACTTCCCAAATTTCCGCATGCGAAAACTCATGGAAGAACGTCAAAGTTCGCAACAAATCAAAGTGTTCCTGATTATCAAGACTATCGTATTTAGTACGTAGATCCTGATAGACACGCGTAAGATCGGCAGCCATTGAATTGCCGCTCGGACAACGTTTTGTTGGTTATTTTTGCATTGTCATCGCAACGACGTGCTCCAGCTCTTCTGGAAGGTCATCACGATAAGTATGTATAGGAGGTGGAGTTGCGTACACGATTTGATGCAGCAGCTTCGATAAATTATCAGCCCGAAATGGTCGGAAACCGGTCCGCAATTCATGCAGAACTGCACCGAGTGAATAGATGCCTGACGCCGAAGTCAGGTCTTCCGACTGCACCTGTTCAGGCGACATGTAACTCGGCGAACCTGCGATACCTTCGATTCGAGAAACCTCAGCGTCGGCACATATTGCAATTCCGAAATCGATAATTCGAACATCGTTATCGATCGTCAACATGACGTTACTGGGTTTGATGTCGCGATGAATAACGCCGCGGCTATGCGAGTAATGCAGCGCCTTGGCGCATTTGTAAATAATTTCTACAACGTCATCGACGCGAAGCAGATTGTCCGGCCGACAATACGCTGCAAGCGTCCGAGCGCCTTGCACATGTTCCGTAACAACGTAGTACTTGCCATCTTCCTCACCAGCATCGTAAATAGGCATGATGTTCGGGTGCTGCAGCATACCGACCATATGGGCTTCGTTGAAAAACATCTTTCGTGCCACTTTGGCGCGGTCAGCATCGGAATCTTCCTCGATGTTGTAGACCTTAATGGCGACGTCACGTCGATAGTAGGGATCGTGCGAGAGATAGACATTGCCGGTGCTACCGCGACCAATTTTATTGATAATGACGTACTTACCAATTTTGTCTGGTACATCGTTAGGACGCTGTAATTCGGTGACGTTCCGTGCCATTTTTCCATTTCTCTAGCTGATCAACCACCCTCCGAATGCCAGCATAATTGCGGCGTACAGGGCAGCTACGAGGTCATCCAGCATAATTCCCGACCCTCCGGCCAGTCTGTGATCCAGGTCCCGAATCGGCCACGGTTTCCAAATGTCGAACAGCCTGAATAACCCGAATGCCAAGGCCCAGAAGGCCATTTGGGGAGGCGCAACCAGCAACGTCAGATACATACCGGTGATTTCATCCCACACGATGCCGGGGTGATCATGTGAATCCAAGCGCCGGGCGCTCTCACCGCAGATCCAGATACCACTTACAATTAGGGCGAAAACGACGGCCAGACGCCATTCGAGGCTCCAGGATAGGGTCAACCAGGCAAGTATGACCCCAGGTAGCGAACCAACAGTGCCGGGAGCCTTTGGCGCAAGGCCGGTGCCAAACCCGAACGCCAAAATGTGTACCGGATCTCCCAGCACAGTTTTCCAGAGTGGTTTTGGGTTTATATCGCTACTCACTGAAGTGCCGGTATCCTTTGTCGTGATAGTTGATTGGATTTCCGTCCTGCGTACAGAACAGTCCGGGCGTTGCGTTCACCTCCCCGATACGCGCGATGGGAATGCCAGCGAGTGAGACAGACACATCAATAGCAGCAGGCGGAACAGTAAAACACAGTTCATAGTCATCTCCACCGCCGAGCGCCAACGCTATTGAGTCTTCCAATGACTTTTCGTCGCGGAGAGCGCCTGACAAAGGGATATCAAGAAGTTCGATACTTCCGCCAGCGGCACTCATTTGCAGCAACTTCTCCAGGTCAGCGTAGAGGCCGTCTGAGACGTCAATCGCGGCACTCGCTATTCCAGATAATTTCAATCCCAGCTCGACGCGTGCGTTTGGATTCGTGAAACGGCGAATGAGATAATTGTCAGAATCAGAATCGCCATCCTCGCGTAATTTGTCCTGCAACAATGACAGGCCGCATGCGGCATCGCCGGGAGTGCCACTAACGAAAATCGAATCACCGGGTTGCGCACCGCTGCGTGTCAACGCCATTCCTTTCGCAACGTCGCCGGTTATCTGCACAGTCACCACACATTCGCTACCGCGTGTCGTATCGCCGCCTACCAGCTCGACTTGGTATTCTTTTGCAGCCAGGCGCAAACCCTCAGCAAATCCAGCGAGCCATTCTTCGGATGAATTCGTGAGTGTTATCGCACAGGTCATCCAACGCGGCCTGGCACCCATTGCTGCAATGTCTGAAACATTCACCGCGACGGCGCGATAGGCGATGTCCTGCGGCCGCATTTTCTGAGGAAAATGCACTCCTGCTACCAACGTATCAATGACTGTGACTAAATCACGACTCGCATCCGGACGAAGAACCGCACCGTCATCGCCGATGCCAATGACAACATCCTCGCTCGATGAGTCCGGCACAAAGTAGCGACGAATAATTTCGAACTCGTCCATCGGATAAACTAGCCCGGACTATTCATGAATCACCGCGATGATTGGGCAGAGCATTGTTTGTACACGGGAATTTCTGGCCGAGCGGAATACCGACTGTATTCCCGAGAGAAGAAAATCCCGTGTATAAACAATGATCAAGCAAGGGCGCGAGTACATTCGTGAACAGTCCGGGCTAGGGTGCGGGTCGGAGTTTTTTCACGGCACGGTCAAGCAACGCATTGATATATTTGTAGCCATCAAGCGCACCAAGCCGCTTAGTTAGGTTTACCGACTCGTTAATGACCACTTTGTAGGGCACATCGGGCTTGGTTTTTAACTCATAGAAGCCGAGCAGCAGAATGCTGCGCTCCACAGGATCAAGTTGTTCGACGGGTCGATCTGCGTGCTCACCAATATCTTTTTCTAAAGCGACTACGTCGGCACAAATCGCTTTCATCGCTTCATCGTAGTATTTTTTGTCGACGCGCGCGTAGTCCGGTCGTTCGTGAAACTGGCGTAATAGTTCCGTTACGTCATGCCCGGTAATTTGCTGTTGATACAGCGACTGCACGATAAGTTCGCGTGCGCGACTGCGTGCGCTTTGGAGATCGGATTTACTCATTGGATTAACTCGCGAAAATTTTCTAGTCGAGCTTTCGAATTAGACTGATCATTTCGATAACGGCAAGGGTAGCTTCCTCACCCTTGTTGCCTGCTTTGGTCCCGGCACGTTCGATCGCCTGCTCGATGGAGTCCGTCGTTAGTACGCCCATACCAATCGGAATTCCGTGCTCCCGACCAACGGCGGCGACGCCGCGCATACATTCGCCGGAAACGTAGTCAAAATGTGGTGTCGCACCTCGAATGACCGCACCCAACGCGACGATGCCATCTGCACGGCGCGTTGCGGCAACCTTCTCCACTGCCAATGGCATTTCGTGCGCTCCAGGCACACGAATGATTTCAATTGCAGAGTCTGTCGCGCCATGGCGTCGCAGACAGGAAATAGACCCTTTCAGAAGTGACTCGACGATAAATTCGTTAAATCTCGCGGCAACAATAACAATGCGCATATCCCGCGCATTCAGGTCGCCTTCCGTTATTGTAATTTTGTCCATACCGCTTATCACTCAACATACTCGGTCACTTCAAGATCGAAACCAGAAATGCCATACATCTGTTTGGGTGCCGACAGTACCCGCATCTTCTGAATATTCAAGTCACGTAATATTTGCGCGCCGATTCCATAGGTTCGCAAGACCGAATCGCCGTCACGCCGCGTCTGTAGGTCATCGCGATTGTTCGCGAGCCCTTTGACCGTATCCATTAGGTCGCGCGGAGATTCCTGCTCGCGCAAAATAACGATAACGCCCGCCTCTTCCTCAGCAATGCGAGCAATTGCGCTATCGAGCGGCCAGCCCAGTCCGGGGTTTCGAATGCCGAGCGCGTCGCCCAAGGTGTCTTGTATATGGACCCGCACAAGTGGGTCGCTGGCCACACTGATGTCACCCTTGGCCAGCGCGATATGTACTGTCTGATGGACGTGATCGTCATAGCAATACATCGTGAGATCGCCATGATCGGTTGTGACGGTTTGCTCGGCAATGCGTTCAACATTGCATTCCTTTTCAAGCCGATAGGCGATGAGGTCAGCGATCGTGCCAATCTTGATGTCGTGTTCACGGGAGAACCGTTCCAGATCCGGACGACGCGCCATGCTGCCATCTTCGTTAAGAATCTCCACAATCGCTGCGGCCGGTTCTAGTCCCGCCAAACGTGCGAGATCGCAGCCCGCCTCGGTATGCCCGGCCCGCGTCAGAACACCGCCCGGCTGGGCCATGACTGGAAAGATATGTCCCGGCTGGCTTAGGTCTTCGGCTTTCGCGCCCGCAGCAACCGCGACTTGTACCGTTCGCGCCCTATCGTGCGCCGAAATACCGGTTGTAATGCCCTCCGCCGCTTCTATCGAAATCGTAAAATTGGTCGCCTGACGATGATCAGTTTCAGCGACCATCAATGGTAAGCGTAATTGCGAACAACGTTCTCGTGACATCGTCAAACATATAAGACCGCGTCCATAACGGGCCATATAGTTAATGTCCTCAGGCCGCACACGTTCTGCGGCCATCAGTAAATCGCCTTCGTTCTCGCGATTTTCATCGTCGACCATAATGACCATTTTGCCCGCGGCAATATCCGCGATGATGACTTCGATATCGCTGAACGCGGTATCTTCGGCGCTCAGGTGCATTGTTGTGTTGTCAGACATAACCATTAGCTCTCAAAAAATCTTGCGTAATTCCATTGCCGTCGTCGGCGGTCAGCAGGCGTTCCAAATACCGCGCCAGCAAATCCACTTCAATATTCACCAAACCTCCAACTTCATACGTCTTCACAGTCGTCACTTCCGCAGTATGTGGAATGATGTTAACGGAGAACGTATTCGCCGCTACCGTATTAACGGTAAGGCTGACGCCATCTATGCAGACTGAACCCTTCTTAGCGATGTAGCGGCCATATTCCGCGGGGACTTCCACGTCGATTCTAACCGAGCGGGCATCAACCTCGCGAGCTTTAATAGTCCCAATACAATCCACATGTCCACTGACCAGATGTCCACCAAGGCGCTCGCCCAAAGCAAGGGCCGGCTCAAGATTGACGCGGCTGCCAGCCGACACCTGCTGCAGCGTAGTCACCGCCAGCGTTTCCGCGGAAACATCAGTCAGAAATCCGCCGGACACGAACGCCACCGCAGTTAAGCAAACGCCGTTGACCGAAATGCTTTCTCCAACGTCGAACTCTGCCCACGGCAGGTCCGGCGACTGAATGGTCAGCCGTAGATCGCCGCCCTGGCGCGCAATCTGCCCAACTTCACCGACTGCTTTGATAATTCCCGTAAACACGTCTGGATTAATGCCTTACCGACTACGTTGATGATCCCAGCGAGCGAATATCGCCCTCTAGCCCATTGGCCTCGCGATTATGCGAATGTCGACGCCTATTTTTCTTATGTCGAGAATTTCAAGCTCGAGCCGTTGCTGCAACGATCGCCACGCGGGTGTTGTTACCATGCCGCGCGTCTCACTGCCCATGATATGGGGCGCCTGATAAATAACAAGCTCATCAACGAGCTTCGCCTCAAGCAAACTGCCAGACAAAGTCGGACCGGCCTCCACCAGCACATCGTTAATCTCTCGACTCGCCAGATCTGCCAGCAACAAGGACGCATCCACTCGGCCGGCAGCACCCGTCACCACACAGACCTCAGCACCTGCCTGTATAATTGTTTGCTCGCCGTCGCCGGCTACACAATAAATTAACGTGTTGCCTGGCAGTTTTAGCATTCTTGCGCTCGGAAACATTCGCAGGCGACTGTCAAGGACGACTCGCAATGGCTGTGCGCCATCGTTTGGAATTTCGGTATCGCGAACCGTCAGTGATGGATCGTCCGCAAGCACCGTATCAATGCCGGTCAAAATCGCACCTGCTGACGCACGCAATCGTTGTACGTCGTGACGCGCGGGTTCACTGGTAATCCATTGGCTCTCGCCACTTGCCATTGCGGTGCATCCGTCAAGGCTTGCAGCAATTTTAAGACGCACGAATGGTCGACCTCGAGTCATGCGCGAAATGAACCCTCGATTGATGGAGTGGGCTTCCGACTGCATCAAGCCAACCCTTACCTCAATCCCTGCATCTTCCAATGCGGTCACGCCAGTGCCCGAAACCTTAGGGTTTGGATCCAACATCGCAATCACAACTGCAACGACCTTTGCGTCAAGCAACGCGTCAACACATGGAGGTGTCTTACCGGTGTGTGAACACGGCTCCAAGGTCACGTAGGCCGTACTGCCAGCTGCCGATTTACCCGCCTGCTTCAGGGCATTGATTTCGGCATGCGCATCACCCGTTTTTTGATGCCACCCTTCTCCGACTATTCGACCGTCATTAACCAGCACGCAACCCACGCACGGATTTGGGCGCGCCGTATAACGGCCACGCTCGGCCAGGCGCAATGCCTGCGCCATAAATTCATGCTCTGCCGCGTCGAATTCTGACATGCGATTATTTCTTACCGAGAAGCTCAGGCAACAACGACATCTGTTCCCGCGCAGCGCTCGCATCCGAGATCTCCTGGAGGCGTGTGATCTCGTCCTGGAATTCCGTTACATCTTGAAAACTGCGATACACCGACGCGAAGCGCACGTAGGCGACCTCATCGAGATCACGCAGCTCTTCCATGACCATTTCGCCGATGAGTCGCGAAGGCACTTCTCGTTCGCCCATCGTCCGTAGCTTGTGAATTAGGCGACCTATTGCCTGTTCAAAATCGTCGGCAGAGACCGGTCGTTTCTCAAGCGATCTGACCATACTGTTGCGCAACTTCGACTCATCGAACGGCTGTCGACTATTGTCGCTCTTAATCAAACGCGGCATGACCAACTCTGCGCTCTCGAAGGTCGTAAATCGTTCTTTACAGTCCAAGCATTGGCGACGTCGACGAATCTGTCGGCCATCACCCGCGAGACGCGAGTCGATCACTTTGGTTTCTTCGTGACTACAGAAAGGACAATGCATTGAGAGGGACCCTGATCACCGTTCTAGCCTGGACTATTCATGAATGCACAAGGCATTCATGAATAGTCCAGGCTAGAGACGCTTTATCTAACCGCTAAACTGCTCGCGACTAAGAATACACTGGAAAACGCTGGCACAACTCCAAAACCTGACCCCGGACTCGCTGAACGGTGTCTTCGTTGTCAATGTCGCTGAGAATGTCACACATCCAGCCCACTACCGTGCGCACTTCATCAGGACCGAATCCGCGCGTCGTAATCGCGGGTGTTCCGAGTCGTAACCCGCTCGTTATGAAAGCTGAGCGAGGATCATTCGGCACGGCATTCTTGTTGACAGTAATGTTGGCTCGCCCAAGCGCCGCATCCGCGTCTTTCCCGGTAAACTCCTTACCCACGAAGCTCAACAACATCAGGTGATTTTCCGTACCGCCGGATACGATATCGTAGCCACGGTCTACAAAAGCAGCCGCCATGACCCGCGCATTCTCAACTACGTTTCCCTGATATTCGCGAAAAGAGGGTTCCATCGCCTCAAGAAAAGCAACGGCTTTGGCAGCAATGATATGCATTAGCGGGCCACCTTGTGTACCTGGAAAAACCAAAGAATTAAATTTCTTTGCGAGTACTTCGTTTTCTTTGGCAAGGATGATGCCACCGCGTGGACCGCGCAGCGTTTTATGCGTCGTCGATGTCACCACGTCCGCAATCTGAATCGGACTCGGGTAGTGCCCTGTCGCAACCAAACCTGCAACGTGCGCCATATCAACCATTAAGTAGGCGTCCACCGAATCGGCAATGTCGCGAAAACGCTGCCAATCGATGATACGGGAATGCGCTGAAAAACCGGCAATGATCATTCGTGGTTTTTGTTCGTTTGCGAGTTGCTCAACCTGGGCGTAATCAACATAGCCGGATGTCTTATCGACACCGTATTGCACTGCATCGAAAAGCTTGCCGGAGAAATTGACTTTCGAACCATGGGTGAGATGCCCGCCATCAGCGAGGCTCATCCCAAGAATTCGATCACCCGGTTCCAGTAGCGCGTGACAAACCGCCGCGTTTGCCTGCGAGCCGGAGTGTGGTTGAACGTTTGCGTAGTCCGCGCCAAACAATTTTTTTGCACGCTCGATCGCTAACCGTTCCGCAATGTCGACGTACTCACAGCCGCCATAATAACGTTTGCCGGGATAGCCTTCAGCGTATTTATTGGTCAGCTTGGACCCTTGCGCGGCCATCACTCTGGGACTTGCGTAATTCTCTGATGCGATCAGCTCTATGTGCTCTTCCTGACGCCGCGATTCATCGCTAATCGCCTGGAAAAGTTCGTTGTCGAATTGTTCTATTGACGATGTCTCAGCAAACATATTAGGGGTTATCTCCGGGTCAGATTATTTTGTAACGGTATGGACCACAGTAGTTACCCAGTTCACTTACACGTTTGCATTCTATGATCAAGTGCGTGCGCACTAACATTTATCGCATGGTCGCTATTTCAGACGCCTTACTAAAGATCAATCCGCGCCATACAAATTCGCGCCCTCTTACATTGACGGGCGGATTGGCTGCGGAATTATACATGAGGCACCTGGCCGCGTCTGACAGATTGCGCATGATTTTTACGCGCGAACGATCTCTTACACTGCGGTGGTGAAAGCCTCCACGACTCGCGTCCAGGCGCGGGCGAGATTCTCGCGATTATAGCCGCCACCGCCCACTCCGATTAAACGGCCACCACAGATTTTTTTCGCGAGTCGGTGCAAGGCTAGCGCTGCCTTCGCGTGGGCATTTTCTGAAAATTCCAGATGCGTAATCGGATCGCCGGCAAGACTGTCGGCGCCACACTGAAGGATAATGAACTCCGGCTTCGTGGCCTCGATATAGCGTTCAACCTGCGGCCAAACCGCATCAAATTCATCATCACCAGCACCAGGTGCCAATGGGATATTCAATTTCGTGCCGACGGCACGTCCCTTTCCGGTTTCGCTGGCAGCCCCTGTGCCGGGGTACAAATATCGGCCGTCCTCATGAATATCCGCAAAGAGCAAATCCGGGTCATCTTCAAAGCCGTAAAAAACTCCATCCCCGTGATGAGCATCTATGTCCACATAAGCAATCCGTTGCAGACCATGTTTGTGTCTCAAGTATTCGACCGCAACGCCGCAGTCATTGAAAACACAGAAGCCCGCCGCGTGTTCTCGGCCGGCATGATGCAGTCCGGCGATGGGAACGAAGGCCTGGCTGGCCTCTCCCGACATCACCGCATCAACTGCAGCCAATGTCGTACCAACGACATCGGACGCGACTTCGAAAACGCCGGAAAACGCCGGAGTGTCACCGCCGTCCAAAAAACCAGACCCCTCAACAGATTTTTTCGATACTAGATTGATGTATTCCGGTGAGTGAAATAGCGCCAGCTCATCGACACTCGCACGGCGCGGACCGGCGTACTGAATGGAATCGCCTAAATCAGCGGCCTCAAGTTCATCGTGAAACACACCGTGCCGATCGTGCCCGAATGGGTGACCCTCGCCGAACCCGTAGCGTGCCAGTTCGTCGCCCTTATATACGTAGACCGGCGCTTTTTGGGGATTGGTCGTCAATGTAGGTTGGCGATCCGATTTCGCGAGAAGCGCAGCATACCTGATATTTCCCTCTATAATACGCCACTGATTTTCTGATTTTGAGTTCTTATGGCGCAATACATCTACACCATGAATCGCGTGGCCAAAATGGTCCCGCCCAAACGATTCATCATCAAAGACATCTCCTTGAGTTTTTACCCTGGCGCCAAGATTGGCGTACTGGGCCTGAACGGTTCGGGCAAATCAACTTTGTTACGCATCATGGCGGGACTGGATACCGAATTTGAGGGCGAGGCGCGCCCACAAGCCGGCATCAATATTGGTTATTTGCCGCAGGAACCCGAATTGAATGCCAGCAAAGATGTGCGCGGCAATGTCGAGGAAGGGGTCACCGAGACCAAAGCGCTACTTGATCGATTCAACGAAATCAGCATGGCATTTGCCGAACCAATGGATGATGAGCAAATGAACTCACTCCTGGAGGAGCAAGGGAAATTACAGGACGCGATCGATTCGGTCGGCGCCTGGGAATTGGATCGAAAACTGGATGTCGCGGCAGATGCGTTGCGTTTGCCACCATGGGATGCGGACGTCACGAAATTGTCAGGGGGTGAAAAACGCCGGGTTGCCCTGTGCCGGCTGCTGCTGTCAGAGCCCGATATGCTGTTGCTCGACGAACCGACGAACCATCTCGACGCAGAATCCGTTGCCTGGCTGGAACGCTTTCTCGAAGAATATCCGGGAACAGTTATTGCAGTCACACATGATCGATACTTTCTGGACAACGTTGCGGGTTGGATTCTTGAGCTCGACCGAGGTCATGGGATCCCCTGGGAGGGAAATTATTCGTCGTGGCTTGAGCAGAAAGAAGACCGACTCAAACAGGAAGATTCGTCTGAGAAAGCGCGGCAAAAGGCCATGCAATCCGAGTTGGAATGGGTGCGAACCAATCCTAAAGGTCGGCACGCTAAGTCGAAGGCACGCTTACGTCAATTTGCGGAAATATCTTCAGCGAGTTATCAGCAACGCAACGAAACCAATGAAATTTATATTCCACCCGGCCCTCGCCTGGGTGACGTTGTCATAGAGGCGACCGACATAAGAAAGGCCTTCGGCGACAAACTGCTAATGGATTCACTGGAATTCACGCTGCCGCCAGGCGGCATTGCCGGCATCATCGGGCCGAACGGCGCGGGTAAAACGACACTGTTCAGAATGATTATAGGCGACGAAAAACCGGATGCCGGCACAGTGCGACTCGGCGATACAGTGCAAATCGCAAGCGTCGATCAATCGCGCGAAAGCTTGGATGACAGCAAGACTATCTGGGAAGAGATTTCAGAAGGTCAGGATCTGATCACCGTTGGCAAGTATGAAACACCGTCACGAGCTTACGTTGGACGATTCAATTTTCGCGGCACAGAACAACAGAAAAAAATCGGCTTGCTGTCCGGTGGCGAACGAAATCGCGTCCACCTGGCCAAGATGCTTAAGTCTGGCGGAAATTTACTCCTCCTTGATGAGCCGACCAATGATCTGGATGTCGAGACTTTGCGCGCGCTTGAGGAAGCACTGCTGGAGTTTCCCGGATCGGCCATCGTGATCTCGCATGATCGTTGGTTCCTGGATCGAATCGCCACACATATCCTGGCATTCGAAGGCGATAGTCAAGTCACATGGTTTGCGGGCAACTATTCGGATTACGAAGCAGACCGACGACGGCGCCTCGGCAGCGACGCCGATCAGCCGCAGAGGATCAAGTACAAGCGGCTCGACGCCTAACTCGGACTATTCACGAATGACCCTACTGATCGCAATCAGCATAGCCTTTGCCGTCCTGGCATTCTTTTTCCTGTTTCGTATGCTGCACTGCATGCGCCGCCGTCGAGTGTTACGCGCCTGTGGTTCTTCGTTGAGCTGCCTGATGTGCGCCGCGATTGCGGGAGCCGGTTCAATCTTGATACTCAGCTACCTAACTTATTCGCGTCTCATCGATGAGCAACTGATCTCGCGTATCGAGTTCGAGAAAACTGCGAACGACGAGTATCAAGCTCGCTTGATGATCACCGGCGAATCTGATCAGTTTTTTACGTTGCGCGGCGACGAATGGCAGATGGATGCGAGGATTGTGACCTGGAAACCTCCGCTGACCGTGCTCGGCCTCGATCCCATTTATCAGTTGGATCGACTCAGCGGACGATTTGCAGAAATCGATCGGGAGCAAACAGAAATGCGAACGGTGCATTCGCTAACACTAGAAGCGCCGGCAGACTTGTGGCGATTCACACGCCGCTTTCCACAACTCATGCCAGGCGTTGACGCCCATTACGGAACCGCGACTTTCGTGCCAATGTCGGACGGCGCGCGCTACGAAGTTAGCTTAAGTCGTGACGCGCTTATCGCACGGCCCGCAAATGACGCGGCTCGTACGGCGATTGGGACGTGGCGAACCCACTAATCCGCGCACCCGCATAGAAGATTATGTTAAACCAAGTCGGCTGAAGACGAGTCTGTAGATATACTGGTAACTCATTGTCTGAGCCCTAATCGAAACATTCCTCAGACAAGGTTGACTGAAACAAATGGCGATAATGATCGAGCGACACACTGGCATTCAACGCCAGACCGAAGAGCAATTCGGCCTGGAGTGCCCGTATTGCAGTGTGTACGCACACATGTCGCCACAATCTATCCCCGACTTTGACGATCTGGTAATTTCGCGACCGAAACACGTTGGACTGGTTTACCAGTGCGATGCCTGTTCAGCGCCGGTATTCCTACGTTTTGCGATCAAACAGTTTAACCCGGATAGCGTGGAGCTCTACCGCAACTTCATCGAGTTGGAACGCCCGAAGGAGCGGTTTCAATTTTCCTATTTACCGAAGAATACGGAAGTGCTGTTTCGCGAAGCGTTGGCTTGTTACTCAAACAAAAATTTCAGTGCATTTGCGTCGATGTGTCGGCGCGCCGCAGCAAGCTCTTTTGGGCATCTCGGCGACAGCGGCAAGTTGCGTGCTTTCGATGAAATTATCGCGGCGCAACACATTGCAGAAATCGGTGACGACAGTTTTGAGCCGATTAAGCGCGTCCTATTCGACGCAGGCGAAGAAGAAAAACTGCCGATTCTCAATAGAGCGCAAGCAGGCATCCTTCTCGAAGTGCTAAAGGATATGTTTTACGAGTGCTTTGTCAGGCACGGAAAACTAACCCGCGCGATAAAAGTGCGACGCTTTTTCGTTACGGAGCGTAACGGCGACGTTAAGAGCTCCGTTTAAGTTTCGTTGCTCGCGGATTCAACTTCCTGCGCAGGTGCCAACGCAGCGGTATCATCTGGCATGTCTGCCTCGGGCTCTGCCTCACCTTCATTGGGCATGGTCGCTGTCACACCACAATCCCATCCCATCTCAGTGAGCTGCGCAACAAACGCTGCTGCTTTCGCTTCACAATAGCCCTCTTCGTTCAAAGCACGCCACAGAACCTGCTGTTCGCCAGACGCTTCAGAATCCTTGAAGTACTGGACCTCACAGGGCACCGACACACCGGTTTCATGCATGATTGCGACGCGCCGTGTTAGCGCACCCATGGTGCATTGATATTCGTTGCTATCCTGTGCGAATGACGCCGCTCCGATGCCTGCGGCGAGAATAATTATCGAGATAAATCGGATCATGACTTACTCCTAAGTTCGACAACCGGCGTCAAATGAGTTGAATGCTCGATTCTGTCGGCCGTGCTGTGGCCAACTTAAATTCTCTCTTCTAATAGCGCCAACTAGTCAGATCCGCACCCTCTGGCGCGGTTGTCAGCAGCCGGTCAAGGATGCGTGGAATATACATCGAGTTGTAACGAAGTCGCGAAATGTAGTTCGGATTCTCCTGATCGCCATTCCAGCAATGCTCCTGTCGATCGCCGTAATCGATGAAACCATCGTAGTACGGTTCTGTCGTGCTCTCGAGAAAATCCTCCAGCAAATACACCGCATTGTTTAAGTGATAGTTATCCATATCACCAACAAAAACATGTAACTTGCCCTCAAGTTTTGGACCTAAGGTTTCCCAGTCGCGCTGCAGAATATGGCGCATGTCGTAGTTGTCTTTCCAATGTGCCGCAACCACGTGATCAATCTCGCCCGTCACTTTGTCCCAGATCCGTAACGGGTAGCCATCGTCACCCATCGGCGAATACACGGCTTCCCACACATCCCATTGCCCACCAGAACGGCTCTTATCCCCAATCACTAGCTCCATGTGATTCTCGTCTTCCATCGTCACAGAAATATTACCGAGATAATCGCGATAAGCCGGGCGCTCTACCGTGTTGAAATCGCCCTGCATCCGGTAGGCATTCTGATCGGTGTAAATATTTGTCGCGGAGTAATGTCGAAAATCGAGCGAGTCAGGGCAGGACGCAAACGTGCCATTAAATTCGTCGGGATAAAGAACCTGTACACCGAATGCCTCCCAACCACCGGTCGAACCACCGTATAGAAATCGTGCCCAGCCCTCACCAATGCCACGAAATTGTTCCTCAATGTAAGGGATTAACTCGTAAGTAATGGCATCCCCGTACGGCCCTAGGTTTTCGGAATTCACCGCATAGCTATCGTCGTAATACGGATTCGCATGCTGAATCTGGATAATCAACATCCGCGGCAGATCCGGCCCAACCCACTTCTGATAAAAATCGTAGGCCTCTTCTTGCCGAATTCGATTGTAGCAAACGACGTCATCATTGTTGCTACTTTCACACTCTAAATTTTCATCCGGTGGTTCGGTCTGAAAGCCGGCAAAATCTGCTGGGAAATGGCCATGGAAGACGGCCAGCGGATAACGCGCATCGGGATGCTCATTGAATCCTGCAGGTAACAACACGTGTGCGCCCAGATACATGTCGCGACCCCAGAATTCGCTCAACATTTCACTTCTGATTTGCACATGCTTAATGAATTCGGTATCGGCCGGCGGTTCAATCGCCTCAATCACTTGATCGAGCTCGATTGCAATCGGATCTGAAGAAGAACCGACTTTAATGAGACGCGGCTCACTCAACAAATTACCGGGTGACTCCGCCCATTGCTGACCCTCACCCTGGTCCATTGGCAGTTTGACGGTCTTGCCGTTGCCTAAATTAAATATATCGTATTTGTGCAGTACGGCTTGCACGAAGTACTCACCGGCCGGAACCTCGGACAAACTATTGTGAGGGTAGCCGAATACCGATTCATCGAGCACCATTGCTTCCCCAGGATCAATGTCGTCGACATTCATGCCGAAAATTTGCACCGCATCAACGCCAGGACGAACCTGCAAGCGCGGTTCGCGCCCATCGTCCTTGGATAGAATCAGAAGCAGACGACCATCGAGCGCAGTTTCCGATACGCTCGTGCCAAAACTAACCGCAAAAGATGGCGCTGTCGGCGCCGAGGTTTCGCTGGATTGACAGGCAACTGCAGTCAGACAGACCAGTGCAAGTAGTGCTTTTTTCATTATCTTCGCCTCAACTTAGCTGATGTTGTACCGCGTCAAATCATAAAACTGTATCAGGAGATCAAAACCCTCGCATTACGGAACATGCGTAACCATGGACCGTCGTCACCCCATTCAGGGGGATGCCAGGAGTTCTGCATCGTGCGCACGACTCGCTCGGGGTGCGGCATCATAATCGTGACACGACCATCGTCGCTGGCGAGACCACATACACCTGCAGCGGATCCGTTCGGGTTCGCAGGATAACGTTCGGCGACAGCACCATAGTTATCGACGTAGCGTAATGCCACCTGTACTGCCGATCGATCTACGTCATTGTCAAATACCGCTCTGCCCTCACCGTGCGATGTCGCAATTGCCAATCTCGAACCAATCATTCCGTCCAGGAAAATCGACCCGCTAGAGGTCACTTCCACCAGATTCAGTCGTGCCTCGAATTGTTCTGATTTGTTACGTAAAAATGTCGGCCAATGACTTGCGCCTGGTATCAAAGTCCGCAAGTGCGACATCATTTGGCAGCCGTTGCATACACCTAAAGAGAATGTGTCGCTGCGATTAAAGAACGCCGCGAATTCATCCGTTAACACCGGCTGATATAAAATTGATTTAGCCCAACCACCACCCGCTCCAAGTACGTCGCCAAACGAAAACCCGCCGCAGGCAACGATACCGTGATAGTTCGCCAATGAGTCTCGTCGCGTGATCAGGTCATTCATGTGCACATCGACAGCAGTGAATCCCGCGCGCATAAAAGCCGCCGCCATTTCATACTGGCTGTTAACGCCCTGCTCTCTCAGTATTGCAATGCGCGGCTTCACACCGCCAATGAACGGCGCGGCAATATCTTCTGCCGGATCGAAGGTCACCCGAACATTCAAACCTGGGTCATCCGCATCCAGAATGCGGTCATATTCTTCGCGCGCCGTTTCGGGATTGTCGCGCAATGCTTGCATACGCCAGGTGGTTTCGGACCATGCGCGCTGCAGGTCCAATCGATCAATGCGCACGACTAACGCATCATCGTTATAAATTGACAGCTGATTGTCAGCTTCAACCTTGCCTATCTCCACCCAATCGACACCACAGCTTTCGAGCAATTCATCAACTGCAGAACGGTTTGCGTCTGCGACCTGCACCACAGCACCCAACTCTTCATTGAAAAGCTGTGCAAGCAGATCCATCTCGGACCCGGCAAGCCGGAGACTTGCGCCGAGGTGGCCGGCAAACATCATTTCGGCGATCGTCGTCAGCAGGCCACCATCCGAGCGATCGTGATAAGCCAGCAGCAATCCCTGATTGCTTAATAATTGGATGGCACTAAAAAAGTTAACGAGCTTCGCTGGCTCATCAAGGTCAGGCGTTGTTCCGCCCTGGCGTTGATAAACTTGCGCGAGACACGATGCACCCAAACGGGACGCCCCACCTGATGGATCGATCAATAAAAGACTGCTGGACTCACCGATCGCTTGTAGTTGTGGCGTCAAATGTCGGCGAACATCAGTCACCGGCGCGAACGCGGTTACGATTAGAGAAACAGGAGCGACAACCTGGTGCTCTCCCTGCTCATCTTCCCATCGCGCATGCATGGATAATGAGTCCTTACCCACCGGAATTGCGATCCCAAGCGCTGTGCACAAGTCCAGTCCGACCGCCTTTACGGTGTCGAATAAATTCGCATCCTCTCCAGGATGCCCGGCAGCCGCCATCCAGTTTGCCGACAGTCGTATCTGACCGATATCTTTGATAGCCGCCGCAGCAATGTTAGTCACCGCCTCCCCAACGGCCATTCTTCCAGATGCGGGTGCATTTATAGTGGAAAGCGGTGTGCGCTCACCCATCGACATCGCCTCACCGGTTGCACTTTCGAATCCGCTGGCCGTGATGGCAACATCGCTTACCGGGACCTGCCAGGGCCCGACAAATTGATCGCGTACCGATAAACCACCCACCGTGCGATCACCGATATGAATCAAAAATGTCTTATCCGCAACGGCTGGGAACCGCAGCACTCGATAAATTGCTTCTTCGAGTTCGATGCCATTCAGATTGAGCGCTAGGTCGCTGCGCTTCAATCGCGCGACATCCCGGGTCATCTTAGGCACTTTGCCTAGCAACATTTCCATCGGCATGTCGACAACGGAATTGTCGAATTCAGCGTCATTCACCACCAACTGTTCGTTCTCAGTCAGCGTGCCGATCACCGCATGCGGACAATTTTCCCGCATACACATATCAGAGAATTCATCGCATCTGTCCTCAGCTATCAGGAGCACGTAGCGTTCCTGCGCTTCGTTGCACCAAATACCCATAGGAGACATGCCACGCTCTGCATTCGGCACGTCACGCAACTCTACGATCGCGCCGTGCTTGCTATGATCGACCGCTTCGGGCACCGCGTTCGACAGTCCACCAGCACCGACATCGTGTATTAGTAATATCGGATTATCGTCTCCCATTGCCCAGCAACGATCGATCACTTCTTGCGCGCGGCGTTCCATCTCCGGATTGCCCCGTTGAACTGAGGCGAAATCAAGATCTTCTGAACTGGTACCGCTTGCGAGACTTGAGGCCGCCCCGCCGCCGAGCCCAATCAACATGGCAGGCCCGCCCAACACAATAATTTTTGCGCCAACAGGGACGTCAATTTTAAGGGCGTGTTCGGCTCGTACGTTGCCAACGCCGCCCGCGATCATGATTGGTTTGTGATAACCGCGAATTTCGTTCTCTGGTAATCCCGCGACACTCGACTCATAGCTGCGAAAATAACCAAGCAAATTTGGACGCCCAAATTCGTTGTTGAATGCAGCGCCGCCGATCGGTCCTTCCAGCATAATTTGCAGGGGCGTGGCCATGCGTTCCGGATGCGGAAAATCAATCTCCCACGGTTGCTTGAGATCAGGTATCCGCAAGTGTGAAACAGTAAAACCTGTCAGTCCCGCCTTGGGCCTGGCACCCAGTCCAGTCGCACCCTCATCGCGAATCTCGCCGCCAGAACCCGTTGCCGCCCCTGGAAAAGGAGAGATTGCCGTTGGATGATTGTGAGTCTCAACTTTCATCAAAATCTGAATCGGTTCATTCACATAGGTAAATGAACGATCTTCGGTGGCGGGCATCAATCGCTGGCCTTGCCAACCCTCCATCACAGCGGAATTGTCCGAATATGCAGAGACAACACCCGCCGGGCTCGCAGCGGTTGTGCTGCGAATCATTCCGAACAGCTGTTCTGATTGCGGCTCGCCATCGATAATCCAATCCGCATTAAAAATTTTGTGCCGACAGTGCTCAGAATTCGCCTGAGCAAACATCATGAGTTCTGCGTCAGTCGGATCGCGACCGATATCAGCGTAGTTTCGCTCGAGATATTCAATTTCATCAACCGACAGCGCGAGACCAAGTTCGACGTTAGCTCGCTCCAACGCAACTACTCCCTCAGCCATCAACGGCACAACCGTCAATGAGGCCGGTTCATGAGTCTGAAACAATGACTCAGCGTCTTTCGAGCTCGAGAATCGAATCTCGGTCATCCGATCGAAAAGCACGTCGCCGAGCAAGCTACTTTCTGCAGCACTCAAAGCGCCGGAAATCGTCAGTGCATAACAAACACCGCGCTCGACTCTCTCAACACTGCAAAGATTACAAGCGTGGACAATGTCTGTTGCTTTGCTGGACCAAGGGGAAATCGTCCCGGGCCGTGGTGCTATTTGAATCAGTGTGGCATCAGGTTCAAATGATAGCGACGCCCTTCCAGATAGCAGCAATGCATCTAGACGAACACGGTCGTCAGAATTCGACGAATTACTGAGACTGACGAAGTACGTGAACCTGGCGTCTACATTCTCGACAAGCGCATTGACTTCTTGTAGATCGCGCAACAGTTTTTGCAGGCGGAATTTCGACAGCGCGGACTGCCCCGGCAACTCAAGAATAGTCTTGGCTTCTGCTAGTGGCACGTCGGATACACGTATGGACACGCTGCTTCCTGATCAGGAATATTAGATAAGGATACTTCAGGTGACCGCGATCATACCGAAGCCGATTGGCCCTCACCAGAAAAAAGTTCGGTCCCAAGAAAACCTGTTGAATAGCGCATGCAAAGATAGTCCGGCACAGCGCTCATTAAAGCTGATTTAGCGTTTGTTGCCCCCGCCTGGCGTATAAACCGGCATTGGGAACTGCGCTACATTGCCACCTTCCGCTTTCGAGATTTTGCTCGTACCCTGTTTATCAACTTCGTCGATACGGACAATCGAATGCATGGGTAAATAGGTCTTTTTAACCCCTTTGAATTCGGTCTTAATTTTTTCCTCGGACGGATCCAAAACGACGCTACTGCGCTCACCGAAGACCAATTCCTCTATTTCCACGAAACCGAACATGGCGCCATGCCCAACCTCACGGGCATAAATCTCATAGATCTGGCCGTGGTTCATGAAAATTACTTTGAAAATGGTTTTGTCCGCCATGGTGCTCCGTAAACCTTGTAGCCGTCTGTGCTGAAGGGCGGCTAGTGTAACCAATAATAGCCGCTGATTCTGACCGACTTTCCTGTTATCGGTATTAACCGTATATGGTCGAAAACATGAAATCACGCTCATATTAGACTCTCGTGCGTAAGGTGATTTATGTGAACTAATTGGCAGCCGAAGAGGGCCTGAAGACGGCAAACTCTATTGTTACAACTGGGTCCTGCAATGCCGACCCGACCGCGCTAAATATTGAGACACTGAATGCCCTTACAACTGGAAATCATCAGTGAACACCGAGAGATATTGGACGACGACCATTTGCGCGTATTTCGCGAAGATGGAGGCACGATCGGACGCTCATTGCAGAACGACTGGATTCTTCCCGACCCGGATCGTTTCATCTCCTCCCTACATGCCACTATTGATTTTCAGGGTGGTGCGTACTATCTCGCCGACATCAGCTCGAATGGCGTCTATGTAAACGATGAGATAGAGCCCTTAGGCAGGGGCAACCCGCGTCGGCTGTTTCATAACGACAAACTACGCATGGGTGACTTCGAGTTTCATATCACCCTGGATGAGGGTGAAGGTCTCGACATGCCCCCACCAGAACCGATGACAGTCGTACCCGATCACATCGAACAGCTGGTTGATGAAGACTCGTTGAAAAGCGGCATTCAACTCATCGACGATGAAGCCCTTACGGGCGATGCCGATTTTCAAGCAGCATTGTTTGGTGGCCCGTCAAAGGACAACGCCGCGGAAGAAAAAAAGAAGCGCGCAGATATTCAACCAAATCCATTTGCGGCCGTGCCAACAAAAGCACAGCAGACAAACACCAATGCAGCCGAATTGCTGGATTCATTTATGCAGGGTCTAGGTATTGAACGTGCAGACATGCATCCGTCGACCGACCCCCACAAGGTAATGGAAAACGCGGGTCGAGTTCTATCGGAGTTCGTCAATGGAGTTAGTGACTTGCTAGCAAGCAGAACCGCAATGCAAAGTATGTTTCGGTTGGATCAGACAACAGTCGTACCTCGACACAATAACCCTTTGAAGCTCGCCGAGAACACACGCGATTCGTTGATGCAATTGCTGATTGATAAAGAAAGCGAGTATCAGAGCCCGGTTGATGCTGTTCGCGAGGTATGCCGAGATCTCAAATACCATCACGACGCAATTCTCGAGGCAATGGTTGGCGCCTACCAGGATTTCGCAGATCGATTCGACCCAAGTGAATTGCAGCAGAATTTTGATCGGACGCTAGATGCAAAACCGCTGCTCAAGAAAATGAATCAAATGAAATACTGGCAACTGTACTGCGACTTGTATCCCATTATGACGCAGTCCGGATCGGGGAAATTCCCGTATCAATTCAGCGAAGAGTTTGTACGCGGCTACAAAAAAACTGTGGCCGAATTCAAACGACTAGAGGGAAAGGCCGGAGCGCCAATAGCCAGTGGAACAGTAGAAGCACCGAATGAGTCATACGACGTCGAAGAGCTCGTAGACCAAACTGAGGATGCGACTTACGCCGATCAATACTAGGTGTTTCGAACTTCTTAACCTCTACCGATTGAGCCTTTTTTTTACCAGATCGTCGACGACGCCTGGATCAGCCAGGGTTGACGTGTCGCCTAAATTTCCGAAGTCGTTCTCCGCCACTTTACGCAGAATTCGACGCATGATCTTTCCGCTGCGAGTTTTCGGTAAACCCTGCGCCCATTGCACAAAGTCGGGCGTTGCGATTGGGCCGATTTCTTTCCGGACCCACTGACGCAATTCATTCTGTAACTCGTCACTGGGCATAACGCCGTCCATCAACGTCACGTACGCATAAATGCCTTGGCCTTTAATTTCGTGTGGGCATCCAACAACGGCCGCCTCGGCAACACCTTTATGCGATACCAGAGCGCTTTCCACTTCGGCTGTTCCCATACGGTGTCCGGAGACATTGAGCACGTCATCGACGCGGCCCGTTATCCAGTAATACCCGTCTTCATCGCGACGCACGCCGTCACCCGTGAAATACCAACCATCAAAGGCGGAAAAATAGGTATCGATGAAGCGTTGGTGATCGCCATAAACCGTCCGCATTTGACCCGGCCAGCTATCTGTCAAAACGAGTATGCCTTCGGCCGCGCCCTCCAAAATGTTGCCGTCGTTGTCGACGACCGCCGGTTGCACACCAAACAAGGGCTTGGTCGCAGAGCCGGGTTTCAGTGGCGTCGCACCGGGAAGCGGGCTGATAAGCGCTGCACCGGTTTCAGTTTGCCACCAGGTATCGACAATCGGGCACCGCCCCTCACCGACGACATGGTAATACCATTCCCATGCTTCTGGATTAATCGGCTCGCCAACCGAACCCAGCAACCGCAGGCTTTTTCGAGAGGTGCCCTTCACGGGCCCGTCACCCTCACGCATTAAGGCGCGAATCGCCGTCGGTGCGGTATAGCAAACATTCACTTGGTGCTTGTCGCACACTTCCCAGAAACGCGCCGCCGTCGGGTAATTCGGCACACCTTCGAACATGACTGTGATCGCGCCGTTCGCAAGAGGACCGTAAACAATGTAACTGTGTCCTGTCACCCAACCCACGTCCGCCGTGCACCAATACACGTCACCTGGTTGATAGTCGAACACCAATTCATGTGTGAATGATGCGTAGACCATATAACCACCAGTGGTATGCAACACACCCTTGGGCTTACCTGTAGAGCCTGACGTGTACAAAATAAAAAGCGGATCTTCTGCA
>Ga0209403_10000288_pt1 | contig 79688 bp, 80 predicted proteins | sample ArcticOcean_MG_C_8_FD_187440 | JGI IMG/M metagenome (GOLD analysis project Ga0209403, IMG submission 187440) | Marine microbial communities from western Arctic Ocean - ArcticOcean_MG_CB11_86 (SPAdes) (version 2) | ecosystem: Environmental > Aquatic > Marine > Oceanic | place: Arctic Ocean...
GATCTAATTGGTGGTATGGGTGCCACTTGGCAATTATTTAACGGTGGTAGGACATATCATCAAATTCAAGCCCAAAAGTCTCTGCTGAAGGCCCAGATAACAAAATTAAGAATGTTAAAACAGCGACTTGGTGGGCAAGTAAAAACCGCCATTATTGAAGCAGAAACAAAGTACTATAGAATAAGTGTCATAGAACAATCTTTAGAATCATCCTTAGAGCACTATGAATATGTAAAGACAAAATATAACAGTGGTGAGTCTTCGGAAGTCAATCTGCTAGAGGCGACTAATTTAAAGAATAAACAAGAAATTTTTTACCAAAATTCAATTTATGATTATATAATTAAAATTGCGAGAATCGAAAGGATCACCGGGTTAAACATAACGAAATGAAAAACGAAGATAAGCAAAATGACGGAGGTTCTCCTCTGAGGAATATTGTTCTGGTTATTAAGAACTTTTTTACTAAGATATTGTCACAATCCGACGGTCTTTCAGTAAAATCTCTAGCGATAGCAAACAATTGGAAAAAGAAATTAGCTCCAATCGTAATAAAGTACATTAAAGAGCTACTTCCTTTTATAAAGAGAATGAAAGATTCTACGACTATGTTAGCACGCAAGACTGGTGCCAAAACAATAGAGCTATCTCTAAGAATAAAGCGATTCCTCCCAAATTTCATATCAGGTTTCTTAGGGAAGATATTCAAGCATGTGTCAGGCTTTTTAGGGAAGATGTTTAGATACATTAGTGCTATTGTCCGAACCTGTTTTAATAAAATCAAGTATGTGCTTCGAAAAACTTACCACTTCTTCCAAGTTCTATTTAGTCCTATAATATGGTTAATTAATTTCATATGGTCCTTAAGAATCCTTATCGCAATAGGGCTAGTTGTATTCCTTGTATGGGACAGGGTTGCCCAATCCCCTTCGATTAATATAATGGATGACGATATTAGGCTTTCCACAACTCAAATGTCTATTGGAGAAATAAGTGAGTTTGTAAAAACATCTGGAAAACTCGTCCCAGAAAGAGAAGAGAAGCTCTTCTCCAAAGTTGATCTTCCATTAAAGAAAGTATATGTAAAATATGGAGATCTAGTTGAAGAAGGTCAGCTGTTACTTGAACTAGATTCTGATATCATAGAAGCTGAAATAAAAAGCTTTGAACAAAATATTAGTGTAATAACGGGAAATTACAACCAGGCTTTAAAAAAAGCAAAATTAAACAAAGACCTACTAGATAAAGGTTTCATATCAAAAGACGAATATGAACTTAGCTCAAGAAGGCCTGAGCAAATTTTAGTAGCTAGGTCTAACGAAGAGGTAGTTTTAAAAAAATTAAAATCTCAGCTTCTTAATACAAAATTTATTTCACCAATAAAAGGGAGAATTGATTACATAGATCCCGGCATTACGAAAGAGAACGCGGAAAGAGGTGGGTTCAAAATTGGCATATACAAATGGTACTTTACTATATCTTCTTCAAATGATGAGTTGAATTTAAACTTAAGTATCGATGGAAGAGACGTATCTAAGGTAAAGGTTGGACAAGAAGTTATGTTTAGAGTCGATTCCTTCAAACAAAGAGTGTTTTATGGAAAAATTGTCAAGATAATAGAGCCTCTTAACTTAAAACCACATACCAATAAGGCACCAGTTTTTTATGAACTAATCGCAACGATAGATGAGAAAGAAGTCAAGCTTAAGTCTGGGCTAAGTGTTGACGCAGAAATCAAAATTCAAACAAAAACAGGAATAAAGAGGATACCTCGGTCTGCTTTAAGATTTGTTCCACCTAAGGACATAGAAGTAAAAGATCCCCCTCCAACCAATGACACGACATTAATTGTTTGGATAGCAAACGCAGATAATTCCATATCTGCTGTACCCATTGAAACAGGTATAAAAGATAATCAATTTATAGAGGTACCCGATAACACCAAGATATCTCTTGAAGATTCAATTGTTATAGGTGCATATGTTCCTCAAGCTAAGAAAAAAGGGAAATTCGCCCTACCCCAGCCTAAAAGATATTGATAGGATGAGCGCAAAAACAGTAATAGAGCTACAAAATATCAATAAAATATATCAAACTGGTAAAAATGAACTCCAGGTACTTTTTGATGTTTGTCTTCAAATTTATGAAGGCGATTTTATTTCTATAGTTGGCCCGTCAGGCTCAGGAAAGACAACACTATTAAACATCATAGCTTGCCTAGACCGTCCAACTTCGGGCAGATACCTTTTTGGTGGTAAAAATGTTAAATCAAGAACGAATGACGACCTATCTAGGATTAGGAATAAATCAATTGGGTTTATATTTCAGAGTTTCAATCTTATTTCTCGCCATACCGCAATTGAAAACGTACAAATGCCTCTTCAATACTCAGAAATATTAGACAAAAAAGAAAGGAAGCTAAGGGCATTGGAGTGCCTTGAAATGGTTGATTTAACTAATAGGGCCAAACATCATCCGAATGAGTTATCCGGAGGGCAACAACAAAGAGTTGCAATTGCAAGGTCTTTGATTAACAACCCTGATATAATTTTAGCTGATGAGCCTACAGGTAACCTGGACTCAAAAACTAGTGCAGACATAATCAATCTTCTTAAAAAACTTCACGAAGCAGGAAAGACAATAATAATAATTACTCACGATGAGGGCATCGCGAAAGAGGCAATGGATACGATTAGAATAAGTGATGGGAGAATTATATAGGCTATGAAAATTTCATATATAATTGACAATATTCTAGAAGCAAAAACAAACCTTCTAAGAAATATTCCGAGAACAATTCTAACTTCTTTAGGAATCGTTATTGGGATTACTTCTGTCATTATATTAGTAGCTATCACCGATGGAGCTAAAAATATAATTGAACAACAACTTGTAAGTTTAGGTGCTAAGACTATTGTTCTAAAGCCAATAGGTAGGACTGCAAGTGGAGTATATCGAGGTCAGGCAGCAGATTTCTCTCAAAATGAGTTAAAGTTTATGAGGCAAATACCTTCAGTTGAATTTGTTTCTCCTATAGTAAAGACATCGAACCAAGTCTCATACAGAGACATAGTGCAAGTTGTTGCTGTAGTTGGAAGCAATGAAGACTTCTCACTAATCAATGATTGGCCAACAGCTTCAGGAGCCTTCATTAATAGAATAGACGTCGAAGATGGAGCTAAAGTTTGTGTTTTAGGTGCATCAGTTCAGAAAAGATTCTTTGGTGCTGAAAAATCTGTAGGAAAACAAATTAGAATAGACGGAATCTCATTCAGAGTTATTGGACACTTAACAGAAAAAGGCCTGACACCTGGCGGAAGAGATCAGGACGACTTCATATTAATCCCATATACATCACTGAACAGGTGGGACTACAGGGGTCAGCTATACGGAATTAGCAATATAATTATTTCAACAACTAAGACAACAAATGTTGAATATGCAAAATTCTCTATTAGAAAAATGTTAAGGGAGCAAAGAGGTTTGCTGAAAGACCAATATGATAACTTTCAAATGGTATCATACGAAAATGTTACTAAAAAAATTCTTCAGACAACCATGATACTGAAAGTATTACTATCCGCAATTGCTTCAATATCATTAGTAGTTGGTGGAATCGGAATAATGAATGTAATGCTAGTTTCAGTTACGGAAAGAACAAAGGAAATTGGGATAAGAATAACAATTGGCGCAACTAGGAAAGATATAATCTTCCAATTCCTATCTGAATCAGCACTTCTGTCATTCTTTGGTGGCCTAGTAGGAATAGCATTAGGCTATACGCTAAGTCAAGTGGCTTCTAGCTACGTGGGTTGGCCTGCAATAATTAGTACAAAATCAATAGTAGCTGCATGCTTATTCTCGGCTTTTATAGGAATCTTTTTTGGAATTTACCCTGCCTACAAAGCTGCAAGGCTTGATCCAATCAAAGCTATAAGGAATGAAGAATAATGTTTGAAATATTATCAAGATACTTAAGTGGATTTTCATCTCTTACAAAAAATATAAACAAGATTCAGTCTTTCAAGAAATACCTATTACTCTTATTAACTTTAGCAATCTACCCTATTTCACTTTTCGTTATCTTCATTCTTTTCTTATTCTCAAAAATAAGTATCCTTCTATTTAAGATATTGAGCAGGTAACCTGATGAGCAATCCTCTTCCCGAACATATAGCGATAATAATGGATGGCAATAGGACTTGGGCAAAAAATAATAATTTCTCCACAATCAAAGGGCACGAGAGAGGTCTTGATGTTGCTAAAGAAATTTGTATCTATTCAAATGAAATAGGAGTCAAGAACTTGACTCTTTATGCCTTTTCAATTCAAAATTGGACGCGCCCAAAAATTGAGATAGACTCTCTTTTTAATTTATTTATTGATTTTTTTGATAATAAAAGTGAATTTTTTCACGAACACAATCTAGTATTTAATCCAATAGGTAGGATTAATGACTTACCAAAACCAATAGTAGAAAAAGTTAATGCTCTCAAATCGGCTACAAAAGACAATATTGGAAGCTGTATAAATGTTGCGATTAATTATGGAGGAAGGGAAGAAATAATAGATACAACAAGAAAGCTTATTGAAAAAGGGTTTTCCTTAGAGGAGATAGATGAAGATGTATTTAAAAATAATTCATACCTCCCCATCACACCTGATCCTGAGCTTTTAATAAGAACGGCTGGACATTCAAGAGTATCGAACTTTCTAATGTGGCACATAGCATATTCGGAGATTGAGATAAGTAATAAGTTGTGGCCGGAATTTACGAAAATCGACTTTCAAGAATCTATAGAAAGATACAAGCTTATCGATAGAAAGTTTGGTGGAAGCTCAAAAAATGATTAAAAAAATTAGTATTTTAGGTTCAACTGGTTCGATAGGTATTCAGACACTCTCTGTAATAGAAAAAAATAAGCAGAGATTTAAAGTCTATTCCCTCTCAGCTGGAAGAAATATTGACCTCTTATTGAGCCAAATATCAAAATTTAGACCTAAGACTGTATCACTTTCTAAAGAAAGTGACGCAGCCTTACTGAAGAGTAATCCATTACTAAGAAATACAAGGATATTATCTGGGGATAAAGGGCTTGCAGCAATAGGAAAAGAGAAAGAGTCTGATATCTTAGTATCTGCAACTTCGGGAGTAAATTCTTTGACCCCTACAGTAGAATTCCTCAAAATGGGGAAGAGAGTCTGCATTGCTAGCAAAGAAATTTTTTTATTATTTGGTGATAGAATTACTAAGATCGCAGAGAAGTACAATGGGGAGATACTACCAATTGACAGCGAGCACTCAGGACTTTTTCAATTAATTCAAAGTGAACCAACTCAAAATATTAGAAGAGTCTTCCTAACAGCTTCAGGTGGTCCCTTTTATGGTAAGAGCATTAAAGAATTAAAGAATGTTACGCCTAAGCAAGCTTTAAAGCACCCAACATGGTCAATGGGGGAAAAGATATCAATTGATTCAGCAACAATGATGAACAAAGCAATTGAAATAATAGAAGCATCGATAATTTTCAAAATTCCCCATGAAAAAATATTCCCAATATTAAACAAGAAAAGTCATATTCATGCGATAGTTGAATATATAGATGGAAATATTGCTTTTTCAGGCAGTCAAAACAATATGGAAATACCAATTGCTTATTCTTTAAATTTTCCAGCAAGGTTAAACATGCCTGAATACAATCTTAGTCAGATTAAAAATATCGAACTAGCAAAGATAGATGAGAAAAAACATAAAGCTTTTTCCTTAGCAAGAAGAGCTTTGAATTTAGGAGGCAGCATGCCTGCGGTAATGAATGCAGCTAATTCAATAGCGGTAGAAAACTTTTTAAAGAAAAAAATAAAATTTACTGAGATACTCAATGTTGTTGATAAAGTAATGCTTAGACATAAAGTCATAAAAAAGTTTAATTTAAAAAAGATTATAGAAATAAATGAAATAGCTTCGAAAGAAGCGTATAATGTTATCAGTGAACTTTAATGATAAGCTTAATTTCTTTCATATTAACAATTAGTTTCTTAATTTTTATACATGAGCTTGGTCACTTGCTAGCTGCAAAATGGGCTAAAGTAAAAGTTGAGAATTTCTCTATAGGCTTCGGGCCTAAGCTGTTCTCTTTTAATATAGGCGAAACTGAATATTCCCTTTCATTGCTACCCTTAGGTGGATACGTAAAAATGCAAGGAGAAGATATATCTGAAATAAAAGAATCAGGTGACATTGAATCAGTTGACCCTAGCAGAAGTTATAAAAATATCTCAAACTTTAAAAAACAAATAATATTATTTGCTGGACCTGCTATGAACCTTCTTTTACCTTTTTTATTCTTACCTCTTGTTTACATGAATGGCATTGAAGTTCCAAGCTTTTTAAATGATAAGCCAATCGTTGGACATGTTAAGAAAGATGCTGATTCATCTCTTTTTATGAAGGGCGATAGAATAATAGAGATCAATGGTACATATCTTATGAATTGGGAAGATATTAGAAAAGCAAGGCCTGCAAATCTAGGTATAGAGCAAACGGTTTCAATAGAAAGAGGCGGTATTATAAAAAATATCATCTTTAAAAATCAGGAACCTAATAAAATATACATATTAGATGTCGTTTTTCCGATTCAGCCTCCTATAGTTGATCAGATTCTTACAGGATCAATAGCTGACAAGATTGGGTTAATGAAATCTGATGAAATCATAAGAATAAATACTACGCCTATAAATAGCTGGTACCAAATTAGTGAAGAGCTAAATTATAAAAATAAATATATTTTCGAAATTACTATAAAAAGGAATCAAGAAATACTAAAAAAAGAGGCTATCTTCAAAGGTAAAGAAAGAATGTTGGGAATTACACCAGAAATTAAATCTGACTTTTTAAATTTTGGCTTTTCTGACTCTTTTATTAGGGGCTATCATCATTCGATTAAAATGATTGGACTAATATTTAATGGAATAGTTGGTCTTTTTTCTGATTTATTTAGTAGTGAGTCTTCTTTGTCAGAATTAAAAAATTCATTGGCAGGACCGATATCTATAGCGAAATATTCGGGATTAGCAGCAGAAAAAGGATTTAATTCTATAATTCAGTTTGTAGTAGTAATAAGTATAAATCTTGGAATAATCAACTTGCTACCTATTCCACTTTTGGATGGTGGTCATATCTTTTTTAATACACTAGAGTCAATAACAAGAAGAAAGATTAATCCTATAGTTCAAAACACTATTAATAAAATAGGATTTGCCATACTAATTAGTCTAATGTTATTTGCGATATACAACGATATAGTTAATTTTTAAAAAGAAGCTTAATGCTTGAAAAATCTTTATGGATACAGGTAATTATTGGAGTATCTTTTTCAGTATATGCCCTAGCTTTTTGAGACCTCATTTCTTCAACTAAATCTAAAAAATCCTCAGGATAATCAGTTTCAAATGAAACCATCTGCTCTTGATCGTCAAGACCAAAAGAGTAAGAAGTATTAATACTAACGGAAGGATACTTCCGACCTGTACCTATATGTTCAGTCATCATATCCTGTCTTTTTTTCTGAGATAACAAGTACCATTCAACCTTTTTTATAAAGGGATACACTATTAGATATTTCTTCTTTTTTGGCTCTATCTTAAGCCTGTTCCCTTCCTGAGCAACATTCTTATTCTTACTAACGTATTGAGAACGCTTAGTCATAGAAAGAAATGAGTATTTATTAGTGCAGAATGCCCCGAATCCAAGCGAAAGTAGCTCTGAAGTCATATCTTCAAAGTCCTCAAGCCTCTGTGAAACTCTCCAAAACATAAAATCTGTTTCTGCTCTCACACCAAGAGTGGAATAGAAATTTAGAGTGAACTGTTTTTCATATTTCACCATAATAGCTTCTATCTTTTTCAAATACGAAGACCTCTGACTCTTCTTTAAAGAGTACCATTCAGGTAGGAACTTATAAAAAGAATAGTTAATGTATTGTCTTCCACTTGGTTCTCTCAAAGTTATAACACTTCTCCGGGATTCATTACGTAAACATTCACGTCAAGGTCTTTAACAAGTTCAACATACTCTTCAGGCGTCCCTACAAGAACTGGGAAAGTTCCATAGTGGAAAGGTATGATATTCTTGACCCCTAAGAGCTTGGTTGCATAATATGCCTCCTTGGGACCCATTGTAAAATGATCTCCAATTGGAAGAATTGCTATATCAGGCGAGTATATCTCACCTATTAATTTCATATCTGAGAATACGGCCGTATCACCAGCGAGGTAAACCTTAAAGCCATTTTTAAACTCAACAATAAAACCATTAGCACACCCGCCATAAAGCATAGCTCCAGATGAATCATCTGCTATACCTGAAGTATGAACAGCATTAACCATAGTAACCTTAATATCGTTATCTATAGGCTGAGTACCTCCAATTCCCATTGGAAGAGTATTCGCCACATCCTTAGAGTTAAGCCATGTAGAAATTTCTAAACTTGCGATAACTTTTGCTTCCTTATTTAACTCGCATGCTGGAAGAATATCTCCAATATGGTCAAAGTGTCCGTGTGTTACAAGTATATAATCAATATCTTTAGGTTCTTGCAGCTCTTCTGGGCAAGCAGGGTTCCCCTTAAGCCATGGGTCAATCAGCAATCTTGTTCCATTTCTAGTATCAAGTATAAAAGTAGAGTGTCCGACATAAGTAATATCAACTTCTTTATTTTTCATATTTCACATCTCCCTATATTAAACAATAATGAAATCCATGTTATGATATACGAAAAAAAAAGTGAGTTCAAATTTTAATGTTAGATCCTAATTTTATATTTAATAATAAAGAATTAGTTAAAGAGAAGCTTTCTAATAAAAAATACATTCTAGACTATGATAAATTCTCTAAATTATACTTACTAAGAAAAAAAGCTATTCAAAACTTAGAGGAATTAAAAGGAAAACTTAATCAATTTAACAAGAAAATCACTCAAGAGAAGAGGAAACCATCTTCTGTGGAGCTAGAAGAAATCAAAGGTTTCTCAAATCAGAGCAAAGAAGCTGAGAAGAATAAAAAGAAAGTTGAAGTAGATTTGAATCAAATGCTTCTAGAGATTCCTAACTTACATGATGATTCTGTACCAAAAGGAGAGAATGAATTATCAAATAAAGAAGTAAGAAAAATCGGTACAATAAAAAAATATGACTTTAAAATACTTGACCATACGACTATAGGTAAGAATCTTAACCTTTTTGACTTAGAGGTTGCTGCAAAAATAACCGGAACGAGATTTAATCTATATAGAGGCTTAGGTGCTAAATTAGAAAGAGCCTTAATTAACTTTATGCTCGATGAGCATGGGAAGGAAGATTATATAGAGATTTTCCCTCCATTCATTTGCAACAAAGAAAGCTTCATTGGGACAGGAAACCTTCCGAAATTTGAAGAAGACCTATTCAAAATTAGTGGCACTGACAACTACTTGATACCCACAGCGGAAGTGCCATTAACAAATATACATTCAAATGAAATACTTGACTCCTCAGTCCTCCCAATAAAATATGTTGCATATAGTGCATGTTTTAGATCAGAGGCTGGATCTTACGGGAAAGATGTTAAAGGTTTAATTAGACAGCATCAATTTAACAAAATAGAGTTAGTTAAGATTACTGATGAATTCTCTTCTTTTGAAGAGCTTGAGAAGCTAACAAGCAATGCATGTTCAATTTTAGATAAATTAGAATTGCCATACAGGGTTGTTACATTATGTTCAGGTGATACAAGCTTCTCTTCGGCAAAAACTTACGATATAGAAGTTTGGATTCCATCAGAGAACAAATATAGAGAAATATCTTCTTGTAGCAACTTCTGCTCTTTTCAAGCAAGGAGAGCAAACATTAAATATAAGGTCGACAATAAGACTAATTTCGCTCATACATTAAATGGATCAGGTTTAGCGGTTGGGCGGACCTTCGTTGCTATTCTAGAAAATTTTCAAAATCCTGATGGAACCGTAACTGTACCAAAAGCTCTTAGGCCATACTTGAACAATATAGAAATTATCTCTTAGAATAACATCTGCTAATGTGAATTAGAATTGTCTTTTCTAGATAACCATCTTTAAAAAGTGGACTATTCACTTATAGTTCTAACCACTATATGTCAAATTATTTATCTTAAGAGTATTTTGAGTAGAGTGAAGATCGTAGCATTTAGATCTTAGTGATCTCGGATTCCTTATTGGCACTCTCGGTATTAATCGAAGCTACATAATTATCTGTTAGATCTTGAATCTTTGATTGGCCCTTTTTGGAATCATCTTCGGTTATTTCCTTACTTTTAAAAAGCTTTTTAATATTCTCATTTGATTCCTTTCTTATATTTCTTAAAGAAACTCTATATGTCTCAGTTTGCTTATTTAAAAATTTCACAAGCTCCCCTCTTCTCTCCTGAGTCAATGGTGGAACATTAATTATAACAACACCCTTATCTACACTTGGATTAAAACCTAGATCGGACTTTTGTATACCTTTTACGATATCATCAATCGCATTTACATCATACGGGGAAATAAGAACAGTAGAGTCTTCGCTCATATTAATATTACATACTTGATTTAGAGGAACAGGGGCGCCGTAATAGTCGACTCTAATATCATCGAACATTGCCTTACTGACACTTCCACCTCTAATTTTTGTTAGCTCTTTCTTAAAAGACTCTAGACCCTTTTTCATCTTAACGTCACACTCTAAAATAATATTATTCATAGCTAACCCTCTTAAGAAACAACTGTACCAATATTTTTACCAAGAACAATGTTTTTAATATTATTCTTTTGGAACAAATTAAATACACAAATTGGTATCTTATTGTCCTTACATAAAGATATTGCTGTTGAATCCATTATTTCTAGTTCTTTCTCGAGCACCTGCATAAACCTGAGTTTCTTAAACATCTTTGCATCCTTATACTTGACTGGGTCTTTATCATAGACACCGTTAACCTTTGTTGCCTTAAGTATAACCTGAGCATTTATTTCCAAAGCCCTAAGTGAGGCAGCCGTATCGGTAGTGAAGTATGGATTACCAGTTCCAGCAGCAAAGATAACAATTCTACCCTTCTCCAAATGCCTCATGGCTCTCCTTTGAATGTAGGGCTCTGCAACTCTATTTAGCTCTAGTGCAGACATAACTCTAGTGGTAGAGCCTTCTTTCTCTAAAAAGTGCTGCAAAGCTAAGGAGTTGATTGCTGTGGCTAGCATTCCCATATAATCTGCAGTAGTACGATCCATTCCTTGTGCAGCAGCAGAAACACCACGATAGATATTCCCAGCTCCGATAACTATTGAGACCTGAACTCCTAAGCGGGAAACATCAGTAATTTCTTTAGCGATTCTCTCTAAGGTATTATTGTCAATCCCGTATCCTTGACTTCCTTGAAGAGCTTCACCGCTTAATTTTAAAAGAATTCTAGTAAAGGAAAGTTTACTATTACTACTCATTACTTGAAGTTTCACCAATCTGATATCTAACAAATCTTGAGATTTTAACATTTTCTCCAAGCTTAGAGACTAATTCGTTAAGCAAATCTTCTATCTTAAGCTTTGAGTCTCTTATGTAAACCTGGTTCAACAAGCAAGATTCTTCAACTATCTTATTTAGCTTACCTTCTAACATTTTCTGAACAATCTCCGGTTTTTTTCCTGAATCATGAAGTTGAGCAAGAATTATTTTCTTTTCATCTTCTATAAATGATTCTGGCATATTATCCTTTGAAACATATTTGGGGTCTGAAGCAGCAATTTGCATAGCGACTTCTTTAGCAAAATCCTGAAACTCACTATTTCTTGCAACAAAGTCTGTTTCACAATTTATCTCAACTATAATGCCTATTTTTCCACCAGCATGAATATAGGAAAAAATTTGGCCTTCGGGAGTGTTTCTTCCACTCTTCTTTTCAACTTTGGATAGTCCTTTAATCTTAAGAATTTCGATAGCTTTGTCTATATTGCCTTTAGCTTCTTGCAAAGCTTTCTTGCAATCCAACAATGGTGCGCTGGTCTTATCTCTAACATCACGCACATGCTCTGGGAGAACTTCGTTTGCCATTATTTCACGCTTTTTCTTCGGTTTTATCTTCTGAATAGACTACAGAGTCTTGCTCATTTTCAGAATCAGAAGCATTTGCTTTAAAGACAAAGGCCTTTCTTTCAACCAGGACACTTTGTTCGGTATCTTGCTGTGGTTCTATCTGACCAGAATTAATTTTCTGTGTATACATAGACCTTCCCTCATTTGTTGCTGAGGCCATCTTTTCGACACACAACTTAACAGCTCTAATCGCGTCATCATTGCTAGGGATAATATAATCTGCGTCTAATGGGTTTGCATTTGTATCAACAACTCCAACTATAGGAATACCCAATTTCTTGGCTTCTTTGATTGCTATATCCTCTTTCTTAGTATCAACAACAAAAAGAGCTCCTGGCATCTTTCTCATGTTTACTATACCGTTGAGTAAGTATTCAAGTTTCGCTAATTCTCTATTTAAGCTAATCTGCTCTTTCTTTGGTAAATTATCAAACTCACCATCTTCTTTTAATCTTTTAAGTTGAATCATATAGTCAACACGAGATCTTATAGTATTAAAGTTAGTCAAAGTACCACCCAACCATCTAGAGTTAACAAAAGGCATATCACACTCAATAGCCTGTTGGCCGATTATCTCTTGGGCTTGTTTCTTAGTTCCAACAAAAAGAATATCTTTTCCTGATGCCGTTAAGTCTCTAACGAAATCATAAGCAACTAAAAAAGACTTTAAAGTTTTTTGTAAATCAATAATATGGATACCATTTCTTGCTCCATATATATAGTCTTTCATTGCAGGATTCCATTGGCTAGATTGATGTCCAAAATGAACACCAGCCTCTAAAAGCTGCTTCATTGTTATAACAGATTCTTGATCTTTCTCTATTGGTTTTTCTACTATTTCTTCATTACTCATAATATAAGCTGAAAATTTAACACATATAGAACCAAAATCAAATGATAATAATATATATATCCAAAAGCAAAAACTATTATTAATTTAGTATATAATGTTCAAGAATGGAGGGCTGGCAGAATTGGCAATGCACCGGTCTTGAAAACCGGCGTCCTCACGGACTTCAGGGTTCGAGTCCCTGGCCCTCCGATTTGTTATGAGTTTTTATATAGTTCCAACCCCTATTGGCAACCTTAAGGATTTCTCAGTTAGATCCATAGAAATTCTAAAAAGCTCCAAAATCATACTCTGTGAAAAGAAAGTAAGAGCTTTAAAGCTATTGAACTACTTTGAAATAAGACCTCAACTCTTAATTGCTTATCATGATGACAAATGTGAAAAAATTGCTCCTATTATTATCAAGGAACTTCTTAACGATCAAAATATCTCATTAATATCTGATGCAGGCACACCTTTGATCTCAGATCCGGGACATAAGATAATAAAAACTCTAGTAGAAAATAAAATTGAGCCAATTTCAATCCCAGGACCTAGCTCTATCATATCTGCTCTAACTCTTACAACTTTTGATATAAGTAATTTTCTATTTTTAGGTTTTCTACCAAAAAATAGAACGAAAATAATTAAGATTCTTACTTCTAAGGTAACCTTGAATGTACCCTTAGTTATCTTATCAAGCTCAAAAGATCTTTTAACATTGCTTAAAATATTAAATGAAGAGTTCGAGAACTCATTTGTCTCTATCTCGAAAGAGTTATCAAAGATTAATGAAGGTACGAGGCGGGGTAAAGCATCTGAAATAATTAAAATTACAGGAAGTGAGTTCTTCTCAAAAGGTGAATTCGTTATTACTATCAAAGGCAGTAATCAAAAGAAGTCAGAAGAAAGCATCGGAGAAGTCTTAAAACTTCTCAAGTCATTAAGAGAAGAAGGTCTGTCTCTCAAGCAAAGTGTTTCAATAGCTAAAGAACAAACAAAAGTAAGCAAAAAGATTATATATAATCAAGCTCTAAAGATTTGGGAATAAGAATAAAGTCTAGAGTTTGTTATTAAATCCAACTTCATTCTCTAGAATTGATGAAACTTTAAGTAGTGATTCTTCATCCAGTCTTTTTGAAGTTAGTTGAGCTCCGATTGGCAGACCTGATGCTGAAAGTGCAAAAGGTATTGAAATAGAAGGTAGTTGAGCTAAATTTGCTGGAATTGTAAGGATATCAGAAAGATACATGCTTAGTGGGTTCCCCTTCTTCTCTCCTAACTTAAATGGCAACTCGGGTGAAGTTGGAGTTAGGATGCAGTCTACATCTTTAAAAGCAGCTGCAAAATCATTCTCCACCATCTTCTTCACTTTTATTGCTTTTAAATAGTAAGCATCATAATAACCTGAAGAGAGTGCGTAAGTACCAAGCATTATTCTTCTTTTAACTTCATCACCAAACCCTTCGGTTCTATTCTTAACATAAAAGTCGTCAAGTGACTGCTTTGGCTCTTTCTGACTAAAGCCATATCTTACACCATCATACCTAGACAAGTTTGAGCTTGCTTCAGATGGTGCAATTATATAATACACCGCAACAGCATACTTGGAATTAGGCAAAGAGACATCTTTTATACTAAAGCCTATTGATTTCAACTTATCAATTAATATATTGAAATTATTTTCAATTTCGGGATCCAGGCCATCTTTTAATAAACCATAAGGAACTCCAATATTAAAATCCCCAGGAGTAAATTTTTTATCTTTCAATGCTCTATAACAATTAGTTGGTGGTAGCTTTAAAGATGTGCTATCTCTATCGTCAAACCCTGAAAGAGCATCAATTAAGATTGCAGAATCTGCGACATTAATAGTTAATGGTCCAGCCTGATCGAGAGAGGAAGCAAAAGCTATCATTCCATACCTACTTATTCTCCCATAAGTAGGCTTTAGTCCTACAACTCCACAAAAAGACGCGGGCTGTCTAATTGAACCCCCTGTGTCAGTACCGATCGAAGCAACAGCCAGCTTCCCTGCGACTGATGCAGCAGAGCCTCCGCTGGAACCACCAGGAACTCTAGAGAAATCCCAGGGATTTAATGTTGGACCAAAATAAGATGTTTCAGTAGAAGAGCCCATGGCAAATTCGTCCATGTTAGTTTTGCCTAAAAGAATAGCTCCTTTCTCTGCCAACCTTGAACTAACCATAGAATCATAATTGGATACATAATTGGAAAGCATTTTTGAGCCACAGGTACATATTTTATCTTTAACTAAGAAGATATCTTTGAGACTGATAGGAATTCCAGACAGTATGTCAGAAGATTTCCCTTCTTTGAAAATCTTGTCGCACTCATGAGCTTTAGCTTTAGCTTCATTCTGATAAACTTCTATAAAAGCATTAATCTCTGTCAATTGTTCTATATTCGTAAGGAAAGTATCTAAAATCTCAGATGGGGTAAAATCTAGGTTTCTAAAACCTTCAGCAATGTTCTCAATTGTAAGCAACTCACTCTTATTCGTCATCAATAACCTTGCTTACTGCAAAAAAATTATTTTCCACATTATTGGAATTTTTAACAACTTCTTCCAGGTTAAGTTTAACTATTTTTGTATCATCCCTAATAGAATATTCTTCAACTACTTCTTCAATTTCAACTTCAGGATCACCAGCACTACCTAAAAGATTTATATATTCTATAATTTCAGAAAAATTCTCCATAAAACTATCAATTTCATCATCTTTAATAGATAGTCTAGACAAGCTGGATATTTTTAAAACTTCTTCTTTTTTAATTTTCATAAAAACTCTAAAATTAATTAATTTTCTTAAGAACAAAATCTAACACATTTTTTTCTAATTTGGTGTTATTGGCCCTATTAATTTCCTGAACACAAGTGGGGCTGGTAATATTAATTTCTGTCAACTTCCCCCCTACAATGTCAATTCCAGCAAAATAAATATCGTTCTTAGTTAAAAAACTTCTAATTTCACTACAAATATAGAGATCACTTTTTGTTATTTCAGTAGGTTGAGGAGTTCCGCCAGAGTGAAAATTACATATGAAACTTCCTTCTTTTGCAATTCTTAATATTGCACCTAATGGTTCACCATCCAAAATAATAATCCTCTTGTCACCTTTATCTACCTCTTTTATAAATTCCTGAACGATATAGGTATTTTCTTCTAACTCTAATAATTGAAAATTATCCCCCCTATATCTTTGAATTCCTTCTCCTCCACAAAGATTTAAAGGCTTAATTACAACTCCTTCAGGGTACTTTTCAGCATACTTTTGCAAATCTGACTCTGTTGGGTTTTCCAGTAAAAAAGTATCTGGAATCAAGTGAGGAAAATTCAATGTGCATAGCTTCTCGTTAAAACTTATAAGAGCAGTTGGATTATTGACTATTAGTACATCGTCTTTTATAGCTTCCAGACAAGAGCAGGCTTCAAGATAAATATCATCAACTGGAGGATCTGATCTCATAAATATTACTGAGGCTTTAGTTAACTCGAAATTTTCTATAAACCAATACTCGTCCTCATTCTTCATATTTGCTTCACTCTTTTGTGCCCAGTCAGAATCAACATAAACTCTATCTTTAACAGCTACTCTTTCAAGAACTTCAACTGCATGTGCCCTATCGGCAACTACCACATTTATTTTTTTATCTTTTGAATTGTAAGTAAAATGGATACCTTTATGATCGCAAATAAGAATGTCAAAGCCCCTTCTTTGAGCTTCAAGCATAAAGAGATAACTTGTGTCTTTGTCTGGATTAATTAAATTCTCAGTACTCAGTATAAAAAGTGCTACCGGCTTCATTAAATCATCTCAACGAATTTCTCAAAATATTTTCTAGAGTCATGTGGCCCAGGTGAAGCTTCTGGATGATGTTGGACAGAAAAACACTTGTTTTTTATAGATTCTATTCCCTCTACTGTCTTATCGTTAAGGTTGATATGCGTTACAGAAACATCTTTAATTTTTACATTTCTCACTGCGAATCCATGATTCTGGGAAGTAATCTCAACCTTCTTGGTTCCAACTTCCATCACTGGATGATTTCCTCCTCTATGACCAAACTTCAACTTAAAGGTCTCCATACCTAAAGCTAGAGAAAGCAACTGATGACCTAGACAGATTCCAAAGATTGGCTTAAATCCAATTAATTTTTTTATATTACTTATCGCATATAATGCTGCGGCTGGGTCACCAGGTCCATTAGATAGGAGAATACCATCAGGATTCATCTCAATAATCTTTTCTGGCTTTGTGTCGCAGGGACCAACAATTAGATTTAATTTAAATTCTTCATTGAGAATTCTAAGTATGTTGCTCTTACAACCAAAGTCATAAACAAAAATTTTCTTTTGTTTTTTATCACCCACGATATTATATATATCTTTGCAAGTTGCCTGAAAGGTTAAGTCATTACCTTTCATCACAGGAAATTTGTTAATTTTTTCTTTTAGTATTTGCAAATTCTTTTCTTTAGTAATTATACATTTCTGAGACCCTTCTCCTCTAACAATCCTTACCAGTTGCCTTGTATCTATATTTGAAATTCCAACAACTTTATTTCGTTTTAAATAATCACTTAAATTTTCTTCTGATGTAAAATTGGAAGGATAAGTGCAGTTCTCTCTAACTATCATTCCTTTAGCAAAGCATTGAGAAGACTCGTTATCAAAATTATTAATTCCATAGTTGCCGATATGTGGATACGTCATTAGAACAATTTGAGAATGATAAGAAGGATCAGTTAAGATCTCTTGATAGCCTGTCATTGAAGTGTTAAAAACAATCTCTCCTAATGCTTCACCGCTGAAACCAAAAGATTTACCTTCGAACACTTTTCCGTTTTCTAAGTATAAAATACAATCATTGTCCATTAAAATACTGAAAATACTTCCTTTAATAGTTTTTGTCAATTAGAATAAATAATGAGACACAATGAGGCTTCAATCAATAAGGAATCTATTACTTAATATTAGCAATGACTTTTTCTATAAAGGCTTCTACCCTTCTGGAGATTTAAAATCATATCAACTCAAATACTGGTTATGCTTTATTGTTAACATCTATTTCAAGCTATACCATAGAGTTAGAGTTGTAAACCCAGAGAATATTCCAAAAAGCGGTGGCGGGGTTATTGCCTCAAATCATTTATCGCATCTAGATGGCATAATAATTAACTCTATAACAGCATTTCACACTAGAAGAAAGATAAACTTCCTAGCTGCAGAGGATGTATATAATAAGAACTTCCTTTTTAGATTTTTATGTGATCTTGGCAACTGTATTCCAGTGAAGAGAGCTACCAGTGACAGAGTCGCACTACTTAAAGTAATCAAGCTACTTAAAAAGGGGAATCTTTGTGGGCTATTCCCTGAAGGACAGAGGTCCAGAGATGGGAAAATGGCAGAAGCTAAACTCGGAGTTGCGATAATGGCACTTAAATCAGGATCTCCAATTATACCCCTTGCGATCAAAGGAACTTATGAGGCATTCCCTAGAAAAACAAAATTCCCCAAACCTGCCAAAGTTAGCTTAAAGTTCGGTGAAGCTCTTTCCTATGATATTGAAAAAAAGCCTTCTAAAGAAAGAATAAACTACGTTAGAGATGAGATAATGAACAATATCCAGAAACTTTACGATGAACTTAACTAAGATTAAACCTCTTCCTTATTATGTCTCCCACTACAGTTGGGTTACCTTTACCTTTTGTTTCTCTCATTACTTGACCCATAAAGAAGCTTAATAATTTCAACTCCCCATCAAGAAGTCTCTTCTTCTCATCAGGATTATTTTCAAGAACCTTATCAATGACCTCATTTAACAAGTCCTCAGAGCTTTCCTGCTTTAAGTCCAAGGAATCAATTAGTACATCGACATCTTCATTGGAAACTACTAGATTTTCCAACAATTCTTTACCAGAATTATTATTAATCTTTCCTTCTTTTACCGCTTGTAGAAATTTTGCGAAATTTTCCTCCTTAAGATTAAAGGTATCTAAGCCAATATACTTAATAATTTCAGTAATAGTCCACTTGGAAGTTATCATAGGATCTTTAATAAAATCTAATGTCTTGTCAAAAAATTTGGCAAGAGACTTGTTCGACAGCAGAACTTCGGAATCATCCTTGGATAATTTATATTGATTAATATAAATATTCATTTTCTCATTATAAGATTCTAAGGATGAGCTCTTTAGTGCGTCAATTCTTTCCTGAGTTAAAATCAAAGGTTTTAAATCTGGGTCTGGGAAATATCTATAATCATGAGCATCTTCTTTGGACCTCATAGAAAATGTCTTATTAGAACTAGAGTTGTAAAGTCTTGTTTCTTGAACTACATTCTCACCATTAGTTAGAAGCTTAGTTTGCCTTAAAATCTCATAATCTATAGCCTTCTTGACGAACTTAAAAGAATTTATATTTTTAATTTCAGCTTTAACTCCTAATTCCACATCTCCGATTTTTCTAATTGATATATTTGCATCACAACGAAAATTTCCCTCCTCCATGTTACAATCTGAAACTCCCGCATATATTAAGATATTCCTTAATTTTTTTAAATAGCTCACTGCTTCATCAGCAGAAGAAAGATCAGGCTCAGAGACAATCTCTATCAGTGGGACACCAGCTCTATTTAAATCAACCATAGAGGAACTATCCGAGATATCATGAATCAACTTTCCAGCATCTTCCTCCATGTGAATCCTGTTAATTCTTATACTCTTATCTATTCCTTTAGAATCAGGAATTACCAGAGTCCCATTTGAAGCCAATGGCTCATCATATTGACTAATCTGATACCCTTTAGGTAAGTCAGGATAAAAATAATGCTTCCTGGCAAAAGTTGACCTAACATTAATATGACAATCTGTTGACAAACTCGCAAGAATCGCCAAATCAACTGCCTTATCGTTTAGAACTGGCAAGGCTCCAGGTAGACCTAAGTCTACTACTGAAACATTACGATTGGGGTCCTCTCCAAAATCATTATTTGATGAGGAAAACAACTTTGTTTTAGTCTTAAGTTGCGAGTGAACCTCAAGTCCAATTACTGCTTCAAATTTCATAAGAACTCCTTACGTAAGAATTATCTAATATATTACAAAGTAATCAATAATATTATTTGATAATTTTACCGGTTTTTGAATACCAAAGAATTAAATCCAAAGACGAAAGACTTAAATTGTGTCTTAACGCAATTACTTTGAGAATATTCTCAATTTCAATGTAAGTCTGCTCGTTTAGAACAGAGACCTTCTTACTTATTAATCCGGAATCTTTCAATAAATTTATTATGTGTTTGTCTAAGATTGCGTAATCATCAAAACCTATATTCCTAAGAAAATGACTTGCGGCTTTCATTCCAACTCCTTGAATACCTGGATTAGATGAAAAAAACCTCCTCCTATTATAATGACTAGAGTTATCTTTAAAAATCTTCGCAAATTCATTTTTGTGAAAATTCTCAAGATACTCTCTTGTGTTAAATATATACTTTCCCCTTAAATTATAGAATCTGTAGCAACTCTTGAGCCTTACTACAATCTGATCTAAACTTTCAACGAAAACGCAATTATCTAATTTTAGAGCATTCACTGTCTTTAAAGCTAATTCAGCACTAGTGCCTGCCGCTAATATAACAAATACAAGCTCAAGAAAAGTATCCTTATAACTATTTATATTTACTGAAGAAAACAAGTCCATCTTTTCTGCAATTTCGATTTTTTTTTCTTGAAGGACTTTTTCTATTACTAAGTCTATATCTACTTTATTCATCTGATTTAATAATCTTAAGCGACTGTCCAACCTCAATCTTGTTGGACACTAGGTTATTAACTCTCTTTAAGTCTTTTTTTGTTATATTAAACTTTTCGGCAATCAGACCTAGGGAGTCTCCCTTCTTAACTAAGTACACAAAAGACCCCGAGTCTTTTGAATTATCATTTCTAAAAATCTTTTTATAAACCAATATTTCTTGACCAGTATATATAGTAGTCGACTTCATATTGTTCAGCTTAAGTATCTCCTTGACTGAATTAGAATAAATTTCACCAATTGACCCCAAAGTGTCTCCCTTTTTAACTTGATACTTGGAGATAACTTTAGATTCAGGGCTTGAAGCTAACTTGGCATATACTGTCTCCTTTAGCCCAATAGGTACATATATTGAATAAGGACCATCTGGAGGGGTAACATCCCTTAACAATGAAGAATTAATTTCTTTTAATAAGGTAAAGTCAATGTCGGAGATTTTAGAGATGTATTCCAATGAAGTCTGTGGAGGTAGCTTTACTTTTTCCATTTTCATTCTTGGCTTTATCTTCTTATTGCTAAATCCAAACTTATCCATATTTTTAGAAATATAAATAACAGCAAGAATTTGAGGAACATACTCCTTAGTTTGTTTAGGGAAGGTGTGCTGTGATAGGTACCAAAAATCTCTTGATTTATGTTCCTTAATAGCTCTTTTAACTGTTAGGTCTCCAGAATTATAGCCAGCCATTGCCAGTTCCCATGAACCGAATTTTCCTTTCAGGCTTCTTAAATATTTTGCAGCCGCATAAGTAGACTTCACAAAGTCTCTTCTTTCATCAACCCACTTGTCTACCCGTAAGTCAAAGATACGACCAGTACTAGGCATAAATTGCCAAAGCCCTACTGCTCCAGCTTTTGAGGAAATATTTACCTGAAATCCACTTTCAATCATTGATAGATAGATAAGATCTTCTGGTATATCGTATTCCTTAAATATGGAATATATTACATCTTTAAAATACCCCTGCCTTCTATAGGCCATTTTAAAAAAAACTCTTCCTTTCTCATTTTTTGAAAAATAATTAATGTACTTATTTACCTTACTATTTTTAAATTTTGAATTATTAATTGATGAGACCGTAGCTATACTATTGTTAAAGTTATAATTTTCTGATAAAGCAGTGCCTGAGCAAAGCAAGAAAAATATTAACACTAAATAAAGAAATCTCATTACTTAAACAACTTCTTAATTGATCTTGCAGCTTGTTGAATTCTTTGTTCGTTCTCTATTAATGCGAACCTTACATACTCGTCACCACTTTTACCAAAACCAATACCAGGAGAAACTGCCACCCTACACTCTTTTATCAATTTCTTTGAAAACTCCAAAGATCCCAATTCCAAAAATCTATCGGGAATTTTTGCCCAAACAAACATTGTCGCCTTTGGTGGTTCAATTTCCCATCCTATTTTGCCCAATCCATCTATAAGCCTATTCCGCCTTACTTTATAGTTTTCTGCTATCTCATGAACGCAGTCTTGAGTACCGTTAAGTGCAGTAATTGCAGAAATCTGAATTGGCTGAAAGATTCCATAATCAAGATAGCTTTTAACTCTTTTTAATGCCGAAATTACTTCACTATTGCCACACATAAATCCTACTCGCCATCCTGCCATATTATAGCTCTTGGAAAGTGAAAACGATTCAACACCAACATCCATTGATCCAGTCGCCTGAAGAAAACTTGGAGCCTTGTAACCGTCAAAGCAGATATCAGCGTAAGCAAAATCATGAATAACGATTACAGAGTATTTCTTTGCAAGTGCTACAACTTTTTCAAAGAAGTCTAGCTCAACAGTCTGGGTAGTTGGGTTACTGGGGAACGAGATGATTAAAGCTTTTGGTTTAGGGTTTGAGTTTAAACCTTTTTCAATATTTTCTAATAATTTTAGATCATCAATGGAATTATATTCTTTAATGTTACCCCTTGCTATTAAAACTGAAAAACTGTGAATAGGATAACAAGGATCCGGAACCAATACTGTCTCTCCAGGTGCAAGCAGTGAAATCATAAGATGAGACAAACCTTCTTTGGAACCTATAGTTACAATTGATTCAGTTTCTGGATCAATATCAACATCATAGTTTCTCTTGTACCAATTACTTATCGCTAATCTCAGCTTGGGTAATCCCGCAGAAACAGAGTACCTATGATTTCGCCCTTGAACTGAAGATTCTAATAACTTTTCAATTATATGCCTTGGAGTTGGTTGATCCGGATTTCCCATCCCAAAATCAATAATATCTTCACCTCTACTTCTTGCTTGAGACTTAAGTTCATTTACAGAAGAAAATACATACTGTGGCAATTTAGATAAGAGAGAGAAGTTTTCACTATTAATAGACATGTTTTTTAAATATAATAATGCTATATATAAAATTGTAAATGATTAAGGAAGGATATTGAGAAAAACAGTTCAAGACTTACAGTCAATGAAGGCCAACAAGGAACCCATTGTTGCACTCACTGCTTACGATTTTCAAACTGCATCAATAATAGATAGCTCCTGCGACTTCATTCTTGTAGGAGACTCCCTTGGAAATGTTTTCCAGGGAGAAGAAACAACTTTAGGCGTAACTGTTGAAGACATGGTCTATCATGGAGCTTCGGTCTCTAAAGGAGTTAGCAATGCTCATCTATGCATTGATATGCCCTTTATGTCTTATCAAGCATCCACAGAAGAAGCGTTAAAAAATGCTGGACATATAATTAAAGCTACAAAAGCTCAGTCTGTTAAAATGGAAATAAGTTTCGATTCACTCATAACTATTCAAAAATTAGCAAATGCGGGAATTCCAGTGGTTGCTCATGTAGGACTTTGCCCTCAGTCTTTCAATATCTATGGAGGTTACAAAAAACAAGGCAAGAATAAGTCAGACCAAGATTATATTCTCTCTCTTTCGAAAGAAGCTGAACAACATGGTGCTTCGCTAATTGTGATTGAGGGAGTTCCTGAGAATTTAGCATCAAAGATTACGAAGATGTTAAATATACCTACGATAGGAATAGGAGCCGGAAAAAAATGTGACGGACAAATACTAGTCACTGAAGATATGCTTGGAATAACTCCTCCGCCTTATCCTTCGTTTGTAAAAAACTATTCTAATATGAGGGCTCTAATTAAGAAGTCTGCTAATGCCTATAGAAATGAGGTCAAAAAAAATAAATTCCCTTAAAATAATTACTTCTTTAAAAGAAATGCAGAAAATTTGTCTGAATCTGAGAAAGACGGATAGCAAGAAAATCTCGCTAATTCCAACAATGGGAGCACTCCATGACGGCCACTTAGGATTAATTAAAAAAGCAAAGAAAAAAAAGTCTACAATAATAGTAACCATATTTGTAAACCCCAAACAATTCAATGATAAAAAAGATTTGGTTAAATACCCAAAAACATTTGTACAAGACTTAGATAAATTAGAAAGAATGGACGTTGACTATCTGTTTGCTCCAAGAACAAAAGATATATATCCTGATGATTTTCAAACAAAGGTAGTAGTTAAGAATCTGAAAAATCACCTTTGCGGTTTGTCTCGAGATGGACATTTTGACGGCGTGACTTCCGTAGTTCTAAAAATCTTCAATATAACACTACCTGATTATGCTTTTTTTGGTGAAAAAGATCTGCAGCAGCTAATAATAATACGGCAGATGACAAAAGACCTTAACCTTCCTATTCAGATTATCTCCCATCCAATAGTAAGAGAGAAAGACGGTCTAGCTATGAGCTCTAGAAATATTAGGTTAAGTAAGAAAGAAAGAACTATTGCTCCATTTATATACAGAGGACTAGTGGAGGCTAAAAAAGAGTTCAAGAAAAACAACAACAGGTCCGCATCACAAGTAACTAAAGATTTAAGGCAATACTTACTAAAGAATAATATAAATAAGATAGAATATATTAAAATTATTGACTCATCTGATATCAGTTACCCTAAAAGGCCTTCTTTAAAAAATTATATAGTTATAGCAGTTCAAATTGGATCAATAAGATTAATAGACAATCTAAAATTATAATTTAAAATACTTGTTGTGAATCTTACAATGCTTAAGTCAAAAATTCATCGAGCTACTGTTACAGAAGCTAACCTTTACTATGAAGGTAGTATAACTATTGATAAGTCTTTAATGGAGGCAGCAAACATCCTTGCTTATGAGCAAGTACATATTTTTAATTTAACAAATGCAGAAAGATTCTTAACCTATGTTATCGAAGGAGAACGAGATTCCGGCGTAATATGCACAAATGGAGCGGCAGCTCACTGTGCCAGAAAAGGGGATACATTGATAATTGTTTCGTTTGCTCAAATGGAACCCAAAGAAGCTTTGTCTCATAAGCCTGAACTAGTTTATGTGAATACCAAGAATGTCCAAGTTGGAGCTGAATTAATTGATGGAAAACTTGTAAAACTTCTTGGCTAAGAAATTAACTAATTTACTTAAATTAAAATTGAAAATTAAGTGGAGTAATATAATATCTTCGAATTATTGCGTTTTTTTCTCTATTTTGTTGACTTAATTTTCTATAAAAGTTATAAATAGTTCAATTCAAGAAAAAGGAAAAAAATGAAAGCAATCATTCTAGCTGCCGGTAAAGGACAGAGACTACAACCTTTTACTGATCAAATACCCAAATGTCTTCTGACTCTTGATAGTCAAACTATACTTGAACATCAAATTAATCATCTAAAGTCATGCGATGTTGACGAAGTTAACGTTGTAGTGGGTTTTGCTAGCAATAAGGTTGAGGAGTTCCTAGGTAACTATGATTCACTAGGAATAAAAATTAATACAATATATAACCCTTTTTGGGAAACAACCAATAGCCTTTTTTCTCTTTGGGCAGCAAGGTTTCAACTTAATTCTGATGTTGTCCTGCTTAATGGGGATGACGTATTTGAACTGAAAGTTCTGAATCAAATCTTATCAAACAAAGATGATATTTGCATACCATACAAAGTTAAAGAAGAGTACGTTGCTGAAGATATGAAAATTAAGATTAAAGATGGGTACCTTTCTGCAATAGGAAAAAATATTAAAGATGCATCTGGTGAATCAGTGGGAGTAAGAGTATTTAGGAACGAAGGTGTGGAAATTTTAAAAAGATCACTTGAAAAAGAGATAAGAACAGAGAACTTTAATCTTAAGTGGTATGCCTCAAGTATAGACAGGATACTCCAACGTGGGCATAAAATTAAAACTTTAAATATTAACAACTTATATTGGCATGATGTTGATTACCCAAACGATTTAGACAATGCTAAATTAAATATAAATCTCATATCATCAAAGAAAAAGGCTTCCAAACTTAAAATAGTATAGAAATAACATGCTACCAGTTATTTTATCAAATGGGCTAGGAATAGATTCAGAAGAACTAGAGCTCTTTATAGATGAAAAAATAGCAGACTTAACCCTAGCTGAAAGAATACTTTTAATTCTAGCATCTGAGGGATTCGACGAGGCCTTCTTAGTGGCCGATATTCCAAAGATAAGTTTTAATCGTCTTAATAAGAAATTTCCTGAATTTAAGATACATCAATCAAACAGCTTAACTAAAATTCCTCGAGAAACTGACATATTGATTCTTCAGAATAATGTTGTTATCAATAAGAAGCAATTCCAGTCAACATTGAAGAGTATTAGTAATACTCAAGAATCTGTAGTAATTGGTCAATTAAAAAACTGTGGAATAATTTTCATGAAAGGGTCACCTTCTGATAATCTAGATTTTCAAAGAAAGACTATAAAGGATCTATGTGCCGACTTTAAAAGAATTATTCCTGAGGACCTTCCGATAAAGTTAGAAGTAGATCAAGTTAAGTCCAACGTTGGCAGAGATTTTCTTTTTGATCATATAAGTAAAAACGTAAGTGGCTGGTTTTCTAAAAGAATTAATAGTAAAATCTCAATTCCGATAAGTAAGTTACTTATAAAGACATCTATTCATCCCAATCTCATAACTTTTATCGTAGGGCTAATTGGTATATCTTGTGGAATCTTTTATGCGTTAAAGATGCCTTTGATTGGGGCTCTAATACTTCAAGCTGCAACCATACTAGACAGATGTGATGGAGAGGTTGCCAGAATTAAATTAAGAGAATCTAAGTTTGGTCAATGGTTCGATACAGCTCTAGATCAAATTTCATACTTCTCTATGTTTCTCGGTATAAGCATCTGCATGAATAACCCTAAGTTCTTCTCTTTTACTAGTAACGAGATAATATTCAAACAACTCTCGATATTAAACATACTCTTATACTTAATATTCTTGACTACAATATTGTTTTTTATGCTTAGAAGGACACAAAACGGCAGTCTAGCTTACTATCCCAGTGAGGTAGATAAAATAGTCCCGATAAAAAGTAGATCATTTGGTTACAGAATAATGACAAAGTTCAGATTCCTATTGAAACGTGAGTTCTTTTCACCTGGGATGATTATAGTTGCCCTGATGGGATACGAAGTCGCAACAGTTCTAGCATCAGTCCTGCTAGTTGGTGGCCTCCTTCATCAAGTATCTGATTTCATAGAAGTACGAAAGAAAATTGATATTACTTATTAAGCTTAACGATACATATTATTACCAATAAGAAAATCAAGGACCAAGAGGTGAGTAAAAAGATTAGAGCTTCTAAGTTCATTTTTTATAAACCTTCCCATAAACTAATATTACTAAAACACAGAAAATTCCAACCAGAAGACCCTTAGATAGATATGACCACAAGCTATTTTTAAAGATTATTGAGTTGGCACTAGTAACATCTTGAACTAGCCATGAACAAAACAAAATAATCAGCAATATTGGTAAATACCATGTAAAAATTTTATTAAAAAATTTCGGGATTCTAATTAGACCACCACGGTTCACTTCTCCAACTGGATTCTCTGGAGCTATATAAAAAATAAATATAATTATTTCAATCAAAGCTAAGACTATAAGTAACACTGTCCCCGCCCAAAAATCAAACTCATCTAAAAATTCTGGCAGAAAAATTACAAATTGCGCTAAAAAGAATATTGCAGATAGGACAATAAGTGTAGCTTTTTTTTGGGTGAAATTAAATTCTTCTACAACAAAAGTTACTACGGGCAGAAGTATTCCTATAGAAGAGGTTAAGCCTGCGATAAAAAGCAAAAAGAACCAAAGGAAACCAAGTAGGTATCCATAAGAAATACCATCAAAAATAACCGGCATTGCTATGAAACCAATTGTAAATGCACCTGATTGTGCAATTAATACAGCGCCAGATATACCTAAAAATGCAACCGCTGCAGGTATAACTATAGACCCACCAAATACCACCTCCACCAATTCATTGATAGAAGCAGATGTAAGTCCTGATAGCGCTATATCCTGATCTTTCTTGATAAAAGATGCATAGGTAACAATTGCACCAAAACCTAAGCTGAGAGTAAAGAAGACTTGTCCTGCGGCTGCTATCCAAACCCTTGGGCTTGAAAGATAAGACAAGTCAGGGGTCCATAGAAAATTTAGTCCTTCAATCGAACTTGATACAGATGTTTTAATAGTAAAAGTATAGACAACAAGAAAGATACTCATGACAAAGAGAGTTGGCATTGCTACTTTTACGAATCTCTCAATACCTTTAACTATCCCCTTAGATAAGATCTTATAATTAATATATATAGTTACTAGAAAACATAAATAAGCGTAAAAAGAAGGAGTCATAAATTCAGATGTATCATTTACTCCAATATATTCTTTAAAATTTAGAGAATAGAAGGCCATTTGGCTCGTTGGATCATCTAGATTTGATTGAAGATTCCCCAATAGTGAATTTATTGAATATCCTAGAGTCCAGGACTCTATATATATATAGTAAATAGAAATCACAAAAGGAATCCATATCCCAAGCAATGAGAAGATTTGGACTGAACTTCTTACATTAAGTTTATTCGAAATACCAAAAGTCGTTCCCTTGCCTATGGTTCCTCCATACCTACCTATCCCCCACTCTATCCACATTAAGGGAATACCAATCACAAGAAAACAAATAATATAAGGAAGCAAAAAAGCTCCTCCTCCATTTTCCGCTGCTTGAACTGGAAATCTTAAAAAATTCCCCAAGCCAACTGCGTTTCCTGCCATAGCAAGTATCAAACCATATCTAGTTAACCAAAAGTCTCTGCCTTGTTTCACTTGTATCTAAATGACCTCGAATAATAAATTTTAATTTATTCTTACATATAAAATAACCTTAAATTAATAATCTTGACAAATTATTTAATGAGCTTATCTTATAAATCTTAGAGTTTCACTATGGCATTAAATAAAAATTCAAAAATAGCTAAGAAGTCTAGTCTTGCAAAAAAGAACAAAGCAACTCCGCTTAAAGAACTGAAACTAGCACCAAAACCTAAGAAGATCTTGGCATCAAAAGTAAAACATAAACTCCCTGTTAAATTTAAAAACGAAATTAGAAAAATTTTGACAGGAAAAAAAGATGAGATACTTAAAGATATTTCAAAGATAGTTAAGACAGAATCTAATCAACTGAAGCATGATGTCGGCGACTTCTATGATAATGCTTCAAATGATAGAGAAAGAGATTTGTCATTATCGTTGAATCAACGTGACAGGCAGAAGTTAACAATGATTCAAGATGCTTTGAAGAAAATTGAAGCTGGGTCTTATGGTGTCTGCCCATTATGTAAGGATCCAATAGATGAAAACAGACTTAAAGTCATGCCTTTTACTAGATATTGCCTATCCTGTATGGAAGAAGAAGAATTTAATACTAACAATCTTTAAATCTTAGAATCTTAGTTTTGTTAGGTTTATAAATAATACCTTTCTCTGTAATCAATCCACTAATTAAGCTATTCGGAGTGACATCAAAGGCAGGATTAGAAACTTTCTTTGCACCAGAAACGAGAATACCTTTAATTTTTATTACTTCTTCAGGAGACCTTTCTTCTATTTTAATCATTTCCCCGTTCTTACACGAGAAATCAAAGGTGGAAATTGGAGCTGCAACGTAAAAGGGTATTTTGTGGTACTTGCATGCAATAGCCAATTGATAGGTTCCAATTTTATTCGCAGTATCGCCATTTAAAGCTATTCTGTCTGCTCCTACTATTACTATATCGATACCTTCTACTTTAATAATATGTGAAGCCATGGAGTCAGTTATCAATGTGCAATCTATATTATTTTGTTCACACTCCCAAATGGTTAACCTAGATCCTTGAAGTAAAGGTCTTGTCTCTGTTGCAAAAACTTGAACACCTCTAAATCTCTTACTAGCCATCTTGATAACACCAAGAGCCGTTCCAGGACCTGTCGTGGCCAAAGCTCCAGTATTGCAATGGGTTAATACTTTATAGTTTCTAGAAAAGAGTCTCGCTCCAAATTTCGAAATTAAAGAAGAAACCTTTTTCTCTTCTTTAAAGATTTTGTTAGCTTCTAAGTAAAAGACCCTAGAGAGCTGATCTGAATTAAGTTCTCTATTTAAAGACAAGATATTTTTAAATCTTTTTATTGACCACGTTAAGTTTACTGCGGTTGGTCTAGCAGAAGCTATGCTCTCTAATCTTGTGTTAATGATTTTGAATAAATCACTTACAGGTCTTTTACTCAGATCTTTAACAGCCAGATATGAAGCAAAGGCTCCTGCAACACCTATAGCTGGTGCTCCTCTTATACTTAGCTTTTTTATTAACTTAATAATAGTTTTATAATCTTTAGCTTCCACATATTCGACCTTAAATGGTAGTTTGGTTTGATCCAGAACGAAAACACTATTGGTCTTTGAAAAGTAAATTATATCTTTCATATTTTCTTAAGTACCATCGTTATCCAATTATTATCATGAATCATAGAAATTATGCAAAATTTTGTCTCAATCAGCAAGACATTTAGATTCTTAATGCTATCAAATAAAAATCCCGAGACTAAAAACAATGAATTATTATTTAATCTCTGCGAAATCTCATAGAATTTATTTAATAAATACTCAATCGATATATTTGCGATTATTAAATCAAAACACCCCTCTATAGATTCAAACTCGTTTAACTCAAACCTAATGTTTACATCTGTTGAATTCAGTTCTAAATTCTTACAGGCCTGGTCTATTGCATTAACATCAATGTCTAATCCAACGACCTCACATTGAAAAACCTTTGAAGAAAAAATACTCAGAATCCCCGAACCTGTTCCTATGTCAAGGACAGAGTTAATTCTGAAGTCTAATCTACTATTAATTCTATTTAAGAGTTCTAGACATGAGCGCGTAGTCTCATGATGCCCTGTACCAAAGGCTAGGGAGGGATTTATTATTATCTCATTCTTTTTATTTTCTGAATGCCAAGGAGGAACAACTACAAACTGTGAGCCAACATCAACTGGAGATAAAAACTTTATCCAATTATCAGATCCAGTTTTATCAAAAATCTTTATTTCTGAAGATTCAACTAAAGAGAATATTGGATTAGACTCAGATATTTGAGCACTGGAACAGAAAGAAATAAAATCCTCTAGATCGTTCTTTTTATTAAAAATTACTTCAACCTTAAAAATATCATCTTCTTCATATTGAGTAAAAACACAATCGAATGATTCGTAAAAGACAATAAAGTATCTTTCGTTAATTTCTTTTTCTGAAAATAAATCGATATAGTACATTAAATCTTAAGTTTGCTATAGCTCTTCAAGGTTATCTATAAACTCTGAAGCTGGGAACTTTTTCTTGTAATAGTTTAGAAGTGTAGGCTTGTCTGCGTCTTCCATAGTTTTAATCTTTGATAGAATAATCAAGAATTGAGCTTCAGCACTATTTCTAACCATATTTGGGATCAATTCTTCAGTATTTTGAAGTCTCCCTAAAGCTGATTCAAACTCTTTCTTTTTTATATAATAGTTCGCAACATATATGCCTCTTTTTAAAATATACCTTTTTGCTTTTACATAGATCTTCTCCGTATCTTGCATATATTCTGTACTTCTATACACAGGAGACAAAGACTCATATATAGATAAAATCTGCTTCGCTGGATCTACATTTTTATCTTTATCAGAAATCAGAAAAGAATAAGCTTTAATAATTTTAAATTGAGCATAATTAATCTTCGGATGGTTAATTTGATTTTTAATAAATTCTTTATATTCGCCAATAGCATAGCCATATCTTTCTCTCTTAAAAGCAACATCGGCACTTAATAAATAAGCTTCTCTTGTATAAGATGAATATGGAAATCTAATCTGAAGAGTTGTAATCATATCTTCAAGAAGATCAAAGTCAGTATGATTAAGAACTACATATTTCTTTTCTTTATTTATTTCTTTTACTATTAGATTGTATAGCTCTTGGTCAGAGCCTGTTAAAAAATCTGTCTTACTGGAGCACGAAATCACAATAACCGCGATAAAAAAAACTTTTAATAATCGAATCAACATAGTGCTATAATATTTGCGAGTAATTTTAATGTCAAGGACTGAAGAATGAGTAGCTTTATGGATTATACAGAAATTCAAATTGTCTCTGGTAACGGAGGTAATGGATTGGCGTCTTTTAGACGAGAGAAATTCATACCTTTTGGTGGTCCAGATGGTGGGAATGGAGGGAACGGAGGAGATATAGTCTTTATTGGTAACACGAACCTGAACTCACTAAGGGATTTCAGGAACAAGAGAATATTTAAGGCTAAGAATGGTACGAATGGTGGTTCGAATAAAAAAAATGGTAAAAATGGTGAGGACTTAGAAGTATTTGTACCTCTGGGAACTGAAATTTATGACATCGAGACAAATATTAAACTAGCCGATATAACAATAGAGAATAGAAAAGTAGTAATTATCAATGGCGGTAAGGGTGGCTTAGGAAATACATTTTTTAAATCTTCCACGAATAGATCTCCAACAAAATCTAAAGATGGCAAAAAAGGTGAGAAATTAAAAATTGCCTTAAATCTTAAGACCATTTCAGATATGAGCTTGATCGGTTTTCCAAATGTTGGAAAGTCTTCAATCATAAAAAAAATTACAAATTCTAAAGCCGAGGTAGGCAATTATGAATTTACAACACTGAACCCAAACATTGGAGTACTAAAAGGAGATCTCAATGATTACTTAATTGCTGACATACCTGGACTAATTGAAGGGTCTTCAACTGGAAAAGGTCTAGGGCATAAATTTTTAAAGCATATAGAGAGAACAAAAATCTTAATCGAAGTATTAGATTTATCTTGTAATAGCTTAAGTGAGCTAGAGAATCAGCACTCAACTCTTATGAAAGAACTAAATGATTACAACACAAGTCTCATGCCAAGAATTAAGCTAATAGTTCTAAATAAAATAGATTTATGTCTCTTTACTGAAGAGGTTGACAAGTTTGATCCCATAAAAGGATGCAAGAGAATCTCAATAAGTTGTATCAATGAGCATGGATTAGAGTTACTAAAAGAATCCATAGAAGAGTTTAAGCTTTAAGTAATTCTTTTATAAATTCTTCTCTATCATTAGATTTCATTACACTTTCACCGATTAGAAAATTAGATATTCCGATTTGCTTTAGTGCGAGTATATCTTTATTACTTTTTATCCCACTTTCGCTCACCAAAACCCCATTGTCAGGGATTTTGTCTTTAAGATTAATAACATTATCATTGGATACGCTAAAAGTATTAAGATCTCTATTGTTGATTCCAAATATTTTCACACCTGCTTCAATTCCTTTATTCAAATCCTCCTCATTGTGTGCTTCGTATAGAACATCAAGACCGTAATCTGATGCTAAATTGAACAAGAGTTTGAGCTGGGTCAAAGAAAGAATTCTTCCGATCAGCAAGATTGCATCTGCTTCATAAAACCTGCTCTGTATGACCTGATACTCGTCTATAATAAAGTCTTTTCTCAATAGAGGTAAGGACGTAACTGTTCTTACAGAAGGAAGATAATCCAGTTTTCCCTTAAAGAAAGTCTCATCAGTTAGAATTGAAATAGCAGATGCCCCTCCAGCCTCATACTCCATGGCTATCTTTAAAGGCTGGAAATCTTCTAAGATAATACCTCTTGATGGAGAAGCCTTCTTTATTTCAGCAATTATATTGATAACGCTATTATTCAGAAAACAAGCCTGAAAATCTCTCTTAAGATATTTTTTATTTTTAATTCCAGACAACAGGTCTTCAACGGGAAAACTTTTTTTTTGCAGCGAAACTTCTTTTCTTTTATTAATTACTATTTCATCTAATATGTTCATTTATTCAGATAGTATCCTTAAAAAATTAGAATAGACTTCACCAGAAATTAGTTTGGATTCGATTTCCGCAAAAGCTTTTTGAAGTGAATCACAATGACCTGAAACATAAAGACCAGCGCCAGCATTTAATATGCATATATCTCTTCTCGAGTCATCTATCGTACCTTTGAGTATTCCTTCTGCAATTATTTTAGATTCCTCAGTAGAGTCTATTACTAAAGAAGTAATTGTTGATAGATTGAATCCATATTCTTCGGGATCAAAAGTATATTCGAGTATCTCGTTGCCTTTAATCTCTGCAATATAAGATTTGCTACAAATTGAAATTTCATCCATACCATCAAATCCGTGAACAACCATTGCCCTATCTATCCCTTGCTTAACCAAAACCGTTGCCATTATTTTTACAAGCTCTCTATCATAAACACCCATGACTTGAGCCTTAGGCCTCAAAGGATTAACTAAAGGGCCAAGAATATTAAAGATAGTCCTCATCTTTAAATCTCTTCTAACATGTGCGACATTTTTCATTGATTTATGGAAATTTGGAGCGTACAAAAAAGAAAAATTATTCTTCTTAATAGAATCAATTGAACTTTGTAATGAACCATCAAGACTTATACCTAAGGTCTCTATTAAGTCTGCGCTACCGACCTTACTAGAGACAGACCTGTTACCATGCTTTGCAATTTTAACACCTAGTGAGGCCAATATTAGAGAGCTAATAGTTGAGACATTTAATGTCGACTTTGAATCTCCTCCAGTCCCACACAAATCTAGTAAATCTATATCATGAGAACAATTGTCGTCTAGATTTTTCAATAAAACGCTTGATGCAAAGAAGATCTCATCTGCAGAAGGTTTCTTTATTTTAAGAGCAGTCAAAAAAGAAGCTGTTTGAGCATCGCTCAGTTCTCCATTCATCATTGACGAGAAAAAGAAGGTGACCTCTTCTTCTGTCAAATCAAATCCCTCAGAAATCTTCTCGAGAATGGATGTGATCATTGTAAGGCTCTTTTAGAAATAGTATCAAGAATTCCGTTTATAAACCCACAAGATTCATCCGAACTATATTTCAAAGCAAGAACGATTGCTTCCTTAATACTTACAGGAACCGGTATCCCTTTAGAAAATAAAATTTCAAACACCGCTATCCTTAGGATGTTCAAATCTACGGAATTAATCCTATCAAACCTCCAATTCTTTATACTTTGGTCAATTTGATCATCAATTGGTTTGATATTTTTAACACATCCTTGGATTATTTCATCAGTTTTATTCTTTATAACATTCTTTGTAACTACTTTTTTTGAATTAGAAAAGATATCTCTTAAAAGTTTATAAAATTCTGCGTCATGATTTGCAATCCTTTCATTTAGATTATATGTCTTCAGAAAAACTTTAAATTTCTCAATATTACTTACTCCACTAGCTAGAGTATTAAATTTAGCTTTATTAATTATTCTAAGAAAAATTTTATTATTACTTAAAGCAGCCGAACCTACGACTATCATGTCTTGATCTTTAATCTTCATCACCTTAAGCATGTAATAATTATTAACAGGATTAGTTTCCCAGAAATTCGTTACATTCAAGTTGAAATCGTCAACATCAAAAGAAAAGTCTGAAGATTTAACATCTAAACTGTACATAAACCTTAAAGATAACTCTCGTGCTCTTCTATCTATCCAGTATCTCATTGTTATAATTCCCTTTTTAATTTAATCAAACTAACCAAACTCTTAGCCGCTTCTATGGCCCTATCTTTAGGTCCACCATCTGATCTCTCTATTGCCTGCTGTTCATTTTTAACTGTTAAAATTGCTGAAGTTATAGGAGTATCATGATCAATACTTATCTGAATCAGCTTATCAAAAATGGCATTAGAAAGAACCTCAAAGTGAGTTGTTTCTCCCTCGATTATACATCCTAATGCTACCACACCATTTGGACTATACTTCTTACAAACTGTATTAATAAGATAAGGCAACTCTAAAGAACCTAAGCATTCTATTATTTTCAACTGATTTCCTTCTATTCCTAGTTCACGTAGAAGAACTTCCTTAGCATTGTACAACTGTTTCCCTGATATTTTTTTATAAAAAGTACTGATAACAACATAGATTACCAGCTTATTGTCGGGAGCCATTTCTCTATCATCTTTCATTCTACTCAACTAGGCTCAGCTTGTGCCCCAGCTTCTTCTTTTTTGCTCGCAAATACTTTATATTCTCTTTTTCAGGAGCAGTCTCAATTGGGACAGTTTTTGTTATCTTAATACCAAAGCCGTCAAGACCGGCAACTTTCCTGGGATTATTTGTCAACAACCTTATCTTCTTAAGTCCCAAGTTTCTTAAAATTTGAGCACCAGTTCCATACTCTCTTAAATCTGCTTTAAAGCCCAATGCATGATTAGCCTCAACTGTATCAAGCCCCTCATCCTGAAGAGCATAAGCCTTAATCTTTTGCTTTATTCCAATGCCACGACCTTCCTGCTTCAAATAAAGCAAGACACCCGCTCCTTCTTTGTTAATCATTTCCAATGATTTATCAAGCTGTGAACCACAATCACATCTTTTTGAACCTAATAAATCACCTGTTAAACATTCCGAATGAACTCTTACTAAATACTCTTTATTTTGAACAATCTTACCTTTAACTAAAGCTAGATGAGTCTTGTTGTCAATCTCACTATCAAAAGAATAACAAGTAAAGTCGCCATACTTAGTAGGAAGGCTACAAGAAGCAGATTCAGTTACAAAAGATTCTTTTTGTAATCTATAACTTATCAAATCTGCAATAGTTGCTATTCTTATTTTATGTTTCTTGGCAAATTTTTCACAGTCATTAAGTCTTGCCATTGAACCATCATTATTCATTATCTCACAAATTACCGCACAAGACTTCAGTCCTGCCATTCTAGAAATATCAACTGAGGCTTCAGTGTGCCCTGCCCTAACTAGTATTCCGCCATCCCTTGCTACAAGAGGAAACATGTGGCCTGGTTTATCAAAATCTGACGCAACAGAAGAATCTTTTGCTACCTGTATAGCAGTCCTTGAACGATCATGTGCCGATATCCCAGTAGTGACGTCTTTTTTAGCATCGATTGAAACTGTAAAGGCAGTAGAGTCAAGATTTTCATCTGACTGTCTGTTGACTGGAGAAAGGTCTAACTTCTTAGCTTTTGCAGTATCTACAGACAAACAAATAAGACCCCTACCATGTGTAGCCATGAAATTTACTACTTCTGGGGTTGCAAATTCAGCAGCAACAATTAAATCTCCCTCATTCTCTCTATCCTGATCATCAACGAGTATGACCATCTTTCCTTTTTTTATATCCTTAATAGCATCTTCAATCTTTGATATTGGCAAAATATGACCTCTTTAGGGGAAATTACTTATAAATAAATAATATACATTTTAAAAAATAAACCAAGCATAAAAATAATTAAAAAACTCTATTGACTTTTTTACTGTTAAATATATTTTAAATTGTAGTCTATATTCTTTGGAGGTTTATTTTGAAAGCAAATCAAGCTTCATTAGGTGGTAAGTTTTTTCAACCATATGTTTACCTATTAGGTGGAGGAGAGGAGTTTCGTAAAATGGAAGAAGAGATCTTAGACGACTTAGAAGAGGAAATAGAATATGACGATGATATATGGGAAGAGTCGGACGAAGATGAAGAAGAGATAGAAGAAGAAATAGACTCAAATGATGATACCGAAGATGAAGGTGAATTTGAAGACCTAGAAGAAATTGATGACTTAGATGACCTTGGAGACATAGAAGAATTCGAAGAAGAAGAGTCAGAAGATTCTGGCGAAGATAATTAAGCCTCATAAATCTTGCTATCTTTTAAATTATTGTTGAACAAAGATATCATGGATATATAATATCCATAATATTAAATACGAGGCATTTTGTTCATGAAATATTTTTTACATATTATAATTCTTATTTTTTCTCTTGTTTATAGCTCTCACGCTGTTGAGGAAATTAATTTATATACATCAAGACATTACGAATCTGATAAAGAACTTTATAAAATATTCGAACAGAGATATGGAATTAAAGTCAACTATATCTCATCAAAAGGAAAAGTCTTAATTGAAAGAATAAAATCAGAAGGAGAAGGGTCGCCAGCGGATGTTCTAATAGTCGTAGATGCTGGAAATTTATGGAGAGTGGAACAATTGGGTATGTTCCAAGAAATTAATTCTCCCCTAATCAAAGAAGCTCTACCTGAATATTTGATAGGAGAGAATAATATGTGGATTGCTTTAACAAAGAGGGCGAGAGTCATATTTTACAATCCTGCAACAACTAGCAAGAAAGATCTTCACTCTTTAGACTATGAGGATTTGTCAGAATTAAAGTGGAAAAACAAAATAGCAATTAGAAGCTCAAATAATATCTATAATCAATCCCTAGTTGCATCACTAATTCATCGAAATGGTTACGATTCTACTAAAATCTGGATGAAAAAATTCATAGAGAACTTTGCTAGGAAACCCCAAGGAAACGATAGAGCTCAAATAATTGCGGTATCAAAAGGTGAGGCACATATTGCTATAGCAAATACCTATTATATAGGTCTAATGTTGTCCGGGAACCAAGGAGTGGATCAACAAAAGGCAGCAGCAAAAATCAATATACACTTCCCTAATCAGAAGAATAGCGGAACTCATATGAATATAAGTGGTGCAGGAATCTTAAGAAATTCTCCTAATTATAAAAACGCAGTGAAATTTCTAGAATTTCTTTTATCCCCAGAAGCCCAAAAACATATTATATACAACACCTTCGAATATTCTGTTCTTGAGAACGTTGAACCACATCCTCTAATAAGAAAATTTGGAATAAGCTTCAAGGAAGACATTAAATCTATAAAGAAATTAGGAAAAAATAACGCAAGGGCAGTCAGAATGATGGATCAGCTCAAATGGCATTAATTTGAAATCAATCATAGAGAAAACACTTGAGAAGTTACCAATATTATTTTTCACATTCATATCACTAATCTTCCTAACCCCTATAATCTTAATATTAACGAGCTTATTTCAAGGATATTCTGACTCCTGGCAACACCTTTTTCAAACAGTACTGGCTGAGTATTTAACCAACACGACTATACTCGTAGCAGGTGTTTCCATAGGAGTTTTTGTACTAGGGGTTTCATCCGCTTGGATTGTCACAACATGCGATTTTAAAGGTAAAAAAATTTTTAAATGGGCCCTAATATTACCTCTCGCAATCCCACCCTACATAATGGCTTATGCTTTTACTGGACTATTTGATTCCGGCGGAACAATGAACAATGTTGTCAATTCGATATTCAACATTGACGAAAACTACAATTTTTTTCCTTCTGTTAGAAACCTCGGTGGTGCAATTACAATTTTTTCTTTTACCTTGTACCCATACGTTTACCTGATTGCTCAAACTGCATTTACCAATCAATCCAGAGATGTCTTTGACATTGCCAGGACATTGGGACTATCCAAGAAAAGTACCTTCTATAAGCTCGCTCTACCTTTAGCTCGACCATCTATTATCGCAGGCCTCATGATTGTAGCTATGGAAACGATATCTGATTTTGGTGCTGTGGAGCATTTTGCTATTCCAACATTTACTTCGGGAATATTTAGAACCTGGTTTGGAATGAATGATATAGTAACAGCCAAACAACTAGCAGCTGTATTATTCATCTTCTTCTTATCCTTTCTTCTAATAGAAAAATACTCAAGAAAGAAAATTCAATTCAATTTATCCTTAACGACTAACAGAGAACTTGTTCCAATCAAACTTTATGGTTTAAAAAGTTTACTAGCTACAATATTTTGCTCGATACCTATACTTATTGGATTTTTAATTCCAATAACTCAATTACTTTATTGGACTATATCATTCAACTTGGAATATTTTGATCTCAACTTTGTCTATTCTGCTATTAACACGATATCCCTAGCCTTAATAAGCGGAATATTCTGTGTTTCAGTCTCCATCATCGTTAATTACTTATTAAGGATGAAAGAGAATAGACCATTAAGTCTTATAAATAAGGCGATTTCATCTGGCTATGGGATACCAGGAGTTGTGCTAGCCCTCGGGGTCTTAGATCTATTTTCATTAATAAATATTTTTACAGATACGATGTTAATAGGCTCTGTGTTTGGTCTTATATTGATTTATTCAATTAAATTCTATGCTTTACCTAACTCAAGCATAGAGTCTGGATTTAGGAAAATAAATAAAAGCGTTGATGACGCGGCTTTAAGTCTGGGATCTACTAAGCTAAACTTACTCAAAAGAATTCACTTGCCCATGCTTAAGAATAGCTCCCTTATTGCTCTGTTGCTTATATCTATTGAGGTAATAAAGGAGTTGCCAGCAACTTTAATACTAAGACCTTTCAATTTTGATACATTATCAGTATCTGCATACATGTTTGCATCAGACGAAAGGATGGTAGAGGCAGCCGCCCCTTCAATAGCTATTGTAATAGTTAGCCTTATTCCTATATTATTATTAATTAAGATATTAGACAGAAATAAAAATGAATAAATTAAAATTAGATAGAATAACTCACTCCTATTCGGGGAAAAAAATCCTAGATAATCTAAGCTTGGAGATTTTAGAAGGTGAGATTGTATGCCTAATCGGAGAATCGGGTACCGGAAAGACGACTTTATTGAGAATCATAGCTGGGCTGGAGAGACAGGAGGGAGGATCAGTTCTATTAGATAATGAGATTATTTCTAACCAATCATCGCACTTGGAAACACACAAAAGAAACATAGGCTTGGTTCTACAAGAAAGAGCTCTTTTCCCTCATCTAAATGTTCTGGAGAATATCATCTTTGGAATGGATGGAACAAAAGAAGAAAAAATAAATAGATGTGATGAGCTCCTAAGCTTGTTTAAAATATTAAAATACAAAAATTCATTTCCTCATAGCTTGTCAGGCGGTGAACAGCAAAGAGTTGCCCTAGCTAGGGCTCTTGCCCCAAATCCTAAAATTATTCTTATGGATGAACCGTTCAATGGTCTTGATAGGGCTTTAAAGTTTTCTCTGCGTATAGATACAAAGAAAATTTTAAAGCAAAATAATACAACTGCACTGATAGTTTCTCATGATTTCAATGATGGTTTAACTTGTGCGGACAAATTGGCAATTGTTAGTGAAGGACGAATTACTCAAATAGGTAAACCAAAAGATGTAGTACTTAATCCTTTAAATAAAGATATTAAAAAACAATTTATTTGCGAAACAGGTGACATGCTATATTGGAAGTCAGTAATAGAATCTGAGACAACTTAACTTTTTAGGAAAGATACTTCACATTTTTATGGAAAATTTTGATATCTACATTGAAGAAAGAACCGAAGATGAGACTCATGTTGTTGAACTTGAAAACAATAGAACAATAGAAATCTTCTTAAATAAAGGTAGTGCTTTTGGATCAAATCATTCAACAACCCTTTTATCAATAGAGTCACTAAAATTTTTATATATTCAAAATAAATCCATCGATAGTGCTTTAGACATTGGTTCAGGCTCTGGAATTCTTTCAATCTTTATAAAGAAAATGAGCTTTACTGAGGTTGATTATTCTGAGATAGATGAATTTGCAAGAAACGAGTGTCTAAAGAATTTCAAATCAAATTTCACTAAGAAACTAAAGTTGCCAGAATTAGTTGACAATCCTTTGAGTAAGAATAAAAAGTACGACTTAGTCGTAGTAAACATATCAGGCTCCTTCATTCCCAAAAATCTTTTAAAAATTTCAGAAATTATTAGCAATAATGGCTACCTGGTAATTTCAGGATTTAATATAAATAAAGAAAATAAGTACGTTAATTTAGCTTCTGGAATAAACCTTAATCTAATTAAGAGCTTTAAAAAAGACCCTTGGATATCAATGATCTTTTCTAAAGAATAAAACCTTTTTTAAGATGTATGCCCAAGGCCGGACTCGAACCGGCACGGTATTACTACCGAGGGATTTTAAGTCCCTTGCGTCTACCTATTTCGCCACTCGGGCATCCGAAATAATGTTTGAATATTACATGAATAAAGGCATTTATGGAATATATGAATAGAATACTATGGTGCCTGCACTTAATACCGTAGGGTACTTCAGGCGGTGCCCGGATTCGAACCGGGGTATAATGGTTTTGCAGACCATCGCCTTACCGCTTGGCTACACCGCCAGATAAATAAAGAATTATTTATACAACAAAAAAAACATTTAGTCTATTTCTAAAGTCTTTTCAAAAGAGTCTGAAACAATGGCTTCTAAAGATACAAAATCTTCTTTTTTCAATTTTTGTACGAATCCTCTACTTTTTCTTCTTGATTCTTGAAAAAAGCTTACTTTTTCGCTAAAATCTGCTCTTTTTTCCCAAAAAGTATACAAAGACGATAATGCGCTTCCTGTCCCAGGATCTTCCTTGAAACCAAGTTTAGGACAAAAATATCTAAAATATATGTCAGTATTTTTTGAATCTAAGAAAGAAACAATCAATCCCCTTTTCTTTACTTCTATGAGTTTTTCAAAATCCACCTTTACTGTTCTCAAGTTCTTTAAAGAATTTATCTCACAAATATAGTCCAAATTTGAAGATGAAACTCTAGAGACTGAACTTACATCAATTACATCATTTATCTTATTTTTAGCACATTCTTTTAATTCAAATATAGGAAGTTGCAAGATAATTGTGTTCGAAATGGAATCTTTTCTTAGTCTAAAATTATACTTTTTAGACTTTATTAAAAGCCACTTGTCTAAATCAACTAAACCTCTTTTTACTAATAATTCGAATGCAGCAATTGTAGCATGACCACATATCTCTACTTCTTTCTTAGGAGAAAACCATCTTATAAGATACTGATTATTAGAAATACTTAGAAAAGCAACTTCGGAAAAATTGATTCTTTTAGAAATCTTTTGCATTAATGGAGTATTGTTAAAATCGTCTTGACTTAGGATACATACTGCTGCTGGATTACCTGAATCATAGGTTTTACTAAAAACTGACAAAAAAAAACATCAAGTTTAATCATAAGTTTTCAACTCGTTATACAAAGCATCTCTTTCAACAGGTAAATAGCCTGAATCTTTAATCATCTTCACAAAGAATTCCCGAGTATGGCCAACTTCAGATTTTGCACCAGCATCATGAATTATCTTTTCTGAGATTATAGTACCATCGGCATCAGAAACTCCGTAATGGAATGCCACTTGTGCAGCTTTTTCTCCTAATGTAATCCAGTAAGCTTTAATGTGCGGGAAGTTATCAAGATACAGTCTAGATAACGCATGGATTTTCAGATCATAAGAAAAAGGGAAAGGCTTCACATATTTTAGCTGAGTATTGTAGGGTTGAAAAAGAACTGGTATAAAGGCAAGAAAACCATTTGTCTCGTCCTGCAAGTTTCTCAACTTTTCCAAATGATCAATAACATCATGGTTAGACTCCAAGTGTCCATATAGAATAGTCGCATTAGAAGGAAGGCCAAGCTTGTGAGCGGCTTTGTGAATACTTAACCAAGAATCTCCAGTTGTTTTAGGAGAGCAGATTTTTTTTCTCACTTCCGGAGCAAAAATTTCAGCACCTCCACCTGGTAAGGCATCAACCCCAGCTTCCATAAGCTCACTTATTACTTTTTCAATACTGTAGCCAGATATCTGAGCAAACCAATCTATTTCAACAGCAGTAAAAGCCTTAATATGGGCCCCCGGCATAGCTCTACTTACTTCTCTAATTATCTCCAAGTATTTATCAAACTTCCAATCAGGATGAAGGCCTCCAACAATATGGATTTCCTTTAATTCTTCATTTAATAAAGAGAGAATTTGATCCATACTCATTTCATATGCATCAGACGATTTTTTTGTCTTGCCAAACGCACAGAATTTACATGAAATAGCACAAATATTTGTAGGATTAATATGCCTGTTAACAACAAAATATATTTTTCTTCCATCTTTCAAGAATTTTTTATATTTCGCCAAAACACCTAAAGAGTTCAAGTCTCTGGTTTCCATAATGATTTCGGCTTCTTTAAACCCTAACCTTTCATTATTTAATATTTTATTTTTAATAGTGATCAGATTATGATCAAAACAGAGTTGGTCAAAATTGTCTAATATTTCTTCCAATTTTTTTCAACCTTCTCGACAATATCTAGACTCATATTTAGAACTTTAGGATACCAGTCTTTTTGTGTAGCATCGACAATCATTCTTCCAGAAAATCGAACACTAGAATTATTCCTATTGTATTCCTCAAAATAAATATCCAGAGTAGGATCAAAACGTGTGAATATACCCCATATCAAATCAATATCATCATTAATTTTAATATCCATACCCACTATAAAAATTATCTTAAAATCACTGAGAAGCTTAGAGCTATGGATTTCCTTTGCTATTACTTTCGGATCAGAATCTGAGCTTATTACGATAATATTTTTGTTTACCACTCTATAGTTCTTAATTTTATTATAATTATTTCTTGGATCACTTATAACTACTGTCTCAAAGCTATCTGGAGAAATCTTTTTACCGTCACCTATTCCATTCAGTCCAACCTTGCTTCCAACATTCATTTTTCCACTAGTAAAATCTAAAGTGTCTAAAGGTGTAGTCTGCAATAAAGTTAAGTCTTTTGTTGGATCAAAATTAGCACCTAAATATCCAAGAACTTCTTTAATATCTCTAGGATTAACAAAACTAGGAACTGTAACTATACATTTGGTTAAAGAAAGCTGCCCTGTTCCCCAAACGGACATCATTGCTTTTACAGAATTTTTTGGATATCTCTCATCAATTGAAAGAACCAATAGGTTGTGGAATCCTGATTCATAATATGCCCACAAGTCAGTTATTTCTGGGGTTACCAACTTCAATAATGGAGCAAAAATATTTGTTGCTGCCATTCCTAAAAACATATCTTCTTTTGGAGGTCTCCCAACTATCGTCGCAGGAAATATAGCATTATGTTTTCTTGTTATTGCTTCAACATTCATATAGGGGAAATCACCCTCCATTGAATAATACCCAAAATGATCTCCGAACGGTCCTTCTAACATAGTCCTATCTAGGGGCACTTTACCTTCAATTACAAACTCTGCATTAGCAGGAACCATTAAATTTGAAGTCTTAGCCTTACACAGCTCTATTGGTTTCCTTTTAAGGAAAGCTGAGAACATTAGTTCACTTATGTTCTCAGGCAAAGGAGCAATCGCAGCAAATATAAGTGATGGGTCACCTCCAAGTACAACAGCTACAGGGAAATCTTGGCCCAACTGCTTAGCTTCATGATAGTGAGCGGCTCCTCCTTTGTGAGGATGCCAGTGCATCCCTAATTTATCTTGATCATGCATCTGAAGCCTATACATTCCCATGTTGGTTTTTTTATTAATAGGACTTTCGGTAATTGTTAATCCCATAGTAATAAACCTGCCTCCATCCTCGGGCCAACATTTTATAATAGGGAGACCTTCTAAGTTTAATTCATCATGGATTTGTTGACATGGCGGGTTCAGCACATATTCTTTGGACCTAAAATTTGTAAGCCTTTTAATAAAAGGGAAAGAGGTAAAAAGTGTATTTATCTTAGGTGGAATAGCTTTTTCAGCAAATGATAGAATTTCCTCACCTAATTCTTTTGGACTACAGCCCAAAGAAAGTCTCAATCTTTCCTCTGAGCCAAATAAATTTGTTGCAACTGGAAAAGATGACCCCTTTACGTTTTCAAATAACAAGGCAGGGCCATTATTCTCTATCGTTTTACAACTAATTTCACTTATTTCAAGTATAGGATCAACTTCAGTTTTTACTCTTTTTAAGTCTCCAATCTTATCAAGAAAATCTACATATGAAGTTAAATCATGAAAATTTTGTCCAACCAAAACTATATATCCTCATTTTTCCAACCACTTTCCTTGTGTACTCCTACCAGGCTAAGTAATTTATCTGAAAAAGTGTCAGCTAGGTCTGATATTGTAGCCTCTTCTAAGTAAAGTCCAGGGGATACTGGAACTATAATTGCCCCAGCCTTTGAGAGTTTAAGTGCGTTCTCTAAAGTAATAGAATCAAGTGGAGTCTCTCTTATTGCAATAATCAACTTCCTTCTCTCCTTAAGGGCGACCTGGGCCATTCTGGTAATTAAAGTATCTGAGATTCCAGAAGCAATTTTATTCATAGTGGAAAGAGAACAAGGAATAATAACCAGCGAGTCAAAATAATTACTCCCAGATGCAAAAGGTGAAGCAAGGTCTGAATCAGAAAAAGTATTGTCAACCATAGACTCAAGCTCTTCGAACTTTAAGCCTAGTTCTTCATAAACTACTCTTTTCCCCCACTTTGAAGCTACAAGAAATTTTTCATTGGGACATTTAGTAATAAAGTTAACTGCAAAATTAGATCCTGAGGCTCCTGTGATAGCTATAACTGTTCTCATGTAATTAATATATCAGAAATAACTAATATTAATATCAAGAATCCGATATACGAATTGTATACGAAGAAAGAATAGTCTTTTTTTGCAGACCTTATTATCTGGAAGATAAAGTTTATGGCTATTAAGGAAACAACTGTAATACTTAGTATATTGCTTCTAAAGAATAAGAAAAAGTAGCAAAGAGACCCTAAAGAACAAGCGAAACAAAAAGATGAAACAATAATTGCAGGTTTTACACCAAAAGAGGAGGGTACGGAGAATATGTTGTTACTAATATCATGTTCAAAATCTTGTAGTGCATATAGAATGTCAAAACCTGAAATCCAAAAAAAAGTAAAGATTGCGATTGGTAAACTTAAATAAAATCCTTCTAAGCCACAGCCCGCTGCAACTCCACCGGCGATTGGACCTAAAGATAAGGTTGCACCTAAGAAGAAATGACATAAGTAGGTAAACCTTTTTGTGTAAGGGTAAATAGTAAACAAGATTATGGGAATTGGAGACAATAAGAAGACAAACCAGCATAGAAACCAGCATGAAATAAAGTATATGCCAACACTTAGAATAAGAAATAAAACTAGGAAATTCTTAGACGCTCTTCCAGAAGGAATAGGTCGACTGGAAGTCCTAGGATTCTTTAAATCAATTTTTGCGTCAATAACTCTATTTAGTAGCATTCCTATTGTTCTTGCTGATATCGCGGCAAGCAAAACAAGAACAATCTCTTTCGTAACCATCTTATCAGAGGCAAGAATAATATAGCCTGAGAAGATAAGAGGTAAAATAAACACTGTATGTGAAAAAGTCACTAATTCTAGTGCAAGTGAGGAATTTCTTTTAAGTAACATAAAAATATATTAACCTATAGATTGGACATTTTGATTAGTTATGAATTTAGAAATACATGAAAAATTATTAGACTCAATCAGCAAAAAAGACTTCTCTTTGGTTAAAGAATCATTAGTTGATTTAAATCCGACTGATATATCTAACATCTTAATAAGATTCAATGAGGAAGAGATATCCGAAATTCTCTCTAATCTGGATGCCAATATCTCTGCAGAAATAATTCTCGAATTTCCTGAAGATGTACGAACGAGCATTTTAAAGGAACTTGATAATGCATCTATATTAAAAGTTATTGAGGAACTAGAATCCGATGATGCTACTGACCTTATATCTGATTTAGATGAAAAGAAGTCTAAGGAAATCCTTGAGACTATGAACCCGCAAGATTCAAATGAGGTTCAAACTTTACTTCAGTATGCCGAAGATACGGCTGGCGGTATTATGCAAACGGAGCTTGTAGAAGTTAAGGACTCTTCAATAATAAAAGATGCAATAAACTGGATAAGGTTAATAGCTAACGATGTTCCAGATTTTTATCTAATCTACGTTACGAATGAGACCGATAAGCTTGTCGGATATGTTTCACTGAGAAATCTAATAATTTCAGACCCTGCCTCTAAAATCAGTTCAATAATGGAAGAGATAGAAGTCTCAGTTCTACCAAGCCTTGACCAAGAAGAGGTCAGTATCATATTTGCAAATTACAATATTGTTTCACTTCCAGTTGTAGATGAGAACCAAAAGTTACTTGGAAGAATAACTTCAGACGATATTATCGATGTTATTACCGAAGAAGCAGAAGAAGATATATACTCGCTCGCTGGTGTTGGTGAATATAATCACCCTATTTATTCTAGTTTTATATCTAAGACTAAATCAAGACTTCCATGGCTTCTAGTCACCCTTATGGGGGAAATCGTTATAGCATTTATAATATCAATTTATTTTAGTGGTACGCTTGTAAACTTTATTCTGCTTGCAGCCTTTATGCCTGCAGTAATGGCAACTGGAGGTAGTGTTGGTATCCAGACGTCTGCAATTGTTGTTCGAGCCCTTGGGATGGGGACTATTAACACCTCACAGGCAATCAAAGTAATATTTTCTGAACTCAAATTATCCCTTGTTTTAGGTGCAATATGCGGACTACTTGCTGGCTTATCAGGATTCTTCATTAATGGTAATACAGAAGAGGGGACTAAGTTCTTTACGGTAATATTCTTCTCTTTGTCATTGGCATCAGTTATGTCTGCAGTTTTTGGAGCAGCTTTTCCATTGTTCCTTAATAAATTAAAAGTTGATCCCGCTAATGGTTCAGGTCCAATTGTTACGATGGCTAATGATATGTTCTCTGCAATATCATACCTATTCATAGCTTTGCTAATCATATAAATGAACATTAAAGACAAAGGATTCATCTTAAGAAAAACTGAGTATGGTGACTATGACTTTATTGCTACTTTTTATACAGAGAAAATTGGAAAGACTTCCTTAATAATAAAAAATGCTAGAAAAAGTAAGAAAAGATTTATAGGCAGACTCGAGCCTTTTAATCTGATGCATCTTAAATTTAGATATAATATCAACCCTGAAACATCGAGCATTTTAAATGAAGTTCGGATAGATTCCGAATATAATAATACAGGGTTATCCAAAGAGACTATCATCCTATGTTCTTTGGTTAACGAATACATAGATGCATTCGAAATCAATGAGGTACCAAAGAAAGAGGCATTTCAAATTATACAAAATTTCTTTAGTAAAATTTCAACTGCTAATCACACTAAGGTTCTCGAAAGAGCACTTAACTTCCAACTTTCTTATTTAACAAGCCTGGGCCTAAAGCCAACACCACTAGAACTTGAAAAAATAGACGGTGAAAAAATAGAGCTATCTAAAAGCAAGCTTAAAAATAATAACTCTTCAAAACTTAAATTAATTAGGATACTTGCAAAATTTAGTCAATTTCACTCTGGAAAAGAGCTCAATTCTGTTCAATACTTAGACTTATTATGATAAAGGTTAAAGGATTTAAGTTTTCTGGAATTTCAAGTGGGTTAAAAAAGTCTGGCAAAAAAGATTTAGGTTTAATATTTTCTGAAACAACTTGCAACGCACATGCCATATTTACTAAGAACAAAGTTCTTGCAGCACCAGTAATTATTGGAAAGGAGCTTATAAAAAAAAATTCTATTCAATCAATTGTTGTTAATAGTGGAAGTGCAAATGCCTGTACTGGAAAAAGAGGGATAACGGCAACTAATAAAATTCTTGCTGAGTTAGCCTTCCAGACTAACTTGAAAATTCACAATTTCTTTCCTTCTTCAACAGGAGTTATTGGGTCACAGCTAGACTATAAGTTAATCAACAAGAACATAGGGAAACTTTTAGGGTCTCTAAAGGAAGACTCAAGTGAAGATTTTGCAAAAGCTATTATTACAACTGACAAATATTCAAAGATCTCTTATAAAAAACTAAAAATTGGAAGCAGCACATACAATTTCCTTGCTATAGCTAAAGGTGCAGGAATGATACACCCAAACATGGCCACAATGCTATGTTTCTTTTTAACCGATTTGGGTTTTGAAAGTAAGCTGTTCAAGAAGCTAATAAATAATGCTAGCAATAAATCATTCAACCTAATAAGCGTTGATGGAGATATGTCTACCAATGATACAGTTATTGGATTATCAAATGGACTAGGTGGGAATGTAACTATTAGCGAAGGGAGCAGAAGTTTATACAAAGTAACCAGTTTAGTTAACGATATGTTTTATGATCTTGCTAAGCTAATAGTTAAAGATGCTGAAGGTGGGACTAAATTCTGCAAGATTACCGTTAAAGGAGCAAGGTCAGAAAAAAGCGCTAATATTGTTGCAAGAAAAATTGCGAACTCTCTCCTGTTTAAGACAGCCCTATTTGGCTCAGACCCCAATTGGGGAAGAATTATTGCGGCTATTGGATCATCAGGAGTTAGCTACATAGATCAAGATAAGATAGATATTAGTATAGGAAAATCTTTAATAGTAAAGAATGGTGTTGAATATAAGAAAGCAAAAATACTTAATAAATTAATGAAAAAAGATGAGATTGAAATAGGTGTTAACTTGAACAAAGGGAAAGAGAGCTCTTTCATGCTTACTAACGATATAGGCGTAAAATATGTAAAATTCAACTCCGATTACAGAACATAAAATTTGTTAAAAATAAAATAATAGATTATTTAGTGGGGTGGAAGACGGGATTCGAACCCGCGACCTCTGGAACCACAAACCAATGCTCTAACCAACTGAGCTACATCCACCATATAAAATTACGCCAGGAGGGATTCGAACCCCCGACCTAAGCATTAGAAGTGCTTTGCTCTATCCAGCTGAGCTACTGGCGCTCAATTAAATCGGGGTGAGAGGGCTCGAACCTCCGACCCCCTGTTCCCAAAACAGGTGCGCTACCAACTGCGCCACACCCCGATTTAAAAAATAGATTATACGATGAAATTTAGAAACAACAAGAAAACTAATTCTTAAAAAAACTTTGATTAAGATTAAATATCCCGAAATAGCCTTCTTTTTTGCTCATTAGATTAGAATGTGTTCCTTTTTCTATTATTTTTCCATCTTCTAGCAATACAATTACATCATTATCTTTAATGAGATTTAATCTATGAGCTATTACTATTGATGTTCTACCCTGAATATTCTTCAAATAATTTTTTACATCTCTTTCTAAGTCTAAGTCTAGATTTGAAGTTGCCTCATCGAGAACTATCACCTGGAACGGTCTCTTCATCATCATTTTAATATTAGAAATCTGTTTTTCTCCTATTGACCTTAATTCGTTAATATTATGAAAATCATCCTTATCAGGCACATTATTAAACAATGGAGTATCCTGCATTATTATTGAAAAATTTTTTCTGATACTTTGCACATTGAATTCTTCCAATGGGGTTCCATCAATTAAAATCTGACCCTTTTGTGGACTATAAAAACTCAGCAGTAAATTTAATATAGTAGTTTTTCCTGAACCCGTAGAGCCAATTAGAACAAAGGAATCTCCTTTTTTTATTTCTAAGTTGAAATCTTTTAAGACCCAGTTTTCTTTATTATACGAAAACCAAACATTCTTAAATGTTATGACCTCAAAACTCTTGCTAAACAGCTTTCCTCCAGTAGATTCAGTTCTAATGTTGGTGATATTAAACAAATTCTCACTAGCAGCTAAGGCTGACTGAAGTATATTGTACTTGTCTGCTAAATCTAATATTGGCTTAAATAGCATTCTTAAATAAAAAAGAACGGCCAATAACTCTCCAATAGACATAGAACCCTCTATAACCTGATTTGAACCTATCCAGACCACTAGTCCAACAGTAAATACGGTTGTAAATTCTACAAAAGGTCTAAACATCGCAAATGTATACATCTGATCAATGTTAGCTTTATAATTATCGTCACTAAAAGATAAGAATCTTTGATAATTCACACTTTCTTTATTGTAAACCTTCAACAAAGATATTCCCCTTATAGACTCATTAATAAATGAATTTAGCTGTGCGATAGTTTTCCTTAGTTTTGTATAAACTTTCCTTAATTTCTTCCTATATAATAAAGCGAGGACTATGACGAAAATATTAATACCCACTATAGCGAGAGCAAGAAAGATATTAAATGAAAAGATTAAGAATAGAACTCCTAATACAACTAAGAAGTCTTTAGTAAATTGAACTAAAACGTTTGTATAGAATTCATTTAGTGCATTAATATCATTAGTAACCCTCGTTGTTGTCCTACCTACATCGTTCGAATCAAAATACGATTGAGGGAGTTTTACAATTTGAGAGAAAACAGATTCTCGTATACTAAACATAATTTTTTGACCGGAAATGTTGAGTATATAGCTAAACAAAGAGCTGAAAATAAAAATCATGCTTATGAAGAAAAGTATCTTATACGCACTTACTTCTATTTCAGATTCATTAATCTGGGAAGACAAAATACCGTCAACAACTTCTTTAATTTTATATGGAATAAGAAGTTCAAAATAGGCAACCAATACCATCGAGGCGAATGCTATTAGAAGCCATGTCAAATAAGGTTTAGCGAAACTAATGAGCCAGAATAGAATGCTTCTATCGTTCCTCATTATAGAACCTTCTCTTTCGGCAACATTTTTTGAACTTTTAGAAGGTCTGCGAATAACCCATCAACCTTCAAAAGGTCATCTGAATTTCCAGACTCAACAATCACTCCATTGTTGAGGACAAGGATGTTATCGAAAGAATAAACAGTGGAAACCCTAGATGAAACTATTATGAGAATTTTATCCTTAAATTTTTCTTTAATATTCTGAATTATATTTAACTCTGTATCTATATCTAGCGAAGAGAGTGTATCGTCTATAATTAATACTTCTGGTTCCTGATAGATTGCTCTAGCAATCGATAGCCTTTGCCTTTGACCACCCGAGAGAGATAAGCCTCTCTCTCCTACTATTGTATCTAGCCCTTCAGGCATTCTTTCAAGATCACCATGGAGACTTGAAATTTTTAAAGCCTCTCCTGCCTTTTCTTCATCAAAATCTAAGCTAAAAAAACTCAAGTTGTCTCTGATAGTTCCCGAGAAAATTACAGGTTCCTGAGGGACAGATACTATTTTTGATCTTAATGAGAGCTTACTAATCTTATTTATATCTACCCCGTTAACTAATAAGCCAGAAGCCTTGTTGAGCTTTATTATAAGACTTATCAACGATGACTTTCCTGAAGCTGTCTTTCCAGTTATACCTAAAGAAGTTCCCTTATTAATGCTAAAGCTAATATTCTTCAAAAATGGAACACCTGTATATGAGAAGTCTAGATTCTGGAATTTTACACTCTCTATAGTGTCCAGATTTAGGAGTGATAACTCATCAGGCTCTACTTCTTCGTCCATTACTTCGTTAACTCTACTTAACGAAACATTACCTCTTTTAAGCCAATCAACAGCTAGTCCCATAGCAATAACTGGCCAGCTAAGCATAGCAAGATAGAGCATAAGAGTTGAAAAATCCCCTAGGCTAATTTCTTTTATTAAAACTAGCTTGCTTCCAAGTAATATTAAAACGAAGATGGAGATGCTTGTAAAAAAAGTTACCAGTGGTTGGTATCCCGCCCAGAACTTTATTAGGTTCATATTCTGAGATTCATATTCTTTACTTTTTGAATTAAATCTCTTCTTTTGATTAGACTCATCATTTAAAGCTTTTATCCCCTTAATTGAATAAATAATTTTCCTTGCTTCTTCTGTTAATTCAGAAAAAGACCTTTGGACACCTAAAAATAACTCTTCTATCTTTTGACCATACTTAAAAATAAGAAAAGAGACTAATACAAATGGAATTGCGGCATATAAAGTAAACTCAACTGATATTGACAACATTGAGAGCAGTATAAAAATAAGGAGAAGTATGCCGTCATATGCTACTACGATACCAAATCCACAGGCCATCTTTATTTGTTCGATATCGTTAACCCCTCTAGCCATTATATCCCCGGCTTTATGGGAATTAAAAAAACTCATAGGTAGGTTCTGTAATTTATGAAAATACTTATCTCTCAGATTCTTTTCAATTTTTCTGGACGTCCCCAATAGAAAGAACCTCCATACAAATCTAAAAATTGCCATCATTGCTCCACATAAAATCAAATATATTGCTGATCTGTTAATAAAATCATCTGAATAGTCATAATTACTAGTTTCAGTTAAATATGTAATTACATCGCCAACAATTCTAGGAACAAGCAATTGCATAGCATCAACAGCTGTTAAGCCTACGAGACCGAAGAAGATCTGTTTTTTATGATTTTTAAATAAGGAAACAATTGAGCTACTTTTCATAATATTTAAAGAAAAAACTATATCATAGATTATAAAGGAAAAATTGGTTAATATTGTGTTCCGGAGAAGCAATATTATGAATTTAGGAATAGCACTTCCAATTTTAGCCAATATAGAAGTTAAAGATCAGCTTGGTCTGGCAATTAAAGCTGAAGAATTAGGTTTTAAATCTGTATGGGCTAGCGATCATATAATTATCCCTGAAGAATGGAAAGGTCGTTTCTCTGACATATTCCCTGACCCCTTTATAATTCTTACCGCGATATCTCAGAACACAAAAAAAATAAAAATAGGTACTAGCGCTATAATTTTGCCATATAGAAATCCCATAATCGTAGCAAAGATGTGCTCAACTTTGGACCACTTTTCAGATGGCAGGCTTATATGTACTGTCGCTCCAGGATGGATGAAGGAAGAATTTGATGTGTTAACTATTCCTTATGAGGGCAGGATACCGAGAACAATAGAGTACATAGAGATACTAAAGTCTTTGTGGAGCAATGACCCTTCTTCAGACTTTGATGGAGATTTCTTTTCTTTTAGTAATGTCTCCTTCCAGCCTAAGCCAATTCAAGAACATCTACCTATATGGATGGGTGGAAATCATGATAAAGCAATAGAAAGATCTGTTGATTTTGCTGATGGGTGGCAACCAATTTGGTTTAGCGCAGAAGAACTTAAAGTAAAAATGAAATATCTAAAGGAATACTCTGAGAAAAAAGAAAAAAGTCTTAAGAACTTTCAAGTATCACTGAGAAATAGAATTAGAATTACGTCCGGAGATTCTGATAGTAAAGAAAATCCACCTACAGCTTTAATTGGTAAAAAAGATGAGGTTATAGAGAAAATTCTTACATATAAAGAGCTCAATATAAACGAGATTGTATTAGATTTTATTACCAGTGATAAAAATGAGATAATTGAAACTATGGAGATTCTTGGAAAAGAACTAATTCCAGAATTATAAAAAAATTATTTTTTTAATCTGCCTAACAAGCCAGACCAGTAGCGCTCCCAATAAGTTCCCTCGACTAATCCACTAAGTTCTTTTTCTGCATAGACAATTGCCTCTTCATCTCCATCTGAGAAAAGCTTCAATTGTTCAGAGGCTGCATCTAGCTCTTCATCACTTATCTCTATATCATCTAACGCTACCTGAACAAACTTCCCCACCTCCAACAGAGATTGTTCTAAGTTGTTTTTATTTTTTTCAATTTCTTCAGATATTCTTACTGATTCTTTTCCAAGAACTTCCTTTGCTTTCGCAATCCTAGTAAGATATTCATCTACAGACTTCACAGTTCTTAAAGTATTATCTAGCTCTTTAACCAGGGTTGTAAGCTGTCTTGAATCAGACATATTTTCCCCAATTTTTCTTTGTTTTGATAATTCCGACATATTGAAAGCTCCTAATGATTATTTCTATATATTATTATACCAGGCTTGTCTTTTATGTATTCTAAAAAATCCATATCGACAACCGCGTTAATCGTGGCCTGACTAGATGCATGACGAAAATAATATCTTCCATCCTTTTGAACAATGATTCCAACATGCGAGACATCTAGTCCTTCTTTTTCTGAATATATTCCAATGTAATCTCCAGACTTCAATTTAGTCAAACTTTTCTCGTTAAAAGAAATAGGTTCTAAATAAGAAATCGAGACCGTACGTACGCTAATTCCGGGCAAGAACAATAAGCCATCTCCTTTTAAATTTAGATTTTTTAAAATAACAATTGAACTTCTTGAGAAAACTGTGCTGGTTATATTTGTAACTCCTTTTAAATTGAATGCCCAATCATAAAAGAAATGGTTTCTGTTCTTAAAGCTGACGATTCCATTCTTATATCTTGTTTGTCTGAGTCTGCTAATAAAATCATAATAGTCATCTGCATATAAAAGAGAGTGGACGTAATCTAAATATGTGAAGCAGTCCATTTCTTGAAGATTGAGAACAAGAACCTCCTTGTTCTCAATATCGCCCTTAAGCGTATTCGCCCCATAAGGACGCCCAAGAAATGCTGCAGAATAGAATTTATGTCTATCATTCAAGTCCGAAGGTCGAGAGGAAATTAAATTACTTATCTCTTTATTGTAAAATTCAGACTGAATTTTGCTAGAATAATATGTTTCAGATTCTACTATGATTGGAGATAGAAAAATGAAAAGTATCAAAGAATAGAAGGAAAAGTTAAATATTTTTTCTTTTTTGAATTTCATTTACCGCTCTTTTAAGACTTTCATAATCTATTTTAAGTGTATCACTGAATTGGACAGCTAGATTAAACATTGTATCGATATCAGCTCCATTAAAATCCTTCAAAAGAACTTCTAGCTGCTTCTTAGAGGGGGATATATCCAAGCTCTTAGCCTTCTTCTTAATTTCAAACATCGATATCAATTCAAGAATTGAGGGGTTCTTAGTTTCTAGCAATAAATCAAATCTTCCAGACCTTAACAAAGCTTTATCTATTAATTGAATCTTGTTAGTTGCAGCAAGAACTACGACGTTACTTAGATCTTTAAAACCGTCCATCTCCAATAGCAACTGGCTGATTATTCTTTGAGTACCTGAATTAAGAGAGTCCTTATTTGTAGTACAAATAGAATCAATCTCATCTATAAATAATATAGAAGGTGAGACTTGCCTAGCCTTAACAAAAAAATCCTTTAGCTTCTCTTCCGATTCCCCTAAGTATTTAGAGATTAGCTCAGGGCCCTTTATTGATATAAAATTCATTCCAGTAGTATTTGCAAGTGCCTTTGCCAACATCGTTTTTCCGCTTCCTGGAGGACCATAAAGCATTATTCCTTTTGGCATCTTTTCTCTAAATTTATTCTTCTTTATAGGATTAATAACAACCTTAGTAAGTATTTCCTTTAGATCCTCTAGCCCCCCAATTTCGTCCCAGTCAACCTTAGGAGTCTCAATAAATATCTCTCTTATAGCTGAAGGCTCAATGCCATTAGCAGCCTGTATAAAATTGTGATTTGAAATAGTAATAGAGTCCAGCAAATCATAGTCTACCGATTCTTTATTGGTTAATTTCTGAACGGACATTAAAGCAGCGTCTTTACATAGCATCTCAAGGTCAGCACCAACAAATCCTGAAGTCATACTTGAAATCTCATCTAAGTTAACATCCTCATCTAAAGGCATACCTCTAGTATGAATCTCCAAAATTTCTTTTCTTGCAGAAAGATTTGGAGCATCGAGAAAAATCTCCTTATCAAATCTACCAGGTCTTCGTAGGGCAGCGTCTAAGGAATTCGGCATATTTGTTGCAGCTAAAACAATCACTTTGCCCCTATCCTTTAGGCCATCCATCAAGGCTAGAAGTTGACCTACTATTCTCTTCTCAACTTCCCCATGAACTCTATCTCTTTTCGGAGCTACAGCATCTATCTCATCAATAAAAAGAATTGAGGGCTGCTTGTCTGAAGCACTTTGGAAAATTTCCCTTAGTAAAGCCTCACTTTCACCATAAAATTTTCTAACAATCTCTGGTCCATTTACTACAATGAAATTAACACCACACTCTTGAGCAATAGCTCTGGCAAGCAAAGTCTTTCCTGTTCCTGGGGGGCCAACAAGTAGTAGTCCTCTAGGTGGATCAATTCCGAGCCTAGAGAAAATTTCTGGATGCTTTAAAGGAAGTTCTACTAAATCTTTTATTTTTTTTAATTGCTCCTGTAAGCCTCCTATGTCGCTATATGTAGTTATCTTTCTTTCCTGAGACTTTCCGCTCAATCTCTTAATATCTATCTTTGTTTTCTTATCTATTACCGAAGGAGATGATGGGTTAGTTGAGATAACATTAAATTCTTCAGATTTATTTCCAGGCATCTTAACTTGGATTTTGTCTCCAGCAGTAACAACAATACCGTTTAACTGAGTTAGCAAAATTTTAGTATCATTCATAAACAGTAACGATTTTGCACTTGAAGGACTTAAGACAATTTTATTCGTTGTTAAAAGCTCTGCTTTTTTGATAATAACTTTTTCTTTTATTGACGACTTAATGTTCTGTCTAGTAAGCCCATCTATCTTAATAGAGTTGTCGGTCCCCAAATCGTCATTATTCATAGGCATAATTCTTATAGCCGATTTTCTTTGACCACAAATTTCGATAACATCATAAGGTGCAAGTCCAAGTTCCAACATTTTCTTTTCAGATATCCTTGCAAAGCCTTTTCCAGCATCTTTTACTCCAATATCTTCTATGATCAAATCCATACTCATATTTAAATAGATTACCAATGGGTTATAATAGTTCAAGCCGCTTATGATAATTAAAAAGAAAAAATGAAGATAGATGCTATCTATTTAAAAAAATTTAGGAACTACGAGGAAACTAAAATTCAACTTAGTCCTAGGATTAATTTATTTCTTGGTAATAACGGTCAAGGAAAAACTAGCCTACTGGAGGCAGTTTGGACATGTATAAACGGCCAATCGTACAGAACCTCTGTTACGAAGAACCTTATAAAGTTTGGAAGTGATGACGCGAGAATAGAAATTAGAACTTCTGGCGACAATTCAATAAATGAGATAAAGCTAGTAATTGAGGAAAATAAAAAGAAGATCTTTGTAAATGACAAAAAGATAAAAAATCGTACTGAGCTTAAAAGAATTTTATCAGCTGTCATCTTAGACAGGGAATTCAAGGAAAATTTAGAAAAATCTCACAGGCCTAGAAGAATAATTCTAGACTCAATAATTTCTAACATAAGTCTTGGGTTCAAAAAAAAATTAAAGCTTTACAACGATGAAATCAGAAGAAAAAATGAAATACTAAGCTCGACCAAAGATGATGAGATTCTAGACTTCATAGATAAAAGGCTAATCGACTTGTCTTATTCTTTGTCTGAAGAAAGACACCTTTGGATTGACAGAATGTCAAAAATAGCTGAAAAGGTATTAAAGAAACTTGACTCCAAAATCTCGCTAAAATTCAGGATAGATAGTGACTCACTAGATATAAATAATTTAACTAAGAAACTTAAGACAAATAGAACTAAAGAGAAAATCACTAGAAAATGCATGACTGGTTCTCACAAAGATAAGATTTCCTTTATCTTAAACAAATCTGACGCATTTGAATTTGGCTCAGAAGGCGAGAAAAAGAGCTTATCGATGGCATTAAAAATCTCTGAGATACTTCTTATAAAGAAAATAAATAAGGACTACCCGATAATATTAGTGGATGAAATAGGAAGTGAGTTTGACAAAGAAAGGTTCAATTTCTTTTATCGTTTCATAGCTACTTTAGAGACTCAGTGCTTTATAACTGCCAACAACAAAAGCATTCTAGAGCCTTACAAGAACAAACAAAGCTCAGTTTTTTCTATAATTAATGGAGATTGTAAAAAAATAAGTTAGATTTAGTATATGATTTCTAAACTAAAGGACGACTTAAAGAACTTTATCCTTAGCAAAAATAAGACTGGTTCAAACGTAGTAAGGGGAATACTTTCTACAATCACGAATGAAGGAAAGAAAGATTCTGCTAATGATGAATTTATAATGAGCATAATCAAAAAAGAAATAAAGAAACGAAAAGAGGCTATCAAGGTATATTCTGCAAATAATCGTAATGATCTCACTAAAATTGAAGAAGACGAGCTCTTGCTTTTACAAGCTTATCTTCCAGATCAAATACCTGAAGAAGATTTAATTCAAGGAATGAAGAAAATTAAAGAAAGTCTCTTATCTGAGGGAAAATTAAACATGGGAGAACTAATGAAAGCTTCTATGAAAGAATTCTCAGCTTCTGCTGATAATTCAGTAATTAGTAAGATTGCTAAGGATTTAGTAAATTAAAATTTCTAAATAAGGAAGATGTTATGGATTGGAATTTAAAAGATTTATACAGTAGTCCAAATTCAAAAGAAATAGAATCTGATTTCAAAAAATTAGAAGTTAGATCTGAAAAATTTAATAAGAAATATAAAAATAAAATTTCAAACAATTGTTCACCCAAGTTGATACTGGAGTCCATTAAAGAGCTTGAAAAGATTTATGAAGGCCTTGGGAAGATATCATCTTATAGCTCATTGCTTTTTGCTGCTGATACAAACAATGAAAAATATGCAAAATTCTATCAAGACTCATCTGAGAAATCTACTAATATTAGGAAAAATCTAATATTTTATTTTTTATCATGGAATAAGATATCAGAAAAGAATGCTAAGAAAATTTACACTAGTCCTCTTCTTGATAAGTATTGTCATCTATTAAAATCTGAGAGGAGATATAAAGACTTTATGCTTAGTGAACCAGAAGAGAAGATATTAGATAAAAAATCAATCACCTCGTCTAGAGCCTTCAATAGGCTTTTTGATCAAACTCTGAATAATCTTGAGTTTCAACTAACTAAAAAGAAAAAAACTTCGACTTTGACTGAGACAGAAGTGTTAGCGCTATTATATGATAAAGATAGGAAAATTAGAGTATCTGCTGCAAAAAGTCTGACACAAGGTCTTGAATCTGAAAGAAAACTCTTAACTTTTATTTTTAATCAAATTCTTACAGATGCTAAGATTACAAATGAGATTAGGGGTCATGAATCACCTATGTCTTCAAGAAACTTGTCAAATGAAATCTCAGAGAAAACTGTAGAGGCACTTGTTAGCACTTGTAATAAATACAACAAGGTTCCAATCAGATACTACAAGCTAAAAAGTAAAATTTTAAAAATAGGTAATTTTAGTGACTATGATAGGTATGCTCCTTTCAGCCAGTCGACTCAAAAATTTACCTTCAATGATGCTAAAGAAATTGTTCTAGACTCTTTTAATGAGTTTTCCCCGGAGATGGGAAAGATAGCTAAGCTATTTTTTGATAGAAACTGGATCGACTACAAGCTTAGAAAAGGTAAGAGAGGTGGGGCATTTAGCCACTCATGTGTCCCTTCAGTTCATCCTTACATACTCATGAACTTCACCGGAAAAATCAGAGACGTAATGACTCTTGCGCATGAACTTGGGCACGGAATACATCAGTATATGTCTAGAAAAAATGGCTACTTCCAACAAAATACACCTCTAACAACAGCTGAAACAGCTAGCGTGTTTGCTGAAATGCTTGTCTTTACCAAGCTTCTAGATAGAGAAACAAATAAGAAACAGAAACTATATTTGATTTGTTCAAAACTGGAAGATATTTTCGCTACTGTATTCAGGCAGATAGTTATGACTAATTTTGAACTTGACGTACATCTAAAAGCTAAAAATAGTGGAGAGCTTTCATCTAGAGAAATAGACAATGCATGGACAAAGGCTAACTCAAAAATGTTCGGTAATTCAATTAAAATATCTGAATATTATAAATCCTGGTGGATGTATATCCCTCACTTTATCCATTCCCCATTCTATTGCTACTCTTACTCTTTTGGTGAGCTTCTTGTACATGGGCTTTTTGCAAAATATAAAGAAGACAAGAAGGGCTTTGTAAAAAAATATCTTGAATTACTATCCTCTGGGAGCACCAACTCACCTGAGGCCTTAGTTAAGAAGACCGGACTAGATATTACACGCAGCGACTTCTGGGAGAGCAGCATGTACCTTATGAACAATCTTTTAAAGGATGCGGAGAATATCTTCTACAAGAGATAAAGTCTTAACCCTATGATTAAAATATCAAATGGTACAAAAAAAGGTTTTAGATTAAAAGTACCCAATAATAATTTAGTAAGACCCAAGACTAGTAAAATAAGAAAAATGATTTTTGATATTCTTCAATCAGTTGAAGGCTTAGAAGTCCTAGATATTTTTGCAGGTAGTGGATCCTTGGGGATAGAAGCTTTAAGTATGGGAGCTAAATTCGCAACTTTTATAGATAAGAGTCCAGCCTCTATAAATTCCATTAAGGACAACTTAAGGAAGTGTGACTTCGTAAACCAATCTTCTGTAATAAATCAGGAATTTGGTATCGCAACTAGGATGTTAATAAAAAACAAAAAAAAATACGACTTAATTTTTGCAGACCCACCCTATTCTTATTTTGATGACAAAACACTTAATGGTATTATAAGAACAGCGTTAAAATTATCATCCCCTGGGGGAGTTATTATATGTGAGCACCCCAAAGAGGAGAAAATCATTCTTGATGTGGAGAATAGAGTAAAAGAATATAAAGATAAATTTATAACCTTTTGCTGGCAAAATGAAAAATGAAGAAATCTGTAATTTATCCTGGAAGCTTTGATCCTCTAACTAATGGTCATATCAATATAATAGAAAGAGCAGCTAAGTGTTTTGATGAAGTAATAATAGGTGTTGCGAAAAACTCATCTAAAGATTCTATTCTTGATCCAAACGAAAGGGTTATTATTCTAAAAAAAATTTTTAAAAATAATAAGAAAATAATTGTAGATGAATTCGAAGGTCTTCTAGCTCAATACGTAAACAAAAGAAAAGTTTATACAATTCTAAGAGGCATGCGTACAGTTCAGGATTTCGAGTATGAGCTTCAGATGGCTACATCAAACAACAAGCTTAATTCAAAATTAGAAACTATTTTTATGGTAGCAGATGGGAACCATTCCCATATCAGCTCGTCATTGATAAAAGATATAATACGTCTTGGTGGAGATGCCAGTAAATTTATTCCTAAAATTGTTGAGAGAGAGCTAAAAAAGAAATTACTAAAAAAGGGGTGAAAAATGAAACTTTCTAAATTAGCTAGGACCCTAAAGCCTTCTGCTACGCTTGCTATAACAGCCAAAGCAAAGGAACTGAAGTCCAGAGGTATAGATATTATCGGCTTTGGTGCTGGAGAACCAGATTTTGACACTCCAGAAAACATCAAACTAGCTGCCAAGGAATCAATCAACTCTGGATTCACCAAATATACTGCAGCAGGTGGTATTGTTGAACTTAAAGAAGCTATAAGAAATCGCATTTCAGAAGACTACAATCTAAAGTACGAAAACAATCAGATTCTTGTTGGCTCAGGAGCTAAGCATGTTCTATATAATCTTTTCAATGTTTTAATAGATGAAGGTGACGAAGTCCTAATACCTTCACCATACTGGGTTTCATACCCTGAACAAGTTAAGATTTGCGGCGGAAAACCTGTGGTTATAAAAACTACTCAGGATGATGGGTTTAAAGTAACAAAGGAACAAATACTTCAAAATTCTAATGAAAAGACTAAGATCTTGGTTCTCAACTACCCTTCGAATCCTACGGGCTCTACTTATCAAAGAAAAGAGTTAGAAGAAATAGCAGAAGCTGCCAAAGAAAGAAACTTAATAGTTATTTCTGATGAAATATATGACAAAATACTATACTCTGGAGAGAAACATGTTTCTTTTCCGGAGTTAAGTAGCGACGCTAAAGAAAGAACAATGCTGGTAAATGGAGTTTCTAAAACTTATTCTATGACAGGTTGGAGAATCGGATATGCCGCAGGCAACTCTCAGGTAATCTCTGCAATGAATAACTTGTCAGGTCAGTCTACTTCTAACCCTACTTCGATATCACAAAAGGCAGCCATAGAAGCCTTTTCGGGGACCCAGCAAAAAGTAACTGAAATGCTAAAAGAATTCGAAGAAAGAAAAGATTTTATTTCATCTTTTTTAAATCAAATTGAGGGTATAAAATGTTTTACTCCTGAAGGAGCCTTCTATGTCTTTCCTGATATTTCATATTATTTTGGTAGAACTTATGGAAAGAAAAAAATCTCTAATTCAATAGAATTTACCGACTTCTTGCTTGACGTAGCAAAGGTAGCAGTGGTACCCGGAATTGAATTTGGATCTGATTCCCACATACGAATTTCTTACGCAACTTCTATGGATGATATAAAAGAGGGTATGAAAAGAATCGAGGAAAGCCTGAAAGAATTAGAATAATCTTAAAAACATGGTGGAGCCGAAGGGGATCGAACCCTCGACCTCTTGAATGCCATCCAAGCGCTCTCCCAACTGAGCTACGGCCCCTTAGTTTAATATCTTGTTATAATTTGTTAGAATATATTCAAGTTACTATTATTTCAATTTAGTATTATGAAAAAAATTAATGTAGGCATAATTGGACTCGGAACTATAGGGACTGGTGTATACAAGATACTTAAAGAAAGAAGAGCGAGTATTAAGGATAAATATAATCTTGATATTAATATAAAAAAATGTTGTGACATATCTCTATCAAGTAAGAGAAAGTTAAAAATTAAAACTGACGTTTTTACTAAAGATTTCAAAGAAGTAGTTCAAGCTAAAGATATTGATATTGTGGTTGAATTAATTGGGGGTACCAATATTGCATATACCATATCAAAAGAAGCTCTTAAGAATAAGAAACACCTAGTAACAGCGAACAAAGCTCTTCTCGCCCACAAAGGAAAGGAGCTCAGAAAGATTAGTGCCGTAAATAAAGTAAACATTGGATATGAAGCAAGCGTAGGTGGTGGAATCCCTATAATTAGCTCAATAAAAGACTCTTTGTTAATAAACAAAATCACTTCTTTTTGTGGAATATTGAATGGAACATGCAATTATATATTAACCTTAATGTCTAATGGGATAGATTTTTCAAAAGCACTAGGAATGGCTCAAAAGGAAGGGTTTGCTGAGGCTGATCCAACACTAGACATAAATGGGAAAGATACAGCACATAAAGTTTCAGTTCTTTGCCAAACATGTTTCAATCTAAATCTAGACATGAAAGACATTTACACTCAAGGGATCGAAGGGGTTACTTCTTACGATATTGAAATTGCTAAGAATCTTGGATATGAGATAAAACTGTTAGGGATTAGTAGAATTAAAAAAAATAAGCTTGATGCAAGAGTCCACCCGACACTTATTCCACAGAATAATCCGTTATCAAATGTGGAGAATGAATTTAATGCAGTCCTTGTTAACTCAAAAAACCTCGGCCCATTTATGGCATATGGGTACGGAGCAGGAATGCTACCTACCGCATCAGCGGTTGTTAGCGACTTAATCCGTGTCTCTAGAGCTGGGAATCTGTACGAGACAGACAAGGATGAGATAAAGATTGATGTTATTAAGTTTGAAAACATTAAGTCAAGATTCTACATAAGAATGATGATAAAAGATGAGCCTGGAAACCTAGGAAAGGTAACCAGCATTCTAGGTAAATATAAGATCAATATAGATAAAGCAATTCAAAACAACAAGAATTTAAAACTGAAGGCAATTCCTGTCATAATTATGACTAAAAGCTTAGAGCTAAAAGTTTTAAATAAGGCGATTCTGGCAATAAAGAAGAATAAGTTAATTCAGAATGAATCCCTTGTAATACCAGTTGAGGACTTTGCGTAAAGTATTGGCTATAAACTTTGAATCTATAATCTTAGACAATTTGAGAGAAGGAATAATACTCCTTGATAAAAAATTAAACTTTTTATTTATAAACCAAGAAGCCGAGGGAATTCTCGGAAAATCACAAAACTTCTTACAAAAGAAAGACGATATAAACATTATAGACAAAAAAGTAGTTAAATTAATAAAAGAAGTAAAAAAAAATCTAGAGACTAAGTTCATCAGTGAAATTAAAATAACAGACTCTCTAGGGTCTAATAAGCTAAATTCTATATATCTCAGACCAATTTTCAACTACAAGACAAAAGAACCCAGCTTAGTTTATATACTCGTAAAAATTACTAACCTTGAAGGAATAAGTTTCCTCAACAAACAAACTAAGTTTGAAGATGAGGAAAAATTAATGAGTCAGCTTTTTTATGGCTTAGCTCATGAAATAAAAAATCCACTTGCTGGGATAAAAGGTGCAGCTCAAATTGTTAAAAATAACAAGTCATCATTTGAAACGATAAAAGAATGCTCTGAGATAATAGAAAAAGAAGCAGTTAGGCTAGAGAATCTAGTAAATACTTTTAAGTACCTCCAACCACATTCAGAGCAGAGCTCTACTATAGTAGAACTAAGTAAAGTAATTGATGAGGTAATTAAGCTCTGTTCACAAGAACATCGGAACAAAAAAACAAAAGTTTTTACTAACTACGAGAATGAATCAGCCAAAGTTCTATGTGACGAGAGCCTAATTAGGATTATATTCTTAAATATTATCCAGAACTCTTATGATTCAATTAAAAGTAGCGGCGAAATCAAGATTACAATAAAAAGAGCAAAAGACTTCAAGCTCAATAAAAAGAACTTTGTGCAAGTTGAAATACAAGATTCTGGAAAGGGTATAAGTAAAGCTGGTCTGGTTAAAATTTTTCAACCTTTTTATACAACAAAAAAAGATGGACAAGGAATAGGTCTATTTCTTAGCCAAAAGATTGCTAATAAATTTGGAGGCTTCATAGAAGTACGTTCAATACTTAAAAGTGGTACAAAATTTACTATTTATCTACCAGGCAATTAAATATTAAAAATTGGGTATAATTTCTGTCATGGATAAAATATTAATCGTTGATGACGAAGAAAGTATCAGGAAGGTTCTTAAGATTTTCCTAGAGAATGAAGGGTACAATGTAGCAACTGCTTCAAGTCTCGCTGAAACCTACTCTTCCCTTAAAAAAGATAAATTTAGTCTGATTCTCCTCGATATAAATTTGCCTGACGGAAACTCTTTAGATTATTTGAGAAAAATTAAAGAATTGAGTAGTAATATCTCTGTAATAGTTATGACCGCTCAAGATACTATGAATAACGCAATACAAGCAATCAAGAAAGGTGCGTACGACTATATAACTAAACCATTTGATTTTGATGAAAGCTTTACAAATACAATTGAGAGAGCTGTTAAAAATTCAATTAAAGATGTAAGAATCGAGAAATTGGAAACTGATATTAAGAAACATGATACAAATTCTTTTAATATTATTGGAAAATCAAGCCAAATGAAAAAAGTCTTTAAGGATATAGGGAGAATTGCAGAAAGTAGTCATACTGTCCTTATCTTAGGTGAATCAGGGTCCGGGAAGGAGCTTGTTTCAAAAGCAATACATTTAAGCGGGAAAAACTCAAAGAAGCCTTATGTTCAAATTAACATAACAGCAATCCCAAGCGAGCTAATAGAGAGTGAGCTTTTTGGCTACGAAAAGGGTGCTTTTACAGGTGCCTCGGGTAAGAAGACGGGAAGATTTGAAGAAGCAAATGGTGGGACCATACTTCTTGATGAAATTGGTGATATGTCTTTCGACCTACAAAGTAAACTTCTTAGGGTTATAGAAGAAAAAAAATTCTATAGACTAGGATCTCAAAAACCTATTAAATTTCAAGCTAGAATTATAGCTTCAACCAACAAGGATCTTGAGGCTGAAGTTAAAAAGAAGAATTTCCGTGAAGACTTATATTTTAGGCTCAACTCTATTTCAATTGAACTCCCTGCTCTTAGAGAAAGAAAATCCGACATTCCACTTCTAGTTGACTTCTTTCTTTCCAAATATCTTCATCAAGACGATAGCATGAAGTTGGCAAAAGAAGACTTTGTAAGAGCATTGATAGACTATGACTGGCCTGGAAATGTAAGAGAGCTTGAGAATGCTATAAAAAAAGTTGTGCTAATGAATCCTGATGTCGAGCTTGATAGAGAATCAATAGAAGAACACCTACCTAGAATATCTAAAAAAATTCATAAGGCCGCTACAAAGATTAACTATAAAAATTTTATTGAAGATATTTTCATTAACCACAACCTTCCTGATAAAGGAATCTATGAGCTAATTATTAGCAAGATGGAAAAGACATTAATAGAATCTATTTTGATTAAGAACAAAGGCGATATTACTCTTGCACATATTCAGCTTGGCTTAAGCAAAAAAGTATTGCTTAACAAGATAGAAAAGCTTGGGATAGACAAAGACATTATTCAGAACGCTTAAGCTTCCTTAGTGCTTTCTTCGCTGATTTATTCTCTGCTTCTTTTTTGCTCCTTCCTTTGGAAATACCAAGTTTTACTTTATTTATATAAACAGAGACATGAAACTCCCTTTCATGAGGAGGCCCCTCCTGTTTATCAACAATGTAATTTGGTAAAACCCCTAGTCTTTTCTGAGACTCAACTTGCAATATGGACTTGTAATCTTCGTCAATGAATTTAGAGAAATCTTGATTTAATAAGAATTCCTTTAAAAAATTCTCTGAGGACCTTATTCCTGAATCTTTAAAGATGGCACCAACTATGGATTCAAAAAGACCAGCCAAGTTTGACTCTCTTTTTTCTCCACCTGATTTCATCTCCCCTTTGCCCAGCAATAGATACTTCTCTAAATGATTTTTTTTGACAATTTTATAAAAAGATTTCGTGCTAACAATTTGATTTTTGAGTTTTGACAACATCCCCTCGTTATATTCAGGAAAGATAGAGAAGAGATGCTTAGTTACTATAAAGCTAATTATTGAGTCACCTAAGAACTCAAGTCTTTCATTATCTTTTTGGGCAAACTCATTACCGTATGAACTATGAGTTAAAGCCTCTTGCAAGAGGTTTTTGTTCTTAAAAGTGTAATTAATTCTTTCTTCTATAGTCAACTAGTTCTCCTGAGTGCAAAATAATAGAACTTCTATCAAGAAGATTAAGGATATAGCTTTTTTAGTTGTTGTAAAATAAATAAACATAATGTAAATTTACTTATTGGTGCTATTTCACCCAGAAGGAATTTGCGATGTCTAACCCTTTCGAATTACTAAGGTCAGAGATGGATGAGCTAGTTATTGGCCACTCTGACGTTAAGACTGCCCTACTACTTGGTATAATATCCAGAGAACATGTATACATACAGGGTCCTCCTGGAACCGCTAAAACAATGCTCTCTGAGATTGTTTCTAAATCTGCAGATTTATCCTTCTTCTTCTATCAAATGCACCGTGATACAAGACTTTCTGAACTAGTTGGTGATTTGGTAATATCAAGAGAAGATACAAAAAATGGAGAGATAATAAGACAGAATATTATTAAAGGTGGAATCCTAACCGCAGAGATATGCTTATTAGATGATATCTCAAGAGCTCCAGGGGAGTCACTTAATGTATTATTAAGAATTCTTAATGAAAGAAAATACGGTGATGAAGAAATTCCTCTTCTATCAGCTATTGCCACAAGTAATCCAACAGCTGACGAATATTATAATGAACCTCTAGATCCTGCAAATCTAGATAGATTTGTCATACAAATTAATTCTAATGGTCTGTCTTACAGTAAGGAATGGGAAGACGTAAAAAAGATTATTAGTATTTATTCTGCAAAAAATAGTGAAAATAGTCGCATTGAAAAAATCGGAAAAAAAGTTTTAGATAAGAGTTACCAGAGACTTGAAAATGTTATTGTCTCATCCGAAATTCAAGAAGGATTAGTTAGTTTTATATCCTGGTTAATAGAAGACTTAAGACTTAACGAATCTAATTCTGTTATTTCTGATAGAACTTTTCTTGTTAAGTCTATTAAAGTAATAAAGGCAAGCGCCATACTAGATGGTCGAGACAAGGCAAATCTCTCAGACTTGAAAGCATTAAAATATATTCTTGCATTTAGAGTTCCAGAAGAAGTCTTACAATTAGCCGAAGAGAAACTTGAGTCTATTCAGGCCCAAAAAAAAAAGACCAAGAAGTAGAGAATAACCAAAAGAGAGAAGGGAACGACTTTGAAAAAGACTCTCCAAACAAACAAGCTGGAGACTCTTCAGATAAAGAGTCAGAGCTTTCCGAAGATGAGATAAAAGAAGCTTTAAATTCATTTACAGAGGCACTTGAAGAACTCCAAGACAATCTATCAACTGATGATGGATCAAAAACTGATGACACCGAAAACAAAGTCCCCACCAATCCATCAAATAGAAATCAGGATGATGGCGACGGAGATATTGACCAAACTCCTCTCTCTGAGAAAGTTTATGCAAGCAAATCAAAAAAATCTGGTGATATTGATTTGTCAAAAGTTGGCACTCTAGATAATACTGAAATTGCACAAAATGTTCAGATTGTCATGAAGGTCCTAGACGGTAATATCCAAAGAAGTATTGCCAAAAGAGGTACTTATCCAGGTGGTCTACCAAGAAGATATAAGCGTATGAATTCTTTCTATGAAATCGAGGATGTTGATCCAATGGATGTTACTATTTGGACCAAGAATCTTTCTCCACAACTCCCTAGGGTCCATCAGCGCGAGAAAGAGACAATGGGTGGTGAAATCGCAATACTAAGAGATATAAGCACTTCAATGATGGGTGTGTATAGTGAATGGTCTTCTTCTGTAGTTAAAGCTGTTGTTGAATTAGCTAGAGCCAAGCGAATGCGTGTTGGATACATAGAATTTAATCACAAATCATTTAAAACTATTATCGAAGAAAAGTTTTTCACTAAGGAATATGAAACTATTCTTGAATCATCAACAAAGACAGAGTGTTCGGGTAACACGAACTACGAAGAAGCACTTAAAGATGCTATTTCAGACTTTAGGGGAAGAGGTCTAAGAAATAAGCATATATTGTTTATTACTGACGGAATACCTACATCTGGAGATACTGAAGTAAGAAAAGAAAGAGAGAGAGCCAAGAGGTTGGGAATATGCATACATTCAATATTCATTGGATCAAAGAATTTCCCAATTATTTTAAATAACATTTCTAAAGAAACCTATGGTTCACAGTTTGTTGCCTACAGAGCTGAAAATGGAAATATCAAAATTGAAAGAAAAGAATCTAGCATAGCATTTCACAAACCTAACAGTGAAAGACAGACGGCGGACTTGTTAAACTTTATATAAAATCTAAAGTAGGACCATGTTATCTCTATTTATAACTTCGTCAGAATATTTATAACCTAATATCTTCTCAATCTCAGAGGACTTTTTACCTTTAATTAAACTTATCTCATCTGAACTATAAGAGATCAAACCCCTAGCTATAGGAGAATTATCTCCCGAACTAAGGCATACAACTTGCTGCCCTTTTTCAAATGAACCTTCGATCTTAAGTATTCCAGATGGTAGTAAGCTTTTCCTATTATTAACTATAGCGTTTGCAGCTCCAGAATCTAAATAAAGCTTACCAGAAGACCTAGGGCCCATCCCTATCCACTTCTTTCTACTCCCAACCTTGATGGAACTCGGAATTATTGCAGTACCTATATCCCTAGAATTAAAAATATCCTTTAAAATATTCTTACTCTTACCATTTGCGATTATAGTTGGAATCCCAAACTTAGAGACTTCCAAGGCCGCATTAATTTTTGAACTCATTCCTCCAAACGAGACCTGAGAGTCAATGTCATTAATAACTTCAGCATCAAAACTCTTCTCATCAAGAAGGGTAATTAATTTTGCTTTTTTATTAGTTTTGGGATTTTTATCATAAAGTCCGTCTGTGTCTGTAAGAAGAATAAGGCAATCAGCATCCATCATAGCAGCTACTTTAGAAGCCAGAATATCGTTGTCACCAAACATTATCTCATCTATAGAAACAGTATCATTCTCATTTACGATAGGAACAATATCCATTTTTAGTGATTCTAGAATCATCGCCCTTGCGTTTAAGAATCTTTTTCTATCGTTAAATATATCATTGGTTAAGAGTAGTTGAGATACGTTGATATTCTTTTTCAAAAAAGCCTTTATATAGTAACTCATCAACTTAACCTGCCCTAAAGAAGCAAGGGCCTGTTTTCTTAAGATATTCAATCTTTTCAAATTAAAATTAAAAAGTTCATTTCCTGCGAGAATCGCTCCCGATGAAACTATTAAACATTCTATCCCAGAGCTCCTAAGTCTTTCAACATCTGAGGCTAAATACTTAATTCTGGCATAGCTTATCTTTCCTTCATCCGACAAAGCTTTCGAGCCAATTTTAATTACAACTCTTTTAATTTTTTTAATAATATTATCTCTATTCATAATAATCTTTTAACCCTTGACATGAAAAATATAGAAGTATAATTAAAGAATGTCTATAGCGCGGGAATAGCTCAGTTGGCTAGAGCATCTGCTTGCCAAGCAGAAGGTCGCGGGTTCGAGTCCCGTTTCCCGCTTTTCTAATATTAAATATTAAGAAAAGCTTATAAAATTTTTGGTGTTTTCTACGCTCTTAATCCATCTTAAAATATTTGGAAATTGACTTAATTCGATCTTCCCTTCATGCGAAAGTTTAATATATGGGTAGAAGGCTATATCTACAATAGAGTAATTCTCGACGAAGAAAATCTTCCCTTCTAAGTGCTCCTCTACTATCTTTAAAGACTTCAATCCTTCATTTTGAAGAACAGCTAATTCGTCTAAGTCTTGAGAGCCTTCCGGGTAGAACTTCAAAATAGCTCTCGCCTTTGCAAGAAAAGGATCAAGTGAAGTCTTATTGAAAAAAAGCCATTTATACGCATTTGATCTACCAATCAAATCAAAAGGTAAAAAGAATGGGGAATACTTCTCACATAAGTATAAAAGTATTGCATTTGATTCCCAGATAATAAGACCATCGTCGTCAATTGCAGGTATCTTAGACGTTGGGTTGATTTTTATGTATTTGTCTTTCTTATTTTCACCTTTAAATACATCAATTATTTCACTTTCAAATCCTACATTTGATTGTGTCATAAGAAGTCTGACCTTATAGCAATTGCCCGAAAGCGGATGATCATAAATCTTAATCATTTCTGAAACTCCTTTTAAATTCATTATAAAAATTATTTCCAAAAAACTTCTTTATTGCTGGATCGCTAATTAGCTTATACGAGACTATACCTTTTGTTTTCAACTTTGAATTATGAAAAATATTAACTTCGATTTTAGAGGTATTGCTGGTCATAGAGATCTCTCTTCCCTCAACCCTCATTTCTTGATTAATCTCAATTTTAGATAGATAATCAATCTCGAGCTTTTGAGTAAAACCTATCTGTTTTCTAACATTAAACATCGCCCAGAAACCAATTTCATCAATAATTGAAGCTTGTATCCCACCATGTACAATTGAAGGAAACCCTGAATAAAGATTGGACAAATTAAACGAAGCACATGCTAGTTCATCCAAAAGTTTTATATCCAAATTCAGCCCAATTGGATTTGAGCTTGAACAAACAAAACAATTATAATTTTCAAAAGTATGGAAGACATCTCTTAGTTTCTTAAAAGTATTATTCATTTTCTTTTTCTGTAATCTTTGCAACAGCTACAACTTTTATACCTTTTGACACTTTCATTAATCTAACGCCTTGAGTTGCTCTTCCAATAATGGAGATGTCAGAAGTCTTCATCCTTGTTGCCTTTCCTGCTGAGGATAATATAACAATATCATCTTCATTCTCTGTCTGAAATGCATTTACTATCAAACCTGTCTTTTCTGTTATCTTTAAGGTTGCAACACCCTTTCCGCCTCTTGAAGTTAGCCTATATTTAGAGACTTCTGTTCTCTTTCCAAACCCATTTTCTGATACTGTTAAAATTTTAACATTTTCACTCTTGACAACTTCTGAGCTAACAACTTCATCGCGATCTCTCAAAGTTATACCTTTTACACCCATACTGTTCCTTCCTACAGAACGAACATTTAGTTCTTTAAACCTAACTGCCTGGCCCATTCTAGTTGAGATTAAAATCTCATCTTCACCTGAGCTGGTATGAACAGATATAAGCTCATCCTTGCCTTTTAAATTAATTGCAATAATTCCATTTGTTCTAGGTCGCGAATAATCCTCAAGTTTTGACTTCTTTATTATTCCATTACGAGTAGTCATTATTAAAAATTTATCTTGAGTAAAATCTCTAAGTGAAACGTGCGCTTTCACAGTCTCCTCATTTGATAAATTTAAAACATTAGAAAGTCCTCTTCCACGAGCAATTAAGCTAGCCTCAGGCAACTCGTAGACTTTTCTCCAAAAGCATTTCCCCTTATTAGTAAAGAAAACAACATAGTCGTGGGTTGATGCAACAAAGACAGTTTGTGCGAAATCATCATTTTTATTAGTTGCTCCCTTTTTCCCTACTCCACCTCTACGTTGACTCCTATATAGACTTAAAGGCGTTCTTTTGATAAATCCTTCATGTGTTAAGGTGACGACCATGTCTTCTTCAGAGATTAGGTCTTCTATCTTAAGACTCCCTAAATCTCTATCATCAAACTTACTCTTTCTAGAATCTCCATATTGCTCAGCCACTTCTTCAAGTTCCGTGATCATTATTTTATTAATCTCATTGTCATCTGAAAGAATTGCCTCAATTTCTTTAATTCTTTTAATCAAAGAATCTCTTTCGTCTAAAATCTTCGACTGTTCCATCCCAGTTAATCTTTGGAGCTTTAAATCTAAAATAGCAGATGCTTGAATGTCGGAGATGTTGAGCATGGACATCAAAGAAATCTTTGCTTCTTGAGGCTCTTTTGACTGCCTAATAATTTTTATAGTTTTATCTAAACTATCTAAAGCAATCTTGAAACCATCTAGAATATGCAAACGGCTCTTCGATTTATTGAGCTCAAAAATAAATCTTTTGGTAATAATCTCAAACCTATGGTCAATAAAACATTTGTTGATTGCTTTAATTCCAAGAAGCCTAGGTTTACCATCGTCTATTGCCAAGAGTATAATTCCGAAAGAAGTACTCAGAGAAGTTAAAGAGAAAATATTGTTTAATATTACATTTGGATCTTCTCCTCGCTTAGGATCAATTACTACTCTAATTCCCTTTCTATTCGACTCATCTCGTATATCAGATATCCCTTTAATCTTCTCCTCTCTAACAAGACTTGCTATCTTTTCAATAAGCTTGCTCTTGTTAACCTGATAAGGAATTTCGGTAATTACGATTTTATTTGTTTCAGTTTCAATATTTGCAACTCCACGTAATTTAATAATTCCCCTACCTGTTTCATAAGCCTGCTTAATTATCTCCTTAGAGCCATGAATTACTCCTCCAGTAGGAAAATCAGGGCCTGGTATAATTTTTATTATTTCATCAATTGATAAATCTGGTTTTTTAATTTGAGCAATAATTGCAGTTATTAGCTCTGTGCAATTATGCGGAGGAATATTCGTTGACATGCCAACGGCAATACCCGAGGCTCCATTCAAGAGAAGATTGGGGATTTTTGAAGGTAGAACTTTAGGCTCTTTAGATGAGCCGTCATAATTTTCAACAAAGTCAACAGTATCTTTATCTAAATCATCTAAAATTTGTGAAGAAAGCTTTGTAAGCTTTACTTCTGTATATCTCATAGCGGCGGCTGAATCTCCATCGATTGAGCCAAAATTCCCTTGGCCATCGACGAGTGGATACCTTAATGAAAAATCCTGAGCCATTCTAACAAGTGCCTCATACAAAGCAGAATCACCATGAGGATGAAACTTACCCATAACGTCCCCAACAACTCTTGCAGACTTCTTGTAAGTTTTATTGTAATCCAGGCTTAACTCCTTCATTCCGTAAAGAAGTCTTCTGTGAACTGGCTTTAATCCATCTCTAACATCAGGTAGAGCTCTCCCAATTATTACACTCAAGGAATAGCTTAAATATGAATCTTTTAGTTCGTCGTATATTTGTGCTGGCTTAATATTTTTATCTTCTGAAATAGTTAAACTCCTAGTTTAATGCTTGTATAATTATACATTCCAATACAAAGAAAACGAAGCTTAAATATCAGCTATTCCATCATTCTTCAATAGGTTCTTAACCATTTTTTTGGGATCAGAATTCTTATATAAGATCTTATATATAGACTCTATAATAGGAGAATGAATCTTATACTTTTTCGTTAGTTGATAGATTGCTTCAGAAGTATAAAAGCCTTCAGCAACAGTAGTTGTTGAGGCTAAAATTTTTCGGATATTCTGACCTTTTCCAATATGGACACCCAGAGACCTATTCCTACTTTGCTTTCCATATGCGGTCAACATAAGGTCACCTATCCCTGAAAGACCCATGAAAGTTATATTTTTTGCACCTAAGAATTTAGACAACGTTCTTATCTCTTTTAGCCCCCTAGTTATAAAGGCAGCCTTAGTGCTCTCGCTAGACTGAAGACCATCTAAGATCCCAGCGCCAATCGCAATTACATTCTTTAGTGATCCACCCAACTCGACCCCAACAACATCATTGGATGTATAAGTTTTGAAATTTTCATTCTCAAAAATTTTCATGGCCCCTGGAAGAAGTAAAGGATTAGTCGAGGCTAAGGTTACTGAGGTAGGTAGTCTCATGGCAACATCATATGCAAAGCTAGGCCCTGACATTGTTACATATCTACGAGCAACCCTAGGAAGAATATCCTTAAAGATTGAGCATATTGGCTTCATACTTGATTGCTCTATCCCCTTAGAAGTATTAATTAATATTGAATCCTTAGGTATCATGTCCTTCATTGAGATCAAAGAACTCCTAATAAACTGAGTAGGTATTGAAAAGATTAAAAAATCCGAGTCAAAAAGGTCACTATCAAGAGAATTAGTTGGATGAATCAAGGAAGACAACTTAATCCCTGGCAAGTAAGGCTTGTTCTCTTTGAACTTTACTATTGACTCTACAACATCTTCTTCTTTTGCCCAAAGCTTAACACGATAGCCATTATCTGAAATATTTTTTGCTATCGCAGTTCCCCAACTTCCTGCTCCAAAAATAGTTACTAATTTCTTTAATTTCATTGTAAGGTATATTATATCGCTTTTATGAGGATTTTATTATGTTAAGAATAGATTATATTGGTTCGGCTTTTGTTTGTCTAATTATTTTTGGTCTTTTTGCTCTTGCTATTTCTAATGTTTCCAATATGGAACTAGGTTTTTACTTAAAGATTGTGGGTGGAATTCTTCTATCAGCCTTACTTGTAGGACTAATAGCTAAATTCTTAAAAAGTAACTGAACTATTCTTTAGGATTGACGTTATCATTGATCCAATCTATCATTTCAACTGTTGTTGTTCCAGGTCCAAATATTTCCTTAACACCAATCTTCTTTAACCCTTCAATGTCCTGATCTGGAATTATACCACCCCCAAAAACAACTAATTCTTCCAAGCCCTTTTCTTTTAAAATTTTAATAATCTCAGGAAAAAGAAAGTTATGAGCCCCAGAAAGAAGACTTATTCCAATCGCATCAACGTCCTCTTGAAGCGCAGCTTCTACTATTTCTTCTGGTGTTCTATGAAGGCCGGTATAGATAACTTCAAAGCCCGCATCACGTAGAGCCCTGGTAATGATTTTAGCTCCTCTATCATGACCATCCAATCCTGCTTTAGCTATCAATATTCTTAACTTCAGTTGACTCATATATGGCTCCTTAAAAATATCTTAATCTAATTATTTTTTGTAATCTAAACTAAACCGCTTCTTGAAAACACTATCAGCTCTACTTCTCAACAAAAGCTGGAAGCTAACGACCTCTCCTCTTAAGATAGATGACCCTTTGCTGCCTACCAAAGGAATAGTCACAGCCTCAATAATCTTACCATCTTTATTCTCAGCAACGTACCTTACTAAGGCACCACTTACACTTGCTTCGGATTTATTTACAACTCTTCCTGAGTATTCCAACCTACCCTTAATATCTATGGTCTCTAGAATGGGACCTAAAAATTCTATCCCTGGACTACTCTTTAGCCCTTCGCACGAGAGAAAAGGAATGAATAGTAATACAAATAAGAAGTTTCTAAGAAGATTCATTTTTTATCATCAATACTTAAGACGTTGTTAGGGTTATCTTTATTCGTCACGGAGCTCTTGTGGTCTTCAATTACATCGCTAAGAAGCTTATGCATAATTTTAATTGACCCAAGAGAGCTTTCTTTTAAATAACCTGTATCGACATCTAAAGACCTCTTCTTCCTCATCCATAAGTAAAAGAGGAATGCTTGATTGTTCAATATTAAGAAGAGCAACATGTAAAATATGCCATTGTTATATAGAACTTCAGTCAGGATAGGAATATTGCTAGTTTCTATCCTTACTACACCATAAGGGGTGTCAGAAGTACCCACAAAAAAAGGCTTGATAGCAACATACTTATTATTGAAAAAGAACTTATTGGATCTATTTAAAGGAGAATTATCATCCTTGTTTAGTCTACTATCTGTTCCAGCATCTACCTTACCTTTTATTATATCTGTACGAAAATAAATCGTAAGGATTTCTGGAGGGTTCACATTGAATGCATTAGTAAGCTTTTGAACGCCTATCTGATTATCTAAGAAATTAAAAAAATCATTCGAGGAAAAGTTTCTATTGTTTTCTTCAAAATAATTTGAAGCTTGCTCGGCTATTATAGAAGCTAATGCTTTAGATTGATTCTTGCTAACTTCTCTTCTCTGATTAAAGCTAAATACGAATAAAGTAAAAATAAAAGAAAAAATTATTAACTGTATTAGGGCAATTACAAGGAATCTTCTAAGAAAATACATCACGCAGTTTTAGAAAGTTTTTCTATAGAAGATATAAGCTTCTCGTCTATGATTCTTTTATCAGATTTTAATAGCATGTAAATCATTCCGACAAAATCCTTTCTAACCTCGTCTGATAAATTCCTAAATAAATCTAATAATAATTTCTCAGAATAAGTTATGGGTTCATCTAAGTTATTTACTATATTTTCTTTATTCAAGAATCTAAGCAACTTTTGCTCTTTGGCTTTGTTCCAGACAAAATCAGCGTCCAAGCCTAAGGTCTTGGCAATAATAGTGCATTTAGATTTATCAGGTGCATCCACCTTCGCAGTTTCTAGTTGATGAACATAAACAGTAGAAACATTCAAGGACAACGCAAGTTGCTCTTGAGTAATCTTCTTCCCTTTGCGAGTCTCTTTTAAAAATGAACCGAAAACATTAGCAATATTCATAAGTGTAATGATACAATTTTGTGTAAATATTACAAATAGACCTAAAATATGCCCCGAGGCGGAATCGAACCACCGACACGAGGATTTTCAGTCCTCTGCTCTACCGACTGAGCTATCGGGGCATACTTTAATAGATGTTAAGTTTATATAGAAAAAATTCTTAATCAAGGTCTTAATTAGAAGTAGGGTTTTAACGCCCTACTTCTATAATGATTGAGTTTACTTAGAAAGAAACAACATATTGTAGAGAAACTGTTTCTTGTGATTTGTTTTGAGCTTGATTACCTGCTGCACCGCCCAAGACCTGAAAGACAGGGTGGTTAGCTTCATCAAGTCTGTATTCCGCTCTTAAAGTTCCATAGTCTCCTACTAACAATTCTGGAGTAATTGTGAAACTTTTTAGGACAGCATCATCTGTAAGTTCTGTCCAAGTACTTGCATCTGTGCTACCAAACCCTAAACGTGACCCACCTGGATCTTTTAAGTATTCGTATCTTACAGTAATAGACTTGGTATCATCATGAGCATAAGTTAAATAAGAACCTGCTCCATACCAAGTACCATCGTCGTTAACTCCAGTAACAACTGATGTGTAAGCTCCTTCTTCTTCACCTTTACCGTAAACACCATTTAAGGTTAACGACAATTGGCTAGAAATAGGCAAACCAAGTACAGCTGTATATGTAGTTCTAGTTTGGTCATCTGTTTCTTG